>OOAZ01001583.1_pt1 | contig 14795 bp, 10 predicted proteins | sample 1671221 | NCBI WGS metagenome assembly OOAZ01 (sample SAMN06348134, study PRJEB24527) | human gut metagenome | biome: human gut; feature: ankylosing spondylitis patient; material: feces | host: Homo sapiens | place: China | collected 2015-10
CGTCGTTCAGGCCCAGGTTCAGGATGGTGTCCATCATGCCGGGCATGGACTGACGCGCGCCGGAACGGACGGAGACCAGCAGGGGGTTTGCGTTATCGCCAAACTTCTTGCCGGTGATCTCCTCCAGGCCCTTGACGTGCTCGAAGATATCAGCAGTGATCTCATCGTTGATCTGACGGCCGTCTGCATAATACTGGGTGCAGGCCTCCGTGGTAATGGTGAAGCCCTGAGGCACCGGCATACCGGCGGCAGTCATCTCTGCCAGACCGGCGCCCTTGCCGCCCAGAATGTTCTTCATGGTGGTCTTGTCGCCGCCGAAGGCCTTGTTGCCCTCGCTGAAGTAGTACAGATACTTTTTGCTCATGCGTTCTTTACCTCCCAATTGGTGGCCTCCGGCGCAACGCTCCGGCGGTCTCATCGTTTGCTCTGTCTTTGGTCACGATGAACATTTGTTATTGTGAATGCTAAACTATTATACCAGAAATCCCGGGTCATTCCATCGGTCAAAGCGCCAAATTTAATTGATAAATTTTGTGCAATCTCTTGCATTTCACTCACTTTTACGCTAATATAGAATGGGAAGAATTTCGAGAGTATTTTCTCATTTTTCGTTGTTTTTCTCACTTGTTGGATACAACTTACTATCCATTTAATTTGTCGCATTCCATCTCACTGCCCTTTCTGGCCGAGTTTGTCGCTCAGTTGGGCATTCCGGAGGAGGTATTTTTATGAATTCCGATTTTTCCGCCGCCCGCGCGCGGCTGGATGCTGCCGAGGCAAAGCGTGAAGAAGTGCTGCTGCGCCACATTGCAAACGGCGTTATGATCGAGAGCCGTACCGTGGAGATCGACGAGAGCGTCGTCATCGCCCCCGGGGCAAAGATCCTGTCCGGCACCATCCTGCGGGGCAAAACCGTCATCGGCGCGGGCTGCGTCATCGGCCCCAACAGCCTCATTGAGGACAGCACCGTAGACGAGGGCACCACCGTCAACGCCAGCCAGGTGTACGGCAGTCATCTGGGCCCCCACAACAACATCGGGCCGTTCACCCATGTGCGGGTCAACACCGTCACCGATTACGGCGTCCATCTGGGTGCCTATGTGGAGACCAAGAATTCCAACTTTGCCCGGGGCAACACGGTCAGCCACCTGACCTACATCGGCGACAGCGATGTGGGCAAGTACTGCAACTTCGGCTGCGGCACCGTCACCTGCAACTACGACGGCAAGGATAAGTTCCGCACCACCATCGGCGATTACTGCTTCATCGGCTGCAACACCAATCTGGTGGCTCCGGTCAAGATCGGCGACGGAGCCTACACGGCCGCCGGCAGCACCATCACCAAAGACGTGCCCGCGCAGGCGCTGGGCATCGCCCGGGAGCGCCAGACCAATCTGGACGGCTGGGCAGCCCCCAAGATGGAAGCCTATATCGCCAAAAAGCAGAAGCTGGAAAACGAGCAGAGCAAGTAACGCTCTGCCTGAAAGGAGCTGCGTATGAAGCCTGAAAGCTTTCGCAAGCAGGCGCTGAGCCTGATCCTTTTCTTTGCGGCGGTTGCCGCCGTATTTGCCCTGACCCGTCTGCGCAGCGACCCGGCCAAAAAACAGGCGGAGTTCGTGGTGCAGCAGCTGCTCTCCTGCTCCTCTGCCGTGGAGCAGGCTGTGGACGCCGCCGCGCCCGCCGGTAGTGAACCGGGGCTTGCCGCAGTGGACACCGATGGGCTGTACGCCTTTCTTCAGGCGCAGCTGGGCGATGCCATGACCGCCGACTGCCTTGACAAGGTCATGGCGAACCGCCTGCCCACCCGCATCACGGCGCTGGCCGGGCAGTCCGGCGACAAACTGGTTCCCGCCGACCTCACCCTGAAAAAACGCGCCGGGACACAAAACTGCTACGACTTTTCCGCCGCCCTGCTGACCGCCACGGACAGCACCGCCGCCGCACAGGTATCCGGCACCATCACCATGGTGAAGGAGGACGGCCGCTGGAAGGCCTCTGCCCTCACGCTGAACCTGTAATAGCCCCTTTTGCCCCTGTGCCCTGCGGCATGGGGGCATTTTTTGCTTATAATGTATATCTTTTTGCGCGCGCGTATGTTATACTTAGATGTTGTATCACACTATTATCAGGAAAAGGTATTATTATATCATGAATGCAAACGACATCTGGCTCATTGCCGGCCTCGGCAATCCGGAAGCCAAATACGACGGCACCCGCCACAACGCGGGCTTTGCCGCGCTGGACGCCCTCGCCGCCAAGTGGGGCATCTCGGTCAACAAGAGCAAATTTCAGGGCCTGTGGGGCCAGGGCGAAGTGGAGGGCCACAAGGTCGTCCTGCTCAAGCCTCTGACCTACATGAACCTTTCGGGCGACTCCATCGCCCCGCTGGCAGGTTTCTTCAAGATCCCGGCCGACCATGTCATCGTCCTGTGCGACGACATCACCCAGGCCCCCGGCAAGCTCCGCATCCGGCCCTCCGGCTCGGCAGGCGGGCACAACGGCCTCAAGAGCATCATTGCCCGGCTGGGCGGGGAAAACTTCCCCCGCATCCGTCTTGGCGTAGGTGCCAAGCCCCACCCGGATTACGACCTTGCTGCCTGGGTACTGGGCAAGTTCCCGCCTGAGGATGTCAAAGCGATGACCGACCGCTACCCGGACATTGAAGCCGCCGCCAAACTCATCATGGACGGCAAGCTTGGCTTCGCTCAGAGTAAATATAATGGATAAACCTCTCAGTCTCGCTATCGCTCGACAGCCGTTCCCCTTTCGGCACTTGCGTGCCACCTCCCCGGCCGGGGGAGTCTTTCCTAACAGGGGAGCCCTTGGCAAAGAGGTGTCGTTTTGCTGAGATTGATTAAAGTTCGATGGAAAACGTACCGGACTGCCAATGCCTCTCCTGTCAGGAGAGGTGTCATCAAGCGAAGCGATGATGACGGAGAGGTTCTTCATCAGAGAGGAGGTCTACGATGTACGAGGCACTGTTAAAGGCCACGCCTGAATATCAGAAGATCGCTGCCAGCCTGGCTGCACCGGGCCCGGCAGCCCTGTTTGGCCTGCCCCCGGCGGGCCGCGCCCTGCTGTACGCCGCCCTGCAAAAAGACCTGGGCCGGGTGCTCTGCATCGTGACCCCGGGCGAGGCCGAGGCCACCCACTTTGCGGAAGACCTCAAGGCCCTGGGCCTGACGGCAGCGGTCTTCCCGCCCCGGGATTTCATGCTCCGCCCCGTGGAGGGCGCGGGCCGCGAGTACGAGTACCGCCGTCTTTCTGTATTGGGCCAGCTGGCGGGCGGGCGGCTGAATGCCGTCTGTGTCCCCGCCGAGGCCCTGCTGCAATACACCGTCCCCCGGGACGAATTTTTAAAGAATACCCTCACCCTCAAGCCCGGCATGGTCTACAACCGGGAGGCGCTGGTGGAGCGGCTGTTTGCCGCCGGGTATGTCCGCCGCAGCCAGGTGGATGGCCCGGGCCAGTTCAGCGTCCGGGGCGACATTGTGGACATCTACGCGCCGGACATGCGCCAACCCGCCCGTGTGGAGTACTGGGATGACGAGATCGACTCGCTGGCATCGTTCGACCTGCTCACCCAGCGCCGGGACGGCTCGCTGGAAAAGATCTATCTCTCCCCCGCCCGCGAGGTGCTGTTCGGCAACACGGTACAGACGGCGGAGGCCCTCCGCGACGCCTGGAAAAAGGCCCGCGGCAAACACCGGGCAGCGCTGGAAAAGGCCATGGAGGCTGATCTGGCCCAGCTGGATTCCGGCTTGATGCCCGAGGCCATGGACAAATACTACGGCCTGCGGTACGCGGTCCCCGCCACCCTGCTGGACCACCTCACCGGCCCCATCTTTGTGCTGGATGAGGTAGGCGGCATCCGGGATGCTCAGAAAGCCACCGAGTTCCGCCGGGGCGAAGAGCTCACCGGCCTGCTGGAAGAGGGCGTCATCTGCCCCGGGCTGGATGTGCTCTACCAGACCATGGACGACCTGGCCATTGCCGCCCAGAAACAGAGCACCCTGCTGTGCGAGAACTTCCTGCGCGGCATGAACGAGTTCAAGCTGAAAGACCTCATCAACGCGGAGGCTTTCGCGGCCCCCAACTGGGGCGGCGACCTGGCCTCCCTGCGGGAAGATCTGGACCCGCTGGTGGAGCAGGGCTATGCCATCGCGCTGTTCGCAGGCACCCCCAAGGGCGCTGCCGCCCTCACCCGGGACCTGGCCGACAAAGGCTATGCCGTCAGCATGAGCCGGGATGTCCGCCCCGCCAAAGGGCTGGTGCAGATCCTGCCCGGCCACCTGACGGCCGGGTGCACGTTTCCCTTTGCCCATGTAGCGGTCCTCTCTTCCCGCCGCCATGGTCTGGATGAAGCCAGCGAGGCCGCCAAGAAACGCAAAAAGAACAAAAACGCCCTGTCCAGCCTTTCGGACATCAAGCCCGGCGATTATGTGGTGCACCAGAGCCACGGCATCGGCATGTACGCAGGCATCCAGCGGTTGGAAGTGCAAGGTGCCACCAAAGATTACCTCAAAGTGCAGTATTCCGGCTCCGACGTGCTGTATGTGCCCGTCACCCAGCTGGACCTGCTTTCCCGCTACACCGCCCCTGGCGATGAAGAAAAGGTCAAGCTGGCCAAGCTGGGCGGTGCCGAGTGGCAGCGCACCCGCGCCAAGGTCAAAAAGGCCACCGAGGAGATGGCCCAGGAGCTCATTGAGCTCTACGCCCGCCGCCGACAGGCACAGGGCTACGCGTTCCCGCCGGACGGCGACTGGCAGAGCGATTTTGAGACCCGCTTTGAGTACGACGAGACCGACGACCAGCTCAACGCCACGGCGGAGATCAAAAAGGATATGGAAAAAACCTACCCCATGGACCGCCTGCTCTGCGGCGACGTGGGCGTGGGCAAAACGGAAGTGGCCCTGCGGGCCGCGTTCAAGTGCGTCATGGGCGGCAAGCAGTGCGCCATTCTGGCCCCCACCACCCTGCTGGCGTGGCAGCACTACAACAGCATCATCTCCCGCATGGAGGCGTTCCCGGTGAAAGTCGGGCTGCTCTCCCGCTTCCGCACCGCCAAACAGCAGAAAGAGACCCTGCGGGGCCTGCAGGCCGGCAGTGTAGACATTGTGGTGGGCACCCACCGCCTCCTCTCCAAGGACGTCCGCTTCCACGACCTGGGCCTTGTCATCATTGATGAGGAGCAGCGGTTCGGCGTTAAGCATAAAGAAAAGCTGAAAGAAAACTTCATCGGGGTGGATATGCTCACCCTTTCGGCCACACCGATCCCCCGCACCCTGAACATGGCCATGAGCGGCATCCGCGACCTCTCCACCATTGAGCAGCCGCCTTTTGAGCGCCAGCCCGTGGAGACATTCGTCCTCGAGTACAACGATGTCATCCTGGCCGAGGCCATGAAGAAAGAGCTGGCCCGGGGCGGGCAGGTCTACTATCTGCACAACCGGGTGGACAACATTGAGTCCACCGCCGCCCATGTCAGCCAGATGGTGCCCGGCGCCCGGGTGGGCATCGCCCACGGCAAGATGACCGAGGACGAGCTCAACCCCGTCTGGCAGCACCTGCTCAACGGCGAGATCGACATCCTCGTCTGCACCACCCTCATTGAAACAGGCATCGACGTGCGCAACTGCAACACCCTTATCATTGAGGACGCCGACCGGATGGGCCTGGCTCAGCTGTACCAGATAAGAGGCCGCGTGGGCCGTTCCGGCCGCAAGGCCTACGCCTACTTCACGTTCCGACGGGACAAGACCCTCTCGGACATTGCTCAGAAGCGGCTCTCTGCCATCCGGGAGTTCACCGCGTTCGGCTCCGGTTTCCGCATCGCCATGCGCGATCTGCAAATTCGCGGTGCGGGCAGCCTGCTGGGCCACAGCCAGCACGGCCACATGGAGGCCGTGGGCTATGACCTCTATGTCAAGATGCTGAATCAGGCCATCGCCCGGGCCAAGGGCGAACCGCTCCAGCGGGACAAGAGCGAGTGCCTGGTGGACCTGCGGGTGGACGCGTTCATCCCCGAAAAGTATATCGCGGATGGGCCGGGCCGCATCGAAGCCTACAAACGCATTGCCGCCATCCAGACCCCCGAGGACGCCGCTGATGTGCTGGACGAGCTCATTGACCGCTACGGCGACCCGCCTCCCTCGGTCAGCGATCTGGTCAATGTCTCCCTCGTCCGGGTGCAGGCCGCCGCCGTGGGCGTGTACGAGGTCACCCAGAAGAAAGACACTCTGCTGCTGCAGGTGGAGGAGCTGGACCTTGGCATGATCCGGGGCCTGCTCATCGCGTTCAACGGCCGGGTCACGGCAGGGGCCGGGGCCAAGCCCTACCTCTCTGTCACCCTCCAGCCCGACGAAAAGCCGCTGGAGCTGCTGCAAAGTATCCTCAAGGCCATGGGCGAGATTTTAAACGAGCCCAAGCCTGTGAAAAACCAAAAATAAATTTCAGGAGCAACCAACTATGAAACAGAAACTTCTTGCACTGGTCTGCGCACTGGCCCTGGTGGTCAGCCTGGCAGGCTGTGTCATCTCCACCCCGGACACCGTGGGTTCCCTCGGCGATTACGAGATCTCCTCCGGCCTGTATCTGCTGGCCCAGTACGACGCCTACCAGAAAGCCGCCGACCTCGCTTCCTCCGACCAGGACGCCGCCAATGTGAAAGCTTTTTTGAAGCAGACCATCACCGTGGACAGCGACAGCGGCGAGACGGCCACCGTCAGCGATTATGTCGCCCGGAAAACGCTGGAGAACCTGCAGACCTACGCCGCCATTGAGCTGCGCTTTGACGAGCTGGGCGGCCAGCTGACCGCCGAAGAGGAACAGCAGGCCGACAGCTACGCCCAGCAGCTGATGGACCAGTACGGCGATACCTACAAGGCCAACGGCATCGGGCTGGAGACCGTGCAGCACTTTGAGCGCATCCTGCTCAAGAGCAACGACCTGCTGACCCTCGTTTATGGCAACGGCGGCGAGACCCCCGTCTCGGACGCCGACCTGACGGAGCATCTGGAAAACAACATGGTGGAACTGGCTTATTACGTCATCCCGCTCTACAACACCAGCACCTATGCCTTTGCGGATGACGACCAAAAGGCCCAGATGCTCACGCTGGCCCAGCAGGCCGCCACGGCCGTCAATCTGGCCTCCAATGAGAGTGCTTCGGAGCAGGTCAGTGCCCTGAACGCCGCCGCTCAGGCCGCCCTGCCGGACATCTACGCCGTGCTGGGCGGCACAGCCGACAACACCAGCCCCCAGACCGAGCTGCTGGGCTCCTCCACGCTGGACTCCACATTCACCCAGAGCGGTTCCGCCGATACCATCCGGAACCTTGCCTACGGGCAGGCGGCCGCCGTGCAGTATTCCAGCTATGCCATGATGCTGGCCCTGCGAGTGGACCCGCTGAGCGTTGCCTCGCTGGACGACCTGCGGGATCAGGTCATCACCGACATGAAGACCAGTGAGCTGAAGACCGCACTGAGTGATTACGGTGCCTCCCTGGAGAACCACCTCGACACCTCGGCCATGAACAAACTGCCCATGACCAAGATCGTCAACAAATAAGTTCCGTAAAAGCACAACAGCGCCCTGCCCGGAGAAGCTTCTCCAGAGCAGGGCGCTGTTTTTGCTCTCTTATTTTGCAGTCACCTTTGCAAACTCCGCCGCCAGCGCCGCATTGCAGGAGCGGACGGCAGCGGCCTCCGGCTTGAGGGCCGCGCGGTCGTAGGTAAACAGGCCGTTCACCTCGTCCTCCACGTCGGTCAGCTGGGTGTACACCAGCGCCGAGAGGCCCCGCCCCAGCTGGGGCAGAATGGTCTTCCATTGCAGCATTTTATAGCGTTTGGTCAGGTCGGCTTTGTCTTTGGCGGTGCCGTAGCCGTAGGTCTTGCCGGGCGGCTCGTGGCCGGGCATGGGCCAGGCAATGCCGCCGTACTCGCTCAGGGCCACCGTCCGCCCGCCGGGCCGGATGCGGAGCGGGTAGAAGTAATTGTGGCGGGAGTCCACATCTCCCCCGCCCTGGTCGTACCAGCCGCTGGCTTCGTCGATCAGGCGGGTGTCATCCAGCGCCCGGAGGGCCGCCGTGGCGGCGCGGGCATCAAACTGCCCCCACCCCTCGTTGAACGGCACCCAGCACCCGATGCAGGGGTGGCACCGCAGAGCCTCTACAGTGGCTTTTAATTCGGTCTGATAACTTTCCCGGCTGGCTTCCGTCTCGCGCCCCAGCAGCCCCCACAGGGGCTTTGCGTCGGGTGTATGGCGGAGCAGGGGCAGCAGGGCGTTGGTCAGGTAGGTGACGTACCACTGGTTCATCTTCCCGCCGCCGTTCACCATATCCTGCCAGACGATGAGGCCCAGCTTATCGCAGTGGTAGTACCACCGCTGCGGCTCGATCTTGGCGTGCTTGCGCAGCAGGTTGAAGCCCAGCTCCTTGACCTGCTCCAGCTCATGCACCACCGCCGCGTCCGAGGGCGGGGTATACAGCCCCTCCGGCCAGTAGCCCTGGTCCAGCAGGCCGTTGAGGAGGATGGGCTTTCCGTTGAGGCAGAAGCGCAGGATGCCTTTCGCGTCCGGCTCACAGCTCCATTTGCGGAGGGCAAAATAACTGTGCACGGTATCAAAACCGTCTTCGTCCCCCTGGGTGGTGCCCACGGTCAGGTCGTAGAGGAACGGGCTGTCCGGACTCCACGGAAAGAAATGTTTCTCCGGGATGTTCAGCGTCACCTCGCCGTCCTGGTCGGCCTCGTCGCCGCCCCAGTCCTCGGCAATGGTCACGCCCCCGGCCCGCACCACAGCCCAGAGGTTTTTTGCCCCGCCGGGCTGGGCCGTGTGGGCTTTTACCGTCACGGTCCGGGCATCGTAGTCCGGGGTGACAGTCAGCTCCGTAATGTAATTGTCCGGCACCCGCTCCAGCCAGACGGTCTGCCAGATGCCGCTCTGAGCATGGTAGAACATCCCGCCGGGGGTCAGGGTCTGCTTGCCCCGGGCCTGGGTGCCATTCCCGGTGGGGTCCTGCACGGCCACCCAGAGGGTGTTGCGGTCCGGCCGCAAATAATCGGTGATGTCCAGCGTAAAGGGCCAGTAGCCGCCCCTGTGGCCGCCGGCCAGATGGCCGTTGACCTCCACGGCGCAGGCGTAGTCCACCGCTCCGAAGTGGAGCAGCACCCGTCCGCCCTGCCCCGCCGGGGGCGTAAAGCCGCGGTGGTAGTGGAGCCACTCCCCGGGCTGCAGCGTCCGCCCCACTCCGGAAGCCGGAGCCTCGGGCGAGTAGGGCACCCGGATGGTCCCATCCCACGCCGTGGGGAACTGTGCCGCCTTGGTAAACGCGTATTGCCACGAGCCGTTCAGGGACTCAAAGCTGTCCCGCCGCAGCGCCGGGCGGGGGTATTCGGAAAGTGGGTGCTGCATTTTGCCCTCCTGTTTCCTCTATTGGGCTCCCCTGATCGGAATGACTCCCTCCGGCCGGAGGGAGATGTCGCGCTAGCGACAAAGGGGGGACGGCTGGACGCGCCAAAGCGCGGCCTGAGAGGTTTTATTTTGGATCAAAGCGTTTGCAGTTACTTGCGGTATGCTGCCGCCAGCTTTTCGAGGGCGGGCAGGCTCCGCTTGACTTTCTCGGTGTCGATGCAGTAGGCAAAGCGCACATAGCCCTTGACACCAAACGTATCGCTGGGCACCAGCAACAGGTCAAACTCCCGGGCTTTCATGCAGAACGCGTTGGCGTCTTCTTCCAGCGCCTTGGGAAAGATGTAGAACGTGCCGCCGGGGCGCTCCACCTCAAAGCCCAGCTCGGTGAGTTTGTCGTACAACAGGTTCCTGTTGGTCTCGTAGACGGAGAGGTCGCTGGTGGCATCCAGGCAGCGGCTGACGGCTTTCTGGATGATGCTGGGCGGGCAGTTGTGGCCCGTAAAGCGGGAGATCTGGGCCAGAATGTCCACCAGGATGTTCGCCCCCTCGCAGGTCGGGTTGACCGCCACATAGCCCAGACGCTCGCCGGGCAGGCTCAGCGTCTTGGAGAACGAGAGGCAGGTCAGGGTGTGGGGGTAGAATGCCGCCGGGTAAGGCACGGTCTTGCCGTCAAAAACGATGTCCCGGTAAGGCTCGTCGCTGACGAGGAAGATGTTGTGGCCGTACTCCTTGCTCTTGGCGGTCAGGATCTCGGCCAGCCGGGTCAGAGTCTCCGCCGAGTAAACCACGCCCGTGGGGTTGTTGGGGGTGTTGATGAGGATGCAGGTGACATTCTCGGTCAGCATCTCCTCAAAGGCGTCCAGATTGGGCTGGAACGTGGGCGGCTGGGGCGGCACCACTTTCAGCACGGCACCCGTTCCCCGGACGTAGGGCCCGTACTCCGAAAAATAGGGTGCGAACGTCAGCACCTCGTCGCCGGGCTTGGTCACGGCGCGGATGGCGTGGGCAATGGCGCCCGCGGCACCCGTGGTGGGGAAAATATGCTTCTGCTCATAGGGCAGGCCGAACGTTTTGGCCAGATGGGCTGCCGCGGCGGTGCGGAACCCCGGGTCGCCCTGGCTGGGGCAGTAGCCGTGGAGGGCAATGGGCTCCTCCGTGGCCAGCAGGTCCTGCATGGCCGCCGTAAACCGCGGCGGGCAGGGCACGCTGGGGTTGCCCAGCGAGTAGTCAAACACGTTCTCATAGCCGATCTCGGCAGCCCGCTGTTTGCCGTACATAAAGGTCTCACGGATCACGCTCTTATGGGCCAGCATCGCGCGGTAGGTTTCGTTCAGCATAATGATTCCCCTCTCGCTTTTCGGATCTCTTTTATTTCTTGTCCGGCAGTGCAGACGCATAGCTCTGCTCTACCTTGACGACGCAGCAGTATTTCGGGTCCTGCTCTTTGACGAACTGGCACATCTTTGCCAGCATCTGGTCGATGTCCCCGGTGTATCCCGCCGGGAACACCAGATCAAACAGAACATTGGTGTGGCTGTCCCCCGGCACGATCCGCAGATCGTGGATGGAGAGCCGCGGGTCCAGCTGGCGGGCATGTTCCTTCAAACGGGCCCGCAGCACCCCCACCGACGCGTCCGCCGTGACGATGGGGTCGTAATGGATGGTGACCTGCAGCCGGTCTTTTTTGAGAAAGTCGTTCTCGATGTTGTCGATGACGTCATGGGCCGTCAGCGGGTCGGTCTCGGCCGGGAACTCCACATGCAGGGAGGCGAACTGGTGCCCGGGGCCGTAATCGTGGACCATGAGGTCATGCACGCCCAGTACCCCGGGATAGCTCATGACGGTCCGCTCAATGTGCTCCACCAGCTCGGGGCTGGGGCTCTCGCCCAGCAGCGGGCTCAGGGTATCCATCACCAGGCCCCATCCGGACCAGAGGATGAACGCCGCCACGCCCACGCCCATAATGCCATCAATGATGCCGTAGCCCGTCAGGCTGCACAGGATGGTGGAAAGGAGGACCGCTCCGGTGGTCAGCACATCGTTGCGGCTGTCGGCGGCGGTAGCCATCAGGGTCTCCGAGTTGATCTTTTTGCCCACGGCGCGGTTGAAGCCGCTCAGCCAGAGCTTGACGAGGATGGACGCCGCCAGCACCCCGATGCTGAGCCAGCTGAACGCCACCGGCGTGGGGTGGAGTACTTTCAGAGCCGATTCTTTCAGCAGCGAGAGGCCGATGGCCAGAATGGTGACGCTGACCACGAGGCCTGCCAGATACTCGTACCGGGCGTGGCCGTAGGGGTGCTCCGCATCCGGGGCCTTGGCCGCCAACCGGAAGCCAATGAGGCTGACCACATTGGACGAGGCATCCGACAGGTTGTTCAGGGCGTCCGCCATGATGGCGATGGAGCCAAACAGGGTGCCTGCCAGCAGCTTGCCGATACAGAGCAGGATATTGCAGGCCATGCCCACCAGACTGGCCAGATTGCCGTAGGCCGTGCGGACAGCGGCGTCTTTCACATCATCCGGGCGCTTGATGAAGCAGCGGATCAGAAATTGAGTCATATCGTACCTCCCGGCTGCCGCGGCAGCCACGTCTTGTTCAGTATAGCACAGCACTTCATGGTTTTAAAGTGTTTTTGTAAATTTTCTTCTCCCTAAGCCAGATCCCCCAGATAACAATCCCCCCGGCGGGGCGGGAATGCCTCACCGGGGGGTGGAAGTTTCTGGTTTCAGGGGGGCTCAGACCTGCTTGGCCGAGGGCTTGCTCAGATCGAGGCTGCGGACGATCTTGCGGACGGGCAGGATGCTCTTGGCGTTCATCGAGAGCTCATCCACGCCCATGCGGAGGAATGTTTCGGTCAGGGCGGTGTCCGCGCCCAGCTCGCCGCAGATGCCCACCCAGATATTGTGGCGGTGACCGGCGTCAATGGTCATCTTGATGGCCTTGAGCACGGCGGGGTGATGCGGGTCAAAGAACGGCTCCAGCTTTGCGTTCTGGCGGTCCAGCGCGCAGGTGTACTGGGTGAGGTCGTTGGTGCCGATGGAGAAGAAATCGCACTCCTCGGCCAGATCGTCCGCAATGAGGACGGCGGCGGGGGTCTCGATCATGGTACCCACTTCGAGGTTCTGGTCAAACTTGACGCCCTCGGCGGTGAGCTCCGCGCGGCACTCGTTCAGCACGGCCTTGGCGTCCTGCAGCTCCCGCAGGCTGGTGATCATGGGGAACATGATGCTCATGTTGCCGTAAGCGGAAGCCCGCAGCAAGGCCCGCAGCTGGGTCTTGAAGAAATCTTTCCGGGTCAGGCAGATGCGGATGGCGCGGTAGCCCAGAGCGGGGTTGTCCTCGTGGTCCAGCTGCATATAGTCCACGGTCTTGTCCGCGCCGATGTCACAGGTGCGGACGACTACTTTCTTGGGGGCCAGGCTCTCCACCACCTGCTTGTACGCCTCAAACTGGTAATCCTCGGTGGGATAGTCCTTGCAGTTGAGGTAGACGAATTCTGTCCGGAACAGGCCGACGCCGCCGGCGTCGTTCTGCTGCACGGCACCCACATCGCCCATGCCGCCGATGTTTGCATACACGTTGATGGTCTTGCCGTCCAGCGTGGTGTTGGGCTTGCCCTTGAGCTCCTGCAGCAGGACCTGCTTTTTCTGATCCTCTTTCTGGCGGGCGCGGAGGCTCTGGAGCAGGTCGGGGGTGGGGTCCACATACACGCAGGCGTTGTAGCCGTCCACCACGGCCATCTTGCCGTCCCAGTCGTCCTGGATATCCTTGCACTGGATCAGGGCGGGGATGTTCATGCTGCGGGCCAGGATGGCCGTGTGGCTGTTGGAGCTGCCCTCCCGGGTGATGAAGCCCAGCAGCAGGCTCTTGTCCATCCGGACCGTCTCCGAGGGGGCCAGGTCGTCCGCCACAAGGATACTGGGCTCGGTGCCCTGCAGGCTGGCGTTGTCCACCCCCTGCAAAATGTCCAGCATGGCCTGCGCGATGTCGATGACATCGGCGCTGCGGGCCTGCAGATAGGGGTCGTCCATGGCGGCAAACACGGCGGCCTGGTTGTCGCCTGCCGTCTTGACGGCATACTCGGCGCAGCGGCGCTGGCCGTTGATGATCTCCTTGATGGCGTCCACAAAGTCGTCATCATCCAGCATCATGGCGTGGATGTTGAACACTTCGGCGATGTCCTCGCCTGCCTCGGCAAGGGCTTTCTCGTACAGGGCGGTTTGCTGGTCGATGGCCTTGGCCCGGGCGTCCTCAAAACGCTCGATCTCCGCGGCGGCGTCGGCCACTTCGGCCGCCGAGATGGCCGTATTCTTTTTCTTGTAGAGTTTCAGCTTGCCAATGGCAATGCCGTTCAGAATGCTTTTACCGGTACCCACCTGCATCGTTCATTTCTCCTTATCACTCAAATCTCTTGCGTCTGGGAACGAAAAAGCCCCCGCAGTCTCCCGCGAGGGCTTCTCATCACGACATTACACGCGATCAGACGTTCTCGCTCAGGAACTTCTGGATCGCCTCTGCGGCAGCGGCCTCATCGTCGCCCTCCACCTTGACGGTGACGGTATCGCCCTGCTTGACGCCCATGCCCATCAGAGCCATCAGCTTGCGCAGGTCGCAGGTCTTGCCGCCCTTTTCAAGGGTAGCGGTGCTTGCGTAGCCCTTGACCAGCTTCACGAGCAGGCCGGCGGGGCGTGCGTGGATGCCGCATGCATCCTTAACGGTATACTGGAATTCTTTCATAATCATTTTCTCCTTACTTATCCATCCACGGAACGGGCCAGCCGCGCGGCCCCGTCTGCAATAAAAAACCCTGGTTTATTGCGGGATGTTACTACTCTTATTATAAACCTTAGTCGTTCTTTTTGCACCCTTTCATATTGCCGATTTTTCCGCGAAAATTTTGGTATAATTGAACATAATCTTTTATCAAAAGTACCATCATTGCACAATTTTCTGCTTTTGGGAAAGACTTTTGTTCACTTTCCCACTCACTCGACAGGGTACCCCTCGGCGTCCAGCGGGAGGTCCGTATAGCGGGCCGCTTCCGGCAGAGGCGTCTCGGGTTCGCCGGAGGTCTGCTGGCTCTGGCCGGAGGCGTTCAGCTCCTCGTCATGGCGCTCGCCCCAATCGCCGCTGAAATCTTCCCCCGAGACTTCCGTGGCCTCCTGCATGGCCATAGCGGTCTGGGCGTCTTTCAGGCCGGTGACGACGCCGGAGGGCTTCTCCAGCAGGTAGGCCCCGATGGCCTTTTTCTTGTACACCAGCAGCACGCCATAGCTCATGGTGTCGCCCTTGCTCACGGCGGGCAGCAGGGCCGTCCATTTTTCCACGGTCTTGCCCTTGTAGCGGGTCAGGTCCATGCCGCTCTGCTGCACCACCCCGTTAA
>OOAZ01001586.1_pt1 | contig 14739 bp, 17 predicted proteins | sample 1671221 | NCBI WGS metagenome assembly OOAZ01 (sample SAMN06348134, study PRJEB24527) | human gut metagenome | biome: human gut; feature: ankylosing spondylitis patient; material: feces | host: Homo sapiens | place: China | collected 2015-10
TAAACTTCACAGTGTTTTTCTATATGTTCTTTCTACGTCTGACTAAAACCACGATTACACCTATTATTACTACAACTGCCACAACAATACCGATCACTGCAGCAAGCGGCAATGGACATGTCTGAGGGATTTCCTCGGTATCTAATATTTCTCCACATTTTTCACACGTAACTTCCTTGCTGCCGGTTGAAAACAGTCCGGCTTCCTTTGTCACTTTCCATTCGCCCTCGGTATGACCGGTTGCAGGAATTGCTTCCTCATAGGTATCTCCACAAACCTTGCAGGTGTATGTGTTTGTTCCATCCTCGGTGCAGGTGGCATCTGCTGTCTCCGTGACTTCATAATCGTGTCCGGCTGCAGGAATGGATTCTTCCTTGGTGTCTCCGGTAATGGAGTTTGTATATACGATCTTTCCATCCTCGGTGCAGGTTGCTTCTGTCCGCTCTGTTTCTTCCCAAGCAGCGTCGATTTCTTCCTGTGTAGGTTCCGCCTTTGTTTCGGTCTTAGTCTCTGTTTTGGTTTCCGTTTTTGGCTGTTCTTTTGTTTCAGAAGAGGCTGCCTGGTTATCTGCTGGTGGCTCTGCTTTTGTTTCTGTCTGTGCTGTACTTGAAGGTTTACTTCCAGCCGGGGTAAAGTCTTGTGGAATCCACCCTTCTGCTTTGAGCTGGTCTACATATCCGAGCAGATATCCATCATTGATCATTGTTTCAATGATCGGTGTGGAAAAATAGTTATCTTGTATGCAATCATAAATCTCGGCATCAGTCGCATTTTTTTCAAAAACCATATATGCATCGTCATTACATCCGACCTCATTTTCTCCACCACTGTATGTTGTAACACATGAAGTATCTGTGTCACTGATCAGTGTTACTGTTTTTTCTACTGCCGTATTTGTTAAAAGCAATCCCATAATAGCTATCGTCCCGATTGCTGCATATTTTTTTAATTTATTTTTCATATATCATCCCTCGTCTTTCTGTATAATTTATTTTAATGTTTACTTTTATCTACATTGTACCATTATGTATATTATATCGTTTATAAACATATGGTTAAGATACTGCTGAAATATACCACACTGGCTCATTACATATACAGGCACACCCAGATTTACAAGCTGTATCAATGCCCTTGGAATTTCTCTGTTTCTTCAATATCTCTTATCCCTGCTTATATAACAAATGTATTGGTATTGAGAACAAATATCTGCTGATCACATCTTCTCTTTTGACATAAGGTTCTTCCCAGAATCTCGAATCATAGGAATCCTCCCTGTTATCTCCCAATACAAAAAAACTGTTCTCCGGCACATTAAATATCACGGTCTCTCCGGCATGAGTTTTCACATCACCTGCGATATATGCCTCCTCAAGCTTTTCTCCATTGATATAAACATGACCTCCTATTATCATGACCTCATCGCCAGCCACGCCGATCACACGTTTTCCATATATATCACCATTCTCCCGTTTGAACGAAATAATATCACCGCATTTTATCGGACTTATGATAATTCTGGAACTTACCGTAACATCATGCGTCATAAGTGCCGGTTCCATGCTTCCCGATGAAATATAGCCAACATGCAATATATAAGTAAATACAGCTATTGCGCTAAGAAATACAAATACATAATAAATCCAATCAGTGTTTTTTTCTTTTTTCATTCATGCCTCCAAAAAAGTAGTCCACCGTGGACTACTTTTCCATCTTCAACTTCGGAAACGGAATGATATCCGGCTGATTTTCCCTATGCTCTCCGATGAATTTTTCCATCCAGACCATGTCATACCAGCGGTGGAACTTATAACCGCACTGATGGAAAGTTCCAACCATCGTATAACCCAGTTTTTCATGAAACAGCACGCTGTCCTTCGTCAGATATTCATCTTCCGCCTGTGGATAAGCAATGCAGGCATTGACATTTAAAATACCCTGCTGCTTCAAAATATTTTCCAGCTCTTCATAAAGCCTTCTGCCGATCCCACTGCGTTTCTGCTCCATATCCACATAAATAGATGTCTCCACTGACCAGTCATATGCCGCTCTCTCTTTGAATGGACTGACATAGGCATAGCCTGCGATTTTTCCATCCTTTTCCGCTATCAGGTATGGGAAACGCTCCAATGTATGTCTGATCCTGCCACGGAACTCCTCTATGGACGGCACAACATATTCAAACGTGATCGCTGTCTGCTCAATATATTTTGCGTAGATTGCAAGAATCTCCTCTGCATCTGCCTCTGTTGCAACTCGAATCGTTGTCATAGTTTCCCTGCCTCTTTTCCATTCAGTATTCCATCTGCAAAACTATATCTTTGATGTTTTTCTTCTGCTCACGCAATCACATTTCAAACGCCTGCTTAATGCTGTCATAATGTAAGAAGATCCCCTGCTCTGCAAACTCCCTGATTTGGTCTGGCGTTGCAAACATATAGCCATCTGTTTCCTCTGTCTGAAGATGCAGGTCTTTATCGTCAATATCCATGACAAAACGGTAAACGTCCACAAAATAATTGTCACCATCACCCGGATTTTCTCTCTTATAGGTAAATAAATAGCCGCCCTCGGCATTTCCTGCATCCAGTCCTGTCTCCTCTTTCACTTCGCGAAGGACTGCCTCGTAAGACTCCTCGCCAGCCTGTGCTGCGCCGCCGGATACTTCCCACCAGCCCGGTGCCCATGCCTTTGTCATGACGCGCTTTGTAATAAGAAACGTTTGATCCGGTCTTGCCACAACACCGAGCACCGTCAGATGATATTCGCCATCCTTTAAACACCAGTCGTTGCGCTTCATTGTGCGTCCTGTCGGCTTTTTATCTGCATCATAAATATCCCATAATTCCATCGTTTTCTCTCCTGTTTATACATGCTATTTATCCCATCTTATCATTTCACTATAGGCAATGCAAACCTCATTTTCATCATTCCGGTTGACATTATTTAATCTTTTATACCAATTTTTGCTTACTTTTTATCATTTACTAATTTGTTTATAATTGCTATAATACACGTTAGCCGTGATTTTAACCAAAATCAGCTATCAAAATTTATTACTTTTTACCATAAAAATTCGAGGTTTTACAGATGAGTGAAACAAAAAAAATGACCAACGAGCGTCCTGTATACGCTTTTAACCGAAAAATTTTCTGTGAGGGAATGCGTGACGGTATTCCGATTGCTTTAGGCTATCTGGCGGTATCGTTTTCTCTTGGAATTGCCGCAAGAAATGCCGGTTTAACCGCCTTTCAGGGATTTCTTGCAAGTTTACTGAACAATGCTTCTGCCGGTGAGTACGCCGCATTTACGCTGATCGCTGCAAATGCAACCTATCTGGAAGTCGCAATTATCACACTGATCTCCAATGCACGCTATCTGCTGATGAGCTGTGCGCTCACCCAGCGTTTTGCACCCGGAACACCTTTTTTTCACCGGCTGATCATCGCCTATGATGTGACGGATGAATTGTTTGGGATCACCATTGCGCGCCCCGGCTATCTGAATCCTTTCTATACGTATGGAGCGATCGTGCTGGCTGCGCCCGCCTGGTCGGTCGGTACCGCACTCGGAATCATGGCTGGCAATGTATTGCCGCTTCGGGTGGTGAGCGCCCTGAGTGTCGCACTTTACGGAATGTTCCTTGCGATCATTATACCGCCTGCAAGAAAAGATAAAGTGGTCGCTGCGCTTGTCGCCATCAGCTTTGCACTTAGCTTTGCTGGTTCTTATCTCCCGGTTGTTTCTTCCATGTCAAGCGGCACAAGAACAATTATTTTAACCGTTGTGATTTCTTCTGCTGCTGCAATTTTGTTTCCAAGGAAAACGGAAGCATAATAAATATGCTTCCGTAAGTGAGGTTTTCTATGACACATAATAATTTTATTTATATCGCCGTGATGGCTCTTGTATCTTATGCCATCCGTGTTTTGCCTTTGACGCTGATCCGCAAACCGATCAAAAACCAGTTTATCCAGTCCTTTTTATATTACGTTCCATATGTGACGCTGGCTGTCATGACATTTCCTGCGATTGTCGAAGCAACACAGAGCCCTGTAGCCGGTGCCATTGCACTCGTCGTCGGTATCCTAGCAGCATGGTTTGGTGCAAGTCTGTTTCAGGTGTCTGTGGCATGCTGTGCGGTTGTGTTTGTGATTGAGTTGTTTTTGTAGAGCTTTTTTGCATGGCTGATCGTATAGAGTCCATTTGCGATCATAAGCCCTGTGAAGCACATCATCCCAGAAGTACACAGTATGCCTGCTCCCGGCACTTCATTTTGTGCAAAGATCAGTGCCGCACTCAACTGACCAGCTAGCACGATCATTCCGCATATAATTGTAACAAATCCACGCTGATAGATTTCTTTTCCTATCTTTTCTTTTTCATATTTTGAAATTTCGGAAATATTCTGCACGATCTCTTCTTTCGAACGGTCTTCTATTCCAAGTAATTCCACTAATGAAAGATCAAGCGTTTTCGCAATTTCATCAAATAATGAAATATCCGGATAGTTAACCCCTCGTTCCCATTTACTGACTGCCTTATCCGAAACGTGCAATCGTTCTGACAGTTCCCGCTGTGTCATACCTTGCTTTTTTCTGGCTTGGGCAATTCTATAACCAACTTCTTCTGCTTTCATAGGCGTTTCCTCCTTGTCCTTATTTAAACATGACAATGGAAAAATGTCACTCTACTTAAGGTAGAACGCAATGTTCTACGCAACTCTGTACTTTCTCATATGTTATTTCTCCGGTGCACAATTTTCTATCGTTTTATCCAGCCATAACTTTTCAATTCTGATTTAAAGGCACTTCTCCTTGTATACATATCCGCATAATGTGACATATAAATCTGCTTTGCATTTTTCTCACCAAGTTTTTCTTTGACTTCACCGATTGCAGCAATGTACGCAGCACACTCTCCATAATAGTTCCGTCTGTTTGCTCCCATAATTGCCTCGACACGTTTCTTCATGAGATTGTCTATATGATCCAGTATTTTTTTCCTGTCAGAGTTTTCTATTTTGGTCGTATCTTTCCAATTCAAAAATAACTTGTAAAAATATTCGTTTTCCGTTTTTTCTACTTTTATATTCTGCCCCTTTTTATACTCTTCCAAACGAAATTCAAATGCGTGCTTTGTAAGTTCCAACATACTCCGGCTTCCCTGCTGTAATTCTTTTCCATCATGCAAATAGAGCAGAAAAAGTGCCAGACCTTCTTTCATAAATGTTCCAGTCCATCCAAGTGAACTTTTCTCACCGACTCCCTTTCTCAGCACTTCCATAAATTGACCATCCAGAAACTGTATCACGTACAGCATATTTTTTTCCGGTATATTTTCTGCTAATTCTGGCAACCCAGCATTTCCATTATTCCAAGCAGAATTTTTTCTGCAATTATATTGTCCTACTATTAATTCTAATTTTTTATTGCATTTTTCTTTATCTGTGCTATTAAAAAATGCACGCAAATAGTTTACTGCATTTGTTCTTGACGCAAAAGCTTCTACATAGCACCATTCCATAAATTCTGCATCTTTACCTTCAACAAGTGCAAATTCTGCTGTCTGTAAAGCTACATCGCTTCGCACACATAGATTTCTGGCAATCCGTTTCATCCCATCTTCTCCTATGATCACGGCATTTTTCGCACTTATAGTGGAATCATTTAAAATTTCTTTATACATTCCAGGATGCAATTTCACATATTTTTTTGCATTTTCAAATTTCACCGCTATATCACCTGTCAAACTAACGGCTTCGAGAAATAACCTCTCTGCTAACGCACTATTCTTCTTTCCAAGATATGCGATCCACTCTGGAAGGAACTGATCAAATCCCTGCAGTCCACCATCTCCATGCTGCATGACATCTTCCAGTTTTAAATCATGTATTCCTGAATTTGACCATATTTCATACATAATATCTGCACGTTCTGCTTCTTTCTTCACCTGATAACATGCATACAATGTATCTAGCGCAATTTTTTTCAGATCGATATCCAACTCATTGCAACAAATAAAATCTTCCACCTCCAAAGGGCCTGTCATATATTCATCATCCGTCAGAATTTCCTGCATGAACAATCTTCTTCCTGTCCTGAATGCCTCCTTATATTCTCCTGCATCCACGCAGCTGTGAATCAATTTACATACTGCTTGAATCATATCACCTATTCCATCAGGATCTTCGTATAATATTTCCTCTACGGAACTATTGTACCAGTCATTATACACTTCCCTTAGATAGACTTCTCCTTTTTCAATTTCCGCCAGATAATGACTGCATTTTTCATATTCCTTTTTTAGTTCAATGACTGTTTTTTCTGTTCGATTAATATTCCCTGCATTCAGATTTATCTGATTCAGGAAATCTGTTCGTTTACTTTCCGGCAATGTTCTTGCAATCTCATGTATTACCTGCAAAAGTTCTTCTCTGCCATACTTCTCTATTGTCTGATCGACTTTATTTAAAAAACTTGTCAGATTCATTTTTTTCCTTTCTCCCGAGTACCACAAAATAAATACTGCACAAAATAATTCCAAACACGGTCGCTGTCGGTGCCGCCAGACCAATCTTCGTGAGGGATGCATCCGGCTGGATACTCATAAAATATGACATCGGGATTCGAACCAGAAACGTCTGCGCCAGTCCCTGTGCCATGACAAAGAGCGTTTTTCCTTTTCCATTGAAATATCCCATATAACTGAACAGGAAGCTGGTAAGAACCGCCTCCGGTGCAAAACCTCTTAAATATTCTGCCGCCCTTCCTATGACCGGTTCATCACTCGTAAAGATTGCCGCCGGAAGACTTCCCCTGAAAAATACAAATAGGGCAACCGCTGTTCCCACTGCTGCGCCCACGCACATGCCGCATACCATTGCCTGTCTGGCACGTTTTTCTTTGCCAGCTCCAATGTTCTGTCCAACAACCGATGACATCGACTGCATCAGAGAGGACGGCACCAGCATTACAAAAGATACGATTTTCTGCGCCACTCCATATCCCGAAGATGCTTCCAGACCAAGCCGGTTGATCAGCGCACATAAAATCAAGAACGAAATATTAGTCAACATCTCCTGCAGTGCGATAGGCGCGCCGAGCATCAGGAATTTTTTTACCTCGGAAGAAAAACGAATGTCCTCTCTTTTTACCTGAAAGATCCCGCCCTGTTTCCGGATGATCACGAGTGACAGCACGACACTGACCGCCTGTGCCAGAATGGTTGCGATCGCAGCACCTGCCACATTCATTTTAAAACCTGCCACCAGCACCAGATCGCCCACAATGTTGACCACGCATGCAATCGCCACGAAAATGAGAGGCAATTTCGAATTTCCCATTCCGCGGAAAATACTGCTGATAACGTTGTATGCGATGACAAAGACGATCCCTCCACCGCAGATCCGCACATACAGTGTCGTGAGTTCCAACGCTTCCTCCGGTGCCTGCATTAATTTTGCAAGAACAGGCGCTGCCAGAAGCAAAGCGATTGTAAGAATCACTGCCAGTATCGCAAAAAACCAGATAACGCCTCCGATCACTTTTCCGATGCGTTCCTGCTTTTTCTCCCCTATGTAACGGCTGATCAGCACCGTGATCCCCATCGACAGCCCGGTCACGGTAAACACCACCAGATTGACCAGATTCCTGCGGTAGTTCCAAACCAGCCCACGATTATCAGATCAACTGCTCCATACATTGCCTGTAAAACCAGTGCGCCAAATATCGGTACCATAAAAAGAACCAGTTTCTTTAAAATATTTCCCTGTGTAAAATCGTGTTTTGTTTCCATTGTGTTTTTTTGTTCCTTCTATTATGTTTATTTGTTTAAATATTCTATCTGTCCATGTCAACAGTTTTCCGTTCAAAATCGTTTCATTCATGGAATCGTTTCTGAATAATCCATGTCTTCCAGATTTAAATATATAATATGATCTCCATGTACGCCACGCTCTGCCAGCTCGTCTTTGATTGTTTCCAACAAAATCGATTTCCCGGATTTTCTCACCCCGGTAATCACTTTGATAATATCCGAATCATAATATGGGCGTATCTGTTCAAGGTATACTTCTCTTTTTAAACGCATATTGTGCACCTCCACACTGCACATATTACCATTTTTGATTTTTTATGTGCAAGATTATCTTGCACATTAGATTTATTTTTATAATATTGTGCAAATTCATTCTGCGCATTTTGCTGTCGCTTTATCCAGATATAACTTTCCAAGCTGCCATAAAAACACTTTCTCTTGTGTACAGAACAAAGTTTCCTATAACAGAAAAAATCCCCGGCGGACTGTTTCTGATATACTCATAATACAGTCCGTCAGGGATTTTTCATCTCGCATCAATTTACTCCACCTGCACCTGACACATTCTCATTGTAGCCAATGCTGCTTCATGGCTTTCCGGTGTGACACCTGCGCAGCAGGAAGCAATGACTTTGACCGGGATCTCCGGCAGATATGCCTTAATTAAAATTGCATTGGAGACAACACAGATGTCGGTGCAAAGTCCGACCAATGTAACGGTGATATCTTCTTTCTCTGCGATTTTTGTAATCTCTTCCGCAAGAATTTTTGAACCGAACGTTGGCTTGTCGATCACTACTGCGTCTTTTAATGCTGTTTTCATTGACCTGCCAGCCGTCTGTACCCTTCACGCAGTGCACAACCGGAAGATTTTTTCCTTCCTGAGTCTCTAAATAATTTTCCGGGTGTGTATCCCTTGTTGCAAAAATGTCTTTGGTATCATACTTTGCAATCTCTGCGATTACGTTATCCACGATAGCCACTGCCTCTTTTGTTCCGAGTGAGCCATCGATAAAATCATTCTGCATAACTACCACTACTAGTAAATTTCTCATTATGTAAACCTCCAATTTTCTTTTTTAATTATAAAATATCAAAAATATTTTTTACTCCATGACACTAATTGTATCAAAGATCCTTTTTCTTATAATTGCACTTCTTCCTAGTACACCGAATAATAAATAACTGACACCTTGACTTGGCTGATTTTTCATCTGCTGCGTTGTCGTCAATCGACGTAGCCACCGCTACGCCTCATTCCTCCGCCTTGCATATGAAACAATCATCCGGCGTCAATGTATCAGAAACTTATTATTCGATGTACTAGTCTTTCAGTGAAAAATACAGCTTCTTGTACCCAAGCTGCTGGCACAGTTTTGTCAGATACGGCTGGTCAATCCTTGCCTGCTCCAAAACACCCTTCTGTGCAAACACTTCCTCTTTTGTGCCATCTGCGAGCACTTTTCCGTGCGCCATAACGATCACACGCTCGAAACTCTCTGCCACAAAATCCATATCGTGTAAAATCGCAATAACCGTTTTTCCCTGACTGCTCAGATCCCGGATCATTTTCTGAATGATCTTTCTGCCCTTCCAGTCCTGCGCGATCGTCGGTTCATCCAGAATGAGCACTTTTGTATCCATCGCAAGAACGGAAGCGATCGCAACCAGTTTCCGCTCTGACAATTCCAGATCATAAGGATTTTCGTCTGCAAGCTGTTCCAGCCCGACCAGCTTTAATGCTGCAACAGCTTTTTCCTTTGCCTGCTCTTTTGTCATTCCGATATTCTGCGGTCCGAACATGACTTCATCGATCACATGATATTTGAAAATCTGGTCGTCCGGATTCTGGAATACGTAACCGATCTCCCCTGCCAACATTGCAACGGTCTTTTCTGCCATGTCGCTACCACCGTAGTAGATGCTGCCGCCCACCGGCTTTAACAGACCTTTTAACAGCTTTACAAGAGTCGTTTTTCCTGCGCCGTTCTGACCGATGATCGCAGTTGGTCTGTGGTCAATTGTAAGGTTTATGTTCTGCAGAACCGGAACATTTTCGAGATATTGAAATTCCAGATGTTCGATGTCAAAAACATTTTTCTTACAACTTATAGTCAGTTTCATGCTTTCATCTGTAGTTACAGAATCTTCCATCTGCCCATTCTTATTTTTCATATCTTTATTATTGTCTAATAATATTTTTTCCGGGCAGAATGCTTCCTCCCCCGGAAACAAATCTTTTAACGCCAACGCATCCTTAAGCGAAGCCGGATAACATCCATTCTCTTTCTTCACGCCAAAAGCCTGACAGATTCTTGTATAGGCAGGTGGATTCACCCCATAGCTCTGCAGATCCGCTCTGGAAAAAATCTGTTCCGGCGTATCGAATGCGATCTGCTTTCCCTGATGCAGCAGCAAAATCTTATCACAGTATTCTGCCAGCTTTTCCAGCTTCTGTTCCACCATAATGATCGTGATCCCTGATTTTGCAAGCTTATCGACCGCTGCAAAAACTTCCTCGCTTCCCGCCGGATCAAGCTGTGAGGTAGGCTCGTCTAACACGATCACTTCCGGTTTCATCGCAAGGATACCTGCCAGCGCAACCCTCTGCATCTGACCACCGGACAGATCAAACGGATTTCTGTCCCTGTAAGCTGCAATATCCAGCAGTTCCATCACTTCATCCACACGGCTTATCATCTCTTCTTTTGGCACGCCGAAGTTCTGCAGGCCAAATGCAATTTCCTCAAAAACAGTTTCTTTTGCACCGGAGAGCTGGTTGAACGGATTCTGGAATACCAGACCTACTTTCTGACACAGCTTTGAAACAGTCGTTTTTGCCACCTCAGTGTCCTCGATCAGAACTTTTCCTCCATAAGCCCCTTTGAAAAATCCCGGAACAAGACCGTTGAACGCCTGACAGAGCGTACTTTTTCCGGCTCCGTTCTCCCCGACGATCCCGACAAAAGAACCTTTTTCTATTTCAAAATCCAACCCATCCAACGCAAGCTTTGTTGTATTTGGATAGCGGTATTTTAAATTTTCAACCTTTATATATGCCATAATTCTTCCTTTTTCCATAAACAACTCAAAACACAATCCTCACCACGATAGCCCCTGCAATCACCACAGCCATCACCAGACATAACATGCGGTCGGAAGTTTTCATTTTCCCTTCCCTGAGATAGGTCTTTTTCTGCCCAGCCTCAAAGCCCCGGATTTCCAGTGCGATTGCACGCTCTCTTGTGTTGATGAGCGAACTCATGACAACCGGCGAAATTAACGGTAGAAAAGATTTTGCCCTGGTGATCAGATTTCCCTCCGTCTCAAGCCCACGGCTCCGCTGTGCATCCATGATCGTGTTCATCGTGCCGCTCATCTGCGGTACGATCTGAAAAACAGAACTGATGACATATCCGATCTTCGGCGAAAATCCTGCCTGCTCCAGATCCTCTACCAGCTCTGCCGGCTTAGTTGTGAGTACAAACACCGCAAATGCCAGCAGCATATTCAAGACGTTACAGCTGATGCGAAGCGCATACATCATTCCTTCCCGATAGAACTTTAACGGTCCTAACTGAAACATTAAGTTTGCATTTTCATGATTAAATAAACCATGGATCAAAAATATGGTGATCAGAATTGTAAATGAAAAAGCAATCAGTGGAAAAACCTTTTTCATGATTTTTCCACTGATAAGCATTACAAGACTGATTCCAATGAATATAGCGAATGCCCATAACTTCCCTGTGATCAGCGATGCAGCGACCGCTGTCAGGATATAACACAGTTTCGTAAAAGGATGCATTCTGGTCAAATAGGTATCTTTATCCACATAAAGGCTGATACTTTTCATCTAAATCACTCCATCAGAATATGTTTTCACTTCTTAGTCTAAGCTCTCCACACTATCGTTCACATCATAAAGAGCAGTAAGTTTTTTCGGAAGTCCTTTTAAAATTGCAAACACGATCAATACCGTAATGATCTTATCCGGAACATCCACAACGACTTCATCTAAGAAAGAACCTAATACAACCGGGAGATTTGCTGCCTGTGTTGCTGCGAATACTGCATCGCCCCAGACATTTCCTGTTGTACCGCCCCAGAAAATAACGTTTAACGGAGTGGAAATCAATACTGCTGCAAGACCGCCGGCTAAAGAAGTCAGTAACGCACCGTTTACTTTTTCCATTTTGCCGAGACGTGCCATAATACCAACGACAAGACCGATGCCAAGACTTGTGAGGGCATACACTAATGTAATGGAATCACCGGTTGTAAAACCATAGATCAGGTTGTTGGCTGCTCCACAGATCGCACCAATGATCGGTCCGCCGAGTGCGCCACCGATACAGGTTCCGATGGAATCTAACCATAACGGCAGTTTTAATACGGAAGCAAATAATTTTCCGAGGTAATTGATACCGATACATGCCGGGATCAATACCAGACTTGCTGTGTTTAATTTTGTTTTAAAAATGTTCTTCATAACGTTGTCCTCCTCATTTTCCGGAGCACCTGTACAGTGCCTCCAATGCTACATGAATCTCATTTTTTTCTCCCTGTACGGTTGCATTCACTCCATCCGTATAGTTGTTAATGTTATCTTCAAGGTTATCCTCGTATTCCACCACCGTATTTAAGATAGAGGCAGTCTTCACACCCCGGAGTTTTCCGATCACAAACAGCGCCGCCGTCTCCATATCACAGCCAAGCACTCCTCTGCCGGCCCACAGTGCGTCGATCTCGTCCTCTCTGTCCGTGTAAAAACTGTCATGACTCCGTGCCATTCCGACATGCGCCGGAATCTGCTCCTCCTCTGCTGCCTCTACACAGGCATTCATCAGTTCAAAATCCGGGATTGCCGGATAAATGGAATCTATGTACGTTCTGGAAGTTCCTTCATCTCTCACCGCACCCTGCACTAAGATCAGATCCCCTAATCTGATCTCTTTTTGTAATGCACCGCAGCTTCCGATACGGATCGCATGCGTCACGCCGATACGCGCCAGCTCTTCCACAGCAATTCCGGTCGAAGGACCGCCGATCCCCGTAGAAACTGCAAGCACGCGGATTCCCTTGTAAGTTCCTGCAATGCTTTTATATTCCCTGTTAAATTCTAACTCCTCCACGTCCTCTAACTGTTCTGCGATCCGCTCCACCCTTGCCGGGTCTCCAGGAAGGATCGCATACTGAATGCCGAGGTCATCGCGCAGTTTTAAGTGAGGCATTACTTCCATTCCATCATCCACTCTTTTCTCAGATTTTTCTGCCTTATCACGACAAAATTTCTCATTACCATGGTTTTAAGATTCTTGTTTAAAGTATCACTTTACAACTGTCTTGTCAACTGTAAAGTCATGTATGCACTGACACAGTTACAGATAACTTTCCTTCCGGTTGACAGCCTTTCTCAAATAATTTCCAAGATTTGTCATGCACATGAGCGTGACTGTCAGAAAAAGACCCGGTATGAGAATGATCCACCATGACTTTGTCATCAGTGCTTTGTCTGCATTTGAAAGCATGCTTCCCCACGAAATCTGCTCTAGCGGCAGACCGATTCCCATGAAGCTTAAGGTTGACTCTGCAATGATCGCACTTCTGATATTCATGACAACCATAAACATGATCGATGAAGCAAAATTTGGAGTCAGGTGTTTCCACAAGACATGCCGGAAGCTTCCTCCCATACATCTTGCTGCGATGACATACCCGCTGTTTCGGATCTGTTTTACTTCCGTGCGTACCACTTTGGCGATACTTGGCCAGCTCGTGATCCCGATAATAAACGAAATACTGAAAATGCTGGCTTTTCCTAAGATTGCCTGCAATAAAATGACCAGCAGCAGATTCGGGATGCTTAAGAAAATCTCTGTAAAACGCATGAGCAGTGAATCCACCCACTCCGGCGCACATCCGCTGACTGCACCAAAGACAATTGCAAGTACCGTAGAGAGAAACGTCGCAAGCACTCCGATCAAAAGTGAGATCCGTCCCCCATACCAGATCATGGAAAAAATATCTCTCCCCATCGTATCTGTCCCAAAGAGAAACTCTCCTCCCGGTGCCTCATTGTAATGTGCCAGATCCATATAGCCGGGATCTTTTGTCATGATCAGATGACAGCACAGGCAGCCTGACAGGATGACCGCAAGCAGCAGCGCTGATATCAGCGGTTTTCCCTGATACCATTTTTTATGCCTGCTAACAATCTGATCCTCTGTATTTCTAATTCCCACAATCTGAAAATCTGTATCCATCATCGGTTCCTTTCTGTCACTGACGTATTCTCGGATCGATCCTCTCATTTATCGTCTGGGCGATCATGTTGCAGACAACCACGACAATACCTGTAAGAATACATAAAACCATCAGTAAATTATAATCTTTATATCTGGCACTCTCATAAGCCAATGTTCCAAGCCCCGGATAAGAGAATACCGTCTCAACAATATAGGTTCCTCCTAAAATATGAGGCACCGAGATCGCCATAATGCTCAGATAGCTTGGAATAATGTTACGGAGGCAATGGTGGAAAAGGATCTTATTTTTTGTTAGCCCTTTTGATTTCGCCAGCAGCACATAATCTGCCCGCACTTCCTCCAAAATCGTATTGCGGATCATATAAGCGTAGTACCATAGGTGTCCCATCACTACAACTGTGACCGGCAATATGAGATGCTGTATCCTGTCAGCAGTATCTTTCTCTTTTCCGATCGTGTAGGCGCCGGAACTTGGCAATATATGAAGCTCAACTGCAAAGAAAAGGATCAGTACCAGTGAAAACCAGAACTCCGGTATACAGCTTGTGACCGTTCCGACCTGGCATATGATTTTATCCAGCCATTTTTCTTCGTGCCATGCACACAAAATTCCCAATAACAACGCCAGTGTAAAAATAAGCACAAAGCCAAT
>OOAZ01001589.1_pt1 | contig 14716 bp, 10 predicted proteins | sample 1671221 | NCBI WGS metagenome assembly OOAZ01 (sample SAMN06348134, study PRJEB24527) | human gut metagenome | biome: human gut; feature: ankylosing spondylitis patient; material: feces | host: Homo sapiens | place: China | collected 2015-10
CAGCTTTGAAAAATGGTACGCCAATCAGATTAAATATCATAAAGTTACCGGAGAAAAACCCGGGAAAGAATTGAAATCCTGGTCCTATTCCGTTAAGGAAGTCGCAGATCTGTTGGAGGTTGATGATTATCTTGTTTATGATTTACTCAAGAAAAATTAAATGGAAGCACTATCATTCCATTCAAGGATAAGTTCGATAAGACATTGAAGCTTTACTCACTCATGACTACTAAGCCGGAGGAGGTTGAAGCCAGAAAACAGAAGGAAATGGAAGAATAATTGTGAAAAGAGTGTGTGAATTATTGACTAGAGTCTCTCCTGATGGTATATTTAGATTACCCAATGGGTAATTTAAAAAGGAGGGCAAACGTGCAGCTACTATACAATAACAGCAAAGTTCAGAAACAATGTACCGATTTAAAAACTGCAAAAAAGTTGTTTGGCGGGAATGCTGCATTAGCAACCAGCCTATTTGCCCGAATAAATGCTATGCAGCAGGCGAGTGTAATTAAGGATATAGTAATGATGCCGACATTTCATTTTCATAAGTTGAGTGGCAATATGGATGGATTTTTTGCTATAGATGTAAAGACGAGAAGAGATCCATGGCGTATTATTATTCAGCCATTAGATGAGAATGAAGAACCTTATGATCCTTGTAATATTGATGAAATTGCTGGTGTGGTTAGAATTGTTGAAGTAAAGGAGCTAAGTAACCATTATGAGTAACTATATTGAATATAATGATAAGATTGCTTTTCATCCTGGATACTATATCAAAGAAATCATTGAAGAAAGTGGACTTTCTCAGAAAGATTTTGCAAAACGATTAGATACCACGCCAAAGAATTTAAGTATTCTGGTACGTGGGGAGCAAAGCTTATCAATCGATATAGCCATGAAATTATCTCGAATGTTAGGGACTAGTGTTGACTACTGGCTGAATCTTCAGAAGAGCTATGACGCTTTGATTGCTGAGTTTGAATTATCCAAGGAATTAGAAAAGGAAAGAAGAATATTCAAGTATTTTCAGTACACATATTTCAGAGAGAATTTTGGACTGCCTGATCTTCCGAGAAAAACAAATGAGCAGATTAAGTGTCTACGTGAATTTTTAAATGTTGCATCATTATCTGTTTTTACAAAGCAAAATATGGCAGTTAGTTTCCGAAGTGCATCTGAGGATATGAAAGAGGCCAATATTGCCAGAGCAAATGCAATGGTTCAGATTGCAATTAATCAGGCACTGAAGATAGAAGCACCTAAGTTTGACAAAAAGAAGTTTGAAAAAGCTGTTGATTATGCATTGACATTAACAACACAGCATGGTGATTTTTATCCACTGATTAGGAAGGTCTTTAAAGATGCGGGAGTAATATTCGTAATACTTCCAAATCTTCCGGGTTCAGGAATAAATGGTGCAACCAAGAAAATTGGGCAGAATGTAATGCTGATGGTGAATGACAGACGTTTCTATTCAGATACATTTTGGTTTACTCTGTTCCATGAGATTGGCCATATTATTAATGGTGATTATGGAATTACGTTTGAAAATGAGCACGCTGGACAGGAGGATGCAACAGATAAATATGCGGAAGACAAGTTGATCCCTCCGGGAGAGTATGAGGCTTTCGTTAGAATGAATGAGTTTAGCGAAAATGCTATCCGCAGATTTGCTGAAAGAATTGACAGAGATCCGGGTATTGTCCTTGGCCGCTTGCAAAATGATCAGATTGTTCCATTTACAAATGTTGCACTGTCAAAAGCATTAAAACACAAATACAAAGTAATAACATCATAAAGAAGTATATAACTTGAGGTCGTCTACCGTTATCCACGATAGATGGCCTTATTTTTTTATCCATTTTGGGAAAAAGGAGGTGAAAGCGATTGGAGGAATTTAAGACGAAAAGACATGCGGTCAAAAAGATGACCCGAAAGGGACTTGTGGAAACAGATTCCAGAGAAGGGATAGTGAAGGAAACTGCGGAAGCAAAGTCCGATGAACAACTGGGCGATGGTCCGGAACCAGCTTTCCATGGATGAAAAGATCCAGGTAAGGATTGAAAAATATGAAAACGGGGGATTCTGATGGAAGAACTGCATAAGAAATGGGAAAAGATCCATCACTGTTTACAGGCACTGGAAGCGGCAGATCAGGAACAAGAAGCGGAAATACTCAAAAAAGCTTATGAGTGTCTGTTATGTGCCTATCAGGAATCCAGAGCTTTGAACGATGAAATGGAGATGCTTGTCAAGGATGCTTTGACGAGTTAATTTACAAAAGTATAAAACTCTTTAACAATGGGGAGGTTCCCCTCCCCATAAAATTTTTTGACGGTGTGAAATTTTTTCTGTAAATTTAGATCTTCTATGATAATTATGGCGGCTTAACAGCGGTTTCTGCGGTTAAGCCGTTGTCTATTTAATAGCAAAAATAATCTGGCATGTCAAGAGCACCCAGAAAAATCTGGGTGTATATTTATTCCCGGCATTCCACTTTGGATTGTTATATCACCATCCGGTCAGGGTACATAATTTCCAGCTCACCACGTACTCTCCCCCAATTGCGGATCGGCATTGTCCATTTTTTTGCAATCTCAAAAGTGCCCAGATATAATGCTTTCATCAGTGACTGGGAACTCGGGAATACGCTTCTCTGCTTGTTTAGTCTACGATAGCATGAATTCAGTGATTCAATGGCATTCGTAGTATAAAAGGCAGTACGGACATCCTTGGAAAATTTGAAGATGGGGGAGACTGCATCCCAGTTATCATGCCAGCGGTTCATGGCACTTGGGTATTGTCCGGACCATTTCTTTGTTACAGTTTCCAGCTGCTTTCTGGCAGTTTCTTCGCTCGCTGCGGTATAAATTGTTTTCAGATCTTTCGCAAAAGTTTTCATATCCTTGTTTGCGACATATTTAAGGGTATTTCTTACCATATGCACAATGCATCTCTGCTGTTCTGTTTTAGGAAATGCAGTAGAGATCGCATCTTTAATCCCAGTCAATCCATCAGAACAGAGAATGAGGATATCCTGAACTCCACGATTCTTTAAACTATTCAGCACAGACAGCCAATATTTACTGCTTTCATTTTCTCCAACAACAATGCTTAGAACTTCTTTCTTTCCATCTTCATTAATCCCAAGGACAACATATGCGGCAAGCTTTCTGATCACACCGTCATCCCGCACAGAAAAGTGCACAGCATCAATAAAAACAATTGGATACACAGGTGATAATGGACGATTTTGCCATTCCTCAATTCGCGGCAGAAGCTTATCTGTGATATCAGATATCATACCCTCACTGACTTCAAATCCATAGATATCCTCTATAGTCTCTGAAATCTGCCTGGTAGTCATTCCCTTTGCATACATGGCAATGATCTTGTCATCAATCGAAGAAATGTCTTTCTGACGCTTAGGAAGTACCTGCGGTTCAAAGGAGCTTTGACGATCCTGCGGAACATCCACTTCAAATTCACCATATTTACTCCGAACAGTCTTAGACTTTTTACCATTACGGTAATTAGGCTCACCGGATCTTTCGTAACGATCATAGCCAAGATGATTATCCATTTCTGTTTCAAGCATATCTTGAATTGTTCCGGAAAGAAGATCTTTTAATGCATCCTGAATATCCTCCGCAGATTGGATATCATACTCCTGGAGTAATCCTTGAATAAGATTTCTCTTTCCTTCCGTCATTGGTTTTGGTTTGTAAACTTCTTTCTTTCTGTTTGCCATAATAAAAGGCCTCCTATGATTTTAATATTTTATCATAGAAGACCTTTGTTGTGTTGAATTTACAGAGTTTTTTTCACAGGCTCTCAGGAAAAGAAAGGGGTTCGAAGTATGTGTGACGTAGCAGAAAGACTTGAAAAAATGGGCATTGAAAAAGGCTTGAAGCAAGGTATTGGAGAAGGAATTAAGCAGGGAATTAAGCAGGGAATTGAACTCGGTAAAACTGCCGGTATCCACGCTGAAAAAGTTCGCGTATATAAACACCTTATCGAAAAGGGATTTTCAGAAAAAGAAGCACGTGAAATCGCCGAACTTCCAGAAACACTGAATGTATAATTTTTATCTCATATATTAAAAGAGCTGCCACTCCGGTGTTTTTTCACCTTTGTGGCAACTCTTTTAGACTACTCTTTTATTTCAGAATTGATACTCTCGACTCTGGTTTATTTTGTAATTTTTACGCTTGCTTTCTGACCTTTTTTACTCAGAAGTTTCTTGTAGCTATTTAATTTCTTAGCTGGAACTTTAATCTTGCAGTTCTTATGGATTCCCTTGAATGCATTCTTTCCAACGCTCTTCAGAGATTTGGATTTGATTGTAATAGTCTTCAGATTTTTAGCTCCGCTGAATGCATTTGCACCGATCTTTGTTACCTGACTTCCGATGACAACTTTCTTCAGTTTTCTGTTGTTCTTAAATGCATTTTTAGCAATTCCAACTACTTTATATCTTCCGTCTGCCAGTTTCACACTCTTTGGTACGTTAAAGCTTGTATTGTTGGCTTTACGCGGTTTTACCAGAACTACTGTCTTTTTCTTTGCGTTTGTTACACGATAGATACCTTTTCCTACTTTTGCTTCTGTTCCAACAGTTGGATTCTTGGAATCGGTTGAAGGAGTTTCCGGCTTTTTATCCGTTGACGGTGTTTCTGACTCAGGTGCTTTTTTCTGAAGTTTTGCTGCTGCTGCCTGCAGATCTGCAAGTGCCTTCTCTAAGTCTGCTTTCGTTGCCTTTTCATCTTTTGCTGCGTTTGTAGCTGCTTCCAGAGCTTTCTTATACTCTTTCCAAGATTCTGGTGTATAATCACTTTCCTTCTTGTCTTTTAAAGCAGTAAGTTCATCATTGATTTTTGTAATCAGTTCATCAATAACCTGCTGTTCGATAAATACCGTAACCTCACAGGAAGCACTGTGCTTTCCATCTTTAGTGGTTACTGTAATCACAGCGGTTCCGTTTGCAACTGCCTTTACATTTCCTTTTTCATCTACTGTAGCTACTTTGCTATCCGAAGTCGTAAATGTTACATTCTGGTTTGCACTATCCTCCGGATTTACTTTTACGTAGATTCTTTCTGTCTGATCTTTTTTGCTCAGGCTCATTTTCTGTTTATTGATCTGAATGCCTGTTGCTTCTTTACTTTCTTTTGAGAATACGAATTTATCAATTCTTGGTCCTTCTTTTTCTGTTCCTTCAAAAACTAAAGTGCCATGACCTTTTTTTGTTACATTAATGGTAAATTCTGCAGTATGTACCTGTGTTGCACCGGCTTCTCCATATACATCCAGACTTCCACTCTCTACATTAGTACCCTTCCATGAAAATACATTTGGATTTCCGCCTGCCTCTGTACGTCCACTCTGATAAGTAGCCTTCACTTTATACTGTCCTGCTGCCGGAGCATAGAAGTTCATGGAAATAGTATCTCCATTCATAAACCAGTCGACCACTTTTCCGCCACTTGCTTCAGATCGTTCCACTACATGTACATGGTTGGTAGAATCTCCATTTAACGGCTTCAGTGTAAAGTCCTCTGCCTCTACTTCTGTTTCTTCTCCTGCTGTTGGAAGAACCATTCCTGTGCTGCCTGTTGAAACAAGTTCATTCTTAGCTTTTACAAGTGTATTCAGGGCAGTTTTCTTCTGTTCATCCGTTGCCTTTTCATCGAATAACAGATCCTTCAATGTGGAAACTGCACTCTGGAATGCATTTGCACTTGTTGCTTCATAGTCTGCAAGATTGATTTCTTCTGCTCTTTCCATTATTTTATCTACATTTGGATGATACAATGTTACATGTGTATAACTGTCTGTATCGAAAGATGCTTCTGAATTTTCTGCCTGCATCAATGTGAAATAAAAGTCTTTTCCATCAGCACTTCTGTCATTCTCCAGTCCTGTCAGAGTAATTGTCTTTGATGTTTCTCCATCTTCAAACGTTACGGTTCCTGTCAGGTTGATATAGTTTACTCCTTGTTCTGCCCCTGCTGACTGTGTTGAATATCCAACAGTAACTTTTCCATGTGAACCTGCAGTACGTGTAATTTCAACATCATATGTTCCGCCATACAGCAGATCACATTCTTTTTGTTTCATACTGAAGATACCGGAACCATCTGCATACCAGATCTTACTGATACCAAGTGCCTGTGAAGTTCCCACAAGTTTGATGGTATGCTCTCCATATGCAAGTTCTTTCGTTGTATACAGCAGGGCTCCCATTTTTCTTGAAGCCTGTTTTGTACTTACCGTATCAACTTTTGTTCCATCAATGTAAACGTCCATGTTTCCATGATTTGGATCAGCTGTTCCAATAACCCATGCTTTTGTTCCTGTAAATTTAAAGCTGGCTGTTACACCTGCATTTCCCCATGCAGAACCCTGTGCTACACCATCTTCATCTGCTTCGAATGTCCAGTTACCTTCTCTTGTTGCCTTACTGATTCCTATCTTTTTCAGGTTAGTCGGAAGTACCGTACTTCCTGATGACTCTACTTCGAATCCTTTTGCTGCTTTGTATACGCCTACATTACAGATCTTCGGTGTTGCTTTTGCCCCTGTGATATTGATACGTACTGCGGTTCCTTCTACTGCTTCACTGCGGCACAGACGCTTTGCAGAAATCGTAGCTCCTTTTCCGAAATCATGCCATCTTCCTGTTACGTCTTTATATTCTACTGTGAAAGAAGAAATCGTCTGTCCTTTCTGGATATATTCCTCGATAGAAACAACATCGAATTTCTTAATACCATTCAGATTAATCTCCAGACTTCCTGTTGTCTTACCATCTTCCGGTGCCCAGTATGTTTCATCATATGTCTGACCTTCCGGAATCGTATCAATTACTTTACTTGCCGAAAATTCTTTGGAATTTCCCCATACAGAAGTTGCACTTGCTGTTACACCTTCTTCTTTGGTAAAGTCCTCATCAAAGGTTTCCTGAATGTTGCTTCCAAACTCTTTAAAACGGTTTAACTGTGTTTCTCCTACCTTACCCTCTTTATTTGGAGACAGATTCATAAGTAAAGTTGCACCTCGTCCCACGGTACGGAAATAAATATCTGCAAGATCTTTTTCTGATTTTGTCGTACTGTCTCCTGCTGAATCTCTCCAGAACCATCCTGCCAACATTTTCGTGTCAACTTCCGGTACAGACCACTGTACACCTTCGCTCACACCAATATAAGCTCCATCGGATTTTGGTAATTCCTCATAGTCTTCACCAATATTGATCTTTGCCCATGTTTCATTAGATGCCCAGCCTGATTCGTTTCCAATCCAGTGGATACCACCCGTTCCTGCCAGTGCTTTATCTTCAGCACCGTTCTTACCATTTACCGCTTTACCTGTTCCAAATACCTGACAGTGCGGATTATTCTCTCTGATAGCACCCAGGATTGCTTTCCAGTCGTATGTCTGTCTATTACTTGCACTTCCCTGTGCTCCATCCATCCACCATTCTACAAAACGGTCAGAACGGCGTTTTGGATTATTATTGCCATATTTATAGCTTCCATCTGCTTTTTTTGCCTGACAGATTTCATTGATCCATGCTACATACAGTTTATTGTAATCCGTGAAAGTTCCTTTCTCACTTCCTTTATTATGGTTGTTTTTCTTATTGTTGTTATCGCCGAAACATCCATATTTATCTTCATAGATATCCCATGGTGAAAGATAACAGCCCATATCCAGATTATACTTGGTACATGCATCTGAGATTTCTTCCAGAATATCTCCTTTGCCGTTTTTATAGTTTGTACTTGCTATATCATAATCCGTATACTCACTTGACCACAGACAAAATCCATCATGGTGTTTTGCTGTGAGGATCAGACGGCTGAATCCAGCTTCTTTTACCGCTTTTACAAGAGATTCTGCATCAAAATCTTTCGTCAGAGTAAAAAGATTTACCGGAGCAGTCTCTCCATACTTTTCGCCCCACTCAACGTTATTAAATGTATTCGGTCCGAAATGACAGAATGCTGCTGTCCCCTGTTTCATGTACCAAAGCTGTTCATCATTCGGTGTTGCTCCCCATGCTGCAGGCTCTGCCACCGTCGTGTCATTTAAATCTGCATCTGTTACCATCTGAGCATCTGCTGCGAATACCTGACTCATCGGTACTGCCGGTCCGGAAATAACCATTGCAGCTGCTGTCATAATAGCTAAATACTGTTTCCACTTCATAAAAACCCTCCTGTTTTATAAAAAAACATGTTTATGTATCTGCTTTATCTTAACATTTTCAATTTCTTTTTTCAATTACTATTTACTAAAAAAAGCTGATTACCGGAAGATTTTTTATCTATCCTTCCAATAATCAGCTTTCAGAGATTCTTTTTTTCTATCTATTTTGTCCTGTAATTTCCTGCTTTGTGTCAGAAAATCATAAAATTTATTCTTTTGTGCGTTATTTTTTGATACTCTATTTTACAAATCTGTTTACTATATAAGCGTTTGCTTCTTTTTCTTCCTGATCATCCAGTGGCTGAAGCTCAATGTCTTTTCCGTATTTTCGCTCCAGTGCTTTCTCTATCAGCCAGTCACAGACCTGTGGATTTTTCGGCAGCAGTGGTCCGTGCAGATAGGTGCCGATCACATGCTTGTATACAATACCTTCATAGCCAGATTCACCGTCGTTTCCGGAACCATACAGGACTTTGCCAAACGGCTGGTTATCACCGATATCGGTACGTCCGCCGTGATTTTCAAATCCAACGACCGGCATATCAAAAAGATCGCTTTTCAGCACGATATTGCTGATCAGTCTTCCCGGTTTCTGCTCCGTATGGAGTTTGACCAGATGCAGTCCTTCCATGCGGCCTTCGTCCGTCTGATAGTAATCTCCAAGCAACTGATAACCACCGCAGACAGCGATCACAACACCGCCGTCTTCCACATAATCTTTAAAGTTTTTCTGGATCTGCTGCAGTCTTTTGCAGACGATCATCTGCTCACGGTCAGAACCGCCTCCGAGCAGCACAATATCTAGTTTGGAAAAATCTACTTCATCTTCCAGTTTAAATTCCAGCGTTTCTGCTTCAATGCCTCTCCACTGGCAGCGTTTCATCATGCACTGGATATTTCCCCGGTCTCCGTAGAGGTTCAACAGATCCGGATAAAGATGTCCGATTGTAATTTTCATAGCTTCTGCCGCCTCCTACGCTTTTTCCTGCTCTAATTTTTTCAGGATATTGTGAGTGTCATAAAGTGCCGTATAATTTACCAGCACGTACAGATTTCCGGTTCCGTCTGCAATGCGGCTGCGGATCGCCTTTTCTACATCCGGTTCCAGCCTGGATGGAATATCAACATATTTCAGACGCAGACGCATATCCTGGCATCGGATTCCGCTGACCGTGATCAACGCTGCATTCATATCCTGAAAACGGTCAAAATCCACATCCCAGAGCCAGGAAATATCCGTACCATCCTGATCTTTATCGTTGATCAGCACGATGATATCTTTCGGTTTGTCATCTTCCTGCACTGCGGAAATATTCTGGTTAAATCCAGCCGGATTCTTTGCAAGGTTCAGCAGAACATCGGTATTTTTGATATGAAAATGCTCCATACGTCCGTTCTGCGGATTGTAGTCTGCCAGCACTTTGTTGTAATTCTTTAATTCCAGACCGGCTGTACGGGCTGCTGCATAGGCTGCCAGAATATTATAAACGTTGTAGAATCCACGGTAGTTGGCTTTTATTTCTCTGTTATCCACATCGAAGGAAAGTTTTCCACCGCTTTTTACGTTTTCAGCATCAAAATCGAGCTTCGGTCTTTTAAATCCGCAGTTCGGACACTCATAATCCCCAAGCTGACTGTAATGGTAAAAATGGTAATTCAGCTTTTCTCCGCAGCATTTGCAGAACTGACCTTCCCGGATCTCTCTTGCATTTTCTTTTTCCTGCTGACACTGCTTTCCGATACCAAACGTAACATATTTGTTACCGGAATCTTTTGCAAGAAATGCCGAAAGTGCATCATCGCCATTTACGACAAGTGTCATATCAGGAGCCATATGCATGGCTTTTTTGAGCAGTTCCATCGTAATATCAATCTCCCCGTAACGGTCGAGCTGATCACGGAAAAGATTGGTCAAAATCATATAGTCCGGTTTAAAATAAGGCAGAACTCTTACTGTTGATGCCTCATCAATCTCAATACACGCATAATCCGCATCCAGTTTTCCGTTCCATTTTGCTGCCAGCACGAATGCCGATACGACACCGTTGAGCATATTGGAACCGGTGTGGTTGCAGATCACTTTCTCACCTTCTGCCTCGATTGCCGAGCAGAGCAGATTATTGGTTGTCGTCTTTCCGTTTGTTCCGCAGGTGATAAAAATCTTTTTCCGCACCTGCCCGGAAAGTTCCATCAGGATTTTCGGATCTATTTTAAGTGCAATTTTGCCGGCCAGGGTTACTCCCTGTTTGCCGGCAAGTTTACATACTACACATGTTGCTTTTGAAATCCAGATTGCAAGCATTCTTCGCAAAATCATGGTCTTCCTCCAGTTTGATTACTCCTGTGTTGTCTCTTCGTTTTTGATTTCTTCGTCGTTTTTCTCATCTTCGATCATTTCGTCTTCGATTTTTTTGATGATATCTTCGCTGTCTGCTGAAGTTTCACGGACTTTCGCAATACTTGCCACAGATACGTTCTCCGAAAGATTCATAAGTTTCACACCGGATGTCACACGTCCAAGAACGGAAATGTCGCTGCACATCATACGAATGACAATGCCTTCGGTATTGATCATCATGATCTCGTCATCCATATGGAGGTTCTTCACACCGATCACGTTTCCTGTCTTCTCCATAATCTTATAACATTTCACACCTTTACCACCGCGGTTCTGGCTCTTGAACTCATCGACCGAGGTCAGTTTTCCCATGCCGTTTGCAGATACGATCAGAAGGTGATCTCCCTGTGTATTGAGCTGCATACCAATGACTTCGTCGCCGTCATTGAGCTGCATGCCGATGACTCCCATCGCCGTACGTCCCATGCTGCGGACATCGGTCTCCGGGAAGCGGATACACTGACCGTATTTTGTTACCAGGAAAATATCTTTCTTGTTGTTGGTCAGCTTGACTTCGATCAGTTCATCATCTTCACGCAGGCTGATGGCTGCAAGTCCTGTCTTTCTTACGTTTGCATAATCCAGAAGCGGTGTCTTTTTCACGATACCCTTTCTGGTTGCCATAAACAGATATTTGCCCTGCTTGTACTCTTTGACCGGGATCATCGCCGTGATCTTTTCTTCCGGTGCGAGCTGGAGCAGATTGACGATCGCCGTTCCTCTTGCCGTACGGCTGGCTTCCGGGATTTCATATCCTTTCAGGCGGTATACTTTTCCGGTGTTGGTAAAGAACATCAGATAGTGATGTGTATTCATCATCAGCAGTTCTTCGATGTAGTCGTCTTCGATGGTCTGCATACCCTTGATGCCCTTGCCACCGCGGTTCTGAGCCTTGAAATTGTCAACACTCATACGTTTAATATAACCAAGTTTTGTCATGGCGATCACAACATTTTCACGCGGGATCAGATCTTCTGTAGAAATATCATACATATCAAATCCAATGGAAGTTCTTCTCTCATCACCATACTTATCTGCGATTTCCATGATCTCTGTTTTGATCACGCCAAGCAGAAGATTTTCGTCTGCCAGAATGGCTCTCAACTCCTTGATCTTTGCCATCAGAGCTTCATACTCTGCTTCGATCTTCTCTCTTTCCAGACCGGTCAGTGCACGCAGACGCATATCTACGATCGCCTGTGCCTGTGCATCGGAAAGTTCAAAACGTGTCATCAATGCTTCTTTTGCAAGTGCTGCTGTTCTGGATGCACGGATAATGCTGATGACTTCATCAATATGATCCAGTGCGATCAGCAGACCTTTTAAGATATGTGCACGTTCTTCTGCTTTGTTGAGTTCGTACTGTGTACGCCTTGTAACAACATCTTCCTGATGTCTCAGATAATGCTGGAGCATCTCCAGAAGATTCAGAACTTTCGGCTCTTTGTTTACCAGTGCGAGCATAATCACACCAAAGGTATCCTGGAGCTGTGTATGTTTGAAAAGCTGATTCAGTACGACATTTGCGTTGACATCTCTTCGAAGCTCAATGTTGATACGCATACCTTCACGGCTTGATTCATCTGTGATCGCTGTGATTCCGTCAATCTTTTTATCACGTACCAGTTCTGCCATTTTTTCGATCAGTCTAGCCTTGTTTACCATGTACGGCAGCTCCGATACCAGAATACGGCTCTTGCCGTTTGGCATGGATTCGATTTCTGTTACGGCACGCACACGGATCTTGCCGCGTCCTGTGCGGTAAGCTTCCTGGATTCCTCTTGTTCCGAGGATCATTGCACCGGTCGGGAAATCCGGACCTTTTACGATATCCAGGATTTCTTCGATCTCCGTCTCTCTGCCTTCTTCAATGCGGTTGTCGATGATCTTCACAACGGCTTTTACAACTTCACGCAGATTATGCGGCGGAATGTTCGTTGCCATACCTACGGCGATACCGGTCGTACCATTTACCAGAAGATTCGGAAATCTTGCCGGAAGTACATCTGGCTCTTTCTCCGTTTCATCGAAGTTCGGTGAAAAATCTACCGTATTTTTATCGATATCTGCAAGCATTTTCATGGAAATTTTGCTCAGACGTGCCTCAGTATATCGCATGGCAGCAGCTCCGTCGCCATCGACAGAACCAAAGTTTCCGTGGCCGTCTACCAGCGGATATCTGGTTGACCAGTCCTGAGCCATATTTACCAGTGCTCCGTAGATGGAGCTGTCTCCATGTGGATGATATTTACCCATGGTATCACCGACAATACGCGCACATTTTCTGTGTGGCTTGTCCGGTCCATTATTTAATTCGATCATGGAGTAGAGTACACGACGCTGTACCGGTTTCAAACCATCTCTTACATCCGGCAATGCACGCTGGGCGATAACGCTCATCGCATAATCGATGTAGGATGTCTCCATTGTTTTTTTCAGATCGACATCATGGATTTGATCAAAAATTTTGTCATCCATTCTATTTACCTCATTCCTGCAAATTCTTTTTGGTTAAAAATCTGCATTTCTCTAATTAAACTACATTTGCAATTATATTATAAATTAACTTCCTATCACGCTATTAAACTACATTTGCAGTAATATATAGTTTTCTGCACACTTAATCTTAGATATCAAGATTCTGCACATACTTCGCATTTTCTTCAATAAACTCACGTCTCGGCTCTACTTTATCTCCCATCAGGGTTGTGAATGTCAGGTCGATTTCTGCCGTCGCAGCTTCGTCCATGGTGACACGGCGCAGGATTCGTTTTTCCGGATCCATGGTAGTTTCCCAGAGCTGCTCTGCATCCATCTCTCCAAGACCTTTGTAACGCTGGATCTTGTTGTTCTGGTCTCGTCCGACTTCTCCCAGGATCGCTGCCAGCTGCTCATCGCTGTACGCATACCAGACTTTTTTATTTTTCTCCAGTTTATACAGTGGTGGCTGTGCCAGATATACATGTCCTTCTTTGATCAGATCCGGCATGAACCGATAAAGGAATGTCAGCATTAACGTACTGATATGGGCACCATCGACATCGGCATCCGTCATAATGATAATCTTGTTGTAACGAAGTTTGCTGATATCAAAATCTTCATGAATACCTGTACCAAACGCAGTGATCATAGCTTTGATCTCAGCATTTCCATAAATCTTATCCAGTCTTGCCTTCTCGACATTTAAAATCTTACCACGAAGTGGGAGGATTGCCTGGGTTGCACGACTTCTCGCAGTCTTAGCGGAACCGCCGGCGGAATCTCCCTCGACGATGAAGATCTCACATTTCGACGGATCACGGCTCTCGCAGTTTGCCAGCTTCCCGTTGCTGTCAAAGGAAAATTTGGACTTGGTAAGCATGTTGGTTTTTGCTTTTTCTTCGGCCCTGCGGATCTTTGCAGATTTCTCTGCGCAGCCAATCACGCCTTTTAATACTTCTACATTCCGGTCAAAGTAAAGCTGCAGCTGGTCACCGGTTACAGTAAATACAGCCTTGGTAGCATCTGCGCTGGCAAGCTTTGTCTTGGTCTGTCCTTCAAAAATAGGATCCGGGTGCTTTACAGCGATCACGGCTGTCATACCGTTTCTGGTATCGGCACCTGTAAAGTTGGAGTCTTTGTCCTTTAAAATGCCAAGCTCTCTGGCATAAGAGTTGATCACAGTTGTAAAGACCGTCTTAAATCCCGTAATATGGGTGCCACCCTCTGCATTGTAAATATTGTTGCAGAATCCAAGAACATTTTCATGGAACTCATTTACATACTGAAATGCTGCTTCCACAGTGATGCCGTCACTCTCCCCCTTGAAATAGACCACATCATGAAGTGCTTCCTGAGATTTATTCAGATCCTTTACAAATCCTACCAGCCCGTCCGGCTCATGGTATTCAATACGCTCCACTTCACTGCCACGGCGGTCTTCAAAGATGATGGTCAGATTCGGGTTCAGATATGCAGTTTCATGCATACGACTCTTGACCTCTTCTGCCTTGAAGCGGGTCTTCTCAAAGATCTCCGGATCGGGCAGAAAACGGATCTTCGTTCCCGTCTTTCTGGTCTTGCCAAGCGTAGGAAGCAGTCCATGTTCCAGTTCAACGGTTG
>OOAZ01001613.1_pt1 | contig 14572 bp, 10 predicted proteins | sample 1671221 | NCBI WGS metagenome assembly OOAZ01 (sample SAMN06348134, study PRJEB24527) | human gut metagenome | biome: human gut; feature: ankylosing spondylitis patient; material: feces | host: Homo sapiens | place: China | collected 2015-10
GAGTTCAGACGTGTGCTCTTCCGATCTTCTGGCTCCCAGTACCGAAGCCAGTGCCATCGCAACCGATGGCTTTTCTGCAATCACTAATTTCATTTACTCCTACTCCTCTTCTTCATCTTCCAGTACATCATCATTAAAATCTTCATCTCTCAGAATTTCCGGTTCTGCACTTTCTTCCTGCTCATCTGCATCGTCTACTTCCCGTTTTTCTGACTCTGAATCTTCGGATTCATCTTCATCCTCTTCCATCTCATCCTCGTCATCATATTCATGCTTTGGTTTATAGACTTTGAAGTAATATCCCCCTGCCGTAGCTCCGACTGCAACCAGTGCGATCAAAAGATAGGTTCCAAATGGACTTTTATCTTCTGGCATCTGGATTTCATCCTCTACCTTATCTTTCTCGGATGACTCTGTCGTTTCCGGTTTTTCTTCCTCTGCTTTTTTCTCTGGTTCTGCATAAACCGTATCCACTTCCGGAAGTGTCACCGAATCAGAAAGTGTGAAGTTCATCAGATCTTTTTCACTGACTTCTGTAAGAAAATACACATTATCCTGAGATTTTGAATTGTCAATAATCAGATAGAAAATCTTACCACTCTTAGTTGAAATGGTATAAAACTCTTTTGTGCCTTCCGTAGCTGTTTTAGTAACAGAATCTGCTGTCTCGCCTTCTTTATTAAGCTGTTCCTCAATACCTGTCACTGTCCGATCATCCACGGTTCCTTTTGCATCTGTCGGCTCAGAAGCCTGTGCATCCTGCGGAAGCGGTGAAGTCGTTGTTTTCTCAGTCCCAGTTGCATCTGCACTGGTCGTGGTTGCCATTGCACCATTACTGTCACTGGAAGTTTTCTGTTTCTCTGCCTGCTTCTTTGCCCATTCATAATAAGGATTCTGCAACACATACTTTTCAGAAGTATTTCCAGCACCGTCTGTTACCGTAATCTCAATCTGTTTTGTAGTAAAATCTTTCTGTGTCAGTTGCACTCTCAGCATTCCATCCTTCAAGTCTGTATAAGTGGTGCCATTGACTGTTACCGCAGTAATCCCGGATACTGTATCATTCCCCTGAATCGTCAGCACACCATCTGTCAGAGAAGCAGAAAGTGTCGGCTTTTCCGTGTCATAACACTTAATAGAGCGATTCTGCTCATAGACCTTTCCCTCACCATCTGTCACACGCACATACACTGTCTGATTTCCAGTGATCGTGATACTTCCGCTTCCGGTTACATCCTGCCAGCTTCCATCTTTTCCTGCTTTTGCTTCCATCTTTGCTATTGAGAAACCTTCCGGCATATGGCTGGCATCTACCGTAACAGCAATGGTTGTTTCTCCCTGTTTCCAGCCATCCGGTTTCTCAATCGTAATCGCAGGTGTGGTATTCTCAGCTGCATAAGCAGTCTGTGTCTGAAGCAAAGGTGTTGTCAGGCAAAGAAATGTCGTTGCTGCAAGCAAGCCCTTTTTTACCCTGCTTTTAGTAATTGTTCTCTTCTTCTGTTTCATTTTTTCCAGATTCATCATCGGCTTTTGTTTCCTCCTTCTGTATTTCCACCCTGCCGGGCAGTTCATTTTTCATTCTCTTTTTGAAAGCTTCCAATTCCGGAATACTCATATCCATTGCACGGATAATTCTTACAATTTCCAGATTTTCCGCTTCTGTTTTTGCAATCTCCGCAGCCTTGAACCGCTTTAAGTCTGCTTCATATCTGGCTTTGGATGCTTCCATTTTTTCCTTGGCTTTCTCATAATCCGCCGTTGCTTTTTCAAGACTTTTCATCGCTTCTCCTTTCCGGACGGCTGATGCAGCCGCCCTTTTTTCTTACCATCGTCCAAATCCATAGAAATGGCTCTGCCAGTATGGTGAATTGATGGACGTGTACTGCACCGGATGACCGCAATGGATCATCTGACCATTGCCTACATAGATTCCAATGTGCGTTACCGGAACTCCTGCATCATAAGTGCCTGTAAAAAAGATCAGATCTCCCGGCTGTGCTTCTGACTGAGATACCGGCGTGCAGATGTCATACAGTCCCTGTGCAGTCAATCTTCCTGTATTCCTTACACCAGAGTTTGTCAGGCAGTAACTTACAAATCCAGAACAGTCAAATCCACTTGGAGAATATCCACCCCACACATACGGTGTTCCTAGATATCTCGCTGCTTCGTTCAACAAACGCTGTGCCGCTTCACTGGTGTATTCATTGCCGCCAAAGCCTGCCCCTTCTCCAGTTTCCAGATAAAAGATCGGGTTTAAGCGCTCTCCATTTTTCAGAAGTTCAATATGAAGATGGCTTCCTGTAGAATTTCCAGTATTTCCTACAAGACCAATCTCATCACCTTTCGTGACGGATACACCTGCAGATACACTCCGGCTGCTTAAATGTGCATACCGCAGTTCATAGCCTTTACTGTCCTTGATTACAACATAATTGCCATAGCTGTCGTTATAAGCAGAAGTTGTAACCGTTCCGGTCAGCCCTGCCATTACTTTTGTTCCCTCCGGCGCTCCGATATCCATACCATTATGAAGCTGATTTGCTCCTGAAATTGGATGAATCCGATATCCATAATAACTTGTCACACTGGAATACCAGTTAAAATCAACCGGTGTCGCAAACATCTGTAAATTACCTTTGGTATCGTTGTAGGCACTGAACAGTTCTTTCTGGAAAAATCCCAACCTGTCCTGACAGATTGACATCAGATTTCCGCTGTTTAAGGTGACATTCAGCACATCTACATCTCTTGTCCTGGTCACTTCCACTTCCTGGCTTCCATTATCATCTGCCAGATAGCATTCCCAGGTCTTATGACCATGTGCGGATGCTGCCGCATGACTGTCATAATAGACATCAAACTGTACACCGTATCTTGCGAAAGCTCCGGTATCTTCTACCGTATATTCGACACCATTCATGACCACCTTTGTTCCCATTGGAACAAACGGATTGGAAGCATCTACTGCTAAGGTATGATTGGCTGTTGGATATGCTCCACTGGCAGTCGGTCCTCCACTCCAAATACCACAACAGATTGGACAGTTACAATATCCGCTTGTTACAACCTGTCCCAAAGATTCTCCAACTCTTACTGTTGCTGTCTCTGTCACAGTTTCATTGACTGCTTCAGTAGTCAGATGATATTGCTCTGCAAACAATACATCCAGTTCCGGCTTGACCTGTTCAAAAGTAAACTCCTCATACTTTGCTGACAGATAACTGATTAGGATAAACGGATCATGCTCAATAGGTCCGATGTTATATCGGTATTCCTCATGTCCCGGTTCTTCAGATTCCATGTTGTTAATCCGCTCCTGCAGATTAGCTTCCAGCTGTGTATAATACAGTTCCGCTTCCCGGATTGCTTGATCCGATGACAGATAACTGGTTCCCGTGTAAGTGATCACATTTTGTAAAAACACTGCAGAGCATGACGTGACATTCGTTATAATCAGAAACATCAATCCGATCAGAACTGCCACACTGATATACACCTTCCGGTTTTCTTTAAAGAAATTGGTGACTTTGCCGCCAATCTTCTTGATATAATCAATCGTACCTTTTGTAGCTGTACCTACGGTCTGTTCACTTCGCTTTGCTTTGGCATAATCCCGTTTGATCTGTTGCTTCTGAATCTGTTTTTTTAGCTTCTTCTGCTCCTGACGGGCTGCCGCCTGTGTCTGTTTCTCTGCCTGTCTCTCCAGTCTGCTTCTCTTTCTGGAAGCCCTCTGTTTCCTTCGTCTGGCACTTCTCTGTTCCAGCCGGTAAATACCTTCGCATCCTTCTTCCAACTTATGGGCACCTTCTACTGCCGCATTATCGTCTTCATTTTTACTGATCTCACGGTGCAATGCTGCGGAAGTTGCACTTCCTGCTTTCTTAACAACAAAAGCTTTTTCTGTTTTCACAGATTCCCCTTCCCCAAACTTCAGGCGGGATTTCTTCTTTCCAGAACCCTCTCCTTCATTTGCCTGATAAACCTGTGCCTTCTTGGAATGCTGCTTTGCTTCCTTTTTCTTTCTTGCTTCCTCATAAGAAAACTTTTTGGCTTTTTCCTTCTGTTTCTGATGACGGAAATTGACTCCATCCGTATCCATCTGGTTCAATTTCTCCATATCTTTGTCATTTTTCACAGAAGCACCAGTCTCTTCATAAGCAAATTTCAGACGCTGTTTCTGCTTTGGTTTCTTACTTCCACCATTCTTCTTACTCCGGCTGTCTCCTCTGTTTTCTGAAAGATCCGCACGTTTTTCTTTCAGTCTCCCTGACTGGCTGGCTTCAGATTTTTCCGCAAATCTTGATTCTTTTCTGTTCTCAGCACGGATTCTTTTCCGGTTTTGTTGCTTTCTATTTTGTCCAAAATCCTCACTTTGGTTCTCCGTTCGCATCAGTTCCGGTGCATCCCTGGATTTTTGCACAGAGGGACGAATATTTTTCCCACTCCGCTTAGACTGGCGGGGAGACTTATCCACAAGGTTTTCTGCTTTTTCCCCCTGTTTTATTCCCATCTGCACATCACTGGCACGGTTACTGACACGAACAGAAGATTTATCCGTCAGGTTTTCTTCCACCAGACCATCTTTGGTCATCTTCTGGACCTTCTTATCCCTGACTTTCATTCTCTGTTCTGCCACTGATTACTCCTCCTTCTTCGGATACCCTTTCCCTGCCTGTAATAAACAGAGAAAAGCGATGCCAAATACAGCACCGCCACTAAAAGTTAATACATATGAAATTGCTCGTAACATGGTCTTCTCCTTTGATTTAACCTGCTTCGGAAGTTTCCTCCAAGCGGGTTGTCATGATTTTATAGAGGGAATTCTTCGGGAATCTGTCTACAAATGGAATAATGACATTTCCATAGAACAGAAGTCCTTCCCCCTCATTACTGTTGGTTACATAGGACAGCTGGGTTGGTGAGATATTCAGCTGTTTTGCAAGAATCTGCCGGTCACCGGAAGCCTGGTTGAGCATATAAATAAAATCTGAATTTTATAGTGATAGGTAAGCCCCTGATATCATCTCAGGCTTTTCCCCCACTTCACACCGTGCATGCGACTTTCACCGCACACGGCGTTCCATCGGTTAGTAGATTTCGTTGTCTAAACAATCAAACCTGTCATAGAAATACTGTGTTGTGTTGATTAGTGAGAGATTAGATTAACGGCAGAGACGCCAACTCACGGAGCGTATTTACCTTTTTGAGCTGGCTCTTGTCAAGCTGTAGGAGTTCCAAATATTTTGCGATTGTATCTGCATTGATGGCATGAATCAACTTGTGTACAGAATCCTTCACTAAAATAAGATTCCCATAGGAATCATCGCCTCCAAGATACCGGGGCAGTTTGTGATGACAGTGAATCTCATGTGTACTTGAGAATTCTTCACCGGTAACAGCACATTTTCCCCATTGAGCAGAGAATAGTGATATTCTGTTATCTGCATATTCCGCGCTATAGCCATAGGGTGGCTTCCGCATAAGCGAGAGCAGAATGGCCATATTGATTCGTAGGTTATTGTGAATGCCTTCCCGCCCCTCTGGAGTGTAGTAATTCCATGTTTTTTTACGGAATAAAGGATTCTTGTGTTGCGTGTAGCCAATAGGATATACTGGCTCATTTGTGCCTGCAACATATCGCATCATTTTGGATTTTCCAAATCGGCTTCTTTCAAACTCAGTCAATTCCCGTCCGGTTTTAACCAATCGATTCCCGTTACGGGTACTAAGCCTATTTGTGAGCAGTGTCATAACTGCACGATTTAGTATTGCGCAATCATGGTTGATATGGGTGGCAATGCAGTAATAATTCTGCATTCCTGTGACCATACTGTTATAGAGCCTGATTTCACCCTGTTCTCCATAGATTTTTCGGGGATGGACAATCCGTTTTGCCTGTGTTTTCAGCTTCTGGCGCTTGTGGTCAAAATTCTTATCAGCGATGTATGAAATTACCACCAGCTTGTTGCCTTTCCTGTGAACTTTCATCTTGAACCCAAGGAAGTCTGAGTAATGATTTCTGACATTGATAATCCTTGTTTTCTTTTCTGAGATTTCCAGTTTCAGCCTTTCTCTTAACCACTGTATAACTGCGTGCATTGTCCGTTCAGCAGTATCTTTCGTTCTACAGTAAATCCGAAAGTCGTCCGCATATCGAACAATGAACATCTCTTTGAGGTTGGACTTTTTCGCCTGTCTGTACCCGTTTTCAGGTCTGACATTTCTTTTGCATATCGGACTCCATTGCCATTGGCTTTCAACCCAGTGGTCGAGTTCGTTAAGAACGATGTTTGCAAGGAGTGGAGAAATGATTCCACCCTGTGGTGTTCCCTTATCAGGCGTAATAAATGTTCCGTCCTCAAGTTTTATCTGTGCTGTCAGTATTCTCCGAAGCACAAATATAAGCGCCTTATCGTGAATCCCCATTGCCCAAATCTGCCGAATCAGCTTTGCATGGTTCACATTGTCAAAAAATCCTTTAATATCGAATTCAATGACATAGTGCAGGTTTGCTTGCTGTAACAGTTTATAACTTCTGGCAATAGCGTTTTCTACGGAATGGTTCGGTCTAAAGCCATAGCTGTTCTCACTGAACTTAGCTTCACATACCGGCTCCATTACCTGCTTAATACATTGTTGGATTAACCTGTCCCAGATGCATGGAATGCCTAAGGGTCTTGTCTTGCTCGGGTCGTATGGCTTCGGTATCTCCTTTCGCCTGACTGGCTTAGGACGATAACCATGCTCACTTCCGTTTACAATAAATCTCACTTTTTCAACTACTTCATCAGGGGAGCACTTTCCAATGTCCCTGATTGTGAGTTTATCTGTTCCACACGTTTTACTTCCTGTGTTTTTCTTGATATTTCTGTATGCCAGCAGAATGTTTTCCCTTTGAAGGACGATAGACATGAGGTCTGTAAACACCTCACCATTCTTACTGGCAGCATATAGATTATCGAAGGTATCTTGCATTCCGTAATACTCGTTATGTCGCAGATTTTCCTCACATAGCAGTTGTTTCTTTTTTCTGGTCATAAGGCATCACTCTCCTTTCGCGGGAAAGTGTCCCTTTTTGTCTTACTCGTAATCCTTATACGATTGAATGACAACAATAGTTTCTAACCGACTAAAGCCCATTCCTCAAGCCCGCCTTTTTCGTTGGGCTGTCATAGGTTCGAGCTTCGCTTTTCAGCACAGATTAAGCGGCTTATATGATTCGTCCGCAGATTGCTTATGAGCAACTCTGTACCTTTCCACGTTCCGATAACCCTATCTGTACATATATCCTTAGGTGTCCGCTATAGTCCTGTCAGCTTGATTGTGCCTGCAACACAATACGGAATTTCATATTTTCGATTTTTACTTTACCGCACTGACCCACATTTAAGTGTCCGTACATTTCTATACGGTAAACATCTAGACCCGTACATTCGCGGTTTTCGTCAGTCCGTCGTAGACATTCTCACCATAGATATTTTATAGACTCCCGGCGTGTCATCTGCATACAGTACCTCTACTGCACTTTCGTCAGCCGTGTTGCCACGCTGTTACGACAAACTTCCGCCGACTTTATCGAGCTCCAGACTCCAGCCATTACAGCCGAAGCCGGTCGAAGTATCAGAGTAGGCATTTCAGGGCGTTACTCCTTCATTCTACCTATCGGGTTATCAGTTGTTGCTCATCCCTGCCGAGATAAGCCCGACGCTTTTAGCATCACATGGCCATAAGTCTATGAAGTATTACCCTCATAGCGTGATGTTTGTGCGTCAACGTGTCGCACCAAATATATTCTCTATCTCCCTGGAAGACAACAAATCCTTAATATTCTGGGTGATACCAGTTGGAATACCACCCCATTTACGAAATCTCTTCCAGATTTCCACACTATAAGCTGCAGTCTGCTCTTCCTTCAAAAGAAGATGGAACTCATCCACATAGTATCTGGTGGACTTATGGGCAGAACGGTTCATCGTTACCCTGTTCCAGACCTGATCCTGGATTACGAGCATCCCAATCTTTTTCAGCTGTTTGCCAAGTTCTTTGATGTCAAAGCAGACAATACGGTTATTGATATCCACGTTCGTCTGATGGTTAAATACATTCAAAGAACCTGTAACATAGATCTCCAATGAAGTGGCCAGTCGCTGTGCTTCTGGCTCTTCCTGTTTTCTCAGAAGGTTGTATAAGTCCTCCAGGATTGGCATCTTCTCCGGTATTGGATTGGCAAGGTATTCCTGATATACTAACCGAACACAACGGTCAATAATCGTTTTTTCTACCGGCTCCAGTCCATTCTTTCCGCCAACAATCAACTCACACAGAGATAAAATAAAATCTGCTTTTAATGACAGCGGATTGTCTTCCTCGGAATAATTCAGGTTCAGATCCATCGGATTGATATACTGGTCAGATACCGGTGAAACCCGAACCACCTGTCCATGCAGCGCCTGCACAAGTGCCGAATACTCGGCTTCTGGATCGCAGACAATGATATCGTCTTCCGTAATCAGAAAACAGTTCGTAATTTCCCTCTTTGCTGAAAATGACTTACCAGAACCTGGTGTACCAAGAATCAGTCCATTTGGGTTCTTCAGGCGTTTCCGATCAACCATGATCATGTTATTGGATAACGCATTCAATCCATAATAAAGAGCTTCCCCTTCCTGAAACAGTTCCTGTGTCGTAAATGGCACAAAGATTGCGGTTGATGATGTGGTAAGCCCTCTCTGAATTTCAATTCGATTGACTCCCAGTGGAATACAGGACATAAGTGCTGCTTCCTGCTGATAATCCAGCTGTTTTAAGGAACAGTTATATTTCTGTGCGATTCCCTGTACCTGGAAAATATTATTCTCCAGCTTCTGCCGCTTCTTTGCGGTATTCATAACCAGAACCGTCACAAGGAACATTCGCTCATTTCTGGACTGCAGATCTTCCAGCAGGTTTTTCGCCTCTTCTCCATAGGTTACAAGGTCCGATGGAAGCACGTCCATATCATAACCGGAACGTACTGCCCGCTTCTGCTCTTCAATCTTCATCTTATCCAGATCTGAAATCTTGCTCTTGATCATCTTAATCGCAGAACTCTGGTCAATGGACTGGATATGAATGTTGACATTGATGCTGTCATCCACATCCAGGAAATCTGCAAGCATCCGGTCTGTCAGCTCCGGTGCAAGAATCTGCAGGTAACTTACACTTCCCATCGTTCTTCCCATCAAAAATGTCTGATTCTTGGAAAAGTTAAAGGAAGTCGGTGCAATAAAATCTTTGGTTTTTAATCCGGTTTCCGGCAGCATCTTATACTGGAACTTAAATGGTTCGATCCGATCCTGGTTGAACACATGATACAGAATCTCAAGCCTTTCCAGTCCATTCAAGGAATGTGCCTGTGCTCCCAGAACCTTAAAGTTGTTTAAGATATCTGTTTCGATTCTTTCAAGTCTTGGTCTTGCTACCTTCAGACTCTCTGCTTCGATTCCAAAAGTGATATACTTCGTCTTTACCAGACCATTATTTCCCTTGGAAAGCTGATTTTTCAGCATAGTACGGTACTCTTCACGAATGGCATTGAAGTCATCCGTCTGATCCGGAATATCAATGCTTTTTTCAAATTCTGCCACATCCACCTGCTGATTGATGAAGGACAGCTGCACACTGATGGAAGAATCAAAGTAATTTAAGAAATCACAGTAATTCTCAAATATCGTGGTCTTATCCTCGTTTAAAGCAAGCTGATAATTGATGTCGTAAAACTGAATCGTCTTGGAGAAAAAGGTCTTTGTCACCTGGCAGATACCATCCTGCAACATCCGAATATACGGAATACTCTGCTGTGCAGTTGTAGGAATGCTTTTCTGTTTCCTGCGGTCCCGTTCCTGTTTCTTCTTACGCTTTTCCTGTTCTCTTTCTTTTCTGCTTTTTTTGTTTCTTCTTTCCTGACGGTTTCTTTTTTCCGCCAGGGACAGACGCTCCTGCTGAGTCTCCTGCTTTGTCTTTTTTGCCATCCGGCACACCCTCCTTTTTTACAAGGGTGGAAATCTCCTGATAAAAATTTTCTGTCTTATATGGTCTTACCGCTGGACATATAAACTTCTGTCGAATGATATTTGCCACCACTTTTTCAAAGGGAAGCCCGTCTTTTTCATACATCGCCATGAAGAAAAACGGAAGCATGATCGTTACCATCAGAATGGCAGCGATACTGGAACCGATTGGTTTTCTCATGAACAGATAAAACGGAATTCCCACAACTGCGGCAAGTGAAAAGAAAATCAGCTGCCGCTTTGTCAGATTTAATGCTACTTTTGTTTTGACCTTGGTAAGGTCTTTTGGTACTGGTACATACGCCATGGTATGCGCTCCTTTCCTGCCCGCTAGTGGGCATTGAATATAGATTTGCTAAGGCTTCCGGTCTTGAATAATGAAAATGCAAGAATCACGGTATAAGCCGCTACTGAAAACATAGCTGCATGAAGATCACTGGATATGGTCATTGCATTTACTAAAACTGCATAAATTCCCACACAGACCATCATGAAGAATCCCTGAAATGCCAGTGCGAACAAGCCTTTTAAATAGTTGTTTCCGATATTGCCCCATTCCTTATTGGTCATGGTGGCAAACGGAATTGGTGCTATGGAAGTATAAAGGTAAATTTCTATCATTCTTCCGAACAAGATTACCGTAATGATAATTGACAGAATGTGCATGGTAACACTGATCAACATCGTTTCCATGGATAGCAGGAACAAATCCCCTAACTCCATATCCTCCAGGGCATCCACAATCCGTGAAATTGCTTCTGTTGCATCCACCGCAGTGTTTCCTGATATCACCCCGGCGGCATTGTTGACCACATGCTGGCCAACATCAAAGACCGCCATCGTGATATTGAACGTATTTGTCACCAGATAAATGGCTACATACGCTTTGAAGATCCAGAGGAAAATGTTATAAGTCTCAAATTCATGGAAATTGTTTTTTTGTGTTACCATCGTGATCAATTCATAGCACAGGACAAAGGTGATGATCAGTCCCGCAATGGGGACAATCACCGTTTGGGATATATTCTGAATCAGATTAAAAATCCCTGCATTCCATCCCTGCGGTGTCTGTCCCACCTGCCCGGCTATGGTTCCCACCTGCTCATTGACAGACGTGAACATGTTATCCAAACATGACTTGATAAGCCCGATCAGGATATCCTTTATCGCTTCCGTAATTCTCTCAATGATGGTGTTCATCTACCACTCCTCTTAAGAGAACAATGTTGCCAGCTGTGGAATCAGGGTAGTTCCCAGCAGCATGATTCCGGCACCAGCCATCAGCTGTTTGATGCCCTGGCTCTTAGCGCCGGGATTGTCATTTCCATATCCTTCCAGAAGGTTTACGACACCCCACACGCCAAGACCTGCACCGATTGCGACTACAAGAGTTTTTAAAGTTGTAATTGCACTGCTAAAAAATGCCATATATTCATAAACCAAAACTGACTTCTTTCAAGTGTTTACGGGAATGAAAAAACACCGACTAAAAAGCCGGCGCACCTAATGTCAGTTATTCCTTTCCTCATTATTTTTCGTTCATTCCCAAGGTTACTCCGACAGTTCTACATGAATCACTTCCACCTCTTCTTCGGGTTTCGGTGTGTACTGCGGATTTAACTCTTTCTCTACTTTGTACCGGTTCTTCTCGTTTTCATCTGCAAGAAGCCGATAGTTTTTGTGTTTCGTGATATCATATTTATCCGAGAAAAATGGTCTGGCACCACGGATCTGCAGGATACATTTTCCTCCATCCATGACTGCAATCTCATCTTCCGTCATCAGCTGTTTGCCTGTTTTCTGGTAATTCAATCCAAAGGACTTCTGATTACTCCTCGTCTCCGAAGTGTTATACAGGTCAATGGTTTCCTTCCCCAGAAGCTCACTCATTTCCTTTAATGTGGTCTTCTCTTTCCCACCAAGGAATAAAGTCGTATCACAGTTGCCCAGAATGGTATCTGCACTATCCTTATACATTGCCTTTAACTGACTCTGGGACTGCAAAATAATAGAAGCAGAGATTTCCCTGCTTCGTATGGTTGCAATCAGCTTGTCAAACTGAGGAATCTGTCCGATGTTGGCAAACTCATCAGCGATGACACGCACATGCACCGGAAGTCTTCCACCATATTCATCATCTGCCTTATCGCAAAGCAGATTGAAAAGCTGTGACTGTAACATGGCAATCACAAAGTTAAAGGTTGTATCTGTGTCGGACATAATCAAGAACAAGGCTGTTTTCCTGTCTCCGATCTTATCCAGTTCCATTTCATCGTAAGACATGATCTCACGAAGTTCTGCGATATCAAATGGGGCAAGTCTGGCTCCACAGGATATCAAAATACTTTTCGCTGTCTTTCCAGCCGCCATTTTGTATTTTTTATACTGTCTGACCGCAAAGTGCTGCGGATCTCTTTCTTCCAGTTCCTGGAACATCATATCCACCGGATTCTGATAAGTTTCATCCTCTTCACGGGTTTCGCTTTCGTTCAAAAGATCCAGAAGGGTATTCAGATTCTTTTCCTCTTCATCCCCTTCATACCAGATAAAAGCAATCAGTGCTGTGTACAGCAATTTCTCTGCTTTCACCCAAAAATCTTCGGAAGCTTTTTCCCCTTCGCCTTTGGTATTCACAATGATTGTTGTCACCAGCTTCAGGATATCTTTTTCAGACCGTATATAAGCAAATGGATTGTAATGAAGCGATTTGGAAAAATTGATGGTATTCAGAACCTTAATCACATATGGCTCATGAACTACTTTTCCGGATTTATCTTTCATGATATTTCCATTCTTATCTTTCTTAGGCGGTCCCTTTGCTAACATCTTCCCGCACTCTTCGATCAGAGTACCTTTCGGATCTGTAATGACCATGGAACAATTCATCTGCATGACCGACGGCTTTACAAAAAATCGTGTCTTTCCGGAACCACTGCCACCGATGACCACGATATTTTTATTTCTCGCATACTTCGGCTGCTTTGGTCTGCTCTCCATGGTCAGTGCTTCTGTTGCTGTCAACGGAATATTCATCCAGGGATCATCTGACATATAAGGCTTGATATCCTCTGCAGTTCCCCATCTGGCTGAACCATACTCGATTCCTTTCCGAAGTTTCTTTGCATCTGACTGTTTCTGCCAAACTAATAGTTTCAAAACAACTGCGACAGTAACTCCAACCAATAGATCTCTCAGGTCAAAACTCAACAGAATCCCTGTAAAAATCCGATCTGCATGTTCCATCGCATATAACAGTTTGTTCCCTATATCTTCTCCGGGACTGCTCCTGTATAGGCAGGATGCTCGATCCGCATAAAAAGCGGTCAGAACATAGGGAAGATTCGTAAGAACCAGTTTCTTTTTATCCAGGGCGGACAGCCTGACCCCAGCCTTATTCTTCCACTTCTGCATCAGAGGTTTGCCGATCTGTTTCTTCATCGACTCTGCTCCTGATGCCGGTTCTTTACTTTGTCCTTCGTCTTCTTTGGCATCATTGCCCGGTAAGCTGCAAGACGCTTATGAATGGAAGGTTTATTCGCTTTTTGAATCTGTTTCTGGGAAAACTCACGGAAAGCAGCATTGAGGGCATCCTGATCACGTCCCTTGAAAAATACCAGATAAACCGGCGGCTCTTTGCTCTTGTCTTTTTTCAGAGCATAATTGATCCCATATTTTCTGGCATACCGTTCAAAAGAGCGGATTCGCCCTGAAACTTCAATGGTATTGGCTCCGGGGTCTTTATAAGTCAGCCGCTTCATGCTGTTGCGCCCGACTTTTGGCATTGTGCGTTCCTGTTCCATCTTTTGGAGTACCGCAGCAATAGCCGCACGCAGTACCCGCCCTGACAGTTTTGCTGCCTGTATAGAAACAGAAACCGTTCGTTGTTCGAGATCTTCCTGCAAGAGCATCCTCCTTTCTGATAAAATCGGTATTTATAATATGGAAATAACTTTTTACCGGCTTTCCCCAAGAACCTGCTGTCGGGAAGCGTGTTCAAAGGCTTTTGCTGCCTGATCGACCTGAATTTTAGCATGTTTCAAAAGCGTCTTGATGATCGTAGCCGGGCGTTCCTGTTCCTCCAGATGATCGACCATCCCTTTGCACTCATCCGGGAGGTATTCCGCCATATCTTTCAACACATCGGAAAAGTTACCCATAAAGCCCCAGCAGCTATCCGACAGCTCCCCGTTTTTATAAAGCTCAAACCCATAACATTCGCCACGCAGATAGGAATCGTAAGCAGCGACTTCGCTGCGCATCAGTGCGTCTGCTTTCTGACGGATAGCACCGGTCATCTTGTCAGCGTCAAATTCCCTTAGGGCATCTTCTTTGGAAACATAGATCCAGCCGACCTGTCCGCTGTCCCATTCTGCATGAGGAGCCCTGCCTGAGAAACTTTCTGTACTCATGGCAAGACCTGAGTGGTCGTAGAGATAGAGGGGGAGCATCAGATACTTTTCCGAAATTACTTTCTGCATTGCTTCATCGATCGCCCGTTCCTCTGTCTTTGGTCCATGCCG
>OOAZ01001620.1_pt1 | contig 14526 bp, 10 predicted proteins | sample 1671221 | NCBI WGS metagenome assembly OOAZ01 (sample SAMN06348134, study PRJEB24527) | human gut metagenome | biome: human gut; feature: ankylosing spondylitis patient; material: feces | host: Homo sapiens | place: China | collected 2015-10
ACTCGAATCCGCATCCTACGCGATTGGTATAGTTATTTACGAAACGATGTACTAGCTCTTATGATATCCTGCTATTTCATGGATATTATCATCCATTTCAGGATTTATAAAATATTCTGTTTTCCTCTATTCTATTTTTTCACTGTTTCATAATGGAAACTGTTCAGGAACTGTTTTGCCCTGTCAGTCTCCGGATTATCAAAGAACTGTTCCGGAGTGTTCTCTTCTACAATGTTTCCCTTATCCATAAAGATCACTCTGTCTGCTACGGAACGGGCAAATTCCATCTCATGAGTGACGATCAGCATGGTCATTCCTGTCTTTGCAAGTTCCAGTACTACCTGAAGTACTTCTCTTACCATCTCAGGATCAAGTGCTGCTGTAATCTCATCCAGAAGCATGATCTCCGGATGCATCAGCATGGCACGTACAATGGCAACTCGCTGTTTCTGACCACCGGAAAGCTGCCTTGGATAATTATCTTTCTTATCCAGAAGACCAACTCTGTCAAGAAGCTGCTCCGCTTCCTTTTTCACTTCTTCTTTATTTCTTTTCTGTACTTTCATTGGTGCCAGAAGAAGATTATTTAAAATTGTCATATTCGGGAAAAGATCATAGCTCTGGAAAACCATTCCTATCTTCTCTCTGACTTTGCTTATATTCTTTTTTTCTTTCTCATAGCTTACACCGTTAAGCTTCAGTACACCGGTGTCAATCTCTTCCAGGCGGTTGATACATCGCAGGAAGGTACTTTTTCCACATCCGGAAGGTCCTACGATCACCACCACTTCTCCCTTTTGCAGAGAGAAGGAAACATCATCCAGAATAGGAACATTGTTTACATATGATTTCTTTAAATGTTCTACTTCTAAAATCGGCTGTCCCATTCATTTATCCTCATTTCTCTATTAATCAGCAAACTTCTTTTCCAGTACTCTGGAGAGTCTGGAAAATGGAAAACATATGATAAAATACATAAAGAATACTGCACCGTATACCCAGAGGGCCGCTGTCGGATTTGTATAACGTGATGCATCTATGATCTGTTTTCCAACTTTTAACACCTCTACTACTCCGATAAGAGCTACCAGTGATGTGGTCTTGATCATTCGGGTAAGAAGATTCACTGCGGATGGAAGAAGTCTTCTTATAGTCTGCGGAAGGATAATATAAAGATAGACCTGCCATTTGTTTAATCCAAGACCGTATCCGCTGTCATACTGGTGTTTAGGAATGGAGATCAGCGCACTTCGCACCAGATCACCCATTTCAGCAGTTCCCCAGAATGTAAATACAATGACCGCCGCTGTCTCACCGGAAAGATTCATCCCCAGATGCTTGGCCGCTCCGAAATATACCAGGAACAAAAGCACCAGCTGCGGCATGATTCTTACTATTTCAAGGTAAATGCGGCAGATAAACTTAATGATTTTATTTGGGATATTCATTACCATCCCAAGAAGAAATCCAAGGATTATGGAAAATACCATGGAAATCAGTGCAATTCTTATTGTTACCCACAAGCCCTGCCAGAGTCTTAATGAGTTGATTCCCTTAAAAAGAACCTCAATCCCCATATTCTGCATAGCGGACTCTCCTTTCTACAAATGAACAGATAAGTGAGATTGGTAAAAGTATGATCAGATATGCGATTACCAACATAAACAGGGCTTCATCTGTTTTGTAATAAATTCCGATCAGGTCTTTTGTCACAAACATCAGGTCTGCAAGTGCTACTGCACTGAATACGGAGGTTTCCTTAATAAGAAAGATCGCATTTGCACAGAATGCCGGAATAGAATTGGATACCGCCTGGGGCAGGATAATGTTTGTAAATACCTGACTCTTACTCATTCCAAGGCTTAATGCGGATTCCACCTGAATGGGCGGAACATTGTCCAGGCCGCTTCGGAAGGCTTCTGCCATATAACTGCCTCCGAGAAAGGTCAGTCCTGTGATCGCACACTGTTCTGAACTGAGGACAATCCCTATTTTCGGAAGACCGAAATACAGGAAAAACAACTGGATCAACAATGGTGTATTTCTGGACAGTTCAATGTAACATTCCACGATCTGACGAAGTACAGGAATCCTGAAATACTTAATCATGCTGCAGACAAGCCCAACCACAATGGCAAGCAGCACACCAATCACCGCCATGTGAAGTGTAAGCTTTGCTGCCTCAATATAAAGAGGTGTCTGCTCGCGGATAAACTCAAAATCCATGGTTACTTTATTCTCCTTCTATTATTATGATTTAGAGCATATTTGAAGAACGCTCTGGTGTGCCTGTGCCGCTTATTACTTTTCAATCCACTGCTATTTCGGTTAAAGCAGGTAGTTTACTTGATTTAGTTAAAGCGTTACATCTGCACATCTGTGAACTATCATAACATTTCAGGCTTCATCCTGCAAGCTTTTCATAAATTGCATCTGCAAGTCTGCTATGTCCCAGTTCATCCAGATGCTCCTGATCGGCTTCTCCCGGTCGGGCAAATTCTGAAGCCGGAAGATAAGAAATATTTCTTCTTCTGGCGATTTTCTCATACACCCGGGGCAGATTCCATGATACTTCGATAGAATTCTTATCGAATTCCGGATCAAAATCCTCTTCCCAGATTCTCTCCCCAAGGTAGATTGGAGATACCAGTAATATTTTAGCATCCGGGTTTACAGTGTTGATCTGATCAAGGAGCTGTTCAATCCCCTGTCCGATCACTTCCGGGGTTGCGCTGTATACGCTTTTACAATCGTTCGTGCCAAGCATGAGAACGATAGTGTCTACTGGTCTGTGGCTCTCAAGGATTGCCGGAAGCATTTCTGTTCCTCTTCTTTCTGTACGGAATGGATCATCGAATACGGTGGTTCTTCCGCAGAGTCCTTCTTCGATTACTCTGTAGCCTTTTGTTCTTACTTTGTCATCCAGGATGCTGGTCCAGCGGGTACCCCATCCGTATCTTTGATTAGTAGTTCCCGGGATTAAACCGTATGTATTGGAATCACCGAAACATAAGATTTGTTTCATGTCTTGTCACCTTCTTATCTGATATTTTTAATGGGATTTTTTGTTTTCCCTGTTTTCATATTGATTTGATAGGAATACTATACAATCTTTATTTTTGTTTGTCAATCCCTTTTTTGTATTTTTTGAAAATGTTTATTTGTACGTCATAAGTCATAAAGGGACGCTCAGAAATCCATCCATCAGAGTCGGAAGAAAAACATTACCCCGGAATCAACTATAGCAATCCTCGTAAATAATCAAAAAACTTTTGATACCGATATTATTTCCAGTCCTGAACTTTATATTTTTTATATTTTGCAGGTGTTGTTCCTGTATATTTTCTGAAGATTTTTATAAAATAGCTCTGTGTGGAAAAGCAGAGATATTCACTGATCTGTGCTGCTGTATAATCTGAATAGGTCAGCATATTACAGGCAGCTTCTATCCGTTCTTTCTGAATATAGTCGACAAAAAGCATTCCTGTTTCTTTTTTAAACAATCTGGAAAGATAACTGGCACTGATCCCTGCTGCCTCTGCAGTTTCTTCCAGTGTAACGGGAACATGCAGATGAAGATGGATATATTTTACTGCCGCTTCAATTTCTCTGCTGTAATGTCGCATTCCGGACTTCTGCACTTCCTGGGCAAATCTCAGGGCTGCTTTTTGTGATAACTTTTCTATAGAAGATTTGCTGGTGCACTCTTCTACTGTCTGAATATAACCGTCACTTAATGCATAAGCAGTTTCTTCAGGTACACCACCTTCAATGGCAGCTCTGGTAAACAGCGTAATTCCTGCGATAAACATATTTTTACTGTTTCGCAGTTCATTTCTGGACAGGATTCCAGGGGTTCCATCCGGTGTGAGCTGAAAAACAGACTGTATTCTGTCTGTCTGGCCATTCCTGATAGCATCATACTGTCGACGCTCACTGGCATAGGATTCATGTTTCTGTAAATTTTCACGTCTCTCAAATAGAGTATTCCTGCTTCTGTTCTCTGCAATCTGTTGTTCTTTTTCGTTATATTCCTTATTTTTCTCCTGCATCTTTATTCCTCTCACATATATAGCAATATTTTATTATTTATAGCAATATTTCACTATATTTTATCATTTACAGGTGATATAGTCCAGATAAAGGCAACACAAACAATCTGTTTGTTACTGTTCACTCCGTTCACAGTAACGTAGCCAAAATTCATTCCAGATTGCCTGCGGCAATGGAATTTTGGCTTGTATGTCTCGGGATTTTGGCATATTCATGCCAAAACACCTCGCGGGATAGTGGTGTGTGAACAGTAACATCTGTTTCACATATAAATAAACTTATGGAGGAATTTATTATGAATCGTGATTTAAAGAAAATCAGCAGCCAGATGACTCTGGAAGAAAAAGCAGGCATGTGCTCAGGGCTTGATTTCTGGCATCTGAAAAGCGTGGAAAGACTTGGAATCCCGGAGGTAATGGTAAGCGACGGTCCTCACGGGCTTCGTAAACAGGATGACAAAGGAGATCATCTTGGAATGAACGACAGTATCAAAGCAGTCTGCTTCCCTCCTGCTGCTTTAAGTGCCTGCTCTTTTGACCGTAGCTTAATGGAAGCCATGGGCGAGACTATTGGCAGAGAAGCACAGGCAAATGACGTATCTGTTGTTTTAGGACCTGCTGTCAATATTAAACGTTCTCCGCTCTGTGGAAGAAACTTTGAATACTATTCAGAAGATCCATACCTTGCAGGTGAGATCGCTGCTGCATTTATCAATGGTGTGCAGTCCCAGCATGTAGGAACTTCCATCAAACATTTTGCAGCTAACAATCAGGAATATCACCGCATGAGTAATTCTTCTGAAGCAGATGAAAGAACACTCCGAGAAATTTATTTTCCTGCATTTGAAACTGCAGTAAAAAAGGCTCAGCCATATACCTTTATGTGCTCCTACAATCAGATCAACGGTACTTTTGCTTCCGAGAACAAATGGCTTCTTACCGATGTTCTCCGCAATGACTGGGGATTTGAAGGATATGTTATGTCTGACTGGGGTGCTGTCAATGACCGTGTGAAGGGTCTGGAAGCCGGACTGGAACTGGAGATGCCTGGTTCCAACGGAACAAACGATGCTTTGATCATGGAAGCTGTAAAAAATGACACTCTGAAGGAAGAAGTTCTGGATCAGGCTGTAGAACGTATCCTGAATATTATTTACAAATATGCGGACCACCGTGCACCGAAGGAATTTACCATGGAAAAAGACCATGAAGAGGCACGCCGTATTGCAGAAGAATCTATGGTCCTTCTGAAAAACGCAGACCAGATTCTGCCTCTGAAAGCCTCTGAAAAAGTAGCTTTTGTAGGTGGTTTTGCCAAAAAACCTCGTTTCCAGGGTGGCGGAAGCTCTCATATTAACTGCTTTAAAATTACCAATGCACTGGAATCTGTTCCTGCTGATGCACAGGTTACTTACGCAGAAGGCTTTTCTGCTGATAAAGATTTATACGATGAAAAGCTGGCTGCTGAAGCAGTTCAGGCTGCAAAAGCTGCTGATAAGGTTGTGATCTTCGCCGGACTTCCGGACAGTTTCGAGTCTGAAGGATATGACCGTTCTCATATGAGACTGCCAGAATGCCAGAACCGTCTTATTGCTGAGATCCTTGAAGTTCAGCCAAATACTGTGATCGTTCTTCACAATGGTTCTCCTGTGGAAATGCCATGGATCAATAATGTGAAAGGTATTCTGGAAGCTTACCTTGGCGGACAGGCAGGTGGTACTGCTGTTGCAAATATCCTCTATGGTGTTGTGAATCCAAGCGGTAAACTGGCCGAGACAATCCCAGTTAAGCTGGCTGATAATCCATCCTACCTGAACTTCGGTGGCGGCGATAAAGTGGAATACCGTGAAGGTGTATTTGTAGGATATCGTTATTATGACACCAAACAGATGGAAGTTGCCTATCCATTCGGATACGGACTCTCCTATACTACTTTTACATACAGCAATCTGCAGATTTCCAACACAAATCCAACAGAAAAAGATACTATCACTGTTTCTGTTGATGTAACAAATACAGGAAACGTTGCAGGAAAAGAAGCTGTCCAGCTCTATGTGAAAGACATGACAGCATCCACGATCCGTCCGGAAAAAGAACTGAAAGGTTTTGAAAAAGTCCAGCTTGCTCCCGGCGAAACCAAAACAGTTACTATGAAACTGGATAAGCGTAGCTTTGCATGGTACAACACCCAATTACAGGACTGGTATGCTGCAAGCGGCAAATATGAGATTCTGATTGGTGCGTCCTCCAGAGATATCCGTCTCTCTGAAACCATTGAACTCTCCAGCAGCCAGGTAATTCCCATGCATATTCATATGAACACAACACTGGGTGAGCTTTTCAATAATCCCAACACAAAAGAAGCAGCAAAAGAACTGACTTCCAGATATCTGGCTGCAATGAACGGCGGTTCAGACACAGCTTCCCAATCTGCTGCTGAAGCTATCACTGAAGAAATGGTAGCAGCAATGACAGATTCCATGCCACTTCGCTCTCTGTGCAGCTTTGGCGGATTCTCCCGGGCTGAGATCCAGGAGATGATTGACAAACTGCAGGCAATCTATAGCAATCCTCTGAAATAATGCATCTTAATCCAGCCCATCAGAGTGTGAAATCCTGCGTCAGATATCTTTGCCGTGCGTCAGCACGCCTGCAGATATCTTCCTTGTCTTTCGCACTCTGCTGAACTGTCTTAAATGCATTATTTACGAGGATTGCTATAATAACATTGAACTCCCTTAAAATTTATAGTCTTGCACCGTTTGGACATATTTACATTACTGGCAATTTAGAATAAAACAGGTTGTAGAAAACGGCTTGTAATGATAAAATTAAAAATTAAATAAGTTGTAAGTACATGGAAAAGCAGAGGAACAAACCCACCAATAGAATATGTTGAACGCATTTGCGAACTTCTGGGAGTGAACATAGAGTACTTTGTAACAGGAAAAAGGAAAATGGCACATATACAGAAGCAGAAAAAAGATTCTTAAAAATTATCGAACATTATCAGAGAAAAAGAAAGGAATGGAAGAAGGATATATACAAGGCTTAAAAGATCAAAATGACGAAGAAGATAATAAGAAAGAAAAATTATCAGAATCCAAGATTGGATAAATAATCACAAATAGGGGAAGAAAAGTATGTTAAGTCAAAATTATATAATATTATTTGCAATTATAAGCGTAGCAATAATCTGGGGAGCTGTCGGAATCAAATACTGGTATGAAAATAAACAGTATAAAAAATCATCTTATGGTAAACAGAGTAAAAAAAGTTTTTTGAATATTCTTAATGATAAAGGCGCAAGAGGAGAATATAGAACATCACAAAATCTTGAAACGACTGCATTTGAAAATAAATTACTTTTCAATTGCTACATCCCTAATCGATCAGGAGCAAAAACAGAGTTAGATATCATTATGATAAGTACCAAAGGCATCTATGTCATTGAAAATAAAAATTATTCAGGCTGGATTTTTGGGGATGAGCAGAGTAAAAACTGGTGTGAAACTTTAAAGGGTAAAAAATATTTCTTTTATAATCCGGTTAAACAAAATAGAAGTCATATTAAAAATCTGGAAAGATTATTACAAATTGGTGAGGAAAAGTATATTTCTCTTATTATATTCAACGCAAATGCTAATTTGAAAAAAATTTCAACAGAAAGTGAAAATCTGTATGTAATTCATAGCAGCCAATTAAAAGCGTTTATGAAAACACAGACAGGAAATCCTGACATTCTAACAAGTGAAGAGATAGAAAACATATATCAAAAACTTTTACTAGGAACACAACTTAGTGATGAGGAAAAACAAGAGCACATAAATAGAATAAAAAAGCAGTATAAAAAATAAAAAGTTAAGATAAATAAAATTTGTATCTCATTTATGGCAGTCTGCGAATCAATGGAAACACATCTATCGCCATCAGGGAGATGGAAGATGGATGCCAGATATGGACGGCAGTTTTCCGTAGAGAAATTTGAAAAAACACTCCCCGCTACGGTATATGGAATTCACAAATATCTGGGTTCCGGTCTGGTCAAAGGAGGTTACGGTATCGAATGAAAAAAATACTAAAAAGAACAGGAAAAATATTTTGCCTTTTCCTGCTGATCGTGGTGCTGGTAAATGTACTTTCACCTCTTTTTTGCAGGAAACCGGACGAAAAATATGTGGAAAGTCTGAGAGAAACAGAATTTACATCAGAGACAGAAGGAACGGAAAGGATTTGCTGCATTGACGATAATGAAGAGGCACTTTTGTGGAGGCTTCGTATGATTGGCACTGCGAAGGAGAGCATTGTACTGTCTACCTTTGACTTACGCGCGGATGATAATGGCACTAAAATTCTTGCCGCATTGAATTGCGCTGCGGCAAGAGGTGTGAAGATTCAGTTATTGATCGATGGAATTTATCAGCAACTGTTTCTGGCTGGAAGCAGCGATTTCCAGGCTCTGGCATCATATGAGAATGTGGAAGTGGGAGTTTACAATCCGGTGACACCGGTCAATCTGTTTAAGGTGAATTATCGCATGCATGATAAATATCTGATCGTGGATGAGAAAATGTATCTGCTGGGCGGACGCAACAGCAATGATATCTTTCTGGGGAATCAGACAAAAGGCATTAATGAAGACAGAGATATCCTGGTGTATGATACATCAGAAGGACAGGGAGAGTCTCTGAACCAGCTTGAGGATTATTTCCATAAAATATGGAAGGAAAGCTGTGTGAGTATTAAAAAAGGCAAACAATCTTCCAGATATACGGATGCATACCGGCACATGGAAGAAATTTACATATCTCTGCTGAAAAGGTACAATGATATAGAAACATACAGTGCATGGGAAAAGGATACGATAGAAGCAAACAAGATCACTCTGATCAATAATGGAATTGAGGCGGGACGAAAAACACCGCAGGTTCTCCAGACAATTCAGTATCTTACTGAAAATGCAGATCATGTAATAATACAGACTCCTTATGTGATCTGCAATGGTTACATGTATGATGTATTGCAGGGAATTTCGGATCATGCAAAGCTTCAGATTGTGCTGAATGCAGTGGAAAAAGGCTCTAATCCATGGGGCTGTACAGATTATCTTAATCAGAAAAAGAAAATTCTGGAAACAGGGGCAGATGTGTATGAACTGATGAATGATTATCCGGTTCATACAAAAGCTGTGCTGATAAATGACCGTCTGTCAGTAGTAGGTTCCTATAATCTGGATATGCGAAGTACTTATCTGGATACGGAACTGATGCTGGTAATTGACAGCGAAAAACTGAGTCAGCAGATTCACGAAACAGAATCAGATTATATGGAAAAAAGCAAAGAGATACTTGCAAACGGTCAGGAAACTGAAGGCGTAAAGTACCAGAAGAAAGTGCTGAACCGGAAGAAGAAGTTATACTACAGCGTGCTCAGGATTGTCATTCGTCCTCTTCGACAGCTGCTCTAGTATAGCAGGAACTTAATATTCGCTGTACTAGTTCCCGCAGGCAATCTGGAATGAATTTTGGCTACGTTACTGAGAACGGAGTGAACAGTAACGTATATGTCACATAATTTGTTCAGCAAATTTGTTCAGCAGTTGAAAAAATCGTTGTCAATCGGACCGCAGAAGATTAAAATAGACATAAAAGCAGCTATTACAACTGTTGTTGATGTAAAGGAGGAAAAGCTTTTATGGACTTAAAGAAATTTGTACTGGAAGGTAATCCTGTATGCAGAAAGGAAGCTGTGATCGTGGGCGATCATTTCAGGATTACAATGCTGACAACTGCCCTGATTCGTTTTGAGTACAGCGAAGACGGAGGATTTGAGGACAGAGCAACACAGATGGTATGCAATCGTGATTTCCCGGTGCCGGAATTCAGGGTGAGCGATGGCGGTGAGGAATTACATATTTACACCAAAGACCTGGAAATCCACTATGACAGGCAGAAATTTTCTCCAAGCGGTCTGATGATACGTGTTGCGGGTGGAAAAGCCAGCGAGCGTGTATGGCATTATGGTGATGAACCGAAAGATCTGCTGGGAACAGCCAGAACCCTGGATGAGGCAGACGGTGAGATTCCGCTGAGTCATGGCATTATGTCCAGAAACGGTTTTTCAGTGCTGGATGATTCCCACACAATGGCTATGGGCGAAGATGGAATGGTAGAGCCACGTCAGGGAAACAGAGCAGACTTTTATTTCTTTGGCTATGGTCACAGATATGTGGAATGTCTGCAGGATTTTTACAGATTATGTGGAAAAACACCTCTGCTTCCAAGATATACGTTCGGAAACTGGTGGAGCAGATATCACAAATACACAGAGACAGAGTACAAAGAACTGGTAGAGCGTTTTGAGAAAGAAGAAGTGCCGTTTTCTATTGCAGTTGTAGATATGGACTGGCATCTGGTAGAGGATGTACCTCCTGTATATGGAAGCGGATGGACAGGATATACCTGGAATAAGAAGTTTTTCCCCAATCCGCCTGAATTTATGGACTGGCTGCACAAACATGGATATAAGATCACACTGAACGTACATCCGGCAGATGGAGTGCGTGCTTATGAAGAAGCCTATCCGAGAGTTGCAGAGAAGATGGGAATTGATCCTGCAAGCAAGGAACCGGTGCTTTTTGACATGACAGATCCGAAATTCATTGAGACATATTTTGAGGAACTGCATCATCCGATGGAAGAAGAGGGAGTAGACTTCTGGTGGCTTGACTGGCAGCAGGGAACTGTAACCAAGGTTCCGGGACTGGATCCGCTCTGGATGCTGAACCACTATCACTATCTGGACAGCAAGTGGAAAGGAAAACGTGCGCTGACTTTCTCAAGATATGCAGGTCCAGGAAGCCACAGATACCCGGTTGGTTTTTCCGGTGATACGTTCATTACCTGGGAGAGTCTGAAATTCCAGCCATATTTCACAGCAAATGCCAGCAACATCGGTTTTGGATGGTGGAGTCATGATATCGGTGGACATATGTTTGGATACAGAGACGACGAGCTCACTGCAAGGTGGGTACAGCTTGGAGTCTTTTCACCAATGAATCGTCTGCACAGCACAGATAACCCGTTTAATGGAAAAGAACCGTGGAAATACAACCAGATTGTAGAAACAGTAATGAAGAATTTCCTGAAACTGCGTCATAAGCTAGTTCCGTATCTTTACACCATGAACCGTCGTGCAAGCAGAGCGGGACTGCCGCTGGTACAGCCGATGTATTATCTGGAGCCGGAGCGTGAGGAAACCTATGAAGTACCGAACAACTATTATTTCGGCACAGAGATGATGGTATCTCCAATCACAGATAAGCTGGATCCGGTAACAGGACTTGCAGGCGCAAAGACATGGATCCCGCAGGGAATCTGGTATGATTTCTTTAACGGAAGAGCATATAAGGGCGGCAGAAAAGTGGATCTCTGGAGAGATATTTATGAGATGCCGGTACTTGTGCGTGAAGGCAGCATCATTCCACTGAAGGACATGGAAGGATATGATAATTCCATTGAGAATCCTGAGAAACTGGAAGTACTTGTATATCCTGGAGAATCAGGAGAATTTGTACTCTGGGAAGACGGTGGGGACACACCGGAAGACCTGGATGAGAATTGGGTATCCACCAGAATGACGAAGACTGCAGATGAGAATGGAACAGTATTTATTGTAGAAGCTGCACAGGGAAATACAGCAGTGATCCCGCAGAAACGTTCCTGGAAGATCCGCTTCTGCAACATTCAGGACAAACCGCAGGAGGTTACTGTAAACGGACAGGCATATAAGGATGCAGAGTTCGCAGAGGATGAGAAGCTTCATGGAACAATAGTGCTCCTGAAGGATGTGCCGGCAGATGCGCAGGTGAAGATTACTTTTGCGGCAGATGCAGCTGTTTATCAGAGAGACTATGCAGAAGAGGCTTATGAGATTCTGGAAAAAGCACAGATTACCTATGCACAGAAGACAGACGTTTATAAAGTAGTGAAAGAGTTGGGCACAGAGGCAGTGCCTGTTCTGGTATCCATGAATTTGAATCCGTCATTGCTTGGGGTACTGATGGAGATTCTTACAATGGGAATTTAACCGAATCAAGCTAGTGTGCCAACAAGTTGATTTCTCGAACAATCTTGCGTCTAAATTTCTTATTTCCGCGTTGTCGTCGGTCGCCGTAGCCACCGCTACGCCTCCTTCCTCCGCCTTGAAATAAGAAAATTTATCCTGCAAGATTGTTTCAAGAATCAACTTGTCGGCACACTAGTTCTCTGCGGTAATACAAAAATCCCGCTCACAGTTGTGTCTTACTGTGAGCGGGATTTCACATTTTAAAAGAAGGAGTGCCGGATCTTGCGATCCGGCAAGTATGAAAAAGAAAAAGTTTTATTATAAATAAAGCGTTTGCTTTATTTGCTTATTAATATACAGGGAAAATGTGTGCAAAATGTGATGGACTGTTGAAGAAATTGTGATTAAATTCTAAAAAACTTATAAAAAAGAAAAAAAAGACCTGCAAAGGTCTGTAAAAAGAAGGAGGGCCGGACCTTGCGGCCCGGCATAAGTATGAAAAAGAAAAAAGTTAAAAATCTATGTGAAAAAGCATTTGCAACCTGTTTGTAAAGCATTTGCTTTATTTGCTTATTAATATACAGGGAATTTGTGAGCAAAATGTGATGGAATGTTGAAAAAAACGTGATTAAATTCTAAAAAACTTATAAACTGGAAGGAAGGAAACACAAGGTGGAAAACTGAAAATAAGCATTGTAAAAATTCGAACTGTAATTTATAATAAAATTCAATGGTAACGGTTCAATATCTTTACAGTTACAAATAATGAGAAACAAGGAGGAAAACATGAAAAGAGAAACAGTCGTCGTACTGGATTTCGGCGGTCAGTACAATCAGCTGGTTGCCAGACGTGTGAGAGAATGTAACGTATACTGCGAAATCTATTCATACAAGACCGATCTTGAGAAAATCAAGGCAATGAATCCTAAGGGAATTATCCTTACCGGTGGTCCGAACAGCTGCTATGAGGCAGATTCACCTACATGCAATAAGGAATTATTTGAGCTTGGTATTCCTGTTCTGGGACTCTGCTATGGTGCACAGCTTATGATGCATGTTCTGGGCGGAAAAGTTGAGAAAGCAGATGTGAGCGAATATGGAAAGACAGAGGTTCTGGTAGATAAGACAGATTCTAAAATTTTCAAAGATGTATCTGACAAAACAATTTGCTGGATGAGCCACACAGATTACATTTCCCAGGTTGCACCAGGATTTGAGATCGCTGCTCACACAGCAGACTGTCCGGTAGCAACTGCACAGAATGAGGAGAAGAAGCTGTATGCGATCCAGTTCCATCCGGAAGTGCTTCATACAGTAGAAGGAAAGAAGATGCTTTCCAACTTCGTTCTTGGTGTCTGCGGATGTGCCGGAGACTGGAAAATGGATGCCTTTGTTGAGCACACTATCGGAGAAATCCGCGAGAAGGTCGGAGATGGAAAAGTTCTCCTTGCCCTGTCAGGTGGTGTTGACTCTTCCGTTGCAGCAGGACTTCTTTCCAGAGCAATCGGCAAGCAGCTTACCTGTGTATTTGTAGATCATGGTCTTCTTCGTAAAGATGAGGGAGATGAGGTTGAGGGTGTATTCGGACCAAACGGTCAGTTTGACCTGAACTTTATTCGCGTCAATGCACAGCAGAGATATTATGACAAGCTGGCAGGTGTTACAGAGCCTGAAGCAAAACGTAAGATCATCGGTGAAGAATTTATCCGTATTTTTGAAGAAGAGGCCAAGAAGATTGGTGCGGTAGATTTCCTGGCACAGGGAACTATTTATCCGGACGTTGTAGAGAGTGGTCTGGGCGGAGAGTCCGCAGTGATCAAATCTCACCACAATGTAGGCGGACTTCCGGATTTCGTTGATTTTAAAGAAATCATCGAACCGCTCCGCGACCTTTTCAAGGATGAGGTTCGTAAAGCAGGTCTGGAGCTTGGAATTCCGGAGAGACTGGTATTCCGTCAGCCATTCCCGGGACCGGGACTTGGAATCCGTATTATCGGTGAAGTTACTGCAGAGAAGGTTCGTATTGTACAGGATGCAGATTTCATTTATCGTGAAGAGGTAGACAATGCTGCAGCTGAGTATAAGAAAGAACATGGTGAAGATCCTTCATGGATGCCGAACCAGTACTTCGCAGCACTGACTAATATGCGAAGTGTAGGCGTTATGGGTGACTTCAGAACTTATGATTACGCTGTAGCGCTCCGCGCAGTGAAGACTATCGACTTCATGACAGCCGAATCTGCTGAGATTCCGTATGCAGTACTGAATAAGGTTATGAACCGCATTATTAACGAAGTTAAAGGCGTTAACCGCGTATTCTATGACCTGACCAGCAAGCCGCCGGGTACGATTGAGTTTGAATAAATCGAGTTGCTTAAAAAAGCCAGTGTTTATGCGGGTTTCAGCG
>OOAZ01001630.1_pt1 | contig 14417 bp, 9 predicted proteins | sample 1671221 | NCBI WGS metagenome assembly OOAZ01 (sample SAMN06348134, study PRJEB24527) | human gut metagenome | biome: human gut; feature: ankylosing spondylitis patient; material: feces | host: Homo sapiens | place: China | collected 2015-10
GGACATGCTCTAGCATGTACACAAGACAATAAATTAAAAAAGCTCTGAACTTGCCAATAATCAAAGAGTTGAGAGCTTTTTATTTACCAGATTCTGCCAAACTCGGGTTAAGACTCAACCTTTTGAAGATCTCTAAAGCAATTTCTGCAAGAAACAATTAACGCAATATCAATGAAGAATTTACGGCTCCAATGAGCCGCTGAGATTCAGTTGGTCTTTCAGGTGCGGAAGAATCAATGAGATCACAAAAGCCAATGCACAGAAAACCAACACCAAGCACAAGGCAGTTCCGAGCGATGAATGAGAGGCGATCCATCCAAGTGTCGGAGGTACGACCAACAGACCCCCATAAGCGACGATGGCGATGAAACTGCTGGCTTCGGAAGCTGTAATTCCTTTGCATTTTCCGGCGAGACTGAATATTGTCGGGACGACAGGCGCGAGTCCAAGTCCCATAACAACGTAGCCGCAAAGCGCTGTTGCAGGACCCGCGGGCGAAAGTACGAACGACATTCCGCAAAAAACAATCAGAGAGCAAATAGGCAACAAGCGAAAATCCCCCACGCTTTCTCGAAGTTTGTCTCCGAAGAGTCGAACGATGAAAATGGTTCCTGAGAACAATCCGTACACCAGGGCGGCAACAGCTTGGTCTGATTCCTTTGAACTGACCATGTAAACCGAGCCCCACTCGGCCACGCTGCCTTCAATATCGTAATCCAGCCAACTTAATAAGCCGAAACAAATGAGGATGAGCGGGTAGGCTCGTTTTGTCGTATTTACTCTGGAAGTCTCAGAGCTTGCCACCTGCCGATCCTCTTCCTGAAGATACCGACAGCCGAACAAACAAACGACAGTCCAAGGAACGACCAAGACTAAAAAGCTGAAAAGCGGCGAAAGGTCGAGGTAGGCACAAAAGGAAGCAGTCAAAGAACCGACGATGCCGCCTAAGCTAAAGAAGGCATGAAACAAATTCATCGATCTCGTTTTGTATCGACGCTCGTAGAACATGCCTTGAGCATTCATCAGAGCATCAGTTAGACCGATGCCAAAACCGATGACTGCAAAGCCTGAAACTAATGAGGCGAAAGAATTTGCGTAGCCAGCGATCACAAGTCCGATAGTACTGAGTGAGGCGCCGGCGGCAATAGTTGGTCGATCTTTAAGAAGACGGACGAGTCTGGAAGAGAAAAACAGTCCGATGCAGCCCGCGATTCCGAGGCAGAAAAGAGCGATGCCAAGTTGTAAATCGTCAATCTGGGCACTTTCTTTGATCGCTGGCATGCGAGAAGTAACCAGGCTGTAGGAAAGGCCGGGAAGGAAAAAGAAAGCTGCGCAGCTGAGCTTGTTTTTGACTGCCTCGGAGAACATTTTTATCGAATATTTTGATTAGCGCTTTGAATTTTATCGATAAAAATAAGCGGCTCAAAGGGGAGCCGCCGGAAGAACGGAAGATATTGTGCTGTTCAGGCATTAAGGCTGCTGTGGAGCAGGTTTTGGACACAGAAGGCTGTGCAGGCGGTCCATCGCGCTCTTCTCCCTAATCGGTCTGAACTTCGGATCAAAGGTCGTGGATTTAATCTGCTTGCCTTTGCCGTCTAATTCGGGGTAGGTGGCAAGTGCAATCGGAGAGTAGATTTTTGCCAAGCAGTCCATGCTGAACTGGACCTTTGCAGACTTCGAGTCAGGTGTGTAACTGTGATTTTGAAGCGTCCAAAACCGCAGTTTGTCGCCTTGTTTACGCATGCCTGTTTTGATGAGGTACATGTCATCCGTGATTTGCGTCGTATTGTGCCCGGCAATGATCGGCGGGATAAAGAGCGGAACCGGAATATTCGAGCCGGTAGACGCGGCGTTTTGGCGAGCATTGAAGCCGCGAATCGCAGGGTTCGCCGGGGTAGGTCGGTATGTTCTCGGAGACGGGGTGTAGGATCGATGCGGACGAATGGTGGTTCTTCCGCCGAGGCGGACTGCCTGAGCGTCCGTTGCCAGAGATAAGAGACAGATTGAGGCACAGAGGCCGACGAGGAGTTTGTTCATAGCTGCAGACTTGAGGTTGAGGTTTTTCCCCGATTCTGCGCCTAATTGGGTGCAAGAAAAAGAGGACAAAACGAGAATATCTTTTGACTTCGGATTGTGGTTCCGAAGTCAGAATGTCTCGTTGTCTGCAAACAATCTCCTGAATCGGCTGTATCAGTTAGCAGTGCCGCCGACGGTGAGTCCGTCAATGCGGAGTGTCGGCATGCCGACACCGGTCGGAACCTGCTGACCATTCTTTCCGCAGGTACCGCAGCCTCTGTCTAATTCAAGATCATTGCCGACCATGACGATTTTTGTCAAAGCATCTGCGCCGTTGCCGGTTAGTGTGGCGCCCTTGATTGGGTCGGTTAGCTTGCCCTTTTCGATCAGCCAAGCCTCACTCATGCTGAAAACGAAGTTGCCGTTCGTGATGTCGACCTGGCCCCCTCCGAAGTTGGACGCATAAATGCCGTAGTCCACGGAAGAAATGATTTCCTGAGGATCGGATTCGCCCTGAAGCAAATAAGTGTTGGTCATTCGAGGCATCGGCAGATAAGCAAAACTCTCTCGGCGCCCATTGCCGGTCGTCTTTTGCTTCATGAGGCGAGCGCTGGTCTCATCGTGCATGAAGCCGCGAAGAATGCCTTCGTCGATAAGCGTGGTGCAGTGCGTTTCGTTGCCCTCGTCATCGATGGTCAGGGATCCTCGGCGTCCGGCAATGGTGCCGTCGTCAACGACCGTGACCAGCGGAGAGGCTACTCTTTGACCGATCTTGTCGGTAAAGACGCTCGTTCCCTTTCGAATAAAGTCGGCTTCCAAGCCGTGTCCGACTGCCTCATGAATCAATACGCCGGGCCAGCCGTTTCCCAAGACGACGGGGAGGCTGCCGGCCGGAGCCGGCCGCGCATCTAAGTTGCGCACTGCGCCATCGACGGCCTCTCGGGCATACTGCTCAATAATTTCCTCGTTATAACGATCTAACGAAAATCTTCCGCCGCCTCCGGCTTGACCTTGTTCTTTTTTGCCGTCCTTTTCAGCGATAACGCCTAAGTTCACACGAACCAGCGGGCGCACGTCGCCGATTAAAGTGCCGTCCATTTTGGCGATCAAAATCGTGTCATGCGAGGCGCCGACGGAAGTCGTCACTTGAGTGACGAAAGAAGACCGGCTGCGGGCGTGTTTATCTAAGGACTGAAGAAGTTTGATCTTGGCGTCCGTGTCTGCCGCTTCAATCGGATCAACAGCACGGTAAAGAACTTTCGGACCGTCCTTAGGTGTGACATTGACTGTAATTTGATTGTTAGTAGCCTGCGCAATAGCTCGTACGGTTCTGACCGCCTCAAATAAAGAATCACGGGAGATTTCTTCTGAGTAGGCGAGAGCCGATTTTTCACCGCAGACGGCCCGAACGCCAACGCCTATGTCCGTGTTGTAATGGCCCGTCTTAACGATGCTTTCTTCAAGCACATAGCCTTCTGAAACAGAGCGCTGAAAGTAGAAATCAGCGTAGTCAATGTTGTAACCGCTGAAAAGCGCAAAGGCGTCCTGAATGTCTTTTTCAGAAAGACCGTTGCGGTAGAGAAGGGTTTCGATAGCGGCAGAAGTGTTGTTATTCATATTTCACGCGATTATTCAGGGCAGGCAAAAGTGCTCTGACCTGACGGAGGAAAGCCGGATCGACGTCAGTGAAGCAAACGCCCGTTTCATGCCCGTTAAGAGATCCGACAACGGTCCCCCATGGGTCGACGGCACAGGAGTGTCCCCAGAAAGCTCGGCCGCAGGAAGAGCGTCCCGCTTGAGCTGCGGCTACCACATAACTAAGGTTTTCTATCGCACGGGCACGAAGAAGAACTTCCCAATGGGCCTTCCCCGTATTAGTTGTAAAAGCGGCAGGGAGCAGAAAACAGTCGACGCCGGTTTGACGACGAAAAAGCTGCGGGAAACGCAGGTCATAGCAAACGGCGAGGCCGATATGAATGTCTAGGCCGTTTTCTAGCGGATAGTTAAAAGAAACCGTCTTATGGCCCCCGACGTAAAGTTCGGACTCGTCGTAACGCTCCTGCTGGCCCTCATACGAAAATAGATGAATCTTGTCGTACCTTGCGGCTTCCTGGCCGAATGCGTCATACACCAGCATGGTGTTGGTGACGCGGTGTTCATCATCGGATTGAAGAGGAATCGTACCGGCGGCAACCCAAATGCCTAATGATTTAGCGAGCCCCGCCATGATCTTCTGTACCGGGCCGTCCTGATAGCGTTCGGCTGCATGAAGAACATCTTTCGGATCATTGCTCATGATCGTAAACATTTCCGGAAGCAGAGCGAGGTTGGCCCCTTCCCGGGCGGCTTTACGAATGAGAGATTCGGCGATCTGGAGATTGGCCCCGAGATCCGGTCCGGATGTCATCTGGCAGGTGGCAATACGTAACATGGTTCTTAACGTTTAATCTTGGAAACGACCGGATCTGACCAAGTGCCGGTCACTTGATATTCGAAGGAGAAAAGCTTACTCAAGGGATCTTTGAAAATCAATTGGGCCAGGAAACTGCCGATGCCGACGATCGGGTTTGCAACCGCGAGAGCCACAGACGCTCCTGCCGCATTGATGTCTGGCAGAACCAATAGGTGCAGATTCTCCGTTTCTTTCTGAGTGTTGACGTTGCCGTTAATAACAACGGTCGCGCTCCCTCCGATCATCGTCAGATCTTTGATGTTCATGAGGCCGTCTTCCAGCACCGCGTTGCCGCGGATGGTAGAGAAGTTGAAGCCAGAGGAGTAGAAGTCTCGGAAGTCAAGGGTCAGGTAGCGTGTTAAAGACTGCAGTGTCAGAAGAGACAATAGTTTGGCAGCCGGGCCCGGTTGGATCTTGAGAATTTCGCCTCTCTTCAGATCGATATTCAGTTCTCCGTCGAAGCTTTCGGTGTTAAAGCCGAGGGGAGTGCCGACCCAGGATAAATTACCGTTGATCGAACCGTTGCCGGACTTGACCAGATTCTGCATATCCAGGCGATTCAGCAGGGCGCCGAGGTTATTGATATTGGTATTGATTAAAAGATTCGTTTCGTTGCCGCCGTCGAAACCTTTCAGCCAGCTGCCGGATGAGCGCAGCTGCGCAGCGCTGTTGGAAAGATTCAGCTTTGTAATTTTCCAGAGCTGTCCTTTTGTTGACGGAGTGTTGCGTGCAACCAGTTCCAGCTTGCCTAAACGCATATTGCCGTAGGTTAAATCATCGATAACCGCATTGATTGCGGGCCAGCCGCCTTGAATTTGAACCGGCTTGGATTTTTCTGCGGCGTCTCTTGCAGAGCTCGGGATGAAGAGTTTGGAAATATGCGCGATGAGCTCGGGTTCCTTGCCGTTTTGAGCCTTCTTCCATTCCAGATTGGCATTCATCTGATTGCTGTTGATTGCGATCAGCAGAGAGTTCCCGACGGGTCGCCCTAAGAGCGAGAAGTTCGTTTGATTGAAATTGTCGATCAGCAGTTCGTCAATGTTAGCCTTGAGGAAGGCAATATCCGGCAGGACAACGGTTCCGGACGGTTTGGCATCCACTTTTAGATGATCAAAGACCGCCTGCCAGGCCTTCGCCGGAACCAGCGGCGCCTTCAAGGAGATCGCATAGCCGTGAGACGGCAATGTCGGCAGACTGCGGTTGCCGATGGCAGCACGTTTGATGTCATTATTCTGCAGGATAAATTCCGAACTCAGGAATCCCTCAATCATGATTCTGAGATCCGTGGCCTTGTTGTCTGTGACGATATTGAGGTCTAGAGGTGCAGACAAAGATGCCGGTTTTTCCATAGGAGGCGGCAGCTTGCTCTCCAAGCCGGAAAGCGAGCTTTTAACGTTCACCGTGACCTTTGGGCCGACGGTTACATTGACTGTAAAGGGCGTCTTGCCGCTCAGATATTTGTCTGCGGCTTTGGCAAGCATCGGAACCGGAATAACCTGCGGGAGTGCCTTAGCGGCGATGGTTCCGGAAGCAGAAACCTTAATATTGCCCTTATCGTCGGTGTCGAGCGTCGCTTTTACGGCATTGCCGAAACAATCGGCGGTAATGCCCGTGCTCGAAGCACCTTTGTCATTGAAGTTCACGACGCCGATGGCATGAGTCAAATCCGGAATCGAGAAATCATTGAACTTAACTGCATTATCTTTAAGCGTAAAAGCGCCGGAAACAGCAACTTCACCCGGACCGTCAAGGGGGATCTTCAGTTTGAGAGTCAGATCTCCGTTGCCGGTGCCCTCGGCCTTCTTGAAAAGACCGCCGGTGTAGCCGTCAACCGGAGAAGTCTTCACGTAAGACAAGAAACCGGGGAGGGCGCCGGACGCCGCTGCGTCTACATCCAACCAAACGGTATCCGCAGAGAAGGCGGGAATGTCGACTTGTGCATGCGTAAGCTGTACACCTTTATAGGTCCCGCGATCGGCAGTAATGGCCATGCCGTCGCCTTCAAATTTGACTACGCCGCCGACTTTTTCAAAGAGCGGCCAAATTGCTCCGCGTTTCGGAGAAGCCTTTGGATTGTCCAGAATGTTCGGATAGACATCGAGAAGGACGTCCTCGGCATTAACGGACACCAGGAAATGATGTTCTTTAGACTCATGGAAGGGGAACTCATGGAGCGGCCCCTTAAGAACGGCTTGGCCCCCGGTGGCTTTGCCCTCTAAAAGGCCGTACCGCAGCCAGGTGATTGTGTCGTTGCCGACAACAAGCGGCATGTATTTCCAAACGGCAGGGACGTTTCCGCGTAAAACATCGGCTTTAAGGTCTGCAGTTCCGAGGGGAGTGTTGTCGGCGTTAGTGTACGACCCATTGACCTTAACCGCAGCATCGGCGTTCTCAATCAGAACGTCCTTGAACTCGAGTGAAATGCCGTTAACGGTATTCCAAACCACGGTTCCTCCGATGCTGTCGAAATGGAAAGCGGCTGCTGGGAATAATCCCGGAAGAGCTACCGACGCGTCTTTTGTTGTGAGTACGGTGGTACCCACACCGTCTTTAAGGGTAATGTCGGCGCTGAGATTGATAAATCCCGGGAGCCACTGGGTATTGTCTTTGCCGGAGGCCCCGAAAGAGCTGAAATTACGCAGAGAAAGTTTGCCGTTGTAATGTTTGGGTTCGCTTGGCAGTCCCTGCCAATCTAAGTCCACATTAACGAGCGATCCGGAGAGCTTCCGCTCGGCAACAAAATCCTTAAAAGATTTTGGCAGCGGCAAAGAAGGGAGGACGGCTGTTAAACCTTGAAAGTCGAGAGCGTTGGCTTTAAAAGAGCCGCCGGTAAAGTTATCATCGCTTCGGTCTAACTTCAGACTCATATCCAGTGGCGGAAGTGTCTCCCCGGATTCCAACTCAAAAGAGAAATTGTCTGTAGAAAGGGCGTAAGCCTCGCCCGACATGTTCCCTGAGATCTTGCCTTTAACGAATTTCAGGCGTAGCGGCGCCAATTCTGGAAGCTGAAGATCTACATGGGAAAGAGCGCCGATAAAGCTGGCGGAAGAAGGAGACCATTTCACAAGGTTAGCCCAGAGAGAACCAGACCCGGTGCCTTTGTACTTTACGGAGAAGTCAGGCAGCCACTTGGCGAGTTCACCGAAGTTAATGAAGTCGGTCTGAGCGTAAAGTTCTGCATCCCAGTCGGCCAGTTTCGAGGGATTAAGGGCCGGCGTCTTAAAGAGCGCGCGAACGGTAATCGGAGAAGCAATTTCAGGCGGAAGCGTCAGAGTAAAGGCGAGCTGTTTGTCTCTTGAAGAGCCGTTGTAGCCGACGTTAACGTTAGTAACTTCAAGCGTTTTGGCGCTTTTCTGATCATGAACCAAAATCGTGCCGTCCTTAATTTCTACAGACTTCTGCTTGAGGAGAACCATTACATCGGAAGGCAGTTTGGTTGTGAGCGCCTGAGTCTCCGTCTCACCGGACATGAGCTTTTTGAGGTTGACCTTCCTGCCCAAGACGGAAAAGGACATCGGTGCCAGGCGCCGAACTTCGACTTTGGGGTTGTTTAACGTGACAGATTCAAAGATCGGAGTAAGGTTTGTTAAAGAACTGAGCGAAAGTTTTGCGGTAAGAGATTCAGCCGTAATCGGGTCCTTGCCCGGCTCTCCGAGTTCGATGTTTTTAAGTGTGATTTCCGGAGAAAGTCCCTGCCAGTCGGTATCCAAAGAGCCGAACTGAACGGGGATCTCCAGGACCTGAGATATCTTATTCTCGATCTTGGATTTATGGTCGTTCAGGTAAGGTGCAAGGCAGTAGCGCGCTCCGAGCCATGCGGCGCCGAGTGCAAAGTAAAGGATGACTAAGAACCAAAGAACGGTCCTCCAGGCATAGCCGAAAAAGCCTTTTTTAGGTTTTGTTGGTGTGGTTGACGTCTGTTGTTCGGAATTGTCCGTCATTTCGCGGATCCTTAAACTTTTTTCTGATCTTGTACTATATTGTACTCTATATACCTTAAGCGGCTCTCTTCATCCCGAAGAGAGCCGCTTATGCATTCACTAAAAAATTATGAAAAACAAACGCTGTTTTGCTGTTAATTGATTTTATATTCCAAAGTTAAGTGGTTCTTTAAACAGAAGAAAAGGAAATCGACAAAGGGCGAAGATTTGTCTATTAAATATAGTGATATTATAATAATTAAGGTGGATATCAGGACTGAAAAAGGAAAATATGAACATAAACAGTCGATATATGGATAGTCCCATTTTGTCGCAACCCATTAAATTTGTGCCTGAATATAGAGCGATTATTATGAAAAGACTATTGTTCATTTTTACCTTTTTTTGCCTCCTTGCCATTCATGGAGGCGCACAGAATATTCTGACTCTGGAGAACTGCCTTCGTATAGGGATTGAGAACAATCTCTCTTTACAGGGAAAACGAAAAGCGATGCAGAAAAGTAAGTATGGCATTTCGGAGAATCGGGTGAAGCTGTTGCCGCAAATCAATGGCTTTGCCAACTTTAATGATAATATCGATCCGCCTGTCTCAGTAACTGACGGTTCTTCCTATGGAGTACCTTATAATATTACCCGAACGTTGCAATATAGTGCCAATGCCGGGATAGAATTGCAGATGCCACTTTATAATCAGACTCTCTATACTTCGATTTCCATAGCAGAGATTGTGGATGAGATGAGCCGGCTTTCGTATGAAAAGGCACGGGAAGATTTGATCTTGCAGATCAGTAAAATGTACTATCTGGGACAGGTTACTGCGGAACAGATTGCATTGATAAAAGCCAATATCACCCGATTGGAAGAACTGAGAGATATCACACAGGCTTTCTTTGATAATGGAATGGCAATGGAAGTTGATCTGAAGCGGGTGAATATTAATCTGGAAAATCTGAAAGTGCAGTATGACAATGCACAGGCGATGATGACACAACAACTTAATATGTTGAAGTATATCATGGATTATCCGGCGGAAAAAGAAATCGGTTTATTGCCGGTAAACACGGACAGTATCGCTACGGTTGCTTTGACCGGACTGTCGGAAAACCTCTATGAGCTTCAGTTGCTCCAATCACAGGTGCAGCTGGCAGAGCGGCAGAAACGATTGATTAGTAATGGCTATATTCCTTCTCTCAATCTGACGGGAAACTGGAGGTTTGCCGCTTATACTGATGAGGCTTATCATTGGTTTCATTCCGGTCCGTCCAATCATTGGTTCCGTTCTTATGGAGTGGGACTGACTTTGCGTATTCCTATTTTTGATGGCTTGGATAAGAAGTATAAGATCCGGAAAGCAATGATCGATATCGAAACCATGAAACTTTCACGGTTGGATACACGGAAGAATCTGCAAACACAGTATTTGAATGCTGTAAATGACTTGATGAATAACCAGCGGAACTTTAAAAAACAGAAAGACAATTATCTGCTTGCCGAAGAAGTGTATACGGTTACTACCGACCGCTATCGGGAAGGAATCACTTCAATGACTGAAGTTCTGCAGGATGAAATGCGGATGAGCGAGGCACAGAACAACTACATTAGTGCACATTATAATTATCGGGTGACCAACCTGATGTTACTGAAACTAACCGGACAGATCTCATCCTTGTTCAAATAACAGATAACTAATTGAATCATTCATATGGAAACAATGGAAAATAATACAGTCTCCAGTACGCATCAGGAGAAAGCTAAGAAAATGAGAAAATTACGCCGCTGGCAGATTATAGTAAGTCTGTTTGGAGTTGCTGTGATTGTTTGGGGAGTAATTGAAATTGTTTTTCTCTTTCTGGGCTATAAGCAGACGGAAACCAGCAATGATGCGCAGATAGAGCAATATGTGTCACCTGTCAATCTGCGTGCATCGGGCTATATTAATAAGATTTATTTTACGGAACATCAGCAGGTACGCAAAGGTGATACCTTGCTGGTGCTGGACGACCGCGAATATAAAATCCGGGTGATGGAAGCTGAGGCTGCATTGAAGGATGCGCAGGCAGGCGCCACTGTGATAAATGCTACCTTGCAGACTACACAAACGACTGCATCTGTGTATGATGCGTCTATAGCTGAAATAGAAATCCGGCTAGCAAAACTGGAGAAAGACCGTCAGCGGTATGAAAATCTGGTCAAACGAAATGCGGCGACACCTATCCAGTTGGAACAGATTACAACAGAGTATGAAGCTACCTTTAAGAAGCTGGAAGCAACCAGGCGCCAGCGGGAGGCGGCTCTTTCGGGAGTGAATGAAGTATCTCACCGTCGTGAGAATACGGAAGCTGCCATCCAGCGTGCTACGGCTGCGCTTGAAATGGCACGGCTGAATCTTTCGTATACGGTTGTACTGGCTCCTTGCGATGGCAAGTTAGGCAGACGTTCTCTGGAAGAAGGGCAGTTCATTACAGCAGGGCAATGCATTACATATATTTTGCCCGATACACAAAAATGGATTATTGCTAATTATAAAGAAACGCAGATAGAGAATCTCCGCATCGGGCAGAAGGTGGCTATCACGGTAGATGCTATCAGTAAGAAAGAGTTTACAGGCAAAGTGACTGCTATTTCCGGAGCGACAGGTTCTAAATATTCGTTGGTGCCGACTGACAATTCTGCCGGAAACTTTGTGAAAATACAGCAGCGTATCCCTGTCCGTATTGATTTTACGGATTTATCGAAGGAAGATAATGATAAGCTGGCGGCGGGTATGATGGTAGTAGTAAAAGCTAAACTCTGATAGCCATGCCTTCGTGTCCTAGAAATTATCCTTTTTACAATTGGGTGCCCAAACCGATAGGTATTATTATTCTGCTGTTCTTTTTCCTGCCGATTCTTTCGGTGGGCGGGGTATACTCCGTGAACAGTACCGAGATGATGAGCGGCTTGGGTATTATTTCCGAGCATATTCAGTTTGCCAATTTTGTGACTTCCATCGGTATGGCGGCATTTGCTCCCTTCTTGTATGAACTGGTTTGTATACGACGGGAGAAACTGATGTGTATCGCAGGTTTTGCACTGATGTATGTATTCAGCTATGTATGTGCCAAAACCGACAGTATCTTTTTGCTGGCACTCTGCAGCCTGCTGACAGGGTTCCTGCGTATGGTACTGATGATGGTCAATCTGTTTACGCTGATCAAATATGCTTTTGGCATGGAGGCAACGCGTAATATTACTCCCGGCATGGAACCGAAAGACGCGACGGGATGGAATAAACTGGATATCGAAAAATGTGTCAGCCAGCCGGTAGTTTATCTGTTTTTTATGATCCTGGGGCAAATGGGTACGGCGCTAACGGCTTGGCTGGCTTTCGAATACGAATGGAAATATGTATATTATTTTATGATGGGTATTCTGCTGCTGTCCATTCTGATACTGTTCATTACGATGCCTAATCATGGTTTTGCCGGACGTTTCCCTATCAACTTCCGCAAATTCGGCAATGTGACCGCATTTTGCATATCATTGACGTGCATCACTTATGTGCTGGTTTATGGCAAGGTGCTGGATTGGTATGATGATCCATCTATTTGCTGGGCAACGGCGATCAGTATCCTTTTTGCTGGGATTTTTCTTTATATGGATGTTACCCGGCGGTCTTCCTACTTTATTTTGGGGGCGTTGAGGCTGCGTACCATTCGTATGGGGGCTTTGCTTTATTTATTGCTGATGATCATCAATTCCAGCGCGATGTTTGTCAATGTGTATGCAGGAGTCGGGATGCACCTGGATAATTTGCAGAATGCATCGCTGGCAAACTGGTGTATGGTCGGTTATTTTATCGGTGCCTTGATTTCCATTGTATTGGGGTCTAAAGGGGTGCATCTGAAATATCTTTTTGCTCTTGGCTTTTTCTTTCTGGCATTGTCGGCAGGATTCATGTACTTCGAAGTGCAGACAGCCGGACTTTACGAACGAATGAAGTATCCCGTAATTATTCGTACCATCGGAATGATGATTTTATATGCATTGACGGCAGCATATGCCAATCAGCGGATGCCTTTCAAATATCTTTCGACCTGGATTTGCATCATGCTTACCGTCCGTATGGTACTGGGACCGGGTATCGGAGGGGCTATTTATTCAAATGTACTGCAGGAGCGCCAGCAACATTATATTACCCGTTATGCACAAAATGTTGATCTGGTAAACCCCGAAGCTTCTGCTTCGTATACCAATACCGTGCAGGGAATGCAATATCAGGGAAAGAGTGAAACGGAAGCGCATAACATGGCTGCCATGTCCGTCAAGGGGCGGATACAGGTGCAGGCTACGCTCTCTGCTGTGAAAGAAATGGCAGGGTGGACTATTTATGCAGGCGTTATTTGTATGATTTTTGTGCTCGTAGTGCCTTATCCCAAACGAAAATTGCTAACTTAGTATCGTTTTTCAATAGTAATTTATCAGTGAGTCAGTGTTATGGATACTCAGCAGGAACGTTTATTACAGCTTGACCGCGATCTGAAAAGCGGGAAGAATATATGCAGTTCGGGAGGTGTGCTCAGTTGTTTTCCATCTTCTTTGAAAGAACCTTTTCTGATGCAGGGGCTTGGTTTGATTGTCTGTCGGCAAGGTAGTTTCCAGTTTTCTCTTGATAATAAGTGCGCTTCTGCCAAGGCGGGTGAGACTTTGTTTATCCATGAGGAGTCTTGGTTTCAAGTGTTTCAAGAGACCGAAGATATGGAAATTCTTATTCTTGCCTATCAGATAGAACCTATACGTGACATTATCGGTAACTCAGTGGTTTCCATGTATATGTATTCGAAGCTTACCCCTGAACTTTCCTGTGTATGGAATACCGGCGAGGAAGATGAGATTATGAAGTATATGTCTTTGATAGACAGTGTGCTGGAAATGGAGGAGAGTGCGTTTAGCCTTTATGAGCAGAAACTTCTTCTGCTGGCACTGACCTATCGTATTTGTTCGGTCTATAACCGTAAATTGATTAGTGCCGGACAGGAAACGGGCGGGCGGAAAAATGAGATATTTGTCCGTCTCATCCAGTTGATAGAGCAATATTATATGCAGGAAAGGAGTGTGGAATTCTATGCGGATAAACTCTGTCTGTCTCCGAAATACCTTTCGGCTCTTTCCAAAAGCATTTGTGGGTATACGGTGCAGGAACTTGTATTCAAGGCGATTATCCGTAAGTGTATCTCTTTGTTGAAGAATACGCAAAAAAATATTCAGGAGATTTCCAATGAATTCGGCTTCCCCAATGCTTCTTATTTTGGCACATTCTTCAAGAAGCAAATGGGGATGTCGCCGCAGCAATATCGAAGGAATCTTTAATCGATATTACTCTTTTTCTCCATAAGCCAGATCGCCTGCGTCGCCCAGCCCCGGTACAATATAGGAATGTTCATTGATTTCAGGATCGATGGCAGCACACCAAATGGTTGTTTTGTCTTCGGGAAATACGCTCTTGATATGATCGATTGCATGTTGGCTGGCAATGATCGAAGCTACGTGAATTTCGGCGGGATGCCCTTTGGTAAGCATGGCCTGATAACTCAGTTCCATACTGCCGCCTGTAGCCAGCATCGGATCGGTGATAATCAGCGTTTTGTCGTCAATACGCGGAGATGCGATATATTCTATATGTATATCAAATTTCAGGGTATCTTTATATTTTCGATAGGCGGACACAAATGCATTTTCTGCTCCGTCGAAATAGCTTAGGAAGCCTTGGTGAAAAGGAAGGCCGGCGCGGAGAATGGTGCTGATGACAAGCTGGTTGTCCGGTGTGCTGACGGGAGCAATGCCCAGTGGTGTCCGGATGTTTTTTACTGAATATCGGAACTCTTTGCTCATTTCGTAAGCCATGATTTCTCCGATCCGTTCAATGTTACGGCGGAAACGTAGGCGGTCATTCTGAACTTCTACATTTCTGATTTCGGATATGTACTGGTTTAGAATCGAATTTGTTTTGCTAAAATCAATTACTTTCA
>OOAZ01001631.1_pt1 | contig 14410 bp, 9 predicted proteins | sample 1671221 | NCBI WGS metagenome assembly OOAZ01 (sample SAMN06348134, study PRJEB24527) | human gut metagenome | biome: human gut; feature: ankylosing spondylitis patient; material: feces | host: Homo sapiens | place: China | collected 2015-10
CATATACCAGCACAACAGCTGCCAGAGCAAAGGTTAAAGCGTCAATGCAAAGCTCTAATACTTTTCTTGCAGGACCGGTAAGCTTATCTGCTAAAAAGCCCATTCTCATGTGGTCTCTCTTTCCAAACACATAAGCAGAAGCAAGAAGAGCCATCCATGTAAAGCTGTATGTTAAAAGTTCCTCAGATACAGTACTTGGCTTATTGAAGAAATAACGGGTCACGATCTGGTAAGTACCAATAACGGTCATAAAGGCAAACAGGAAAATGATAACGATACTAAGAACGCGCATGATCCCTGCTTTGATTTTCAGCATTGTTTCCATTCTACTGTCCTCCCTTTGCTTTTTCGTTTGCTTCCTGGATGTGGTTATAGAAATCCACGATCTTCGGATTTTCCTGTAACATCTTCTCGTGAAGAGGAAGCACTTTCTGCTTAAATGCGTTTACATCTACATCAATGAACTGAACGCCCATCTGATTAATGGCAATGTCCTTTGCCTCTTCAATGCTCTTGTCCCACTCAGCCATCTCAACTTCAGTGGAAACAGCAGCAGCCTCTTTAAATACCTGATATTCTTCCGGGCTTAAGCCGTTTAAGAATTTTAAGTTGGCAACCAGCATATCCGGTACCATCTGATGCTGATTATATGAGTAATACTTCGCAACTTCGCCGTGCTTATTATTTGTTAAAGCAAATTCATTGTTTTCTGCACCGTCAATAACGTGCTGCTGAATAGCTGTGTAAACTTCACCAAAAGACATTGGAGTAGCTGATGCACCAAAAGCCTTCATCATTTTTACATTTGTTGGACTTTGCTGAACTCTTATTTTCTTACCCTTTAAATCCTCTGGAGTTTTAATAGGAGTTGTAGCATAAAAGTTTCTTACGCCGGCATCAAGCCAAGTTACTGTTTCAAAACCGGCAGCCTCTGTTGACTTGTAAATGCTATCCATTAATTCATCATCTTCCATAACACTGTGGTAAACATCTGTGCTATCAAAAAGATATGGAATACTGAAAACCTGATAAATGTCATCGAAGGTTTCTAAGTTACCTGTACTACAGACAGCAAAATCAACTGCCCCTGTCTGTACTAACTCAATAGCTTTTACTGATGCCCCTAAAAGTTCATTAGGATAAATCTGAACATCATATTTATCACTATGACTTTCTACATATTCCTCAAACGCCAAAAGCCCCATATGGTCTGGATGAGTTTCTGACTGGGAGTGTGCAATTCTGACAATTCTTTTTCCGCCTCCGACTGTTTTGCAACCTGTTACAGAAAACAGTAAGACTGAACATATCCCCAATGTTATTACCCTTTTAATACCTTTTAACATTTTGTGACCTCCTTTTGCGTCTTTCGTCTTGTATACTTGTATACTAGCATATCAATTTATACTTTTCAATGTTACACTTTCACAAATAAAAAAAATTTTTTTAACTATGTTGCACAACTCACCCTCATTTTTCAATTTTTATTAGCTATATTCCATAATTTCATATAGTAATCTTTTGTAGTATTGCCTACTTGACAGTATTTTATGCAAAAAAAGGAATTTCCAATTTGGAAACTCCTTAAAACCCACACTATTCTTCTGTTTTATTTTCCTCTATATTTTTGCTCTTTTTACTCTTCACAACCATTACTATTTCAACTATAACAGCTACTAACACAAGAATACCTGATAATAGCATACTTACAGGGAAAATACCTATTTTAAGCTGGTCAGTTCTCAAAGATTCAATCCAAAATCTACCTAAACCATAGGCAAAGCAGTAGATAACTGTTAATTCTCCGTTGTAATTTTTCTTCTTTCTATAGAAAAGTAAAAATATAAGGACACACAAATTCCATACACTTTCATACAAAAATGTAGGGTGTACCTGTATATAGCTTTCTCCACCAATTTCAGTTATTGGATAAAGTGTTCCATTATATGCTCCCTCAGAGCCATTAATCTTCAATCCTGCAACTGTACTAGCCTTATAAGCTAAAGCAAAAAGACTATCTGTAAAAGACCCAAAAGCCTCCCTGTTTACAAAGTTACCCCAACGACCAAAAATCTGACCACATAACAAGCCAAAAACAAGAGTATCCGTAAATTTAAATAAATTTAACTTCTTTATTCTTGTGTATACAATAGCTGCAAGAGTGCCACCAATAATGCCACCGTAAATAGCAAGTCCACCATTTCTTATGCCTAAAAAATCTCTTAAAGAGTGTTCATAAAACACAAGGTAGTAAGTTCTTGCCCCTACAATACCACAAATCAAAGCCCAAATAGCGAAGTCTGTATATGTATCGGGGTTCTGCCCCTCAGCCTTGGCTATTTTTGTAACCAACACAAGACCTAAGACAGCACCCAAGCAAATAAGAACTCCGTACCAATACACCTGAAAGCTACCTATTGAAAAGGCAACTCTGCTTAATTTATCTATACCTATATTAAGATGTGGAAATAAAATATCCATTACTTAACCTCCAACTACACTCAACACCCTATTATTTCTTGAAAAGGTTTTAAGTTCTTCTCTAATATCGTTGCTTTTAATTATATCATATTTGGCATAAATGTCCAGTACCTCAATACCCTTTGTAAAGCAGTCGGCAAAGGCTGAACATATATTTTCAAGGCTTTCGTTTCCAAATAAATTTCTATTTTTAACAGCCTTTACAACTCTTTTTAAATTTTCATCACTTATACCAAAAGTTACGTATCTTTCTACCTCCTGTGATATTTCAGACAGTATTTCTTCTATATTGTTGCTTTCTCCACCTATAATTCTCAAACCATAGTCATTGCCACATAAATAATCAGCTGTTAATTCACTTGAAATTAATCCCTTGTAATTTAGCTTGTTATACAAATGAGAGCTTTTCCCACAAAGTATTTCAAGCATAACTTCATTAAGGGCAATCCTGTATGCTATATCATTAGTTTCTATGTCTTCCCTAAAGTCAATGTTAAACACATTCTTTGGAATATTCTTTTCTATTTTTTCTATATCGTTATTTATTTCATCTTCCTGTTTTGTAATTTTTTCTGCACACTTTTCTCCCAAATGTAAGTTCTCATTTGCCAATTTTAACACGTTATTTTCGTCTACATCGCCAACCACAATAATGCAACAATTATCAGCAGTATAAAAAGCCTTGTAGGCATTATACAAATCTTCACAGTTTATATCCTCAATTGACTCCAATGTTCCGGCAACAGAATATCTTACATTATTATCACTATAGGCACACTTTAAGCCATTAAAATAAACCTGCCACCCAATATCGTCATTGTACATTTTAATTTCCTGACCTATTATCTTCTTTTCCCTTTCTACACTTTCTTCTGTTGTATCTAAAGAACCTACCATTTTCATAAGCAGTTCAAAAGCCTTTTCAAAATTTTCCGTACAGTTAAAGTGATATGCTGTAGTAGTAAAATTAGTAAAGGCATTGGCACTTGCCCCTAATTTTTCAAATTCAGAAAATATGTCAGCTGAACCATCAAACATTTTATGCTCCAAAAAATGAGCTATTCCCTTTGTCTGTTTTATAGTTTTGCCATTGTAAATAAACTCTGTATTGCAAGACCCATAGTTAAAGGCAATCATAGCCTTTTTTTCTGCATAGCCTTTTTTAGGTACAATGTAGCATTTTACTCCGTTTTCAAGTTTCTTAGTAATATAATTAAGCATATTTTTCACTCTCCAAACTGAAAACTGTATTTATTTCTAATCTTTTAAATGTATTTTCCAAACTGTCTATTTCATTTATACTTTTTAAAATTTCATCTAAACTTCTGTTATCCTCTGCTAAAATCTGACCAATTTTAAAATCCATAATTCTTGTCTGACTATCTCCAGTGGTTTTTAACGAACTTACAATATATCTTTTGGCTCTTGCTATTTCTTCTGAGGTTGGAGAAAACTTTTCCAAAGCCTCCTTCACACTGTTTATTACATTGTCTTTTTCTTCATAATTTATAGCTGACTCAACAACTATATATTCCTTATATCTGTATAGACTGCTTACAATATAGTAGCAAAGTCCCTGTTTTTCTCTTACGTCACTGAAAAGTACAGACCCAGCACCACCACCTAAAATACAATTTGCTATAACAGCCTTTTCCCAACTGTCAAATTCTGCATTTATGCCTATGCACAATTTACTTTGGTCAACATCAGCCTTCTCACTGTAGCTTTGGTATGGTGTTTCTTCCTTTTCATCTTCTGGATATTCAAACCCTCTCGGACCAAAATTAAGGTATTTTCTGCATAAATCCTCTGTCTGTTTTTCATTAATATTGCCTACTACCATAATTTCAATTTTACTGTTCTCCATAAGATAGTAGTAATATTCCTTTATATCCATATTTAAAAATCTTTCACAGCCATTTCCGTCTACGCCAAAAGGTCTGTTTTTAAAGGCGTAGGAAATCAACTTTTCTCTTGCATATGTTCTTTTATCATTCTTTTCGGCATCTATTCTATCTTTTGTAGCCTTTACCTGATTTTTAACAGCCTCATCATAAAACATAGGCTCAAATATTATGTTTTTCATAAATTCAAAAGCATCTTTTGTATATTCAGCTCTGAATTTACAATACAATACCAATATACTGTAGTCCCCTTTTTTCACAACAGAACTATATGCTTCTGCCCCTATTTCCTCAAGACGGGTATATATTTTCTTAGGTGTTTTATATTCTTCACAGCCTTCAAAAAACATACCGGCAAGTAAATTGTTTCCTGTAGTTGTGTACTCTAAGGCTGGCAACACAAAGGAAATAGACATAGAAATAGAATTAAACTTGTCCGTTTTAAAAACAGAAAGATTTACATTGTCACAAATATTCATAATACACCCCTATCTTTTTACTCTGCCTATACATATTTTCTCATAGTTTTAAGTGCATTTTTCTCAAGTCGACTGACCTGTGCCTGACTTATTCCTATTTCTTCTGAAACTTCCATTTGCGTCTTTCCCTTAAAAAATCTCAAATTTATAATATTTTTTTCTCTGTCATTTAGCTTGCTTATAGCCTCCTTTAATGATATATTGTCTATCCACCCTGTATCAGTATTTTTATCGTCTTTCACTTGGTCCATAACATAGAGAACATCAGTACCGTCATGATAAACTGGTTCAAAAAGTGATATAGGGTCCTGTATTGCCTCCAAAGCAAAAACTACGCTTTCCTTTGGCATATCTATTTCTTTTGCTATTTCTTCTAATGTAGGTTCTTTATTGTTTTTGTTAGTGAGCATTTCTCTTGCCTGTAAAGCCTTGTAGGCAGTATCTCTCATAGAACGGCTTACTCTTATAGGGTTATAGTCCCTTAAATATCGCCTTATTTCTCCTATTATCATTGGTACAGCATAAGTAGAAAATTTTACATTGTGTGATGTGTCGAAATTATCAATAGCTTTTATTAACCCAATACATCCTACTTGAAAAATGTCATCTGGGCTTTCTCCTCTGTTTGAAAATCTTTGAATAACACTTAACACAAGTCTTAAATTGCCATAAATATATTTGGCTCTTGCCACCATATCGCCTTTTTGCAATTTTTCGAAAAGTTCTTCCTTTTCTTTTTCAGACAATACCGGCAATTTACTTGTGTTTACGCCACAGATTTCAACTTTTTTTAAAGCCATAAAAATTCCTCCAGTCAGAATTTTACTTCTCCCTTAAATCATTGCCAGCATTTTCAAAAATATACACTCTGTAAAAATTATACAAAAAATTGACTAGTAATTATTTATTTCTATAATCTATTATTATTGACAAAAATTTTTATTTGCTGTAATATTTAGGTATCTAAATATCAGGAGTTGAGAATATGGAAAACAGACGTATTATTCGTGATATGCACTGTGTTTCAAACAAGTTAAGCAGACAGTTGGATAATCTTCTTTCTACACAAGGAATAACCCATATGCAGTTTGCTATACTTTCTTTTATTACGCGTTATACAAAAGATGAAAAAGATGTTTTTCAGAAAAATCTGGAAGCCTCTTTTGACATTAGGCCTTCTTCAGTATCAAGTATTCTATCCCTTATGGAAGAAAAAAAGTTAATAAAAAGAGTATCCGTCAAAAATGATGCTCGCCTTAGGAAAATTATATTGACTACAGAAGGCACTAAAAAATATAACGATGTCCACGCAAAAGTTATAATGTTTGAAAATAAAATAAAGTCCCTTTTCTCTGAAGATGAGATAAAGGTCTTTTTTAATGTTCTCGACAAACTGTATGATTACACAGAGGAATAGGAGGATTTTCTATGAAAAAATTTGTTATTACTATTGGTCGTGAGTACGGTTCAGGTGGTAGAATTATTGGCGAAAAACTTGCTAAAAGACTTGGCGTAAATTTCTACGATAAAAATATGATTGATAAAATTGCAGAAGAAAGTGGTTTTACAAAGGAAGCTGTTGAGGCATTAGACGGCAAAAAGACTTCTAGTTTCTTATACAGTCTTTTTATGTCAACACAGCCTGTAACTCTTTCTGACACACTTTTTAAAGCTCAGACAGACATTATCAGAGATTTAGTATCAAGGGAAAGCTGTGTTATTGTGGGTCGTTGTGCTGACTATGTTTTAAGCAACTGTTCTGATTGTGGTGACGTTATTAACGCATTTATCTATGCTGATATGGAAACTAAGGTAAAAAGAAGTGTAGAAGAATACAAGGACAAAAACGACAATCCTGAAATGTTCGTTAGAAGAATGGACAAAACAAGAGCATCTTACTACAACTACTACACACCAAATCAATGGGGTGCCAGAGATAACTACGATGTATTAATAAACAGTGCCGTAGGTATTGATACTACAGTTGATATGCTCTATACTCTTGCTCAGTCCAAATTTGGAGGTGATAAGTAAAATGTCAGGTGAAGTAAAAGAAAATAAAATGGGGGTAATGCCTGTAAACAAACTTTTGTTGTCAATGGCAGTTCCAATGATGATTTCAATGTTAGTACAAGCTATGTACAACATTGTAGATAGTATTTTCGTTGCAAAACTTAGTGAAGAAGCCCTTACAGCCGTTTCCCTTGCTTTCCCTCTCCAGTCACTTATGATTAGTGTTTGTACCGGTCTTTGTGTAGGTATGAATGCCCTTTTATCTCGTTACTTAGGTGCAAAGGATTCCGAAGGTGTTAATAAATCAGCCTTAAATGGTTTGTTATTAATTTTCATAGGCTATTTAATATTCCTTTTTGTAGGTCTTTTCCTTATTCCTACATTTATGTATGCCCAAACTCCAATAGAATCTATTGCTGAACAGGGTATTACATATACTAAAATAGTTTCTATTTGCTCTATTGCTTTCTTCTCACAGATGGCATTTGAAAGACTTCTTCAGGCAACAGGACGTACACTTTACACAATGTGTACACAGACTACCGGTGCTGTTATAAACATTATTCTTGACCCTATACTTATCTTTGGTCTTTTTGGTATGCCAAAGTTAGGCGTTGCTGGTGCTGCTATTGCAACAGTTATTGGTCAGACTATTGCAGCCCTTATGGCTCTTACATTTAACATTAAGAAAAACCACGATATTCACTTACATTTTAAGGGTTTCCGTCCTAGTTCTCGTACAATAGGTAAAATCCTTTCTGTTGGTATTCCGTCTATACTTATGGCATCTATGGGTTCTGTAATGACATTTGGTATGAACAAAATACTTATGACATTCAGTGCTACAGCTATTGCTGTATTTGGTAGTTACTTCAAACTACAGAGCTTTATATTTATGCCTGTATTCGGTCTTAACAATGGTATGGTTCCTATTATTGCCTTCAGTTACGGTGCTAGAAAACGTGACAGAATGATTAAGACAATTAAACTCAGTATTGCCTATGCCGTATGTATTATGATTATTGGTTTTGCTATAATGCAGATATTCCCAGACAAGTTACTTTTAATGTTCAATGCTTCTGAAACAATGCTTTCTATTGGTGTTCCTGCCCTTAGAATTATATCTGTCAGCTTCCTTTTTGCTGGTATTTCTATTGTTTCACTTTCAGTATTTCAGGCACTTGGACATGGTGTATTAAGTATGATGGTTTCATTTATGCGACAGCTTATTTTCCTTTTACCATCTGCTTATCTTCTCTCATTAACAGGTGATATAAATAAGGTTTGGTTCTCTTTCCTTATTGCAGAAGTTATTTCTGTTTCACTTTCACTTTTATCAATGAGATATTTATATAAAAAGGTAATCAAAAACCTTTAAAATCACACTAAAATCTATGCCAAATTGGCATAGATTTTTTTATATATAATGTCTATTGACAATTATTATTATTTTTAATAAACTTTAATCTAATAAATGGAAAATTAAAATGGAGGTATTTAATGAATTTAAAGAAAACAATAGCTTTGGGGTTATCTACATTAATGACTTTACAAATAACGCCACTTAATATTTTTGCTGATGAAACTTCTCAGGAACTTACAGTTTCATCAATATCAGCAAATGACCCTAAAATGTCATCAGACTACTGGCAAAATCACAGAGTAAGTACAAATTCTGATGATTACACATATATTTCAGGTTATTCTAATAACGCAGGTCAATATAGCACATCTTATCTTAAATATGCCTTTGACGGGAATTGGTCTACTCATTGGGAAACTGGTAATGGCTATGGTACTGTAACAAATTATGTTGATGTTACCTTTAACAAGACCACAAAAATAGACAAAATACTTTATGCCACAAGACAAGACGGTGCAAAAGGCAAAGGTTATCCAACAACAGCTACAATATATAGTTACAATTCCGAAACTGATACTTGGAATAAAGTAGCTGTAGGTTCATCTTCTGTTTCCAATAGTTATGTTCTTATGACATTGCCACAGGCAACAGATTTTGAAAAACTTAGATTTGAATTTACAGTTGCCAACAATGGTTGGGCAAGTGCATCTGAATTTGTATTTCTTCGTCCAGACGAAACTGTACTTGACGGAAATGTAACTATATCCGGTACATCTGCTATAGGCAAAACTCTTACAGCCAATGACACCCTTACAGTAGGAAATAGTAAAAACTTAGGTTATCAATGGCAGTATAGCGATGACGGCACTGTATGGACAGACATTGAAAATGCCACAGAAAAAAACTATACAATAACCCAACAGAAATCTTACTATAGAGTAAAAATCTATGACAAAACAAATGAATACTACGGTAATTTGTATTCTGATTCTTATAATGGAAGTATAGTTGCTAAAATTACAGGCAGTCTTAAAGTTGGCTGTGTTGTAACAGCTGAAACAGAATACGTAAATCCGGAGGATACTCTTTACTACAAATGGCAGTATAGTGCTAACGGCACTACTTTTACAGATATTCCTTCAGCTACTTCACTTAAGTACACTGTTCCTGCTAGTATGAGCAATAAGTATATAAGACTTGGTATTAGTGGAAACAACAAGGACTACATATATTCAGACAATGCTTTTATATCTGTATCTGCTGTTCTTTCAGGACCTTGTCAGGTAAATTCTGAAATTTTAGCACAGATAAAAGGTGCAGAAAATACTGAATATACTTACCAGTGGCAAATAGGTGACACAGCTGACGGAGAATTTACTGACATAAGTTCTGCTACTTCTGCTAAGTATACACCTACAGAAAGTCAGCTCAACAAATATATCAGAGTTCTTCTTACTGTTACAGAAACCGGAGAACTTCTCTATTCACAGCCACGACTTGTATCTGATTCCGGTACATATCCTGACCGTACAGGAGAATATATGTATATTTCCGATGTACCTTCTAGTGCATTAATATCCAGCAGTGTAGGCTATTCTACATTAAAGTACGATACAAATGTAGAAGACGGCATTATTGCCCTTAAAGTAAATGGTCAGAAAAAGCAATTTTTAAAGGGTCTTGGTGCTCACGCCCCTGCTACATTAGTGTACGATGTTTCATACCTTGTAAATGATTATGGCTATGACACATTTACTGGCTATTTAGGTGTTGACTACTCTAAGGGTAGCAACGGTAATGGTGTAATATTCAATATATATACATCTCAAGACAATAGCACTTGGACACAGGTTAAAAACACCGGTGTGTTAAAAGGCGACAGTGAGTGTCAGTATGTAACCATTGATTTAAAAAATGCAAAATACCTTAAATTTGAAGTAAGTTCAAATGGCGATAAAGGTTATGACCATTCTGTAATCGCAAACGGAAAGTTTATTTCATCAGACTATAAAGAACCATCAGCTAGTGATTTTAAATTTATAAAGACGGTATCTCAATACGAAAGCGAGCTTGCCGGTTTAAGTGATTACGAAAGTGAAACCTACAGAAAGATACTTTACCAAAAGAACTTTGTAGAAAGAACCGGCTATGATTTCCTTATTACTCTTGCAGCTGAAAATGAAAACAACAGAGAAGCCTTAGAATGGTTTTTAGATGACTTTGAAGCTCTTGACTACTACGCCAATGCCGGTAATACCATTTTAGGCTCTTATGAAAAGGCTGCCATGGTACTTACACAGCTTTACAAGAACTATTCATTGGATATGTCAAACAGCCTTTACAAGCGAATGTTTGTATCATTAATGTTTTCTCATGCAGGTTCAATTTACTTCTGGGCAGACTCTACAAAAACTTCTAATCCAGTCAGAAGATATGCTATCTACAAAAAACTTTATGAAAATGGTTGCCTTGTAAATAGTGTTTTTGAAAACCTTACTGTTCCTGAAATGAGATGGGTAATGAACTCTATTAGTGATGATAACCAGATTGAATGGCTTAATTACTATGTTAGAAAGAAATCTGCTGCTAAAGCAGGTGTGGCTTTTGATGAATTAGAAGATAATCAGCTTATATTAAATTCCTATAGTTATATGGGTTATATTACAGGCTATAATTACTACTTGGATAAATACTATACTGATGAAAACAAGGCATCATGGACAGAAAAATATCACCTTGTAAACACAGATGATGACACTAATGATGACATTTACGATATAAACATACCATTTGAAAGTGGTCACCCTAAACTTTGGATAGTATTTGAAGAAGGTGCTGTATGTGGTGGTATTTCAAAAGTAGGCGTAAACCTTCTTACAGCCTTTGGTATTCCTAGTGTAGTTATTGGTCAGCCTGGTCACGCAGCTTATTTAAGATATGACCTTGATGACCCATCTAAGGGCGAAAATGCTTTAGCTAAGTGGTCTATTTGGAACGATGTCTATGGTTGGACAAAATCTGAAAGAGGCGACACACTCCTTTTAGGTTGGGGTGCTCAAAGCTGGGCAAAGGGTTACAGAGTAAGTTATGTACCTTTAGCACAGGCAGCCTTAAACGATTACGACAACTTCAAAAAAGCTGAAGACTTAGTAAAGATTGCTCAAATGACAGACTCAGACAAGGCTATTAAACTTTACAGACAGGCTCTTGAAATACAAAATTTCAACTTAGATGCTTGGGACGGTTTAATAACAGCCTATAAATCAGCTGAAAAAACAAGTGCTGATTATATAGAACTTGCAAAGGAAATAATATCTGCATTGACATATTTCCCTCAGCCAATGAATGATATGCTCCAAAATGCCATAAAGCCTGAAATTTCAAGTGAGGCAGATATTGCAGACTTCAATATTATGACGCTTACTGCTCTTAAATCTGCATCTATTGCTACAAGTACAGAGTCTTTACAGCCTGACATTTGTAAAACAATGGCTAATTACATTTTAGGAAATGAAAACTTGGCTATTGCCACATTCTCTTTTGACGGAGAAAATGCTAATACTATAGTTCTTTCTGACCAGTTTACAACTGGTGGCACAGAATTTTTGTACAGTATTGACGGTGGCGAAAACTGGGTAAATGCCGGTAATAATAACTCTCATAAATTAACCGATGAAGAAATTTCTAAAATTACAGCTGATAATGATTTGCTTGTAAAACTTCAAGGTGCATCTAGCTACTATACTATTGATATTAAAGCAAGCTCTGCCCCTTCTGGACTTTACAACAACGATAACGAAAACAAGGTTATTGGTGCTACATCTAAATATCAATGGTCAGAAGACGGAAAAACTTGGACAAACTTTACAGACGATACAGTTTTTGAAGGCGACAGAACAATTTCTGTAAGAATTGGTGCAAACGGAACTTCCCTTGCCGGTTCTAGCTCACAGTATTCATTTACTACTGACACAGATACTGACGACCGTTCTTATATTTCTATATCTAATGTAAAGGTACTTTCATATTCTTCTGCCCAAAGCGACAACGAAAGTGCTAGTAAATCTATAGACGGTAATATAAACACAATTTGGCACACAACTTATACTACAAACAGCGACCTTAACAGATTTATAGCTTATGAGTTTAACAAACCAGTTCTTCTTACTTCTATAGATTACACACCTAGACAAACTGGTAACTTTAACGGTGTATTTACTAAGTGTTCTGTGTACACAAGTAAAGACGGTACAAACTGGACTAAAGCCGGTACTGCAACTTGGGCAAGTGACAGAACTAAAAAGACAGTAAATCTTGATACACCTGTTTATACAAAGTATGTAAAGGTTGTAGGCGATGAGGCTGGTGCTAACTTTGGTTCTGCTGCTATGATTGAATTTTATGAAAGATTAAATTCAGATAATTACGACATAAACAAAGATAATTCTGTTGACAATAAAGACGTAGCATTACTTTTAAAGCACGTTATAGGAATAGATACTTCAAGTGATATTTCTTTTGAAAATGCAGACTTTAATGGTGATGGCAATGTTGATATGCTTTTGAAGCGCCTGGGCCAGCAGGACGGCGGCCAGCGGCTGAAATACGGTGCTCAGGCTGCTCAAACCGGTCTGAGCCACCACATAACCGGCGTAGCTCTCCTTCATGACGCCTGCAAAGCCGAAGAAGAAGCCGGCCATCAGTCCGCCCAGCATAAGCGCGCGCCGGGTATTGATGCCCATCATCTGAGCTACATCCGCATTGCCGCCCACCGCCCGGGCATTGAGACCGATGGAGGTCTTGTTATAGGTCACGTAAGCGATGATAAAGCCGATTACAAGCATGATATAGATGGCTGGGCTGCGGCCGAGCACCCGCATCTCATCGGCCAGTCCCTCTACCCGCAGGCCCTGAGATACCCGTACCTGTGAGTAATAGCCGGCGATGGTCTCGTAGACCATGGTCATGCCAAGGCCTGCAATCCAGGGAGGAATCTTTGTGACCTGGAAGAGCGTCATATTGACGGCCAGGCAGAGCACGCCGACCAGTACAGCGGCAATGAACATGGGGACATAGCCGAGCGCATTGCCCACAATGGCGGAGGCTGTGGCAGCCAGAACAATGATGGCGCCCGCCGACAGGTCGGTGATGCCGCAGGCAAACAGATAGCTGAAGCCCCAGGCGACAAAGGCCGGGACGGTGGCTGCGGAAAGTATAATCGTGAAGTTCTGGAAGGTCAGAAACTTCCCGTCCACCACCACGTTCAGTACCACAAGAAGCGCAAGGGCCGCGATAACGATGATGATGGGCAGCGGCTTGATCCGGCTCTCGTTCCGGGCTCGGGTTAAGGTATTATTCATAGACAGTCCCTCCATTTGGCCTCCGGATGATACGTCCATGTCGTCCGGAAGTCACAGTGTTAATGCTGGTTATCTCAGCTGATCCGCTCGGAAATCAGTTCGTCAACATTGCCCACAAAATCGTAGAAGCTCTGGTAGTCCACATTCGGATTATTCCGATAGAGCAGCGTATCAAAATCGGCTTCCGTCAGAAGACCGCCTTCCGCCATTAAATTGATGAAGCCCTGGGCGTTATCCTTGGTCAGCATTACCAGGTTCATATTGTCAAACAGAGGGGCTTGGCCGTTTTCATCGAGGATGGCATGTCCGTCCAGACGATTGATCAGTAGGGCGGCAGCCAGAGAGCCGGCGATCCACTGTCCGCCGTTTAGGGCGGTTACATCGCCGTTCAGAATACTCTGGGCAGTTTCGGGACTCATGTCGCTGCCATAAAGCTTGTAGTCAGCTTCAGGGCGGGAGGACATGGCGCTGATGGTGGCGGACAGATAGTCTCCGCCAGTGCAGTAGATCATGTCTGCATCGGGATAGGCGGTCATAAAGTCATTAGCCTTTTGGACGCCTTCAGAGGGGTCAGCAGAGTGGGCCACGTAAACAACCTCACCGCCTCCAGCCTCAAAAGTATCGGTAAATCCGGCGATACGTTGGTCATGGACGTAGTCGCCCAGCGCAGCGGCGGAAATGATAGCCGTCTGGTTGCCGTCAGCCAAACCCAGTTCGCCCATGGCTGCACCGGCGGCATATTCCTGGGATATCACAGCACCGGTATAATACGCATTCTCCTGTATGGCAGGCCAATCGGCATCGGCGGGG
>OOAZ01001649.1_pt1 | contig 14321 bp, 11 predicted proteins | sample 1671221 | NCBI WGS metagenome assembly OOAZ01 (sample SAMN06348134, study PRJEB24527) | human gut metagenome | biome: human gut; feature: ankylosing spondylitis patient; material: feces | host: Homo sapiens | place: China | collected 2015-10
GTATTCTAATATATAAACTGAAAGCCACAGAGTTATTGCTCTGTGGCTTTTTTTGGTACTTAAAAACCTCCAGCAAAAAACTGGAGGCAAAAATAAATATAAGAAAAGCTCTTAGACAAAGTTTAGAAAGGTAAGGGGCTTCATCCAAGAGCAAGGGGCATGATTGTCTTTCAACAATCAAATATATTATAGAACATTTTTCTGCATTTGTAAATAGTAAAAGTGTAGAAAAATGAAAAAAATTTTTGTATAAAATCCCTAAAATTGGACAATTAAAATGTCTTTTAAAGTAGAATACAGATAATTCCACCGTGACCGGTATTGAGAATTTTCTCAATAGTATCTTGTATTTTACTTTGAGTATCTTCGTTTAATCGCAGTATTTTTGTGTTTAAATCGTCATTTATAAGGTCACTAAGACTTCTGCCAAAAATTTCGTATTCTAACACACTTTCTGTAGAATTGTTATACTTTGTGTTAAGGTAGTCTACCAGTTCTTTGGATTGTTCTTCTGTTCCTACTACAGTTGCCACATTTGCATTAATATTGCTTTTAATCATATGTATTGCAGGAGCTTTTGCAGAAATACTTAAGCCATATCGGTTACCCTGTTTAATACAAGTAGGTTTTTCAATAGTCATATCTTCAGGTGACGGACTTACTATGCCGTAGCCTTTTCGCTTTACTTCGTCAATGGCAAATTTCATTTTATCATATTCTTTTTTAGCCTGTGCTAAAAGTTTTATAGTGGATATTAGTTCATATTCTCCACCAATTTCCATGCCTGTTGTTTCAGAAAGTACATTGTAAAAAAGATTGTCATTTAAACTTAATTCAATATTTGCAGAACCTGTACCTAAATCTATAGCCTCTGAATAGCTTTTCTTAATGTTTTCATTTTGTGCAAAAACGGAAAGGGCATCTTTTATACTTGTAAAGCCTGAAATATTTTTTGCAAAATCTTTTATTGTGGATATGAGATTTTCTTTTAACCAGTGATTTGAAGCAAGGGTTTCTATCCATTTTGGAGTATGTATATTAATCTGTATAATAGGAAATTGATATAAAACAGTTTCCAATATAGAGTTAATATCGTCCATAATCATATTTTTGCAGTCTACAGGCAATACGGGAGCAGAATATTTTTTGCTCATTTCATTTGCCATATTTAATGTTTTTTGATTTTCTGGGTCTTTAGTGTTTAAAATAATAACGAAAGGCTTTCCGGTATCCTTTAGTTCTTCGGCAATAGTATTCTCAGCTGAAATATAATTCTCTCTAGGTAAATCTGTAATTGTGCCGTCATTTGTAACCATAAGGCAGAGGGTAGAGTGGTCTTTTATGACCTTTTTTGTTCCCATTTCTGCTGCCTTAGTAAAAGGCATTTTTTCTTCAGACCAAGGTGTAGATACCATTCGTGGTCCGTTTTCTAACTGATGCCCTGTAGCACCGTCTACAATGTAACCAACGCAGTCTATTAAACGAACATTTAACTTTACATCGTTTATATTTATTTCTACAGCCTCATTTGGCACAAATTTAGGCTCTGTTGTCATAATAGCTGTGCCATCAGCAGACTGTGGCAGTTCGTCAACAGTTCTTTCCTTTATGTACTGGTTTTCAATATTAGGAATTACTAACATTTCCATAAATTTTTTTATGAATGTAGATTTGCCTGTTCTTACAGGACCTACAATGCCAATGTATATATCCCCACCTGTTCTTGTACCTATATCTTTGTATATATCAAATGCTTCCATTTAGTCAAGCCTCCTTTTGCTTTGTAAATATTATTCAAAATAAAATGAAAATAGTACAAAATTTTGTTAGATATTCATTGACAAAATAGTAAAATACAGTTAAAATTATAGGGAAGTATTTATAGCTTACACTTACATAATAGGAGGTAACAACACTATGAAATCAATTAACATTAAGTTAGACACAATTGATAAGGTAAAGGAATTTGTTAATAAAATTAACACTTTTGATGGCGATTTTGATTTAGTTTCAGCAAGATACGTAATAGATGCTAAGTCTATTATGGGTATTTTCTCTCTTGATATCAGCGCTCCATTACGTCTTGATATTCACGATGATGCTGAATATGAAGCTGTAAAGTCTTCTATGGCTGATTTTGAAATCTAATATCTAGTGATAAATTTTCGCCTGCTTTTTAGCAGGCGTTTTTTGTGCATAAAAATAGCCCCCATAGTTGAGGGCTATTGCTATTTACTGTTGAATATAGCTTTTTGCTACAGTTTTTACCTTTACTCCACTTGGATAAAGAGTTCTGTTACTAGCTACATTTTTGTTATAGCAAGTTACATTTTTAAGACCAGAACCTTCGAAAGATGTACCGTCTAATTCTGTAAGTGTATAAGGGAAAGAAACAGAAGTAAGAGCAGTAGTGTTTGCAAATGCTCTAGGCTTAATGTACTTTATGCCGGCATTAAATATAACATTGTAAAGTTTAGTACAATCTTCAAAAGCTGATTCGCTTATTGTTTCCACATTAGCAGGAATAGTTATGTTAAGAAGTGAAGAACAACCCTTGAAAGCGTTTTTCCCTACAGTTTTAACGCCAGTGTTCAAGCCTATTGTCTTTAATGCTGAACAGCCATTGAAACAGTTTTCAGGAACTTCTGTTAATGCCTTTGGCATTGTTATTGTAGTAAGTGCAGACTGTTCAAAGGCATTAGCACCAATAGAATTAATGTTGTTAGTAAGCACTAGAGAAGTAATAGGGCAGTAAGCAAAAGCACTTTCGCCTATTATCGTAATTTTTTGTGAAAGAGTAATCTTTTTAAGTCCTGAATAAGCAAATGCTTTTTTACCTATTGTTTTAGGTTCAGTTTTCATAGAAACTTCTTTAAGATTTCTACAGTTGAAAAATGCGTAATCATCAATACCTACTACAAGGACTTTATCAATATAGAGAGGAATATCAACCTTTGTTACAGTATTATCAGCACCTGTAATTAAGCCGGTTGTTTTATTAAAGTAGATATTTCCACCTTCAATTTCATAGCTTACATCTTTATCAGTTTTTTTAGTGTTTTCTGTAAGTTCTTTAGCAAGTTTTTCTGCCACATCTTCGCTATTTAAATATGCTGTAATAATGTCGCACTGTGCATTTGTATCATCAGTTTTTGTATAAGACTTTACAATGTTTCCGTCTTGCTTTGGGTTAATAACAGCACCATAAGAAAGAGAGCATAAAGCCATTGTTAAAGCCATAGATAAAGTAATAAATTTTTTCATATATAAAACCTCCTTAATGTTTTTCTAAAATGTTTATATTTTCTTGAAAAATATTTTCTGCATTTTCAATTTCAACACTGCCTTTAGTTTGTATTGAAATGTTCTTCAAATACACGTGGTGTATAGGCATAGCCTTAAGTCCTGAAATAGAAATAGGCTTTTTAGCACCGTTACAAACAATATTTTCTATAAATATATTCTTAAATTCCGGTATTTCTTCGGGAGAAATTTCTTGTCCGGATTTTGTATCCATATCATAGCCCATATTAAAGGCAATGGCCTCATTTTTGATGTTAAGCATATTTATATTTTTGCAATATATGTTTTCTACTACGCCACCACGTCCAAGACAACTTTTAAATCTAAGACCTATATCAGTTCCAATAAATGTACAATCTTCTACAAAAATATTTTTAAGTCCACCACTCATTTCACTACCGGCTACAAAACCACCATGTCCATGGTAAACAGTACAATCTTTTATAAGTACATTTTCAGTTGAAACACCCTGTTTTCTACCGTCTTCATTTTTGCCGGATTTCATACATATAGCATCATCGCCTACATCGAAAGTAGAATTAAGTACATGTGCGTTTTTACAACAGTCCAAATCAAGACCGTCACCATTTTGTGCATACCATGGATTTTGTATGTGTACATTCTGAATTGTAATATTTTCACATAACCAAGGGTGAACACACCAAGCCGGAGAATTTCTGAATGTTACACCGTCTAAAAGTACATTCTTACATCTTGTCAGGTTAAAGAGTGCAGGGCGAAGGAAAGAATGGTATTTTTCGCAAGTTTCTTTATCTTTATAAAGAAGGTAATTATCCAAAAATGCTTTGTTGGCTTCTTTGTTTGTTTCAGAAGGCCACAGTACTTCTTCTTTTCCGCTGTTATCAACAGCACCACCTTGACTTACAAGTTCAGCCCAAACTTTTTCAGTCATTTTAAAATGCTTTATAGGACGCCAGTTATCGCCATTTCCGTCAATTACACCGTAGCCTGTAATAGCAACACTTTCTAAGTCTTTACCATAAATAGGTGATTTGCAACGATACATAAAATATCCTTCAAAATTTGTGTTTATAAGAGGATAATCTTTATAATCATCAGAGAAAAGTAAAACAGCACCTTTTTCTAAGTGTAAATCTATATTACTTTTTAATTCAATAGGTCCAGTGTACCATAAGCCGTTGGGAATAACTACTTGTCCACCACCGTTGGAGTTACAGTGGTTAATTGTATCTTCAATAGCTTTTGAATTGTTTGTATATCCGTCATTTACTGCACCAAAATCAGTAATGTAATATTTGTTGTCTTTAAATATAGGTAATGTTACTTTAAAATCAGTTTTTTCCATAAAAACCTCCGTAAAATATTTTTATGTACATTTAAAATTTACCCTTTAAATGTATTTTACAATAATAGTACCTATATATCCAGTCTTTTTTTTATTTTGTCTGTTCAATTTTGAAAAAATATGTTATACTTTATAATTAGTATTAGTATTCAGAAAAGGAAAGAGTGATTATATGCCTATAAAGGTTAAGGATAATTTACCTGCAAAGGGGATACTGAGAGGGGAAAGTATTTTCGTAATGGGTGAGGATAGAGCATTCCATCAGGATATTCGTCCTCTTAAAATTCTTGTTGTAAATTTGATGCCTAATAAACAGCAGACAGAGGTTCAGATTTTAAGACTTTTAAGTAATACACCATTGCAGTTACAGGTAACATTTATAAGAATGGAAAGCCATATTTCAAAGCATACAAGTGAGGCTTATCTTGATGAGTTTTACAGCGTCTTTGATGATATAAGAGATACACGCTTTGACGGTATGATTATTACAGGTGCACCAGTTGAACAAATGCCGTATGAAGAAGTAAATTACTGGAGCGAATTGTGCGAAATTATGGAATGGAGTAAGACTAATGTTACATCTACTTTCCATATTTGTTGGGGTGCACAGGCTGGTTTATACTATCACTATGGTATACCAAAGTATCAGCTTGATAAAAAGATGTTTGGTGTGTTTGAGCATACAAAGGTGTACAACCACTATGACTTGTTAAGAGGTTTTGACGATGTATTCTATGTACCTCATTCAAGACACACAGAGGTAAGAGCAGAGGATATTGAAAAAAATCTGGAATTACAGATTATATCTTCATCTAAGGAAGCTGGAGTTTGCATAGTTTATGCTAAGGAAGGCAGACAGATATTTGTAATGGGACATTTTGAATATGACTCAGACACTCTCAAGAACGAATATTTCAGAGATTATGAAAAGGGTTTAAATCCTGAAATTCCTAAAAACTATTTTAAAGATAATGACCCAACTAAGGAACCTGTTTCTCTTTGGAAAGCACATAGTAGCTTGCTTTACACAAACTGGATAAATTATCTTGTATATCAGCTTACACCATTTGAGTGGTAAATAAATTGTTATTTTAATAAAAATACCTTTCACAAAGGCTAAGTTCCTAAGTGAAAGGTATTTTTTTACGAAAGTCCTAAAAATCCTAAATACTCTTTTGAAAATATATGAGTTATCATTTCCATAGGTTGCATTGGGTCTTGGGAATCTCCTTCTATCCAATGGGAAAGTATGCAAAAGAATGTATTGAAATATATATTGCATATTACATCTATATCAAAAGGTGTTCCCTCTAAGTTTTTTGCAACCTCTTTTTTAGAAATTACAATTTGTGATAATTGTTCCATAAGTTTTTGCTGAAAAGTTCCATCGGAATTTTCTGAAAGCAGAGCAGATAACATATCCTTATTTTTTTTCCAGTTTAATAAGGTCTGATATATAAATTCTTTTTTCTTTTTTTCAGTTTCAACAGTACCAATTTCATTTAGAACATTTGCTGGAGAAAGTACCCTGAGAGCATCTTCTATAACATCGGCATAAAGCTCATCTTTAGTTTCATAATGTGCATAAAATGTTTTTCTGTTTATAAGAGCAGTTTCAGAAATTGCACTTATTGTTATATTGTGATATTTATTTTTGTAAATTTTTTCTTTAATCCATATTTTTGAACAATTTTAACATAAAAAATAGAATGTTACAACAAATATTAAGTTTAAAAAAGGTTAATATGTGCAAAAGATTAAAAGTAATATTTCACAAAAATATGGATTAAAGAAAAAATTTACAAAAATAAGTTCCATATAGTGGATAAATGTGATATAATTACACAGAAAAATTATATAGAAAGGGAGAGCTATATGAAAAAAATATTTAGCTTATTTTTAAGTATTGCTATGCTTGCTACAGTAGGCATTGTTCCTATGACTGCAAATGCAGATGTAGCTACAGCATCAGCAACTGAAGCTTTTTCTGTACAGGATTGCTATGGCTGGAATGAATGTGCCTATGCCAAGTTTACCGGTAGTGTTTCAGAAGTTTCTTACAAGAAAACTACTGAAAATAACTACACTAAGGTAGATAGCGAACTTATCAGAAATTCAGAAGGTAGAGTTGATATTCCTGGCCTTGCAAAAAATACGGAATATACTATTAAGCTTGTAGGTACTGATGGTACAACAGCTTACTACAATGTAACTACAAAGGCAAATGACCGTTCAGGTTATGCATTCTTTAACCATAGTGGTATTGGTGCATACAACGAAGACGGTACACTTAAGTCAAATGCTGATGTAATTTATGTTACAAACGAAACAAAGAATACTGTTACATACAACGGTCTTACAGGTATTGGTAATATCTTAAAGAATGCTAGCAGAATTTCAAAGCCACTTGCAGTAAGAATTATTGGTACTATTGATACTCAGACAAGAGATGCTGATGGTACAAAGACTACAGATATTAACAATGGTGTAGTTGCTATTGATGGTCTTACTGATAAGATTATTTCAAATGGTAAAGATTCATACTTTAATATGCTTGATGTAACAGGTTCTAAGGGTGGTCTTACTGTTGAAGGTATTGGCGATGATGCTAATATTTTAAAGTGGGGCTTCACTTTCAAGAGTAACTGTCAGGATGTTGAAGTAAGAAATCTTACTTTCTCAAAGTATCCTGAAGATGCCTGTGCTGCTGAAAATTCAAAATATTTTTGGCTTCACAACTGTGTATTTAACATAGGCGAAAACAAGTATGACATTACAGAAGAACAGGATAAGGGCGACGGTGATGGTGCTACAGATATGAATGGTAACTCTAATGTAACTATTGCTTACTGTAGATATAACCAGACACATAAGACAAGCCTTAATGGTGGTTCTGACTCAGTAAAGAGTTATAACTATACATACCACCACAACTTCTTCAATGGTTGTAAGTCAAGACTTCCACTTACAAGACAGGTAAACCTTCATATGTACAACAACTATTACCTTAACTGTGGTACTTGTATTGATGCAAGAGCAAGTGCTTTAGTATTAAGTGAAAATCAGTATTTTGAAGGTTCTTCAAACTGCTATAAGGTAACTGCAAATAGTTCAGAAGGTAACCCAGCTATAAAGGCTGTTGGCGATGTACTTACTTCTTCTAAGTATAGCAAGAGAGATAATATTATGACTGATGCATCAAGAGATGCAGCTCTCACAACAACTGGTAATAAGAATGCAAACCCAAGTTTTGATACAAACTCAAGCGTATTCTATTACAGCAATGGTGCAAGTAATGTAGAAAAGATGGATACAGCTGAACAGGCAAAGGCAGAATGTTCTACTTATGCTGGTGTTCTTGAAGACACAAAGGCTGACGCAGGCTCTATAAATACAAACCCTGATGTAACAGTTTCTACAGTATCTACAGAAACTACAACAGAAGTTACTACTGAAGCACCAACAGAAACAACTACAGTAGATGACAGTTTAAAGCACCTTGATGTTTCTTCATCAAAGACTTTTGAACCAGCTGATGTTACTCCTGATGGTACAGTAGATGTACTTTACTTTGCTGATACAGACGAATATCTCTTACAGGATAATGCAACAAATGCTTCAAGTGCATGGAACAATACATTTGAACCACAAAAGAGTGGCAAGCTTGTTATTACAGGTAAGCTTACAGCTGGTGGTAAGGCAGGTAGTAAGTGGGCGTTCTGTCGTGTAAAGGGTATCAATTCAGCAGGCGAAGCTAATGAAATTGCTGCTTTCACAACTGATGCAAGTAAGAACCTTGCTTTAAGAGCTATCAATAAGGAATATGTTTCATCAACAACTGCTCTTGAATTAGATAAGACTTATAACTATAAGTTCGAATTTGATATTGATAACAAGACAGTTACACTTACTATTGATGATATGGCTCCATTAACAGCAGCTATTGATGTATCTGAAATTAGCAGTGTTTACTTTGTAACAGCTACTTCTGATACAGAAAGAACACTTACAGTAACTAAGCCAGTTGTTGGCGTAGTTTCTGAAGGTGAAACTTATGTTTATGGTGATGCTGATAACGATACAGCAGTTACAGCTGCTGACTCTGCCATGATTATGCAGAAGGTATTAACAGATGCTCCTACTACTCTTGAAACAGTTACAGATAAGTATATGACTTACATTGATGTTGATAAGAGTGGAGTTCTTACAGCTGCTGATGCAACTTATGTATTACAGAAGAGCCTTGATTCAACATTCAAGATGCCTTGTGAAAAATAATTATATTGATTTTTTGGGAACGCTTTTGCGTTCCCTTTCTTGTATAAATAATAAATTTATTTTAGCAAAAACTAATTGTTTTTTAATCGAATTTTAATATATTTAAGGTTTATTACACACTCTTGCTGTAAAATGTGTAATAAGTCACTTTAACGGAAATATTGCCCATTGATAAATTTATAATAAAAATATAAAATACTGTTATAAGGCAAATTGCTGTTAATAAATGGCAATAAAACGTTTTAAGGAGGAATATATATGAAGCGAAATGTAGCGATAGTAACTGCATCTTTACTTTGTGTTTCCCTATTGTCAGGTTGTGGAACTAAAAAAGACGAAGATGTCAAAGTTACACCTAAGATTGTAAAAGCTCAATCAGTTCAGGAACAGTCATTGGTAGATGGCTTAACATATATTGGAGTTGTAAAGGCTAAGGATACCAAAAATTATTCATTTTTGATGAGTGGTAAGATTGCTACAATAAATGTAGAAAAAGGTCAGAAGTTCAAAAAGGGCGATGTTTTGGCAACTATGGACACTAAGACTTTGCAATATACAGCAGATATAAGTGGCAATACTTCTGAAACTGCAAAGGCTACCCTTGAAAAGACTATTAGTACCTACGATACAAATATACAGGCTGCAAAAACAAGTATTGAAACACTTAATACCTCTATTGCAGCAGCAGAACAGGGTATTGAAGCTGGTCAGAAATCTATTGACGCAAATCAGGTTGCCCTTGATGCAGCTGAAAATGCTTTAAACAGACTTAAACAGAAATTAAGTGATGCAAAGGCTTTAAATAATGCCGGTGGTGTTTCAGATAGTGATGTAAAGGATTTGGAAACTAATCTTGTTTCTAAGCAGGCAGAATATGACACAAAGGTAGCTGAACTTAATAGTGCAAAGGCTGAATTACAGTCTAAGAAAGCAGAAGTCAGCTCACTTTATGACAAGAAGAAGACAGCTCAGGACACTCTTAATAATCTCTATGTAAGTAAGGATAAAGATGTTAAGGCTGCACAGGCTGCTGTAAGTTCTGCTATTAACGACTCTACAATAACAGCTGATGCTGACGGATATGTTATGGAACTTCCTTACAAAGAGGGAGAAGTAATAGCTGCCGGTTATCCGGTTGTTGTAGCAAAGAGTACAGATATGGTTGTATCTGTAGGGGTGTCTGATGAGGATATTTCTAAAATTAAGTTAGGTGGAAAGGCTATAATTAAAGACGGTGTAACAGGCACAATATCTACTATAGCACAGTACCCTAATGAAGATACAAGAACATATGCTGTAGATATATCTGTTCCGGCAGATAAGTTTACTATTGGCGAAACTGTTAATGTAAAGATTGTAACAGGTAGTGCTACAGGCTGTTATGTTCCTATTAATGCTGTATTTAATATGGACGGTGTTGACTATGTTTATGCAATAAATCCAGAAAACAAGGTTTATAAAAAACAGGTTGTAAGAGGAAGTATTGACGGCGATAAGGTAGAAGTAAAAATTGATGACCCAACTGCCACTATTATTACTGACGGCGTAAGAAGCCTGAGAGAAAATGATACAGTAAAGGTAGAGGGGGAATAATATATGGGTAAAAAGAATTTCGTAGCAGGTATTCTGGATAGAAAACCTATGATTATTCTCATAATGATACTTGTACTTATAGGTGGTTTAGTATCTTATGTTATGATTCCTAAACAGCATTTCCCAAAGGTTATAGTACCAGTTGCTGCAGTTTCTGTTGTATATCCTGGTGCGTCAGCTGAGGAATTGGAAGAATTAGTTGCAAAACCTGTTGAGCAAAAATGTATGGAGCTTAACGGATACGACAACTGTACTACAAATATTTCGGAAAATGTAAGTACAACAAGTGTTGTTCTTAATATGAACTTGTCACAAGACGAAGTAGATGATGCTTGGGACGATTTAAGACTTAAAATGAATGCTCTCCAGTCTGAATTGCCATCAGGAGTTAGCTACATTAGAGTTGATGACGATATAATGGATGTAGCCGGTGTTTTAGTTGCTGTTTCTGGCGACAATATTTCAAATGATGAATTAAATCAGAGAACAAATGTACTTGCTGATGATTTGAGAGATATTGACGGTGTATCAAAGGTTTCAATTTCTGGTAATGTTGCATCAGAAATTAAGATTGTTGTTGATAGCAGTAAGTTAAATAATCAGTCAGTTTCAATGGCTGAAATTGCAACTCTTATTGGTGCACAGAATAAAGTTGTTCCTACAGGCTCAATAAAAGTAGACGATAATAAAATTAGTGTAGACGCAACTGACAGATTTAAAACTGTTGATGACATTGGTAACTTGGTAATTGGTGCGTCAGATAGTGGTGTTATTACTAGGTTAAAAGATATTGCTACTATTACAACTGATGTTCCGGAAGATGATGCTTATTATCTTTACAATAAGCAAAAAAGTGATGTAATAGCTGTATACTTTGATGATAGTGTAAATGCTGTTTCATTGGCTGATGTGCTTACAAAGACAATAGATGATTACAGCAAAACATTGCCGGAGGGTATAACAGCAAATACTGTATACTTCCAGCCTACAGATGTAAATACTTCAGTAAATGGCTTTATAGTTAATCTTATTGAGTCTATTGTACTTGTAATATTGGTTATTATGGTAGGTATGAATTTAAGAAATGCCTTTGTAATTTCTTTTGCTATGCCTCTTGCCATATTGGGTAACTTTATAGTTATGAAGTTGTTTGGCTTAGATATTCACTTTGTATCTTTAGCTGGTCTTGTAGTTGTACTGGGTATGCTGGTTGATAATGCCGTTGTAGTAAGTGACTCTATACAGACACAGTTAGATGCCGGACTTGATAAGCGAAATGCTGTTATTGAGGGTACATCTAGTGTTATAGTTCCTGTATTTGTTTCAATGCTTACTACTGTAGCAGCTTTTGCTTCCCTTTTAACTTTACCGGGAGCTTATCACCAGTTGGCATTTACATTCCCATCAGTAATTATAACTTGCCTTGTGCTTTCTTTCTTAGTTTCAATAGTTATAACCCCTCTTATGTGCTATTTCTTCTTAAAGAAAAAGGAACATAAGAAAAATGAAAAGGGTGATGGCAAATTAATAAGGTTTCTGCTTGGACATTTAATCATAAGTTGATTACTTTTGTTTCTTCATTTGCTATTATTGTTGTAGGTCTTCTTTTAGCTACTCAACTTGGCTTTGAAGTAGTTCCAAAGGCTTATAAAGATGTTATTACAATTACAGTAAACGGTACAAACGATTCTTCACTTTCAAAAACTAGAGAAGTTATTGATAATGTAGAAAAGGTTCTTGATGAACAGCCGGAAACAAAGTATTATCTCGCTGGTGTAGGTAAAGCTATTCCACGTTATGACTATTCAATCAGACCTTTAGGTCAGGGTAATGCCCTTGGCGATTTTTCTGTAAAGATTGATTTGAAAAAGGGTGGCAGATTTAAAACTACTAGCGAAATGGTTGACTATTTACAAGATGAGCTTTCTTCAAGAGTAGGTGGAGCGACATTTATGGTTGATGAACTTGGTATTATGTCACTTACTGCAAAGCCTATTGAAGTTAAGTTATATAGTGATAATCTTGATGATTTGAATTCAGCTGCACAGCAAGTAAACGATATGCTTGCAAGTATTCCGGGTACAAAGGGTATTATAAATGACAATGAAGTAAATACCTATAACTACTATGTAGATATGGATACATTAAAGTTAAATACTCTTGGACTTACAAAGGCTGAAGCTCAGAATGAACTTAGTTATGCACTTTTGGGTAGAACAGTTTCACAGTTTAAGAATGGTAATAAAGAATATAACATTGTTTTGGACTCTGATATTGATTCAAGAGAACAAATTCAGGATTTCAAGGTTAAGTCCTCTATAAGTGGTAAAAAGTATGCTGTAAATCAGTTTGCTAATGTTGACCTTAATCCTAAGATTACAACTATTACAAGAGCAAATGGTAAGAGAGGTAGAGTTGTAGGCTGTTATAATTCTACTAAGTATTCAGATATTGATATGCAAAATAAACTTACAAAAATGCTTAAAAAGGCAGATTTCCCTGATACAGTAACAATAGAGGAAACTGGTGAAAGAAAAGACTATATGGAACTTATGGGTCACATAGCAACAGCAGCAGGTGTTTCACTTATTGTAATGCTTTTACTTCTTATGTATCAGTTTGGTACAATGAAGAAGGTTGCTATTGTATTTACATCTATTCCTTTTGGTCTTTGTGCCGGCTTTATTGCACTTTATGTTACAGGAGAAAAACTTGCATTGTTCGCACTTCTTGGTGCAGTTAGTTTGCTAGGTTGTGTATTGGCAAATGCAATAGTTCTTGTAGAGTTTATAAATGATGAATTGGCATCAGGACTTCCTTTGGAAGATGCTTGTAAGAGTGCAGGTGGTAAGAGAGTTAGACCTATTATGATGTCTACAATGACTACAGTTTTAGGCTTGTTACCTTTGGCACTTTTCGGCGATGCTATGTTCGTGCCTATGGCTGTTCTTATGATGGCTGGTTTGGCAGTTTCAATGTGTATAAACCTTGTTCTTGTGCCTATGATTTACTATTTGGCATATAAGAAAAAGTATAAAAAGTTAGAACAGCAAAATGCTGAATAAACATTACACCCCACAGAAATTTTTCTGTGGGGATTTTTATGTGTGAAAAATTTTTTGAAAAAATTTCAATTTTTTTGCAACGGTTTTTGTTTTTCATTTGTATTATATGTGAAAGACGCAAGAAAATAAACAAAATGACCGGTCAAAAGTTGCGTTGTAACTATACTAAAATTAAAGATATTTTAACGGAGGAATTAATTATGAAAAAAAATATTTGCAAGGCAATGGTACTTATGTCAGTAGCTTTAATGTCAATTAGTCCGGTTATGGCAGAAAATAATGATGATGTTATGGTAATTAGTGAAAATAGTCAGGCTAAAAAAGTTGATGATATTATTATAATTGATGATGGTACTATGTTGGGTATGCCAAATCCAATAAAGGATTTTGATACTATTGAAGAAGCACAGAAATCTCTTAGTTTTGATACTAAAGTGCCTGAAAATGTGCCTGAAAAATACAAGGCTGTAGCTTTTGAAACTATTTCAGATAAAATTTTACAGGTAGTTTATAATGATGGTAAAAATGAAGTTACATATAGAACAGCACAGGGTACAGAGGATATAACAGGGGATTACAATAAATATGCTTATACAAAGAAGTTGAAAATCAATGGTGCTGATGTTACAATAAAAGGCAATGGTACAAAGGTTTATAATGTTTTATGCACAAAGAATGATGTAACATACTCAATTTTTGCAAGACAGGGAATAAGTTTAAGTGAAATAAAAATATTTTTGAATAAATAGGAGGTG
>OOAZ01001679.1_pt1 | contig 14008 bp, 7 predicted proteins | sample 1671221 | NCBI WGS metagenome assembly OOAZ01 (sample SAMN06348134, study PRJEB24527) | human gut metagenome | biome: human gut; feature: ankylosing spondylitis patient; material: feces | host: Homo sapiens | place: China | collected 2015-10
ATACATATACTTTCTCCTATGGATTGGGAGCGCTCATCATGAGTATCGGCATTCTGGTATTCCTGGGCATTTTCTTCCCGAAAGTAGCGCTGGTAGGTGACACGCTCGCCATCATTATGACGTTAGGCACACTATCCTTTCTTGTCACCACGCCCGAAGTCTGGGTTCCGAATCTGGGTGGAGATGAATTTGGCTTCCCGCTATTGTCCGGTGCCGGAAGACTGGTTATCAAAGATATCGTTATTCTCGCAGGAGCCGTAGTGCTTCTTTCAGACTCGTCACAACGCGTACTCAAAACACTGAAAAAAAGCTGATTCTGTCCGCTACGGACACCTTTGCTTCCCGGATATGGCGCAAAACAAATATACTCTTCATGTGTTATAATAGCTGAGTATAAATCGTTAATGAAAGGAAGTTATGAAACAATATGATGCAATTATTATAGGGTTCGGCAAGGCAGGAAAAACACTGGCTGCCGAACTTTCCAACAGAGGATGGCAGGTCGCTGTCGTCGAACAGTCCGATGAAATGTACGGAGGGGCTTGCCCTAACGTAGCCTGTATACCAACCAAAACTTTGATTCACGAATCAGAGATTTCCACCCTGCTTTATCACAATGATTTTGATAAGCAGAGTAACATGTATAGGCAGGCGATTGCCAGAAAAAACAAACTTACCTCTTTTTTAAGAGAAAATAACTACGAGAAATTAAGCAAACGCCCTAATGTGACTATTTACACAGGTAAAGGGTCTCTCGTTTCAGCCAATACGGTGAAAGTTGCTCTTCCCGAAGAAGAAATCGAACTGCAGGGAAAAGAGATTTTTATCAATACCGGCTCTACACCTATTATTCCCAATATAGAGGGTATTCAGCAAAGTCGAAATGTGTACACCAGTACCACTCTTCTGGAGTTGGATATTCTGCCAAAGCACCTGATTATTGTAGGCGGAGGCTATATCGGACTGGAGTTTGCTTCGATGTACGCCGGCTTCGGAAGTAAAGTGACTCTTCTCGAAGCAGGAAACAGATTCATGCCCCGCAATGATTCGGATATTGCAAAAAGCGTTCGGGAAGTGATGGAGAAGAAAGGAGTCGAGATTCGTCTGAATGTCCGTACTCAATCGATCCATGATACACACGACGGGGTAACTCTGACTTATTCGGATACTTCGGACGGCACTCCTTACTTTGTAGACGGTGATGCGATCCTTATTGCCACAGGCCGCAAACCAATGATTGAAGGACTGAACCTGCAAGCAGCTGGTGTAGAAGTCGATGCGCACGGGGCAATTGTAGTCAATGACCAATTACATACCAATGCCCCTCATATATGGGCAATGGGAGATGTAAAAGGAGGAGCGCAATTTACCTATGTCTCACTGGATGATTTTCGTATTATCCGGGATCAGCTTTTTGGGGACAAGAAACGTGACATCAACGACAGAGATCCTCTGCCTTATGCTGTATTTATCGATCCGCCATTGGCACATATCGGAATTACGGAAGAGGAGGCACTGAGAAAGGGGTATTCTTTCAAAGTCTCCCGACTGCCGGCAACCTCCATTGTCCGTTCGCGTACCTTGCAACAGACTGATGGGATGCTGAAAGCTATTATCAATAGCCATAGCGGTAAGATTATGGGATGTACCCTATTCTGTACCGATGCTCCGGAACTGATCAATATGGTTGCAATGGCTATGAAGACAGGACAGACTTCTACGTTCCTGCGTGACTTCATCTTCACACATCCGAGTATGAGCGAGGGGTTGAATCAATTATTCGACGTATAAAATTAATAATAAACAGAGCCTGCAAATCTAGTAAACAGAGGCTCTATTAGTACTAAACAGAGCCTCTAAACTAAGAGAATAGAGGCTCTAAAATCATAGACTGTAATTCCCGGATTCCATATTTTTATTTATTTACGCAAGAATCTAAAGATAATCTTGTATATTTGTTAAATGGAATCTAATAGAATGCAGTATAATGGTATATAGAATATTCTGGCTACTTCTTATTACAACAACTTTATTAATGTTTCCCGTCCATGCACAGGATCGTCTGAAGAATTTAGAATTCAAACAATTCTCAACTCCGGACGGATTACCCAACAGTATGGTTCATCAGGTCTATCAAGATCGGGACGGTTACATCTGGATTCCCACCTTCTATGGATTATTCCGGTATGATGGTTATGAAGTCAGAACATATAAATCAAATCTTTACACTCCGGGACTACTGACCAATAATAATGTACTTTGCGTAGAAGAAGACTATTCCCACAGACTATGGATAGGAACTCATGAAGGTCTCTGTGTACTCGATAAGCAAACGGGACAAATGAGAAAAATGCAACTGGAAGGAATCAACAAACATCGTTTGAACGAAATCCACGTAACCAAAGAGAACAAAGTCTATCTGGGATATATCCGTGGAATGGCATATTATGATGCAGGACAGGATACATTGGTCCTGATGACACACAAGAATTGTAAAGGCGAAGTACCCGAACAAAAGAATGTTCAAACCATACTTGAAGATGAAAATGGTGATTTACTGATTGGTACCTGGCAAGACGGGCTCTACCGTTATCACATAAAAGAGAATAAGTTCACCCATTACCCTCCATTGAGCGAAAACAATTCCGTTTTGTCATTATTTCAGGATTCCAGAGGAGTTCTATGGGTGGGAACAAGCGGGTATGGTCTTTATAAGGTTAATTTCTCTTCGGACAAGCAGACATTGTCTATTGAAAAAAATTACAGATACGATCCTCTGAATATTTCCTCTATCCCTTCTGATTATATTTATTCTATCCATGAAGACTTGCAGACACATTCGTTATGGCTGGGAAGCCGGGATGGAATTGGCATTATGAATATGGCTAACGAAGGGACGTTCATCAATTACAAAGAATCGAACCCAGAACATTATTTGCCCGTACGCGAAGTGAACACCGTTTTTCGGGATAAAAACGGATTGATGTGGATTGGAACAAAAGGAACAGGAGTTTTTCATACAGATACACACGCACGTTCTTTTGATGTCCTCTACCCACGTGGTAACGGGAAGTTCTTTACTGATTTGATCTCTACCTTATATATAGAAGAGAATGGAGCTTCCTGGATTGGTTTCGGATATGGAGTGGATTACCAGTCGAGAGACAAGAAGATATCTTTAATACCCTCCAAACGTCCCTATCACATTTCCTACAGCCCTACTTCCCAAGAAGTGCTGCTCGCCATTCATGATGGCGGAGTGATGGCTTGTCAGAATGGAAAGATTATCCACCAATATAAGACTTCAAATTGTGGTTTCATTCCTCATGATCTGGTATATTGGATACATGAAGACCATAAGGGGAATTGGTGGCTAGGCACCTATAAGGGAGTTGGAGTCCGATATAAGGATGGTCGTGAATATTGTTTCAGCCGTATGCCTGGCATTGATGCCTTACTCTCTAAAGAAATTACCTGCATAATGGAAGATAATGACGGCTCCTTGTGGCTGGCAACCAACAATAATGGTATAGTTCATGTAACTGGAAATATGGAGCAACCGGAAACATTACATTGCCAAAACTACTGTATGGAGAACAAACTGTTACCGGTCAATACTCCCCTTTGTTTTCTATTGGATAAAAGCGGCAGAATATGGGTAGGCACAGAAGGAAGCGGACTTTGTCTGTATAATGTACAAGATGATTGTTTTGAATCCGTCCATCAAGCATACAATTTACCGGGAGATATGGTAGGCAGTATGGAAGAAGATAATCATGGAAACCTTTGGTTAGGCACTAATCAAGGATTGGCAAGATTGACTATCACCGGGGAGGAAAAAGGAAGAGTACGGACTTTTACTGTTGCAGATGGATTAGCAGATAACTTCTTTAATCAAAACGCATCTTTTTATCGCAATGGAACTTTCTATTTCGGATGTAGCCGCGGAATAGTTACTTTTGACTCCGAAATGATGAAGGAGAAACACTCTGATATTTCTTTGCGCATAACGGATATATTAATAGACGGCAAATCATTGGAACAAATACCGGAACAGCAAAAAAGCAAGATATCCTCTTTTACTGCCGATTATACAAAGACTCTCATCATCCCGTCAGCATATACCAATTTTACTATCCGCTTTGCATCGCTCACTTACAACCAGCCCCAACTGAACAAGTACGCATACAGGCTGCAAGGTTTTGACACAGACTGGCACTATGTGAATGCCGCCAACCGTAATGCATATTATTCTCAATTACCTGCGGGAGAGTATGTATTTGAATTACGAGCCACCAATGAGAATGGAGACTGGGGAGAAATGCGGACAATGGAAATCCTTATCGAACCTCCTTTCTGGGCTACCTGGTGGGCATATCTTATTTACGCTTTACTAACTGCATCTTTTTTAGGATTGATATGGTGGGAAATACGCCGAAGACTTATGTTGCGTAATCGGAAGTATCTGCAAAAAGGAGAAACAGACAAAGTACACCATATCAAACTACAATTCTTTTCGAATATTACTTCAGATGATGAGAAATTCCTCCAGGATGCCATTGACTGTGTAAACCGACATCTGGATGATCCTGAGTTTGACGTAACTCAATTTGTCAATGAGATGGCAACAAGTCGTACCACACTTCACAAAAAGATGAAATCACTCACAGGACTCAATACAACCAGTTTTGTACGGAGCATTCGTTTGAAAGCAGCCTGCAAAATCATGGATGAGAATAAGAATATCCGCATCTCTGATCTGGCATACAAAGTGGGGTTCAACGATCCTAAATATTTTTCGATCTGTTTCAAGAAAGAATTCGGTATGCAACCTACAGAATACTCGATGAAATCGGCAAAAAACACTTAATTGAATTCTAAAGAAAGAGAGTTGAAAGATGTTCCGAAAAGGTAGAAGGAACATCTTTCAACCTTATCGGGCAATGCCTCCCCCCCTTTAATACTAACAGCCGGTTACCTTTGTGACATTAAAACTCTAATGTCTAATTTAAAAAGGTTGGCTTATGAAATCTAATTTTTATGGAAACAGAAAGTCGCTTATAGCGATATGCTTCTGTTCTATTTTTCTTTTCGGAAATCGGATTGTTTGCACCGCGGCAAATCACAACGAGGGTGAGTTTGTCTGGTATAATGGGAAACAAGCAATCACCTATTCCGTATCCAAATCCGTATCTCCTGTGGTGACAATTGCACTGGATATGTTTACCGGTGACATGAAACAAGTGACAGGAGTATTACCTCAAAAAACTCATACAGGAAATACAGCTATTAAAATTGTACAATTGGACAAGAATAGATCTGCACTGAAAGAACTTCTTAAACAGGATGTTCCTGTAGATAGCCTTATGAGTAAAAAGGATGCTTTTTTTATCAAAGTTACCGAAAGCTCCAATAAGAAACAATTGCTGGTGGTAGGCAGTGATGGCAGAGGGACTGCCTACGGAATACTCGAATTGTCCCGTTTAGCCGGTGTGTCTCCATGGGTATGGTGGGGAGACGTCACACCCATAAAGAAAAATCAATTAACATTGCCTGCCGATTATACAACCTTTCAAAGCCCCTCAGTAGAGTATCGTGGAATCTTTTTGAATGACGAAGACTGGAGTTTACAACCTTGGAGTTGGAAAAACTTCGAACCGTCTGACACAAAAGGACGAATCGGTGCCCGTACTTATAAGGAGATTTTCAAGCTGCTGATGCGTCTTCGTGCCAACGCCATCTGGCCGGGTATGCACGGAATTACGACTCCTTTCTACTTTGTACCAGGAGCCAAAGAGGCTGCCGATAGCTGCGGTATCGTTATCGGCACTTCTCATTGTGAACCTTTGATGCGTAATAATGTAGGTGAATGGAAAGTCAGCGAACGAGGCGAGTATAATTATATTACGAATCGTGAAAGTGTACAGTCCTATTGGACAGAACGCTTGAAAGAAGCCGGACGCTATGAAAACTTCTATACGATAGGCATGAGAGGTATTCACGACAGCGGTATGGAAGGAGTAAAAACTCTTCAGGAAAAAACCGATGCTTTGCAGCAAGTTATAAATGACCAACGCACCTTATTATCTAAATATGTAAAAAAGGATGTAGCGAAAATCCCACAGGCTTTTGTTCCCTATAAAGAAGTACTTCAGATTATGGAGAACGGTTTACAGGTACCCGATGATATTACACTCATATGGTGTGACGACAATTATGGCTACATGACTCGTCTGAGTGACCAGGAACAGCAAAAACGCAGCGGAGGTGCCGGTGTATATTATCATCTCAGCTATTGGGGACGTCCGCATGACTATATGTGGCTATGCACTACCCAACCGGGGTTGGTCTATAGTGAAATGAAACAAGCCTATGATTGCAATGCCCGTCGTCTGTGGATTGTCAATGTGCATGATTTAAAACCTGCAGCCTATGACCTGGAGCTTTTTCTGGATATGGCATGGGACATCAACTCTGTATCTCCCTCTACCCTCGTACAGCATCAGAAAAATTGGCTTTGCCGCGAATTCGGTACAGAAGCGGGAGAAAAGTTATTGCCGGCCATGCTGGAATTTTATCGTCTGTGCGGTATCCGCAAGCCGGAGTTTATGGGCTGGAACCAAGTAGAACTAGATAAAAAGAAATATATAAAAGGATGGTCTCCAATCAAAAACACAGATTTCAGTCTCACTGAATTCGGTGGAGAACTAGACCGTTATCTGGAATCTTATGAGTCAATAAAAAGAATCCTGTCCGAAGTAGAACCGATCATTCCTCAAGAGAGAAAAGACGCTTTCTTTGCACAAATTAAATATCCTGTATTCGGTGCAGCAGCTATGAGTACTAAAATGCTGGAAGCACAAAGGGCGCGCTGCATTTTTCCGGGAAGTTGTGATACTAACTTGTGGACTCGTGAAAGCCAATTGATGAATGCTTGTGCAAAAAGTATCAAAGCCTATCAGGAAATTCGTGACTTGACAGATTATTATAATCATAAATTAGCCGGTGGTAAATGGAAATATTCCATGTGTTACAATCCACGTGATTTATACGTATTTTATCCGCCTACCCTCCCTATATGGTTAACTGATCAGGAAATTGAGCAATATACTTTTCCTGAAAGTACCAAGTCGCTCCCCCTGAAAGAGGTATCAAAAGACAAATGTATTGTTGCCAATGCTTGCAACTATACCAAAGCAACAGACGGGGTGATCGTCATTCAGTCATTGGGACACAGCATGAACGCTGTATCCCTACCAAAAGGAAAGACAATCACCTTTGATTTTGAAAGTGCATGGGAAGGAGAGGCTATTCTGCGTACAGCCGTCATCCCGACACAGCCGAACGATAAAGGAGATATTCGCTTTAGTGTCAGCATAGATGGTGAAACGCCTCAGATATGTTCCTTTAAAGAAGGTTTTCGTACCGAATCCTGGAAGCAGAATGTTCTTCGCGGACAAGCAGTAAGAAATACCAAGCACAGACTGACAAAAGGAATGCACACTCTATCCATTACTGCTTTAGACAATCATGTATTAATAGACCAATGGATGATTGATTTCAAACCGGAAAGACAGTTTTATGTATTCCCTATAGAACCAACCTATCAATATTAAAGAATGAACCTATATGAAAACATTTATTTTTATAATCTTAAGTTGTTTATTCTCCTTAGCTGTAAATGCACAGACTACGGAAATCCAATATCTGTCGGGAAGCGGATATCAAGACACAAAGACATGGGAGTTTTATTGTTCCGCAGGCATGAACAGTGGCAAATGGAGCAAGATAGAGGTCCCTTCGCAATGGGAATTACAAGGGTTTGGCGAATACACTTACGGACGTTTCTATTTGAATAAGGGAGCTAACCCCAGCGATGAAACCGGGCTATACCGATATCAGTTCAAGGTACCCGCTAAATGGAAAGATATGCAAGTCAGTATTGTTTTTGAAGGAGTAATGACAGATACTGAAGTGAAAATAAACGACATACCGGCAGGCGACATTCACCAAGGCGGTTTCTATCGTTTTAGCTATGACATAACAGATAAACTAAATTTTGGAAAAAAGAATAATCTGGAAGTAAAGGTATGGAAAGAATCTGCCAATAAATCAGTGAATGCCGCCGAACGACGTGCAGACTGGTGGCTCTATGGCGGTATTTATCGGCCCGTATACCTCAAAGCCATGCCCAAAACACATATCGAACGCATCGCAGTAAACGCGATGGCAAATGGAAAACTAGCAACAGAGCTACATCTGAAAAATATTTCCCAAGACTATTCAGTAGCGGCAACAATTACTCCTGTAGATAGTAAGACAAGTATTGGCAGGCAAATCATTTCACTGAACAGTGATGAGATACAAACTATAACTACAGAATGGAAAGGCATTCAGACATGGGACTGTGAAAACCCCAATCTTTACACTTTAAAGCTGGAACTTATCAATCCTCAGAAGCAAATTGTCCACATCCATGAAGAGCGTATCGGATTCCGTACCATTGAGTTCCGCCCCAAGGACGGCATTTATGTCAATGGAACCAAAATTATAGTAAAGGGAACCAACCGTCATAGTTTTCATCCTGATGGCGGACGTACAACAAACCGTGAACTCAGCCTGCAAGATGCCTTATTAATTAAAGAAATGAATATGAATGCCGTACGTTCTCATTATCCTCCCGACAAACATTTCCTGGAAATATGTGACTCGCTTGGTATATTCTATCTGAACGAACTTGCCGGCTGGCAGAATAGCTATGACACGGAAACAGGATTAAAATTACTGTCTGAGATGATAAACCGTGATGTAAACCATCCCTGTATCTTTATGTGGAGTAATGGAAACGAAGGAGGATGGAATAAAAATATAGATGCCCACTTTGCAGATTATGATCCGCAGAAACGTCATGTCATCCATCCGTGGGCTGATTTCAACGGGCTTGATACTCATCACTATCCAGCTTATCAAACAGGTCCTTACCGCTTGGCAAACGGATATAATGTATTTATGCCTACCGAATTTCTACATGGACTTTATGATCGCGGACAAGGAGCCGGCCTGGATGATTTTTGGGATAGCTATAAGTCTAATCCCTTATTTGCAGGAGGATTTTTATGGACATACGTTGATGAAGCCGTTAAAAGGACCGACCAAGGAGGGCGTCTGGACTCGGATGGTCCTAACGGTCCGGATGGCATTGTAGGCCCCAGACGGGAAAAAGGAGGAAGTTTTTATACCGTCCGTGAAGTCTGGGCACCTATACAATTCCAGAACCTCTTTATCACCCCATCTTTTAAAGGAGATTTCATGATAAGTAACAACTATCTTTTTACGAATCTGAAAGAGTGCAGTATGAAATATCGAGTCTATTCCCTTTCATCACCTTTAAAGAAGGGGACACAAACGCTGCTTTCCGAAGGTACAGTGCCCCTTCCGGATATTGCTCCGGGTGAAACCGGCAAGGTACATATGAAATTACCTGCTATTTTTTTCCAAGGGGATGTGCTGGAACTGGAAGCTTATGATAAACAGGGGCATTCTATCTGCAATTGGACTTGGCCAATTAAATATGCCAATGAATATTTTGCAATGCAATATAATAAACATATTAGTACTTCATCCGCAAGTATTAAAAAGCAGAATGGAGAGGTCACTTTGTTTGCTAATGGTATCTCTGCCACCTTTAGAAATGGGATACTTATCGAAATAAAACAGAAGGATGAAATCATCCCGTTAAATAACGGTCCATTACCTGTCGGTATGAAAGCTAATTTTAAAGAAGGCTATGAGTACATGCAAGGTAATGACGCCTGTTACATTGCCAAATATGAAGGAGGAATAGATTCAATTGTCTGGCGTATGTCCGGAGACGGATTATTAGGTATGGAAGCTGTACTGCTGAATGATCCTAAAGGTCATGGTTTTGAGGGAGCCTTCTTTGATAAGAAAATATATAATCTCGGGCTCACTTTCTCTTTTCCGGAAAAAGAAGTGAAAGGCATGAAATGGATGGGACGTGGCCCTTACCGTGTATGGAAGAATCGTATAAAAGGTACCAATTATGGCATTTGGGAGAAAGAATACAATAATACCATAACCGGTGAAAGTTTTGATCATTTAATCTATCCGGAATTCAAAGGTTATCATGCCAATGTTTATTGGGCAACATTAGAATCAGATCGCGTACCTTTCACTGTTTACTCTGAAAGTGATGGCTTGTTCTTCCGTGTATTTACTCCGCTGGAACCTGTCCATCGACGTAATGGTGAAAACACAATGTGGGAATTCCCGGAAGGTGACATCTCTTTTCTTTATGATATTCCCGCCATGCGTTCCGGAAAATCCATTCCTGAACTTGGTCCCCACAGTCAGCCAAGCAGTATTCGCATTAAAAAAGGGGATGACGGTTTTAAAATGAAATTATGGTTTGATTTTCGAGTGGAAAAGATGTAATAAGTTAATAAAGTAGGTAGTGAAAATGAAGAGCGGGACATTTTTTAATTGTAGTCTCTGCTCTTCATTTTTTTATTCCATATTCTGAATTAGTTCAAAGAATCCATTTTTCCAGCCAAAACCCAACAATATTATAAAAGAAAGTACTATCTTTGCGCCCAAGTTAAACTATATACTTACCACAATGAGAATTTCTAAGTAAGACAACACTTCTAGTAAACATCACTTTTCATCTATGCTTTTTCTTTATCGTTAAGCATCACGAAATTCGTGTTGTTTAGCCAGTATTGTGTTTGTCGTTCCCCTGCCCCGTGATTATCCTCACCCAGTTTTCAACCTCAAACCCAATAGACCATCATGCCTATTAGTATTCAACAAATCAGCTATATCCATCCGGATAAAGAAGTATTATTCAGTGACCTTAACTTTGCCATCAGTAAAGGGCAGAAGTTAGGATTAGTCGGCAATAACGGCTGTGGCAAATCTACCCTGCTGCAAATTATTGCCGGACAATTAACACCCTCTTCCGGCGTCATCGTCCGACCGGACGACCTCTATTATATTCCCCAACATTTCGGGCAATATGATTCGTTGACCATCGCGCAAGCCTTACAGATAGACCATAAGCAGAAAGCACTACATGCTATCCTTGCGGGAGATGCCTCAATAGAAAATTTCAGCATATTGAACGACGACTGGAATATAGAAGAACGTTCCGTCGCCGCCCTCGATTCGTGGGGATTGGGCCAATTCCCACTATCCTACCCGATGAATCTGCTCAGCGGAGGAGAAAAGACACGTGTATTCCTCGCAGGTATGGACATTCATAATCCGTCTGTCATACTGATGGATGAACCGACCAATCATCTCGATTCGTCAGGCAGACAACGTCTGTATGACTGGGTGGAAAAATGGCGTTCCACGCTGTTGGTAGTAAGCCATGACCGTACACTGCTGAATCTTCTTCCCGAAATATGTGAACTGGAAAAGCATCAGATCAGCTATTACGGTGGAAACTATGAATTTTACAAAGAACAAAAAACACTGATGCAAGAAGCCCTGCAACAACGCATCGAAGAAAAAGAGAAAGCGCTCCGCACTGCCCGCAAGGTAGCCCGCGAAACAGCTGAACGGAGGGATAAACAAAATGTACGTGGTGAAAAAAGAAATCTGAAAAAAGGTGTCCCGCGTATTGTACTGAACGGTTTGCAAAGCAAATCGGAAAAAAGTACTGCCAAACTAAGCGGTGCACATCAGGAAAAAACCGAGAAGTTAACTGACGAGCGTAACCAACTCCGAAGCTCACTCTCGCCGACAGCCGCACTAAAGACTGACTTTAACAGTCCCGGACTTCATACCGGTAAAATACTGGTTACGGCAAAAGAGATTAACTTCGGTTATCATCCCGATCAGCCACAACTTTGGCGAGCCCCTCTCAGCTTTCAGTTGAAAAGCGGAGACCGCCTTCGTATAGAAGGAGGCAATGGCAGCGGAAAAACAACTCTGCTGAAAATCATAACCGGACAGCTCCAACCACTGAAAGGCACGCTCATACAGGCAAATTTCACCTATGTATATCTGAATCAGGAATATTCGATCATCAATGATCGAAACAGTATTTTGGAACAAGCCTATGCCTTCAATGGCCGCAACCTGCCGGAGCACGAAATAAAGATTATTCTAAACCGATATTTATTTCCGGCTTCCGAATGGGATAAATCTTGCCGGAAGCTAAGCGGCGGAGAGAAAATGAGACTTGCCTTTTGTTGCCTGATGATCAGTAATAATATGCCCGATATGTTTATACTGGACGAACCGACCAATAACCTGGATATACAAAGCATCGAAATTATTACTGCTACCATCAAAAACTATGCAGGTACTGTGATAGCCATCTCACACGATAATTATTTCATTCAAGAGATTGGAGTGGAACAAAGTATATTTTTAAGTTAATCTATTCATATTTTATCCGGTAAACCCTACATATATCGATACAGTTTTTATAACTTCGCAGCGCGAAGAAAATAGAAAAATATAAAATGAATCAAACAGCTGAATCCCTGTGGTTTGTCTTTTACAAAGATGAACTACTGCTTGAAAAGGAGGGGAACGGTACATTTGCCATTCCCTGCGGAGAAATTCCTCCTATCCTTATCAAAGACAAGACTACAGTACACAATATCACCACACTGGAAGGAAGAAACTGCAAAGCCTATTCCGTATCCCAACCTATTGAAGAGACAGAACAATATGCAATGATAGGGCTTCGCGCTTCTTACGAATACCTCCCGCTGGGACATTACCAGGCAGCAGGCAAAGCCCACGAAATACTGCATTGGGACAGAAACAGTCTGTTCTGCTCGGCTTGCGGCACTCCGATGGAACAAAAAGAATCCATCATGAAACGCTGTCCGAGTTGTGGCCGTGAAGTGTATCCGGCTATCTCGACAGCCGTCCTTGTTTTAGTGCGCAAAGGCGACTCCATACTTCTCGTTCATGCCCGCAACTTTAAAGGCAGATTCAACAGCCTTGTAGCCGGATTCCTCGAAACAGGCGAAACACTGGAAGAATGTGTAGCCCGCGAAGTGAAAGAGGAAACCGGACTGGACGTGAAGAACATCACTTATTTCGGCAACCAGCCCTGGCCCTACCCCAGCGGATTAATGGTAGGATTCATTGCCGATTATGCCGGAGGAGAAATCAAATTGCAAGAAGAAGTAAGCTCCGGTGATTTCTATACAAGAGATAATTTGCCGGAACTTCCACGAAAACTGAGCCTGGCACGGAAAATGATCGACTGGTGGCTGGAATGCTCCCACAAATAAACAGACATGGAGAACATCATCAAAGGAATCCGCCGATATTATCCGGTATCTGACAGCTCACTGGAAATGCTTTTCAGCCACATGAAAAAGCTGGAATTGCCAAAGAAACACTTACTGATACACGGCGGAGTATCAGATCGTCACGTCTACTTTATTGAGAAAGGATTTTGCCGCTCCTATTGCCTGCGTGACGGTGAAGAAATCACGATCTGGTTCTCACGCGAAGGCGATATCACTTTTGCGATGAAAGACTTATACCACAACCAACCGGGATACGAATATGTAGAGTTACTGGAAGATTGCGAACTATATGCCATACGCATTGATGAATTAAATCAGATTTATGAAACAAATATCGAAATTGCCAACTGGGGACGCATTATCCATCAGGAATGTCTGCTCTACATGGACATACACCACATAAACCGACTATACCTACCGGCCAAAGAACGCTACGAACAACTTCTACGCGAACAGCCGGATGTAATTCACCGTGCCCAACTGGGATATATAGCTTCCTTTCTTGGGATGACTCCACAACATTTAAGCCGCCTGCGCTCCGAATCCTGAGTTCTTTTTAATCTATGTGAATTTTTATATCACAGAAAAACTGTACTTTTACAGCCGAATACAAAAAAGAAACAGATAAACGTCGTGATCAACACATTAACATCTTTACGAATATTCTTTGCCTTGATGGTATTCGGAGCACATTGTTATGTTCT
>OOAZ01001683.1_pt1 | contig 13993 bp, 14 predicted proteins | sample 1671221 | NCBI WGS metagenome assembly OOAZ01 (sample SAMN06348134, study PRJEB24527) | human gut metagenome | biome: human gut; feature: ankylosing spondylitis patient; material: feces | host: Homo sapiens | place: China | collected 2015-10
AACCTGGCTTTTGCACTTTGTTCCCGCAGATAGTTATTGGTCGAATCTGTCTCGGCAAGCCGGATGATCTTCGGAGTTTCGTTTTTGTCATTCATTTTCGTAAGCTTCTCTTATTTTCTTCGGTAATTTGGCGATCACCTCGCGATAAGAATGATGGATCCAGTGCTTGATCTCGCTGTCCGGCATATCTCGGTCAAGGTAGATGGTGTTCCAGTATTTCTTGTTAAAATGCCAAGCACCTTCCACTGCCGTATATCGTTCGCGCAGATCCTCGACATAATCGGTGCTGCATTTCAGTGACACACACGGTTCCACGGCATCCAGAGGCAGGAGCAAAAACATCTTCCCCTCCACTTTGAACACCAGTGAAACATCATCGAAAGGGAAACACTCCGTCACATTCTTCAGCGACAGGCAATATTCCCTGGCTTCTTCTATATTCATACTGTTCTTTGTTTTATTTGCGGCAAGGAGCATAGAAAGCATCTTCTATATGATCTATTTCAGACTCCTCTCCTTTTTTGATTACGGTTATGATGTCAAAACGGACCGGTAGTTCAAGATTGAAAAAGCGGACATACGCATCGGCTGCCGCCACGATACGGCGGATTTTAGGAGCATCGACCGCATCTTCCGGCGCCAAAAGATAATCATCCGAACGCGTTTTCACCTCTACCACAACCAGCCAGGTATCTTTGACTGCTACGATGTCCAGCTCATAATGATGCCAGTGCCAGTTCGTATGGGTAATCTTGTAGCCCTTCTTTTCCAGAAAAGCACGTGCAACCGACTCACCGTCTTTTCCTGTTTCGTTCCGTTTAGCCATTCCATGTAATTTGCACAAATATACTGTTTTTCTTTTTTATTTGCGCTTTCCCCCTTACATTTGCAAACTATGACACTGAAACGTAAATATTCATCTCCACAGCCGAATCACCCACGCGTGCACAAGGTCACTTTCATGCTCAACGACGACGAGCAGAAGGCAGTGGAACGTTATCTTGCCAGGTATAAAATCATCAACAAATCCCGTTGGTACCGTGAGACAATCCTGTCCCACATACTTAAAACCCTGGAAGAGGACTATCCTACCCTCTTCAATGAAAACGAAATGAGAAGATGATAGATCCATTCAACGACGAATATTTCATGAAGCAGGCACTAGTAGAAGCCCGCTCAGCAGCCGAAGAGGGAGAAGTTCCCGTCGGTGCCGTTATCGTATGTAATAACCAGATCATAGCCCGCGCCCACAACCAGACGGAACGTCTGAACGACCCAACCGCCCATGCCGAGATGTTAGCGATAACAGTCGGCGTCTTAGGAGCCAAGTATCTGACCGGATGCAGCCTTTACGTGACGGTGGAACCATGCGTGATGTGTGCCGGAGCAATCGGATGGTCGCAACTAAGCAAGATCGTCTACGGAGCGACAGACGAAAAAAGAGGCTTCCAGCAATACGCACCGAAAGCCTTACATCCAAAAGCGACAGTCAAAAAAGGGGTTCTTGAAAACGAATGCGCCGAAGAAATGCGCAAATTCTTTCAGCGCAAGCGCTGAACAACTTATTTCACTTCCTCATAATCCACATACTCCCCCTCATCTTTTGCAAAAATCTTTTTACGGGAGACCTGCGAAGCATATTCTTCTCGTGCAGAGCTGTTACTGCGCGCGTCGGAAGAGTAACCGCTTGTTTGACGGCGTTGTTCACCCTTCTTTCCACTACTTCCGCTTCCGAACAGGATATTTTTAAAGGTACGCAAGATAGAGAATCCCATTAGAAAAACTAACAGGATAAAGAAGAAGAACATAACAAACAAAAACTTAAACATATTCCGTCACTTAGTTGGTTTATTACACAAACACAAAGATACGAACTCTTGTTTACCTTCTTTTGTTAAAAAAAGACAAGGTTATATAGAGAATGACTGTTCCGGCAATGCCCAGAACACCAAAGAGAGTCACAAAGACCACCGCCCCGGCCACTAAAATATAGCGTAACTCATTGCCTTTCCATGCCAACGACTTTACTTTCAATGAGAACATCGGAACTTCAGATACCAGCAAAGACGAAAACAGGATCGCCGCAACTATCGTTCCGGCAATAAACCCGATGCTGTCCACTGGTACGGCAGAATGGAACGCATAGCCGATAGACGCCCAGAAAAGAGCATGGGCCGGGACAGGCATACCGATAAAAGAAGTCGTCTGCCTTTCATCGATATTGAACTTGGCGAGACGCAACCCGGAAAAGACCGGTATCACCAGAGCCATATACGGAACATAGCCTGCCGCCTCTCCCAAAACAGGAGCCGTCATACATGCCTGCTCCAACAACCAATAAACGATCATTCCAGGAGCGACACCGAAACTTACCATATCAGAAAGAGAATCCAATTCTTTCCCCATCGGAGAGTAGGCGTGCAGGGAACGGGCGGCAAAACCGTCACCAAAATCAAAAACAGCCGCAATGACAATCCACAAGGTCGCCATCGGCAAGTTTCCCCTTAACGCCATAATGCAAGCGATACAACCAGATATCAGGCTGCAGCAGGTAACAAAATTAGGTATACTATTCTTGATGCTCATTTATTTCTCTTATTTTCCCAAACGGGCTATCGGAGTCTGGTTACCGGTAACCTTCTGATCCATTTCGACCAGGACTTCCGTCCCGACAGGCAGGTAAACATCTACACGCGAACCAAACTTGATAAACCCCATCTGTTCGTCCACATGGCACTTATCACCGACTTTGGCATAGGTCACGATACGTCGTGCCAACGCACCTGCAATCTGGCGTGCCAATACATCCACCCCGTTACGGGTTGTAATGACAACAGCCGAACGCTCGTTCTCCGTGCTGCTCTTCGGCAAGTAGGCGGCACGGAAACGCCCGTTCTGATGTGATACATGCTTGACAGTCCCATTCACCGGGAACCAATTGGCATGTACATTGAAAACGGACATGAATATGGATATCTGCAAGCATTCCCTGTGCAGGATTTCATTCTCCATCACTTCCTCAATCGCCACAATCGTACCATCGGCAGGGGCGATCACCAATCCTTCCGAATCGAACGGGAAACGACGGAACGGGCTACGGAAGAAGTTAAGTACCAACAAGAACAGGACTGTGGTGACGAAAGTCGTGGTATAGAACACCCAACCTCTACCGACAGTATGATACAGCGCAACGTCCACGACAAAGAATATCGTGAAAAGCGTTAATAATAGACCTGTTCCTTCTTTATGTACTTTCATTCTTTAATCTAATCGAGTATTTATCGTAAGAATTTGCAAAAATATTCATTTTTACCGAATAACAAAAATATATCACCCTTTCACCGCTTCTATTTTGTTTAATTCAACATACCAAAGGAAACCTTCAACCTCGTCATACCCCATTTGCCGGATCAGTTTCAGGTAGTTCCTTACCTGACTATGATAGCGTTGGTCGGCATATTCCCCAAACTTATAGTCGACCACGACCACACGGTTTCCGGTAATCATTACACGGTCCGGACGCTTGGACAGCCCTTTTCCGAACAGGATATCGACCTCGTTCAACACACGTGCCGTACCGTCATACCAGGAAGCAGCTTCCGGCAGGTTCAACAACTCTTCGAGGCGTGCGACAAGTGCTATCGCTTCCTCTTTGTCGATCACCCCTTCCTGATGGTATCGTTCGACCGACTGCGGAATATCCTTCCGGGTACGGATACGGCTCAACACCTCGTGCATCAAAGCCCCATGTTTCCGGCGGGCATTATCGAAGAAATAGCCTTTGCCATGCAGGCGTAACTGCAAACGGTCGTCCGGAGAGATGGAACTAAGGCGTGCCATCCCGATCTCCTGAATGTCCCCATTCTCCTCCTTTGCAACCGGATGCCACCAGTCGCCCAACTCGAAAACGCCCGTTTCGGTATCGAAAGCGGCAGGTAACGAGATCAGCTTCTCACCCTCCCGTGTATCAGGCATATCCGTGCGCAGACCAGCCCACAAGGCATCGGTCAAAGTCGAAATCTTTTCCACTTCACCAGTTGCATCCTTCATCTTCTTCGGGCGCGGAGAGAATACAATCAACTCATCTTTCGAACGAGTAAAAGCGACATATAAAGTATTCAGGTTATCAATAAAGGCATGCAAGCGTTCCTTAAAGTAATCGCCTGCAAAAATCGTCTTTCCCAACGACTGGCCGTAGCGCACGGGAACCAGATGCAGGCGATCAAACGGCTTCTCTTCCGGATGGCACCAGAGGATGACTGGTTTTGTCGGTTTATGGTCGATCTCCCAATCCCCGAAAGGGATGATTACGACTTTAAAGCCCAACCCCTTCGACTTATGAACCGTGAGGATACGGATCGCATTCTGTCCATCCGGTGTGGCAATTGTTTTCCGGCAGCCCGTTTCGTCCCACCATTTCAGGAAACGGTTCAGGTCTGCGCTCTCCTTCTGGGTATATTCGGACACCATATCCAAGAAAGCCTGGACAAAAACCTGCTCATTTTCGGGAAAGTCGTCGGCAAAAAGGCGGAACAGACCTTCCGTTATTTCATAGAGGGACTGGCGGGAAAGGATTTGCAGGACAGAGACGACTTCCGGTGGAAAAGCCGGAGTTTCGACACCAAATCTCCCTTTCAACACTTGATAGGAATATAAAGCGATCTGCTCGTTCGTCCGGTCTTCGGGGTTCTTCAGGTAACGCAACAAAGAAACCATGAAACGGACTGCCGTCGAACCACTGACAAACAGAGCCTCATCCGAAATAATATCGTAGTTGTAGCGGTTGGAAGGATGCTCTTCCTTATAAGCCAGTAAAGTATCTGCCACCTGTGCCCCTTCCTGATTGGTGCGAACAAGGATAGCAATGTCTTTTAGCGCATATCCGTTATCCTGCAATTTCTCCAACACGCCGGGCAAACGTCCGAGAGCTTCCTCTTTCCAATCTTTCTCATTATCTCCGGAGAGAAATTCAATCCGTACATGCCCGTCTTTCTGCATGAAAGGGGGAGGAACCTGTTGGAAACTTTTATCATAGGCGGACATGATCTTAGTGAAAAAAGCCGCTCGTTGTTCCTCGCCCAGGGAAGAGACGGACAGCGCTTCATTATAGACAGCCTGCAGGACACCCGGAAGTGTCGTAAAAAGGGCATTGTTAAACTCCACGATATTCCGGCAACTACGCCAGTTATCCTTCAGCGTCTCTTCATGGATTTCTTCGGGGGAAAAGTCGGCTTGTACCTGTTCGTCCAGCAACTTCCAGTCCGAGTTACGGAAACGGTAGATACTTTGTTTCACATCCCCTACGATCAAATTGTCCCGGCTATGCGCAAGGCTCTCTTCGATCAACGGACGGAAATTGTTCCACTGCATTCCGCTGGTGTCCTGAAACTCGTCTATCATATAATGGTCGACATGTGTACCGGTTTTTTCATAGATGAAAGGAGCATCGCTGCCTTCGATCACCTTACTGAGCAATTCGGTCGTGTCGGCAATCAACATCACATTTTTTTCTTCCCGATAAGCGGCTATCTGGCGGGACACATCGGTCAGGATCCCCAACGTATAATAATAACGGACAATTTCACGGGCGGTATTATAGGCAGTCAGATTACCGAACAGGGAAATAATTCCTTTGATGCAATCGTTCAAACCATCCTCAAAGGCACATCCGATGATCTGCCGGGTACCGAGCGAAACCGTTTTCGTGAAACAGCCGTCCAGATTATCCGCCAAACCGATAAAAGTAGCGGACGGCTCTTTCATCTCTCCCTGCACCAGACGGTCGAGAAGCGTCAGAGGCGAACGGCTGCCCCCTTTAAAATCGGTAACTTTAAGCCCATATTTATTCAGGATCGCCAGGCCGCGTTCTCCCAATTCTTTAGCGGTCGCTTCTACCGAACGGATGATGCCGTACAGCTCGTTCTTGTAATCTTCCAGCGCTTTCTTGTCCTCTATATCCCGGCCGACCGCTTCACTGAAAGCCTTATAGCTCTCCTTGAAGACCTCACGGCTCAGGGCCATAATATCTTTACGCAAGTTCCACTCCCCTCCGCTCTCTATCTTATCCTCCGCAAACCGGAGCAGCCAGCCTAACAAGTCCTTGCTTTCAGGCTTTTCGAGGTCGGACAGCAGGTTGTCGATAGCCGTCGTGAGCACCAGTTCCTGATCCATTTCGATCCCGTAGCCGCCCTGCAAACCGATCTCGCGTGTAAAGGCACGCATAGTTTGCTGGAAAAAGCGGTCGATCGTACTGATGTTGAACGCCGAATAATCGTGCAGGATATCGATCAGTATTTGGGCCGCCTGTTTGCGAACCTGGATTTCCGTCAATGAATAGGCCGACTTCAGCAATTCCACATAATCCGATTTCCTTCCGGAAGCCAAGTTGTACAGTTCGTCGACAATACGTGTCTTCATCTCGTCTGTCGCCTTGTTCGTAAAGGTCACAGCAAGGATACGGCGAAAAGCGCCCGGTCCCGTAAACAGTAAAGTCAGATATTCACCGGTCAGCTTGTGCGTTTTCCCGGCTCCGGCGGAAGCTCTGTAGACTGTCAGCATACGATCAGATTATACGACTTTTGACATAGCCTTCTTTTTGCAATATTTCCAGCACTTTAGGACGCAGGTCACCCTGTACGATGATTTCCCCGTCTTTGGCCGAGCCACCGACACCGCATTTCACTTTCAAAAATTTTCCAAGTGCTTCCAAATCGCCGGTCGTTCCCCGGAAACCGGTTACCAATGTCACGGCCTTGCCGCCCCGGTTCCGCTTATCCAAAGCAATGCGCAGCAGCTGCTTCTCTTTCGGAAGCGTTTCTTCTTCCTCTTCGTCTCCTGTATTATATTGAAAATCCGGGTTCGTAGAATACATGATCCCCAGACGGTCCTTCCAATCGTTACTCTTCATATTTCATCTTTTCTTTATGGGGTCAAATCTACAAATTAACGGCGGGATAAACAAGATACAACATTAGTTTCACTTTGTTACCCGTAAGTGAAACCCTTGTTTCATGTAAGAGAAAATAAATTATCCCTTACATGAAAATAAATTTTCACCCAAGGGGAACTTCTAAAACTATTATAGATAAAGACCTGGAAGCGGTAGACTATTTCTGTATCAGCACCGTTGCATATGCAGCTATTCCCTCCTGTCGTCCGGTAAAGCCTAACTCTCGGTTGTCGTCGCCTTGATGGAGATATCTTCTACATCTACTTGGAGGACGTCAGCCATCACCCGTTTCATTTCGGGAATATGTGGATTCAGTTTCGGACGTTCGGCGGCGACAGTCGCATCTATATTACCCAATGTATATCCGGCATCACGAAGCAATTCCATTGTATCGAACAACAGGATCTTGCTGTCGATGTCCTTATATTCACCTGCCGTATCGGGGAAATGATAACCGATATCACGCATATTAGCTGCGCCCAACAGGGCATCACAAATAGCATGAATCAAGACATCCGCATCACTATGCCCTTGCAGGCCCATCGTATGCTCTATTTTCACTCCGCCCAGCCACAAATCACGCTCCGGAACCAATGCATGCACATCATATCCAAACCCAACCCGCACTTTCATCACTTTCAACTTTTAACTTTCAACTTTCATCTGAACAAGTTCTTGATCCCGTCCATATCAAAAGACAGGGAGAAACGAAGTGTCTGGTCCAACGGGTTCTGCGGAACCGTACTAATCAGATAAGCAGCATCCAACTGGAACACGCTCATACGGAAACCGGCACCTACAGAAAAGTATTTACGGTTACCGACATTCGCATTCTCGTAAAAGTAACCACCACGGACGAAGAACTGCTGGTTATAACTATACTCGGCTCCGACCGAAACCATGATCTCCTTCAGCAGGCCGTTAGGTGAATCGGTAAAAGACTTCAACATACCGGAAAGGCTCGACCATGATTTATAGTCGTCCACACGCGTCTGGTAATCGGCATCAGTCTCTCCTTCTTCCTTTTGCGGAGCATACGGGACCATGTATTTGTTCAGGTCCAGATAAACGCCGATCTGGTTGTAATCGTCAATCGGATAAAGCAAACCGGTCCCCAACGTCAGCTTTGCCGGAAGGTACTGGTTCGTATTACCCCCGTCATACGAGATCTTGCTCCCTATATTCGACAGGTTGAAACCAAAGCTCCACAATGCCTCGGCATTACCCATCAGCACATATTTTTCCAGATAACCGGAAATATCGGCAGAAAAAGCATTGCCCGCATTGCTTTCGTCATTCTGGTCCGTCCCCATATCCGAACGGATGTAACGCAAGGTTACCGCCATTGAATAGGACTCGGACAGCTTGCGACTATAAGCCACGTCGAACGCCATCTCATACGGGTTCAAACCATAAGGGACAGCCCCGATGTTCTCCCATATATTCACTTCACCTAACGAGAAATAACGCAAAGATGCACTGATAGCCTGTAAATCGCTATTTCCTAATTTGTAGTAACCGGTCATATTCACCAAGGCCACATCATTGACCAATTTACGCAACCACGGCGTATATGACAAACTGACTCCCGCCTTACTTCCCATAAAAGCATATTTGGCAGCATTCCAATACTGCGAGTTGATGTCCGGCAAAGTCGCCGCGCCCATGTCTCCCATACCGCCGCCTCGTGCATCCGGAGCGATGTTCAACGAAGGAACCGCCATTTGGAGCAAAGAAGGATTATCCTGTCCCCAAATCATCGCAACCGAAGCGAAGAAGTTAAGTATTATAACGAGTACACCGATTCTGAATTTACTTATCATATGTCTATCCTTAAATTTATTTTCCGATTCAGTAGGGACGATTCACGAACCGCTCCTACTGCATTATAAACTGAATAATCCGAACTTTATTGTATGCTCAAATAAAATTCCTACTTTTGTCTTTTGAGTATGAAAGATATACAATCGACAGGCAAAGTTAAAGCATTATTTCTTCTGATGCGCCCTTTCCAGTGGGTAAAAAACATCATCTTGTTCCTTCCCATGTTTTTTGCACAGGAGATAGGAGATACGGACAGGCTGTGGAATGTTGCAATCCTGTTTGCAGGTTTCTGCTTGCTCACCAGTGGCGTATATATTTTCAACGACTTGATGGATGCGGGTGAAGACCGCTTGCATCCGGTCAAACGATTCCGTCCGATCGCCTCCCGGAAAGTTTCTCCGATGGCCGCCCTTGTCTTCATGTTCCTTCTATATGCGACGAGTGCATTATGTTTCAGCTTCATGTATACAAGCAACAACCAGATCTGGTTGTTGTCAGGAGGATATATCCTCCTGAACTTAGCCTATACGCTTTACCTCAAACAGGTACAGATCATAGATGCCATGATTGTCGCCTGCGGTTTCATCATCCGGCTTGAAGCGGGAGCTGCCGTCGGGGAGATAGAACTTTCGCACTGGCTGATTATCATGACATTCATCCTCTCCCTGTTCCTCGCTTTTGCCAAGCGCCGGGACGATTTGCTCAATTTCATGGAGACCGGACAGATTTCACGTAAGAATATTACCGGATATACGATCGACTACCTGAACGTGATCCTGTCGTTTCTCTCTTCCATCATAGCCGTGACTTACATATTATATACGCTTTCGCCCGAAGTGACGTCGAGGAGCAGCGAATACCTGTATGCCACAGTTCCTTTCGTACTGGCAGGCATCATGCGCTATCTGCAAATCATCCTGGTGGAGAAGAGCAATTGCAACCCGACCGACATCCTCTTACAGGACCGTACTTTGCAGTTGACCGTGGCCGGCTGGTTTATCGTATTCGCTTTACTTATTTATTGATATGGCAATCGCAATATTCGACTTCGACGGAACCATCATTTCCCGCGACTCTTTGCCGGATTTTCTGATTCAGGCTTGTGGACGGAAGGCTTTCCTCCTGCGGCTCCCCTGGATTATCCTGCTGAAAGGAGCAGCCTTAACGGGCATTCTCTCCACGCACCGGGCCAAAGAGCTTGTGATCACCTCTTTCCTGCGAGGAATGAAGACGGAGGATTTCCAACAGGCTTGTCTCGAATATGCCTCCCGTATACCGGCTTTCGTCTATCCTGCGGCCTTGGAAGAAATACGCAGGCATCAGGAAGAAGGAAACAAAATTGCCATTATCAGCGCGTCCGTGCCCGACTGGATACGCCCCTGGGCACAAACTGTCGGAATCCGGCTCGTGGAAGGAACAGGGCTGGAAGTTAGGGAGCAGACTTTGACCGGGCGGTTTTCCACGCCCAACTGTAAAGGAGGTGAGAAGGTACGCAGGCTCCGCCGGCTATATCCGGATTTCGCCTCCGAGACGCTGCATGTATATGGCGACAGTTCCGGCGACAAAGAACTGCTCGCCCTTGCAGATGTCCCCCATTATAAACCATTCAACAATAAATAAACATATACTATGATGCCATCCTGCCTGTCTATCCTGTTTCGCGCTCTCCGAATCGAGTGGAGAGAGACTAAGCGCACGTTATTTCCGACGACCCCGATAGAAACCGGGCTTTTCCTTTTCTTCTTCCTTCTTTACGGGTGTATCGGTTACCGGATGCTCTTTCATACGGAACTGATCGATGTACCCAACGGGGGAGCGGGAAGTTACTTAGGCTATGACAATCTATTCCATCTCCACACGCGCGGAGGAGCATTCGACATCAGCCATCCCTTTTTCGGCATCTTCCATTTGTTGAAAACACTGTTGACAATCCTGTTGACAACCCTGTTCAAAGAGAAAACTTCCGGTATTATTTGCCTGACGCTGATGAACCTGTTGATAACCGGCGGACTGGTCCTGATCTATCGTTACCTGAAGCAGATCGTCCGGATTTCTTCTCGGCGGGCACTGTTACTGACAGGGTTCACGGGATGCTTTTTCACGACCGTTGTCTTATCATTCACCACAGAATCTTATCCGTTCTCCTTTTTCCTGCTCGTCTTCTCACTACTAATGCTTTCCAGGGAATACATGCTGACCGGATATATAAAAGGCCGGACGATCCTCTTTCTCTCTTTCCTTTGTGGAGGAATAACAATCACCAACGCAGCCAAACCGACAATGGCCCTGTTCCTGAATAAAGCACCGTTCTGGCGTAAAATACGGACAGGATTCAAAGTCATGCTGCCATTTGTCATTTGCGTAGCTGCCGTCATGGGCTTTTACACCCTCAAAGCGAAACTGTTCAACCCGGAAGGCCCGTCTCCTATCGAAACGACCGGGCAACTCGGACAGTATTTTATCCACGACGAGACATTCGGCAAACAAGCACTGGTCGATTTCTGGGGCAATACGATTATAAGCACGCCTCTCACACAACAGCTAGTCGGGAAAGAGGTCGTATTGCGTCCCAGCGAATACCTGCACAGTTGGAACAATGCCGTAATCATGTTTCTGTTGTTTTTAGTCGCGGCCTCGGCTTTGCTCAATCTGAAAAACAAATATGTACAACTGCTACTTATGTACCTGAGTATCGATTTCGTGATCCACTTTATCATCCGCTACGGGATGAACGAGGCGATCCTGTTCGGTGGGCATTGGATGTTTGCAGTCCCGATCCTGCTGGGCTGGCTATACACACGATTGCCGGTCCGCATGTACCGGATACTGGACTGGGTTATTATCGGATTCTTTGTCCTGACTGCAACGATAAACACGATGGAGTTTATGCGTTCCTTCTTATTCGCCTAAAATGATGAATTTCCTTGCTTTTGTCGCGTCTTTGGAATTATCGGTACTGATAGCTGCCCGGTAGATATAAACACCGGGACGCATACGGGCACCACCGGATGTCAGATCCCAGGAAACCGTATAGTTTTCGAACAGACCGGACGTTCCGCTTTCTTCATGTTTCCAAAGTTGTCGGCCTGCCAGATCGTAGACCATAATACCCACTCGCATCCGACTTTCGGGACGGTTGTGCATAAGATGGAAAGTCACTTGCTCACGGGCGATACCCGGTGTTGCGATCACATCGAACAGGAATGGTTTCAGTCCCTCGACCACTTCAAAAGTAAATGTCCGCACAGTCGAGTTATTCAAGATATCCCACACCCAGAACTCCGCCGTATGTTTACCCGGCTCAAGCGCCGGGATCGGGAACTTCACGATACCGGTCCCATCTTCGCCAAGTAACAGTTCGTAATAACTGTTCAGGTTATAGCTCAGGACGGTCGATTCGTCTATTACCAGCATCATATCATGCCCGACACTGCTTCCCGTGATATTCACTCCGCTCTTATCCCATAACTCAGCGACAAAATAGGGAGTCGTGTTCACCTGGCCGCCATCTACAAATGTCGTATCATTCAGGTAAAGGGCACGGATTTCCGGACCGATCGTATCGGTTTCCGCCGTGTCGGAAGTTCCTCCGACAATGAAATTGTCGAAATTACCCTGTGCCTCATTGCCACTTTCCGTATCGACGGCATAGAGATTCATTTTCCCCTGCAAATTAGAATAAGAAATATCCTTCGGAACCGTAAAAGTAAAGCTGAACTTTCCGTTGCGCACGGAGTCATTCCCTATAAAAACCGTATTCGGATAGTCGGTGAAGGTGAAAGCCGGACTGTCATCTTTATTGCTGTTCTTCAAGCAGGTGACAGTCACCTTGCTGTCTTTTACCGTCGGGTTGACTATACCAGTAAAATCAGTTACCAACTGCCCGGAAGCATCCAACACCTCTCCTTCGACAGTGATCTTTTCCAAAGCTTTAAAAGATATTGAATTTCCGTCTACCGATTGCCCGTTTACGGTCGTCACTTTCATTCCAAATTCTGGATAAGCCATTTTTACAGCTGGGTCTCCGATCAAGCAGAAACCAAGTTTGTAAACGGACGACAAGGTGTTTTTCGTTGCTTGCATCACTTCTCCCAGCGTACGACGACGCCCATTATTTCTTTCAAACAAATTACGGATAACATTGTCGTTGATCGGGAAATTAGGTCTGGAATAAGCGACACGAACAGTCGTAAACAGCGCAATGCCCCCACTGCTTTTATTCAGAAAGACATCTTCTCCGGCAGACGTATTCAAGTCATCGAATCGCGTAAAATCGCAGGTAGCCGTCACCCATACCGGCAGATGAGTATAAGTAAACTGGTTGATATCTGTTTGTGTTAACACTTTCTCATCGCTTAAAGCCGTTGTCCCTCCATGTCCGGTATAATTAAACAATAGAAGTCCGTCTTTTAGAAGTTTTTGCAAGCCACTCCTTACATCCGGATAAGTTCCTGCCGTCATGTCTTTTTTATAGGCATCATAATACAGCTTATTCACCAAAAACTCAGGATGTTCACTTTCGACATAACCTGCCAACTGATCAGCAAACTCCATATGCTCAGTCATAAATCCATCCGTATTGCTACCATCATCAGCCATAAAACACAGATTGTTTTTCCACGAACCTGTATTTTTATTTTCCATATAAGAGATTACCTTATCCACCATCTGAGTCGCCTGCTCCACAGTCCTGATAGGAAAGCGTCCGATCCCCAGACATAGTTTTTTATTTTGAAGGGATTTCTTATTATCCGCATCATCCAGAAATCCGAAATAGTCATCAATCACATACGATTGACTACTTAATGAATTTTCCGTCTGATACGTCAATAACATATTGCTCATATCCACCGATTTCCAGGCGGAAGTCAATTTACGGTTGTCGAACGAGCCATCGCCGAACAGCAGTAAATATTTAGGAGCATCAGCTTCCGAAGTCTGCCGGTCGTAGAACATCTTCATAAAACGGCGATAAGCAGTTGCATCCGGTGTACCGCTGGAAAACTCGTTATAAATTGATTCTGGCGTCACCACCCGGACCGTCAGGTTATCCTTTGTCCGATGCGCTTCTGCCAAACGTTCTGCCTGCGTAGTAAAATTAGGCTGGGCAATAATGATCATATCTTGCTGTGGCAAAGCATGCAGATTCTGATTCGCCACCTCGCCGACCGTCACGGGAGCTTTTATCTGTGAAGGTTTTACTACGACAAACTCCCTCAA
>OOAZ01001691.1_pt1 | contig 13932 bp, 8 predicted proteins | sample 1671221 | NCBI WGS metagenome assembly OOAZ01 (sample SAMN06348134, study PRJEB24527) | human gut metagenome | biome: human gut; feature: ankylosing spondylitis patient; material: feces | host: Homo sapiens | place: China | collected 2015-10
TGAGCAGCGAAGCCCATGAGACCATTGCCATCGCCCTGAACCGTCTGGGCGGCCGCAGCAATACCGGTGAGGGCGGCGAGCCTGAGGAGCGCTACCACAGCGAGAGCAATTCCAAGATCAAGCAGGTGGCTTCTGCCCGTTTTGGCGTCACCAGCAAGTATCTGGTGAGCGCCGAAGAGATCCAGATCAAGCTGGCACAGGGCGCAAAGCCCGGTGAGGGCGGCAACCTGCCCGGTGCCAAGGTGTATCCGTGGATCGCAAAGACCCGCCACAGCACCACCGGTGTGGGCCTGATCTCTCCCCCGCCGCACCACGATATCTACTCCATTGAGGATCTGGCTGAGCTGATCTACGACCTGAAGAACGCCAACCGCAACGCCAACATCAACGTCAAGCTGGTGAGCGAGGCAGGCGTCGGCACCATTGCTGCCGGTGTTGCCAAGGGCGGCGCACAGGTCATTCTGGTGTCCGGCTACGACGGCGGCACCGGTGCAGCACCCCGCACCTCCATCAAGCACGCAGGCCTGCCGTGGGAGCTGGGCATTGCCGAGACCCACCAGACCCTGATCCTGAACGGTCTGCGCACCCGCGTGCGCATTGAGAGCGACTCCAAGCTGCTCTCCGGCCGTGATGTTGCTATCAGCTGTATGCTGGGCGCTGAAGAGTTCGGCTTTGGTACTACCCTGCTGATGGCCGAAGGCTGTGTGATGATGCGTGTGTGCAATCTGGACACCTGCCCCATGGGCATCTGCACCCAGAACCCGGAGCTGCGCAAAAACTTCCACGGCAAGCCGGAATACATCATCAATTATCTGACCTTTGTGGCCGAGGAGCTGCGCGAGTACATGGCAAAGCTGGGCGTGCGCACCATTGATGAACTGGTGGGCCGCACCGATCTGCTGCGCGTGAAGGAGACTGCATCCGGCAGCCGTGCTTCCAAGATGAACCTCGACTGTATCCTGCACAATCCTGCCATTGAGAACAGCAACGTCCACTTTGTCAAGGAGGACACCTACGACTTCCATCTGGAAAACACCCTCGACATGAAGGTGCTGATGAAGAAGTTCAAGCTGAACAGCAAGGCTGTACAGAGCGTGGAGCTGAACGTCTCCAACACCGACCGTGCTTTTGGTGCCATCTTTGGCAGCGAGATCACCCGCAAATACGGCAACACTCTGCCGGATGACGTATACACCGCCCACTGCGTGGGTGCCGGCGGCCAGAGCTTTGGTGCCTTCATCCCCAACGGCCTGACGCTGGATCTTGTGGGCGACTGCAACGACTACATGGGCAAGGGCCTGTCTGGCGGCAAGATCATCGTGCGCCCGCCCAAAGGCATCACCTTCAAGCCCGAGGAGAACATTATCACCGGCAACGTGGCCCTGTACGGTGCTACCAGCGGCAAGGCCTATATCTCCGGCGTGGCCGGTGAGCGCTTTGCCGTGCGCAACAGTGGTGCTACCGCCGTTGTGGAGGGCGTGGGTGACCATGGCTGCGAATACATGACCGGCGGCACCGTGGTGGTTCTGGGTCAGACCGGCAAAAACTTTGCAGCCGGTATGACCGGCGGCATTGCCTATGTGCTGGACGAGAACTGGGATTTCTACCAGCGCGTCAACAAGGAGACGGTAAGCCTTGAGCCCGTGGAGCACAAGTACGATGTTGCTACCCTGAAAGAGCTGATCCGCGAACATGTGGAGGCCACCGGCTCCCCCCGCGGCAAGGAGATCCTGGACAATTTCAGCGAGTTTTTGCCCAAGTTCAAGAAAGTTCTGCCTTACGATTACGACCGCATGCTGCGCGTGATCGCATCCGTTGAGGAGCGCGGTCTGGACGGTGAGCAGGCGCAGATCGAAGCATTCTACACGGTGCAGAAGAAGAAGTAAGGAGGGCAGCGTCATGGGTAAGACAACAGGATTTATGGATTATACGCGCAAAACCAGCACGGATGTACCGCCGCTGGAGCGCATTGAAAACTTCAACGAATTTCACGTCTGGCTCTCCCGCGAGGAGCAGCAGACGCAGGCGGCACGCTGCATGGACTGCGGTGTTCCCTTCTGTCAGGCCGGCATGATGATCGGCGGCATGGCCTCCGGCTGTCCGCTGAACAATCTTATCCCGGAGTGGAACGACCTTGTTTACCATGGCAAATGGGAGCTGGCCATGCATCGGCTGATGGCTACCAACCGTTTTCCGGAGTTCACCAGCCGGGTGTGCCCTGCCCTGTGTGAAGCAGCCTGCACCTGCGGCGATGTGACCGGCAGCAGCGTGACCGTGCGCGAGAACGAGCACGCCATTATTGAGACGGCTTACGCCAAGGGCTGGCTGCACGCCGCACCGCCGCCCTCCCGTACCGGCAAGAGCGTAGCCGTGGTGGGCAGCGGCCCCTCCGGCCTTTCGGTAGCCGAATACCTGAACAAGCGCGGCCACGCGGTGACTGTGTTCGAGCGTGCCGACCGCGTGGGCGGCCTGCTGATGTACGGCATTCCCAACATGAAGCTGGACAAATCCGTCATCGAGCGCCGGGTCAAAATCATGCAGGCCGAGGGCGTGGAGTTCCGCACCAACATGGACGTGGGCGGTGCGGTCGCCGCCGAAGAACTGCTGAACAGTTTTGACGCCGTGGTTCTGTGCTGCGGTGCCAAGAAGGCCCGCGACCTGAACGTACCGGGTCGTGACGCCAACGGCGTGCACTTTGCGGTGGACTACCTGACCAGCGTGACCAAAAGCCTGCTGGACAGCCAGTTTGCAGATGGCAAAGCCATCGATGCCAAGGGCAGGAATGTTCTGGTCATCGGCGGCGGCGACACCGGCAACGACTGTCAGGGTACGGCCCTGCGTCAGGGCTGCACCGATCTGGTGGCTCTGGAAATGATGCCTCAGCCGCCCAAGGAGCGTGCAGCTTCCAACCCGTGGCCGGAATGGCCTCGTGTGCTGAAGGTAGACTACGGCCAGACCGAGTGCCTTGCCAAGTTCGGCAAGGATCCCCGCGTTTACCAGACCACCGTGAAGGAATTCCTGAAGGACGATGCCGGCAATCTGACCGGTGCCGTGATCAGTTACCTGAAGCCGGAGCGGGATCCCGAGACCGGCCGCACCAACATGGTGCCTACCGGCGAAGAATTTACCTACAACTGCCAGCTGGCGTTCATCGCCGCAGGCTTTACCGGCTGCGAAAACTACGTAGCCGATGCATTCGGCGTTGAGCTGACCGCACGCGGCAACGTGGCGGACCACACCTTCAAGACCAACGTGGAAAAGGTGTTCGTTTGCGGCGATATGCGCCGCGGCCAGAGCCTTGTGGTCTGGGGCCTGCGCGAAGGCCGCGACTGCGCCGCCGAGGTTGACCGCTATCTGATGGGCTACACCAACCTGTAAGCTCCGTAAGGCGGCAGCTGCATTTTTAACCAAGCCATTCTCTTTCCTATCCTAAACAAGCAGAAGCGGGAGCCTGTAAAGACTCCCGCTTCTGCTTTTGTTGTTCTGTTATCGGCAGCGTCCTCGCCCTCTCCGTCACGCCTTACGGCTCGTCAGCGCCTGAGAAGGCGGGCCCGTTTTCCTTTTGTTTAATCCGTATCTACCGCCGGGTCGGCAGCACCTGCCGCAGGCGTTTCCGGCTCCGTGGTGGGTTCTATCGCTGCAGGCTCCTCCGGCGTGACCGTGATCTGCACGCTGGGGTCCGCCGCGATATATACCGTAATGACCGTGCCCACCTCTACACGAGTGCCGGGCTCCTCGCTGGTGCGCACGACACAGCCCGATGCATAGGAGCCGTCGTTCACCACCATAAAGCAGCTGGCCACAAGGCCCCGGGCTTCCAGCTCCTTCACTGCGCCATCCTGCGTAAAGCCGATGATGTTGGGTATTTCCACCATCTGCGGGCCTTTACTCACCACCAGACGGATCGTCTCCCCTGCCTTGAGCACGGTGTCTGCATCCGGCTGCTGCTGGATGATCTGGCCCGCCGGGGCGGTGTCGCTGTATTCCTCGGTGACGTAGAACAGATACATGCTGGTGTACTCCCGGTTGTTCTGCACCTGCGTGTAGTCCATACCGATAAAGTTCGGCACAAGGTTCTGCGGCACCATCACTTCGCTGCTGGCAGGCTCCGGCTCCACTGCCGAGGAGGCGGACTCATTTTTACGGCCCAGAATGCCCCACAGCGTGAGCAGGATCAGAATGGAAAGCAGGATCAGGATACCCGCCAGCAGTGCTTTCAGGCTGAGCAGATGCTCCTTGCGTTCCGGTTCCGGCGGGGCCGTGCGCACGGGAGTCTCCGGTTTCATGGTGCGGGTAAGCTCTGCCGTGTATTCCTTTGAGGAAAGGGCCTGATACAACTGCGGCACGGTCTGGATGCGCTCCATGGGCCGCAGGCGCAGGCCAAGCTGCAGCACCTGCGAAACATACAGCGGCAGGCTGCCGTTAACGGACTTTGCCCGCGGGTTGGAGTCTGCGACCACACGCTGTGCTGCAGGCACCGGAGCCTGCCCGCACACCATGCGGTAAAACACCGCTGCAAGGCTGTATTCATCGGTATAGCGGCCCTCGAACTGTGCAGTGGAGTATTGTTCCGGGGCAGAATACCCCTCATAGAGCTGCTCGTGCAGGCCGCTCCCCGCTGTGCGCAGACCCACTGTGGCGTAGCCCGCCAGACGGCAGCGGCCGTTTTCCATCACCCGGATGTTCTCCGGGCAGATGCCCCGGTGCACCAGACCGATCTTGTGCATTGCAGCCACGCCCTCAAACACCGGCTGCAGCATCGCACAGGCGTCGTCCGGACGGATGGGGCCGGGGTGGTTTTCCAGCCACTGATCCAGCGGGGTCCCGCCCGGATTTTCCAGCACGGCATAGACGGTGTTGTTCGTTTCCACCACATCCAGCACCGCTTCCAGACCGTTTGCCGGTGTAATGCGCTGGATGGAGTGGTACAGATCTGCAAAATCCATACGGGTGGTCTTGAACAGCACCTCGCTGCCGGTCTTGGGGCGGAGCACACTGCCGACGGTACGTTCTGCCGTGAGGGTGATTGGCAGGTACTCTTTGATGGTCACCCGGAAGCGGCCCAGATTTTCTGCGCCGCGGTACAGGATGCCCTCACCATCGATGCTGAGCATTTCCCCTACGGTGTAGCGCCCGGCCAGCACCGTTCCCACCGGCAGTGTGCCGCCGGGGTTGCGTCCGGCAAAGCTTTTGCCGCAGTGCGGGCAGCTTTGTGCTCCATCGGGCAGCGGCTGCAGGCAGTAGGGGCACAGGCGTGTTGCTTCCATAGTCTCTTTTCCCTCTTAAGTCAATGATCTTTCGCTGCGTCTCTGTTCGGCCCAAAATATGGCTCAGGATCCGTTTTTGCAGGCAGAGTGCGCCGAATGGACGCAACTTTTTACACCGTCTTGCGGCGCAGCAGGCTCATGGGCGGCAGCTCCGGCGTGGGAATAGTGTATTTTTCCATGGCGTGGGGAGTGCTTTCCACCCGCTCCCCGGCTTCGTTCTCGATCCACTCGGGGCTCAGCGGGATGCTGCGGCCATCCGGACAAAGGGCCTCCAGCGTATCCCCAAGGCTCCATTTGCCGCGCTGCTGGCAGGAAGCAACGCCGTTCTCCCAGCCTTCCACAGTGCCCACAAACTCCCACTCGCGGATGTAAGTGGCACTGTCGGTAGCCTGTCTGGCCTGCTCGCGGCCAAAGTAGAAGCCGGGCGAGTAGTGGCGGTGGCTGGTACGGGTGAGTTCTTCGTACACCTCGGCAGGCAGCTCAAAGTTGTCGTTGGCGGGGTCTGCCAGATAGGCGTCCAGCGCCTTGCGGTAGGCAGCGGTAACGCTGGCCACATAATAGAAGGTCTTGGCGCGGCCTTCGATCTTCAGGCTGTCCACACCTGCCTTGCAGATCAGGTCAAGGAAGGGAGCGGTGCACATATCGTTTGCGTTGAGGATGTAGCTCCCGTTCTCGTTCTCGCCGATCTCGTACAGCTGCCCCGGGCGGGTCTCCTCGCTCAGGTAGTACTTCCAGCGGCAGGGCTGTGCACACTGGCCGCGGTTGGCATCGCGGCCCGCCATATAGTTGGAAAGCAGACACCGGCCCGAGACGCTCATGCACATTGCGCCATGCACAAAGGCTTCGATCTCCAGCTCTGGCGGCGTTTTATCGCGCAGGATGGCGATATCCTGCAGGGTCATTTCACGGGCAAGCACCACGCGCTTTGCGCCCATATTGTAGGCAGCGCGGGCTGCAGCCCAGTTGGTAATGCCCGTCTGGGTGGACATATGCACATCGATCTCCGGTGCAAAGGTCTTGCAGGCATCCAGCACGCCCAGATCTGCGACGATGAAGGCGTCCACACCGGCCTTGGCCGCTTCCTTGATGGCCTCGGGCAGACGGTCTGCTTCCTCATTGGTGGGCAGGGTGTTCATGGTCAGGTAGACCTTGCGGCCCCGGGCATGGGCATAGATGACGCCCTCTGCCAACTGTTCCGGTGTAAAATTGGCCGGTGCCGACCGCATGCCAAATTCAGGCAGGCCGCAGTAGACGGCGTCGGCGCCGTAGTTGATGGCATAGCGCAGGCGTTCCAGATCGCCTGCCGGAGCCAGCAGTTCCGGGATTTGCAGCATAATTCAAATTCCTCTCATTTTTCCGTATTCATAGATTTGTTCACCGCCGCTGCGGTCTTGCAGTTGGCGTTGTGTTCGCTCAGGGTATGCGCATAGTAATAGCTGCCTTTGAGGTCGGTGACAAAGAAATACGCGTTCTTTGCAGCCTCATCCGGCTCAGGGGTAAGCGCAGCCTTGATGGCCGCAAGGCCGGGGTTTGAAATCGGCCCGGCAGGCAGGCCGGTACAGCTGTAGGTATCATACGCAGCCACGATATTTTCCGGGATCTTATCCCAGCCGCCATAGTAGGGTGCCACCCAGTTCCAGAGATAATTGTTGTCATCGTCGCTCTGGATGTGGCTGGAGGTGTTGCTCTGCAGGCGCGGATAGGGTGAGCCATCGGCCAGACGGTTGCGGAACACCTGCGCCACATTGGAGTCCTGACTGTTTCCTGCTTCCTCCTGAACAAACGATGCCAGTGTGATCAGCTCCGGCAGGGTCATAGCCTGCTTTTCGAGCTCTGCGTACATTTCCTCTGTGATCTGCGCGTCGAACTGTGCATAAAAGGTTGCCACATAGTTGTGCACGGTATCATCCTTCAAAAATTCGTAGGTCTCCGGGAAGAGATAGCCCTCGCACTTCATAAACCGGTCGGGCGCGTCTACATCGTCCGGCACATACTGCCAGAAGGTGTACTTGCTGAAATCGCCCTCGTTGGCTTCCTTCAAAAAATCCTCCGTGCTGCACAGACCCGCAGCTTCCATCTTTTGGGCGATGGCAATGGCAGTCGTTCCCTCCGGAATGGTCACGCGCACCGTCTCGGCTTTGGCGTAGGTGGACAGAACCGCAATGATGGCATCATAAGAACAGGCGCTCTTTTGCAGGGTGAAATCGCCATACTGCAGCTTTGACGCCGCTCCCTTCTGCCCCACATACCAGCGGAACAGATAGGCCGAACGGATAACCCCTGCATCCTTGAGCTTTTGGGCAATGGTGGAAACACCGCTGCCCTGCGGGATGCTCACCGTTACCTCCGCACCGGGTCTGCCATTGCCGCTGATCTCATTGCGCGCAAACAGCAGCGCCCCGCCAACGGCCAGTGCCAGCAGTACCACCAGCACCAGCAGGATCTTCCATACACCACCCTTTTTGCGGGCAGCATGAGAGCTTTTTTGTGCCATATGCACTCCTTTTTATATCAGTTTTCCAGCATCAGACGCATGTAGCTTTCGCTCACATCAAAGGGTTCCGCATCGAAGCGGATCATCCCGTATTCCTGCCGCTTGCCCTCGCCAAGGAACAGCGGCTGCGCTGCGCCCACGGTGATGACTGCCTTTTCCACGATCACTTCCTTCTCGCGGGCGGCTTCCATCAGCACTTCGGCAGCGCGGTCATTGTCGGCCTGCAGCTCCACAAAATAGAGTGTGCCCTCCTTGCGGAAATAGATGCCGTATGCCTGTTCTGTAGAAACGATGGTTGCACCGGCAGAATAGAGGTCGCCCAGCACCACCGCCATGCGCTCCGGGCTGAACTGCACCGTATCGGGCCAGAAACGCTCCCGCAGCTCGCACAGCTTTTTGGCTGTGACCGAGTCAAATTCCGCCTGACTCCACAGGTTGCGCTCCACCTCGCGGGGCAGACACCGCAGCGGGAATGCCCATGCAAAGCCCTTGTCCTGCAAAAACGCAGCCTGTTCCGGACCAGTGGGCACGGCCACTGTAAAGCCTGCGCCGCGCAGCTTCTGCTGGGCACACAGATAGTCCACAAGACCCGCCATGATCAGGCTTCCCTCGCCGCACAGGCCATATAAATAGGTGCCGGTGCGGCCCTGCAGCGTGACAGGAACTGCCAGCGCTACAGCTGCGATCTCGTCGTTTTCTTCTGCGACATAGACGTTCTGCTCGCCTGCAAACTGCTCAATGGCCTTTTTGGCAAATTCTTCCGATTCATTGCGCTGGCTCTGCCACAAGGCCAGCACTGCCGGTTTATCTTCCGGCTGCATCAAACGATACATCTGTCAGGATACCCCCTCTTATCGAAATTTATGTATGTCAGAAACGCTGTCATCAGTCTGCGGGTCGGTAGTTTCTCCGAAGACCGTCCGCTGGGGTGGGACCCTGTTGCCGTAGGCAATAGGGCCGGGCGATGGAATGGTTTGCAACAACAGTGACCGCCGCCAGTGGCGGAAATAGGGAGCTGTTGTTGGGGCCGCGGCCAGCGAGATGCAAGCGGATGCGAAGCAGCTGCTGGGTGCCGCAACCCGTATTTCGTGTCTGAGGAGAAAGCTGCCGACACACAGGCCCTGCAAACTTGTTCGTCTTTTAGTTTTTTAGAACGATTTTTTGCACTTCGGCCTGAATGTCTTCGATGCTGCGCATGTTGTCCCCGCTGGTACAATGCACGACGGCCCAGCCAAGGTGCGCGGCACAATACTCGGCGGCGCGGCGGCTGCGGGCGAGATACTCGGTGTCCTTCTCGTGCACATCCTTCTTGCTCTCGTCGCCGTGGTAACGCTGGGTCATAAGCTTTTGGCTCACGGCGGGGTCTACCTGTAAGTAGATCACCTCATCCGGCGCAGGCAGGCCCAGCAGATGGAATTCGTAGTCAAACAACCAGCCGAGAAAGCTTTCCCACTGCTCCGGCGGCAGCTTGGAGCACTGGTGCACCGCATTGGAGGTGGTGTACCGGTCTGCAATGACGATGCCTCCGTTCTCGTAAAAGCTGCCCCAGTCTTTTTTGTAGCTGGCGTAGCGGTCCACCGCGTAAAAGCTGGAGGCCGCATAGGCGTTCACATCGTCCGGATGCTGACCGAACTGCCCGGCCAGATACATTTTTACAAGGGCGCTGGAGTCACTGCCGTAGTCCGGGAAGCTCACCTCGCGCACCGCAAGGCCCTGTGCAGCCAGATACCCGGCCAGCAGCTTTGCCTGCGTGGCCTTTCCACTGCCATCCAATCCTTCAATGGCGATCAGTTTTCCCTTGCTCATACGCCTGCAGCCTCCTTGATGGATGCATATTTTGCGCGCACCTCAGCGGTTTTTCCGCAGCACATTTTTCCCTCCGGGCAGGGGCCGCTCACACAGGCCGGGCCGGACTTTGCAAAGATATGCGGTGCCACCGGATACACCAGCCCGAACATTTTTTCGGCCAGTTCCCGAATCTCCCACTGGGCACGGCTGCAGCAGCGCAGATGAAAAAAGTTCTGCAGGCTGCGGGCGTTCATCGTGACCACCATCTTGGTCTCGCAGGCGTTGGGCAGCACAAAGCGGGCGTCCTCGTTGGCCTGCTTGCTGGCCTTGGCGCGGGCCTGCTTTTCGGGCATTCCTTCGGCCATCAGGCGGGCAGTGTGGCCCTCTTCCAGCTTGTGAGCCAGATCAAGATAACGTCTGGCGTCCTCTTCCATACTGGCAAGGAAAGCCGCCTTTGCTTCCGGAATGGCTTCGATCTCCGGCGGCACCACATAGCGGAAGTCATCCAGCCGCACATAGCGCTGGCTCTGCACGCTGAAGGACGCGATACGGTGGCGAGTGATCTGGGCAAGCAGGGTGCGGCTGACCCCCTCGATGCCAAAGGTGAAGCTGGCGTGCTCAATGGGGCTGGCATGGCCCAGATCGCTGAGCATCGTCAGGAATTTAGCAGTTTTTTCTTCGTCCAACCCGTCCAGCAGATCGGTGATGTGGGCATCGGAATAGCACAGCTTTGCCGCTGCGGCCACTACCTTTTCGGGTTCCGGGGTATGGGCGATCAAACGAACAGTCATCATAAGTTTGTTATTCCTCCGCAGTGATTTTGGTGAGGGGTGCAAAATTGGCCATGGTCTTTTTGATTCCTACCTTTTCAAAGTTGATCTCCACGATCTGATCTCCGGCGGCGGGCTTCACGGCCACCACCTGACCCCGGCCAAACACCTTGTGCTCCACAATGTCGCCGGGTTCGTAGTGTTTGGGGCCGACAGAGGCCGGTTTCTGAGCAGGAGTGCCTGTAAAGGATATATGCTTTTCAGTTTTTTTCTGCGCTGCACCGCTGTAATTTCCAGAACCATATTGAGAGCCATAGCCAGTGCTTCCACCGCTGCGGCCATAGCCAGAACCGTAGCCGCCGGTGCTGCCGCCCCGGTTTGCGTAGGCAGAGCCAAAGCCGCGGCTCTCGCCTGCATTGTACTCCCGGTTCAGATAACCACTGCGGCTGCCTGCGCTGTAACCGTTCCCGTAACCGCCTGCGCTGCGGCCCCAGCCGGACGGCCCGGAATAGCCGGATGCGCCGCCGGGCACCGTATCACTATAGCTGTCACCCCAACCGCCAAAGCGGGAGCGCTGCTCCAGCACCGGGCTGCGGGTCTCCTCGATATACTCCGGCTCGATCTCCCGCAAAAAGCGGCTGGGCTCATTGCGTTGGGTGCGGCCATAGAGCATCCGGGAAACGCTGTTGGAGATGTACAGCTCCTTTTTGGCGCGGGTGATACCCACATAAGCCAGACGGCGTTCCTCCTCAAGGTCCGCTTCGGAATACTTGCTCATTTCGCTGGGGAATACACCCTCTTCCATTCCAATAAGGAACACGTAAGGGAATTCAAGGCCTTTTGCAGAGTGAATGGTCATCAGCACCACCTGATCTGCGCTCTCGTTGTAGCTGTCGATATCGCTGATGAGGGCGATGTCTTCCAGATAGCCTTCCAGCGTGGCTTCCTCGCCGTGCTGGTCGCAGTAGTTCTTGACATTGTTCACTAGCTGACCAAGGTTCTGCAAGCGGTCTGCCGCGTCCTCGTGGCCTTTGGCAGCGTCCGCTTCCAGCATTGCCTTATAGCCGGTCAGCTCGATCACATCGGCTGCAAACTCGTCCAGCGTGCGGGTTTCCAGAGAGTCCTGCAGGCGCTGGTAGATCTGCCAAAACTTGAGCAACGGCATTACGGCACGGCTGAGCTTTGCGTACTGGTCGGCGTGGCTGATGATATCCAGCATACCCACGCCCTTCTGCCCGGCCAGATCGGCAATGACCTCCACGGTAGTGGCGCCGATCTTGCGGGCAGGCTCGTTGATGATGCGGCGCAGGCGCACATCATCGCGGGGGTTCGCTACAATAGACATATAGGAGTGGATGTCCTTGACCTCTTTGCGGTCATTGAAGCGCTGGCCGCCCACGATCTTGTGAGGGATGCCCGCGCGGGTAAAGTAGCTTTCGATGGGGGCCGACTGGGCATTCATACGGTACAGAATAGCATGATCTGCCAGATGTCCACCCGCTTTCAGGTGCTGGCCGATCACATCCGCGATGTGGCTGGCCTCATCCTGCTCATTTTCAGCGGTGTACACCTGCACCTTGTCACCCTCGCCGTTGTCGGTCCACAGAGTCTTGCCCTTGCGCTCGGTGTTGTGCTGGATAACGCAGTTGGCGGCATTCAGGATATTGGAGGTGGAGCGATAGTTCTGTTCCAGACGAATGGTCTTTGTGCCGGGATAGAGCTTTTCAAAGTTGAGGATATTCTCAATGGTAGCCCCACGGAAGCGGTAGATGCTCTGGTCGTCATCGCCCACCACGCAGATGTTGCGCTCCGGACCGGTGAGCAGGCTGACCAGACGGAACTGTGCCACGCTGGTATCCTGATATTCGTCCACCAGCAGGTAGCGGTATTTGTTCTGGTAGAACTCCCTCACATCCGGATGTTCGGCCAGCAGCTGCACGGTCTGGTAGATGAGGTCGTCGAAATCAAAGGCACCGGCTTCCTTCAGGCGCTTTTCATAAGCGGCATAGATGCGGGCGGTCAGCGCACCCTTGGTGTCCTTTGCAGGGCTGGCGAGGGCCTGTTCCGGGCTGACAAGCTGATCCTTCCAGCGGCTCATCTGGTTGATGGCCGCTTTGATGGGCAGAAATTTATCGTCCACATTCAGGTCTTTGTAGACCGCCTTCATCACACGCTGGGAGTCGTCCGTATCATAGATGGTAAAGCTGCGAGGATAGCCGATCTCCTCCGCCCAGCGGCGCAGGATGCGCACACAGGCCGAGTGGAAGGTGGATGCGAACACCTCATCGCCTTCTTCACCGCCCAGCATCCGGCGCAGACGCTCTTTCAGCTCCCCTGCCGCCTTGTTGGTAAAGGTGATTGCCATTACGTTCCAACTGCGCACCGCGTTCTGGCGCAGCATCCCATCCAGCCAGCCGGGCGCGGCAGTGCCTGTCATAATGGCGTTGCGCAGAGCCTTCACATCCTCCTCGGTGGCTGGGCGCGGCGTCTGTCTGGAGCCGTGGGCTGAGCCGAACCGGATGAGATTGGCAATGCGGTTGACCAGCACAGTGGTCTTGCCGCTGCCCGCACCGGCCAGAATGAGCAGCGGGCCGTCGGTGGTGAACACCGCCTGCCGCTGCATATCGTTCAGGCGGCCAAACTGTTTTTCGATATAGGTATCGCGCAGAGCGCAGAATTCCTGTGTGAGATCTGTTGCCATGGTTTCCCCTGTTCCTTTTATGTTTATACTATCAAAGTACAGTATACCACATTTTAAAACGATTGAGAATAGCCGCCGCGTTCGCTCTGGCTATTTTCAGCGGAAAAAATATTTTTATAATTTGTAACTCCGAAAAGCCTGCGGGCTTTTCGGAGTTACTTTTTCACGAAAGAGGTTGTAGAGAAAAATTGAATCTGATAAAACAGCAACCGTTTTTCGTTACGGCCTTTTTGTGAAAATGTGTTTGGAGCAGCCCGCAGGCTGCGACAAACACGAAATAAATAATATAATTTCCTTATTTTATGCCCAAAGCAAACGCGGCGGGCATTTCAAATTGTAAAACAAAAACCGCCCGACAGCTCTTGCGAACCGACGGGCGGGAAAATCGTTTTTCAGGAAATGCTTAGCCGAAAATGTTGATCAGGATACCGGCAGCAACAGCGGAGCCGATAACGCCTGCCACGTTGGGGCCCATTGCGTGCATCAGCAGGAAGTTGGAGGGATTCTCGCTCTGACCAACCTTCTGAGAGACACGGGCAGCCATAGGCACAGCGGAAACGCCTGCAGAACCGATCAGCGGGTTCACCTGACCACCGGTCAGCTTGTACATCACCTTGCCGCACAGCACACCGGCAGCAGTGCCGAAGGAGAATGCGATCAGGCCCAGCACGATGATGAACAGGGTGCGGGTATTCAGGAAGGTGTTCGCAGAGGTGGTGCAGCCAACAGACAGTGCCAGGAAGATGGTGATGATGTTCATCAGCTCATTGCCGGCGGTCTTCTGGATACGGTCCACGACGCCGCACTCCTTCATCAGGTTGCCCAGCATCAGCATACCGACCAGAACGGCGGCATCCGGCACGATGAGGGAGACGATGATGGTGACCATGATGGGGAAGATGATCTTCTCGG
>OOAZ01001702.1_pt1 | contig 13816 bp, 12 predicted proteins | sample 1671221 | NCBI WGS metagenome assembly OOAZ01 (sample SAMN06348134, study PRJEB24527) | human gut metagenome | biome: human gut; feature: ankylosing spondylitis patient; material: feces | host: Homo sapiens | place: China | collected 2015-10
GATGGAGTCTTTGTCGATCATATATTTTGTCTGGTCGGTCAGCGGACAATGCAAGGAGATGATGTCCGACTCGCGATACAGTTCGTCTAACGAAACATAAGAAATACCTTCTTCTCCGGCAAACTTCATGTCCGGGTAAAGGTCATAAGCCAGAATACGCATTCCGAACCCTTTCAACAGGCGGATCAGGATCTTGGCGATCTTTCCCGTGCCGATAATACCGATCGTCTTGCCGTGCATATCGAACCCCATCAGGCCGTTCAGCGAGAAATTACCGTCTCGCGTACGCCAGTAGGCACGGTGTATCTTACGGTTCAGCGACAGCATCAGGGCAAGCGAATATTCGGCTACGGCGTAAGGCGAATAGGCCGGTACGCGAACGACCGGCAGCTTTCCTTTGGCCGCTTTCAGATCCACATTATTAAAACCGGCACAACGAAGGGCCAGCAGTTTGACACCATTGTCCACCATCGCATCGATCACAGCGGCATCGGCGGTGTCGTTGACAAAGATACAGACCGCGTCCGTATCTTGCGTCAAGACTACATTGTTCGGATTCAAATGTCCTTTATAGTAGCGAATGTCGTAATTGTACTTTTCATTTACTTTGTCGAATGAAGCTATATCGTACGGTTTAGCTCCAAAGAATGCAATTTTGTATGCCATATTATTTGTTTTTATATCTAACAATCAAAACGGCCTAAATGTTGAAAAGAAAAGGTGGGTAGTAGAAAAGGAAAGGTCCGGCTAAAGAGTGCTTAACCGGACCTCTACCCATATATAGTTTTTATTAATGAAGTATATCGTTCAGCCTTCCTTTGAAGACTGTCCTTTTTTATTCGCAGCTGCATTACGCTTATTATCCCGATGAATAAAAAAGCCACCTATAATAACTGTCGATAATAAGCACATCCCCATAAACCACATCATATTCATAATATTCATACAGTCTCTCCTTTCTGTTTTGTGTTTGTATTATCTAATAAAACAAAGATAGCCATTCTTTCCATCCGTCCAAGCGTAACAGTCTAAAATTTACGGGAATTCGATTTCCACCGTCGTTCCCTTCCCGACCTCGGACGTAATCGTGATTTCCGCCCCGTAGCTTCTTAGGATACGCATGGAAAGACTGAGTCCGATACCATGCCCGGCGAACTCCCGTGTGTTGGAGGCACGATAGAAAGGTTGGTACACACGGGCGATCTCCTCCTCAGGAATACCGATCCCCATGTCCGTAATGGTCAGGACAGAACCTTTCAACTGCATCTCGACAGGCGCTTCTCCCGAATATTTACAGGCATTATTCAAGATGTTGCCGATAGCGATCTTCAGCAGATGCGGATTCGCCTCGATAGCGAAAGCGAAATGGTCGGTTGTAAAACGAACGCGGTTACCCACGAACTGCATCAGGAAGTCGGCCAGCAAAACCGTCTCACGTGCATTCTTCAGGATCTCCTTATCCCCATGAGAGAGGAAAAGCAGGTTCTTCATCAATAGGATGATGCGTTTCGTTTCGGAAGCGATACGCCCCAATGCTGCCTGGTATTCGGCCGGCGTACGTTCCTTCAGCAAGCTGATCTCGCATTCTCCCTGGATGGCCGTAAGCGGATTATTCAGTTCATGAGATGCATTGCTGATAAAAGACTTCTCTCTCTGGTAAGCCGCATCGATACGGTCGACCATGCGGGTCGCATACAAACGGCCGACGAAATAGACCAGGACGGCACTGATCACCAGCATCCCCAGCAACAGCCAGCCGATCCGATGCTGGATATCCCCGCCGTACTGGTTGCTCGACACAACCAGTACGATAAAATTGCCCTCATTATCCGGATAGTAGACAGCCGCTCCTAATTCTTTCCCTTCATGGAAACGAACCACATTGCCTGCATACAGGGAAGCGATCTTCTCATCGGTCAGGTAACGGGACAAGACGGCATGCGCCTCCGTTATGCTGTCGGCGTTCAGCAAGATTTCCGCTGCAACAGGCAACGTCTCCTCATAATGTTGCTGGATACGGGCATAATCTTCCTCGTCCAACTCATCCTTCTCCCAATGCTTCTGTGCCGTCGCGTATGCCTTCTCCGTCAGATAGGAATAGTAGAGGCGGCTGATATAGTCGGTCGCCACAAAATAGAAAACGACTGTCACCACCGAAATAATGCCGATCGTGATAGCCGTATAAAAAAGCGCTATCTTGTTCCCGGTCTTCATGCTTCCATCATATAGCCCACTCCCACTACGGTGCGGATCAGTTTGTGGTCGAAATCCTTGTCGATCTTGCTACGCAGGTAATTGACATAGACATCCACCACATTCGTATTCGTATCGAAGTTCTTGTCCCAGACATTTTTCAGCAAGGTCAGCCGGCTCTGTGCCGTCCCCTGGTTCTGGATCAGATATTCGAGCAGGCGGTATTCCTTTACGGTCAGGTCGATCACCACCTTGCCACGGATCGCCCGGTGGCTGGACGGATCGAGTGTCAGGTCTCCACAACTCAGAAGCGGTACGGCAGGTTCCACCCCCGTACGCCGCAAAAGGGCTTTGATACGGGCTTCCAGTTCCTGGAAACTGAAAGGTTTCACCAGATAGTCGTCGGCACCGGCATCCAGTCCGTTCACGATATCGTCCGTCGTCCCTAAGGCGGTCAGCATGATGACGGGCGACTGGTAGCCATACGCCTGGCGATACTGTTTACAGAGTTGCAGGCCGTTCATCTTCGGCATGATGATGTCGAGTATCAACAAGTGGAAATCTTCCTGCTGAACCAACTCCCAGCCGGCTTGCCCGTCATTGGCCACGCGGACTTCATGGCCGAACTCCTGCAAGCCCCGCTCGATGAAAGAGGCGATGTTTATTTCATCTTCTACTAATAATATCTTTGCCATTACATATTTTTGTGTATCGGACTACAAATATAGGATAAATGATGATTGTTGGGTGATTCTTTTCCTCCCAATCTCTTTATAATTTACGTTGCAACAATTTTCCGTCTTTATCGTACAGCATCCGCCGGTAAAAGGTTTCGACCATCAGGGGGAAGACGAAGAGGGTGAAGAAGGTCGCTCCTATCAGGCCGCCGATGATGACGATCGCCAATGGCCGCTGGCTTTCCGAACCGATGCCGTGACTGAGTGCCGCAGGCATCAGACCGATAGCAGCCATCGAAGCTGTCATCAGGACGGAGCGGACACGCGAACGGACGCTCTGTTTGATGGCCTGGTCCAACGGGCTACGCGCCTTCAGGTTACTTTTGATATCCGATATCATGATCACCCCGTTCTGTATGCAGATACCGAAGAGAGCGATAAACCCGATCCCCGCCGATATCGAAAAGTTGAAACGGGTAAGCAGCAAAGCCAGAATCCCCCCGACCGCGGCATACGGCACATTCAACAAGACCAGTCCTGCATCACGGGCATTCCCGAAGAGGACGAAAAGGATGATAAAGATAATCGCGATACTGACCGGTACGACCTGTGCCAACCGTTTCGTGGCCCGTTGCTGGTTCTCGAAATCGCCTGTCCATTTCAACGTATAACCCTCCGGCAAACGCACCCGCTCCTTCACCTTCTGCTGCGCTTCGGCGACAGCCGTCCCCATATCCCGTCCGCGGACGGAAAACTTGACGGCACAGAAGCGGGCATGATTATCGCGGTAGATAACCAGCGGTCCCGTAATCGTGCGGATATCCGCCAGTTCCTTGACCGGGATCATCGCCCCGTCGCGTGCAGGGACCAGTATCTTGCCGATCTCGTCTTCACTCCGGCGGAAAGAGGATTCATAACGGACCATGATGTTGAACTTCCGTTCGTCCTCGTAAAGCAGCGAGGCGCTCTTTCCCCCGATCGCCATCTCGATGATCGACTGCACGTCCTCTTTCGCCACACCGTAACGTGCCAGGCGGGATTCGTTCAGTTCGATCCTCAGTTCCGGCTGTCCGATATTGCGGATCACTCCCAGATCTTCAATCCCGTCCACCGTCTGCAAGACCTTATACACCTCGACCGCTTTCTTCTCCGACTCGTACAGGTCTTTGCCGAACACCTTCACTGCGATAGAACCTTTCACCCCGCTGGCTGCCTCCTCCACGTTGTCGCTGATCGGTTGCGAGAAGTTGAAGTCCACCCCCGGATAGATATCCAGCCGTTCCTGCATCTTCTCGATCAGTTCCGCTTTCGTCAGCTTGCTCTCCCATTGCTTCTCCGGATAGATATCCACATGAAACTCGATGTTGTAGAAACCTGTCGCATCCGTCCCATCGTTCGGCCGTCCCGTCTGTGACAAGACTTGGCGGACTTCGGGATAAGAAGCCAACGTGCGCCTCATCCGGTTTGCCAGTTCCACCGATTCATCCAACGAGATGCTCTGCGGAAGCGTCGCCCTGATATAGATGGAACCTTCGTTCAACTGCGGCAGAAACTCCGTCCCCAACAAGGTGAATCGTCACCGTCATCCGTTTATGGGCATGGCAACGGTCGAACAGCCCCGTCGCCATCCGGTTTACCCAAGCCAGGAACGGGTTATGCTTCTCCCTCACATTCTTCTTCAACAACATCGACGAGAGGACCGGCACAAGTGTCAGGGTAAAGATCAAGGCCCCCAACAGGGCGAAGCCCAACGTATAGGCCAACGGACTGAACATCTTCCCTTCGACCTTCTGGAAAGAGAAGATCGGAACCAATGCCGTGATGATGATCAACTTGGAAAAGAACACAGCTTTCGCCCGGTCTTTCGCCGTATGCCGGATAATCCCCATCTTGCTCATCACGTTAAAGGCAGGCATCCCCACTTCGCGGGCTTTCCTGTCGAGTGCGACAAACAGCCCCTCCACCATCACGACCGCCCCGTCGATAATGATGCCGAAGTCTATCGCCCCCATCGACAGCAGGTTCGCACTCATCCCCATCGCCCGGAGGCAGATGAAAGCAAAGAGCAGCGCCAACGGTATGATGATCGACACCACGACCGTCGTACGCCAGTCCGCCATAAAAATCAACACAATGAAAGTCACCAGCAAGATTCCCTCTATCAGGTTGCGAGTCACCGTATGCACCGCCAGGTCCACCAGATTCTCCCGGTCATAGAAGGGGACGATCCGCACATCCTCCGGCAACGAGTTTTGCTGGATATCGGCGATCTTGTCTTTCAGGGCGGCGATCACTTCACTGGGGTTCTCCCCTTTCCGCATCACGACGATCCCCTGCACCACGTCGTCCTCTTCCATCCTTCCGACCTGCCCGAGACGGGGCAAAGAGGACTCATGCACGTCCGCCAGGTTCTTCACCAGGATAGGCGTACCGTTGATGTTCTTCACCACGATATTCTCGATCTCCTTCACGTCGTTGATCAAACCGATCCCCCGGACGACATACGCCTGCGAACTCCGGGTGATCACGTCCCCTCCTACGTTGATATTGCTCTTGGCAATGGCGTCGTAGAGTTCGAGTGTCGTCACTCCGTAGTTGATCAGTTGGTTCGGATTCACACTCACCTCGAAGGTCTTCACCTCTCCTCCGAAGCTGACGATATCCGCCAATCCGGGGACCGCCCTCAATTTCCGTTCGATCACCCAGTCCTGGAAAGTCTTCAACTCCCGTACCGTCCGTTTGTCGCTACGCAATGTATACCGGAAAATCTCTCCCGTAGGCCCGTACAACGGCTGTACCTCCGGTGTCACCCCTTCCGGCAGGTCTGCATCGTTCAAGAGGTTATAGACCTGCTGGCGGGCATAGAAATCGTCCACATCGTCGTCAAACATCACATGGATGACCGACAGCCCGAACAGTGTCGTACTCCGGATATCCGTCTTCTTCTGTACCGGGTTCATGGCTATCTCGACCGGGATCGTGATGAACTTCTCGATCTCCTCCGCGCTCCGTCCCGGCCATTGGGTAATGATCGTCACCTTCGTGTTCGTCACATCGGGAAAAGCGTCGACAGGCGTATGCAGGAAACTGACCGCCCCGGCGATAACGGCTATCACGGTCAGGAAAAAGATGAAAAATTTGTTCCTGAGCGAGAAGGTGATGATTCTATCTATAAAGGTATGCATCTTGTTTCTTATTTTAAAGCATTATAGACCAGCAGAGCATTCTTGTTCACGACCACGTCTCCCTCTTTCAGTCCGGCATTCAGGTAGCAGTATTCGTCCGTCTGCTTATAGACGCCGACTTCCTGCATCCACAGGCGGCCATCCGTACCGACACACACGACATACTGCTTGCCTCCCTCGAATATCAGGGCGTGCGCCGGTATGCGGGGCATAAGCTGCCCTTCCACCCGGCATTGTACATACACGTTCGTAAACATTCCCGGTTTAAGCATATAATCCTTATTGTTCAATTTGATACGGACCTTCATCGTCTTGCTCTCACTATCGAGCAAGTTATAGACCTTGTCGATCGTCCCGGCAAACTCCCTGTCCTTCCCGTAGGCGAGCGTCGTGATACGGACAAGCGCTCCTTCCTGTATCTTGCGGATATCGCCTTCGTACACATCCGCCATCACCCAGACATTGTCCAGACCGGAGACGGTAAACAACTCCTCTTCCCGGTCGGAGCGGATCAGCATATCCCGGCTGATGTTCTTCCCGACTACAAAGCCGGAGACGGGAGAGGTTATATCATAAGTCGAGTTGGCACCGATCCGGTAGATGTCATACACCTCACGCAGCCTTTTCACCTCCGCCTTCGCACCGGCAGCTTCCTGTTCAGCCTGCAAGAGATCACGTTCGGAGGCCGTTCCGCTTCCGAGCATATCCCGTACTGCTTCGAGGTTACGGTCGGCCAAGGCGAGTCGACGGACGGCATCCTTCTGCTGTTTCTCGAAATCGGCCACTTCGCTGCTTCGGATAACGGCAAGGAGATCGCCTTTCTCCACATAATCGCCGGCTTCAACCTCTACCTGCGTAACGGTCCCTCCGAAGATAGGATACACCTGGGCTACCTGCTCCGCATCGAAGGCGACACGACCGTTCAACAACAACTCGTTGTTCAAAGGCGTCCTTCGTACGGTATCGACCGAGATCACCTGCCGGAGACTGTCTGTCAACATCAGGTCCGTAGACGTTTGTTCTGGCATGGCGGCTTGCTTGCCGCATGAAAAGAACAGGGGGAAAAGAAAGAGTAGAAAAAGAGTTTTCTTATTCATATTTATAGAGATATATTTTAAATTCTTATTTGTTCTATTGAGGGTGTGCCAAATATCGGTATTCATGGAACGCAGACAACGCAGACGAGCGCAGATTAACGCAGATATTATTAATTATCAGCAAAATAAATCTGCGTCCGTCTGTGTGTTCTGCGTCATCTGCGTCCAGTGATATCAAATTGACACACCCTCAACGCCCACAACTGTGTTCAACTCCTCCACCGCCATCACCACCTCCTTTTGCATACCGTATAACTGCAAACAAGTCTCCTTATAAGCCTCATAATAATCGATAAACTCCAACAGGCTGATGTTGCGCTTTTGGAAACCGGCGTTCACCCCTTCGATGATGCGATTGAAATCCCGCTCCAGCTCATAATCCGAGGAATGGTAAAGCTCCAACGCCTTTTCCAGCTTCGTGTAACAAGCAAAAAGCTCGTTATCCGCCTGCCTGCGTGCCAGCTCCGCCAAACTGTTGTTGCGAAGGACAGAGAGGCGTGCCGATTTGATATTTCCCTGGTTACGGTTGAAGATGGGGACAGAGACACTCAATCCGATGGCAAAATAATTGTTGCAGAAGTTCCCCGCCCTGTCATAAGCCCCTTTCAAGCTCACTTCAGGGAAAGCGAGCGACCGCTGCAAACGCACATCCGCCTCCGAAGCCCGTATGTCCGCCTCCGCCTGTTTCAGGCCGGGACGCTCGGCTATACGGGCACTCAATTCAGCGAACGGGAGTTTATCCAGACTGATGCGGTCCAGCACCGATTCATCGAAAACCGGTATCATATCTTTGGTGAAATCATAGAAAATAAGCTCATAGCCTGCCTTGACGAAGGGGTCAATGACAGTTTCGCAGGTATAAAGGGGGACATACGCTACCGGATGGGGCTGTTGTTTTTTGAAATCCTCCAGTGCCAGATAGTTGGCACAGCGTCCGGACATCAGAAAACGCAGATCGCCTTCCGGCGGACAGAGCCCATCAAGATAGTGATTTTTGTTGTCTGGTTCTTCAATGTAAGGAAAATATCCGCCAATTTCTCTCATAAATGCCTCCTGTGCAATTTGTTCAAAATGTGTATTTCTAGTAATCACATTATAGCACAAATATGCCAAAGTGTAAACGAGATTGTTGACAATGTAATTAAAATGAAAATAATTACATAAAAAGATTGACAAAATTCGGATATGTTACTATAATAAGGTAAAGCAATGGCGCAGATAGGGTGAATGTGCCGTTTTTTTTTTAGGAAAATGTATTCCAGGGCAGGACATATGTGTTTTGCCATTGGAACATTTTCACAAGAATTTACAAGAGGAGGAACAAAAGATGTACAAATATATCTTGAAGAGACTATTGATGATGATCCCAGTGCTTCTGGGTGTTACATTCATCGTATTTTTCATCCTGAATTTGTCACCGGGTGATCCGGCTGCAATGATTCTCGGAGATCAGGCATCTGCGGAAGCCCTGGAGATGAAGAGAGAAGAGCTGGGACTCAATGATCCGCTGGTTGTCCGTTACGGCAGATACGTTGTCAACATGGTACAGGGAGACCTGGGAACATCCTATAAGAATGACTTAAGTGTATGGGATCAGGTTATGGAGCGTTTCCCAAATACGGCAGTACTGGCGGTGGCCGGTATTCTGGTGGCCCTGATAATCGGTATCCCCGCAGGCATCATTTCGGCGAAGAAGCAGTATTCCGTTGTGGATAATGTGTCGATGGTGCTCTCGCTGATCGGTGTTTCCATGCCGAACTTCTGGTTTGGTCTTCTGGTGGTTATTGTCTTTGCTCTGAATCTTGGCTGGCTGCCTTCTCAGGGTATGGGAGAGGGTGGAGTCGAGCTGCTTAAGAGCCTGGTGCTTCCGGCACTGACCCTTGGAACCGGCTGTGCGGCAACCATTACCCGTATGACCCGTTCGTCCATGCTGGAGGTTATTCATCAGGATTACATAGATACGGCGAAAGCAAAAGGTGTATCCGAGCGTACCATCACCTTCCGTCATATGCTCAAAAACGCTCTGATTCCCATCGTTACGGCAGTCGGTCTGCAGTTTGGTACACTGCTTGGCGGCGCCATGCTGACGGAGACCGTATTCTCCTGGCCAGGACTGGGACGACTGATGGTCGATTCCATTAAGTCAAAGGATATTCCGATGGTTCTCGGCTCGGTTGTTTTCATGGCGGTCATGTTCTCCATCGTCAACCTGACGATAGATATCATATACGCCTTCGTAGACCCGAGAATCAAATCACTGTATAAGAAGAAATAAGGAGGAGTATCCAGATGAGTAAAGCAAAAAAAGTCCAGCCATCCTCCCAACAGCGTACTTTATGGCAGGAGACCTGGAGACGTTTTAAGAAAAACAAGCTGGCGGTTGCGGGAATGATTTTCCTGATGGCACTGGTTGTCATTGCCATTGCCACCATTATCATTGATGCGGTGAATCCGTCTATTTATGAGACTTATGTTATTAAGCAGAACCTAAGAGAGCGTCTTGCACCGCCGAGTGCGGCGCATATTTTCGGACAGGATGAGTTCGGAAGAGATATGCTGATGCGTATTCTCTGGGCGATTCGCTCCTCTTTGTTTATGGGAGCTCTATCCATTGCACTCTCCTGTATCGTCGGAGGTCTGCTCGGAGCCATTGCCGGCTATTACGGCGGCAAATTAGATAACGTTATCATGCGTATCATGGACGTTTTTCTGGCAATTCCTTCCATGCTGCTGGCTATCGCCATCGTAGCGGCTTTCGGAACCAGTCTGGTGAACGTGCTGCTGGCCATCGGTATTTCCTATGTGCCGACTTTTGCCAGAACCGTCCGCGCGCCGATTCTCACCGTTAAGGGACAGGAATATATTGAAGCGGCAAAGGCTGTGGGTGCCAGTGATTTCCGTATTATTTTCAAATACATCTTTCCGAACTCCATGGCGCCGATTATAGTACAGGTAACCCTTGGCGTGGCAGGTGCGATTCTTTCCATCGCCGGTCTGTCATTCCTGGGACTTGGTATTCAGCCGCCGACACCGGAGTGGGGCGCAATGCTTTCCGGCGGACGTGCTTACTTAAGAAACGCTCCGCACCTGACCGTATTCCCGGGTATTGCGATCATCATTACGATCCTTTCCCTGAACCTGTTAGGCGATGGTCTTCGTGATGCGTTAGACCCGAAACTGAAGAAGTAGGGAGGACAAAATATTGGAAGATAACAAAAACTTAATTCTTGATATCAAGGATCTTGTGATCCATTATGAGACCGATGACGGCGTTGTAGAGGCGGTAAACGGCATCGATATCCAGTTAGAGCACGGAAAAACCTTAGGACTGGTAGGAGAGACCGGATCCGGAAAGACAACAACCGCTCTTTCAATCCTGCGTCTCGTTCCGGACCCGCCGGGAGTTATTAAAAACGGTTCCATCCTTCTTGACGGAAAAGATATCTTAAATATGCCGCAGAAGGAGCTGGAGGCGATCCGTGGAAATACCGTTTCCATGATCTTCCAGGATCCGATGACATCCTTAAACCCGGTGCTCACCGTCGGTGATCAGATCGCCGAGGTTATCAAGCTTCATGATAAGATCAGTGAGAAAGAGGCTGAGCAGAAGGCCGGCGATATGTTGGAGGTCGTAGGTATCCCGAGAGAACGTTTCGGTGAGTATCCGCACCAGTTTTCCGGTGGTATGAAGCAGCGTCGTTATCGCTATGGCTCTTGCCTGCAACCCGAAGCTCCTTCTTGCCGATGAGCCGACAACCGCTCTCGATGTGACGATTCAGGCACAGGTCCTCGAGACGATGAAGGATTTAAGAAAGAAATTTGGTTCCGCGATGATCATGATCACCCATGATCTGGGAATTATCGCAGAGGTCTGTGATGAGGTGTCCGTTGTCTACGCCGGACAGATCGTAGAGCATGGAACTCTGGAAGATATCTTCAACCACACCATGCACCCATACACAGAAGGTCTTTTCGGTTCTCTTCCGAACATTGAGGACCGCAAGGCAAGACTTCAGCCGATTCCGGGCTTGATGCCGGATCCGACAAACCTTCCGAAGGGCTGCCCGTTCTCCCCGAGATGTAAGTACTGCACAGAAGCGTGCAAAAAAGACAGACCGGAAAAGAAGTGGGCGAGCGATACGCACTATGTGCGCTGCGTCCGCTACGAAGAGCCGGGATTTTCCATTGAAAGGAGTGAGCAGTAATGGCAGATACGATCCTTGAAGTAAAACACCTGAAAAAATATTTCAACACTCCAAAGGGACTGCTCCATGCGGTCGATGACGTGAACTTCACTCTGGAACGTGGAAAGACCCTCGGTATCGTAGGTGAGTCCGGATGCGGTAAGTCCACCACAGGACGTTCGATTTTACGTCTCATCGAGCCGACCTCCGGTGAGGTCATCTTCGACGGTGAGGATGTATGTAAAAAGAATAAAAATGAACTCCGTCTCTTAAGACGTGACATGCAGTTGATCTTCCAGGACCCGTACGCGTCCCTTGACCCGAGAAAGACAGTCAGTGAGATCATTGCTGAGCCGTTAAAGCTCCAGAAGCTTATTACGGACCCGAAAGCCCGTATGGACCGTGTGCGTGAGCTGATGCAGGTCGTAGGTCTTGCGGACCGCCTGATCAATACATATCCGCATGAGCTTGACGGTGGCCGCCGCCAGCGTATCGGTATCGCGAGAGCACTTGCGATGAAACCGAAGCTGATCGTCTGCGACGAGCCGGTTTCTGCCCTTGACGTATCCATTCAGGCGCAGATCTTAAACCTGATGCAGGATCTTCAGGAACAGATGGGATTAACCTATATCTTCATCACACACGACCTTTCCGTTGTCAACCACTTTGCGGATGATATTGCAGTTATGTATCTTGGACAGCTCATCGAGAAAGCTCCGTCTGAGTTGCTTTTCGATAAGCCGACCCATCCGTATACACAGGCTCTGCTCTCCGCAATTCCGGTACCAAGCCTGAAAAAGAAGAGAGAGCGTATCATCTTAAAGGGTGAGATCACTTCCCCGATCAACCCGAAGCCAGGCTGCCGTTTTGCTGCCCGCTGTCCGTATGCGACAGACCGCTGCAGAAGCGAGGAACCGGTACTCCGCGAGATCGAACCGAATCATTTCGTGGCATGCCATCTGACGGAAGGCAAATAAGGAGACATTTATATGCCCCCGCCGGTATCTGGCGGGGGTATACTGTTTTAAATGATTGTTTGCTCTGCAATCGGAACTGCCGACAGAGCTGACGCGGTTTATGCTGTACAGGGCTGTGATGGTACCGAACAGATACGTAAGTATATTAAATTTGACAGGGAAATGATCCTGCGATAAAACTACATATATAAAAAGGAAAGAGAGGACCTGGAACCATGAAACAGATCGATATCAGAGACTTTACAAATTATCATTATCCCACGATCTTTACCCCGGCACCGGATGGAAAACATGCGGTGATGGCAGTGGTGGATGCCAATGAGAAGGACAACTGCTATGAGTCCTGCTTATGGCTCTATGATATGGAGACAAAGAAAACTTCCAGACTGACAGGCGGAAAGAAAGAGCGCACCTTTATTTGGATGGATTCCGAGACTGTCCTCTTTATTGCGGACCGTGAGAAGACTTATCAGGAAAAGGCGAAGAATGAGGAAGACTGGACCTGCTTCTACACCCTGAATATCCATGGTGGCGAGGCACAGTTCGCTTTCGCTGTTCCGTATAAGGCAGTGAAGATGAAAAAGGCCGGAAATAAACTTGTCCTCACGGTAAAATATGATTACAATAAGCCGGATCTCTCCCATATGGAAGAGGGCGAGGAGAAAAAGGCCGCTCTCAAGGCCTGGAAGGAAGAGAAGGACTACGAGGTATTTGACGAGCTTCCGTTCTGGGCGAACGGTCAGGGAATCGTAAACAAGAAGAGAACGAGACTGGCGGTTTACGATCCGGAGAATGGTTCCTGCGAGATCGTGACACCGGATTATGAAAATGTGGAGAATTCCTGGGTAGAGGGAGACGATACGATCCTCTATGTCTCCAGCCTTTATACCGATAAAAAGGACGTATATCAGGGCCTAAAGCAGTATACGATCTCCACTGGAGAGCTCAAGACCCTTGTGGAGCAGAAGGACATGAGCATCGATTACGCGTGCATCCTCAAAGGAAAAGTGACCTTCTTTGGTTCCTACATGAAGGAATACGGTTTCAACGAGAATGACAAACTGTATACAGTAGAGGACGGCAAAGTGGAGCTCCTTTCCGATTACGATGACAGCATCCACAACTCCATCTGCTGTGACTGTAAATTCGCGGATGGTGCTTCTGCAGTTCATGACGAGGATAAGATCTACTTTATCGCGACCTTAAGAAAACAGAGTGTGATCCGGACCTTCGATGCTGAGGGCAATATGGAGACGATCCTGGACCGTCAGGGCAGTGTCCACACACTGGCGAAGTCCGGCGATACCGTATACTTTACCGGTATGCGTGATATGGGACTCACCGAGTGCTACGCGTTTGACGGAAAAGAGGAGACGAAGCTCACTTCCTTCAACGATGCTGTGATGGCAGAGAGAAGTGTATTCCCGGTTGAGGAATTTACCTTTACATACAAGGACCTTGAACTGGACGGCTATGTGATCAAACCGGTAAACTTTGATCCTG
>OOAZ01001703.1_pt1 | contig 13805 bp, 10 predicted proteins | sample 1671221 | NCBI WGS metagenome assembly OOAZ01 (sample SAMN06348134, study PRJEB24527) | human gut metagenome | biome: human gut; feature: ankylosing spondylitis patient; material: feces | host: Homo sapiens | place: China | collected 2015-10
GCACTCCGCCCAGGCCGAGCGGATCATCGGCGTCTCGCCCGAGATCGAACACGTCCGCCAGCTGATCGACAAGGTGGCCCCGTGCGAGGCCCGGGTGCTGATCACGGGCGAAAACGGCACGGGAAAGGAGCTTGTGGCCCGCTGGCTGCACGCCAAGAGCGTCCGCGCGGCGGCCCCGTTCGTCGAGGTCAACTGCGCGGCCATCCCCTCCGAACTGATCGAGAGCGAACTGTTCGGCCACGAGCGCGGGGCCTTCACCTCGGCCGTCAAGCAGCGCAAGGGCAAGTTCGAGCAGGCCGACGGAGGCACGCTCTTCATGGACGAGATCGGCGACATGTCGCTCGCGGCGCAGGCCAAGGTGCTGCGCGCCCTGCAGGAGAGCCGCATCAGCCGCGTGGGAAGCGACCGGGACATCGAGGTCAACGTGCGCGTGGTGGCCGCCACGAACAAGAACCTGCGCGAGGAGATTCAGAAAGGGAATTTCCGCGAAGACCTCTACCACCGTCTGGCGGTGATCGTGGTGCGGGTTCCGCCGCTGCGCGAGCATGCCGGGGACATTCCTGCGCTGGTCGAGCATTTCATCCGCACGATCGCCTCGGAATACGGCTCCGCCCCCAAACCCATCGACGCCGACGCGCTGGCCGAGCTGCAACGGATGCCGTGGAGCGGCAACATCCGCGAACTGCGCAACGTCATCGAGCGTCTGATCATCCTCTCCGGCGACCGCATCACGGCACGCGACGTGAAGGAGTACTGCTGACCCGCGCCCGGTTAAGAACCGGGATTCGCATTGCGGCTGGCAGCTTCGGCTCGCTCTCCGTCCGGTTCTCCGTCCGGTTCTGCGCGAACATGCGAACACGCGAACAGGGGCGAACATCCTTTGTTCGCGTGTTCGCTTCTTTGCCCGGCCGAAAAGACAGAACCGCGGCGAACGGTCCCGGCCCGATGCCGGAGCCGCGAAACGAAGTCCCGGCTAAAAGTGGCAAGAAACGGGGCCGGTTTGCTTGCAAACCCGCAAATAGGCGCCCGTTTCGAACGTTAGACGGGACGAAGTAGGCAAAGGCATCCGCCGGGGAGTTTTTGGTACTTTTTGCGGTCAAAATGTACAAAGTACCCCGCGGGCGAAGACCGCGGTTAACAGCCGACCAAAAGCGGCAAACAACACCAGTCGCAGACTGCGATCGGTACTTTTTGCGGCCAAAAGTACATCACCTTCCGCGGGCAAAGACCGCGGTTATCCTTGTTCCGCCACAAGCGAGAATGCGGAGGTTGCGCCTCCTGCACGTTGCCACTGGCCGCGAACGACTCCGGCCCGATGCCGGAGCCGTCAAACGAAGGCCCGGCTAAAAGTGGCAAGAACCGGGCGTCACAGCAGCTCCAGCAACTCGCCGGGCCGGTCGACCAGATGCCGCGCCCCGGCGGCGATCAGCTCCGCACGGTCGCGGAAACCCCACGTCACACCCGCCGAGCGCACCCCGGCAGCCGCCGCGGTCTCGATGTCCACCCCCGAATCGCCGACATACAACACCTCCTCACGCGCCGTGCCCGTCCGTGCGAGAATCTCCTCGACGACCGCCGGCGAAGGTTTCAGCGGCACGCCGGGACGCTGGCCCAGCACCGCGGCGAACGTCACCCCGGGGAAGAACAGCCCGACGAGCTTCTCGGTCCCGGCCTGGAACTTGTTCGACGCCACGGCCAGCGCGACGCCCCGCCGCGCCAGCTCGGCGATCAGCTCCGGAATTCCGTCGTAGGGCCGCGTATGGGCGTCGATGTGTTCGGTGTAGTATTTCACGAAGTCGGCGCGCACCGCGGCGACGGTTTCGGGCGTGCGCAGCGGCTCGGGCAGGGCGCGTTCCACGAGCCGCAGGATGCCGTTGCCGACGAAATGACAGTATTCCTCATAGGTGTGTTGCGGCAGTCCCCGCACACCCAGCACGGCGTTGCACGCCACGGCCAGATCGCCGATCGTGTCGAGCAGCGTGCCGTCGAGGTCGAAGATGACGAGCGAAGTTTTCATTTTTTCCGTTTTATGTTCCAGCCGACAGCCGCCACGAGCAGCGACATCAGCGGCGAGACGATGTTGAAGATGCAGTAGGGCGCGTAGACGAAGGTCGAGACGCCGAGCACCGTGGCCTGCGTCATGCCGCACGAGTTCCACGGGATCAGGACCGAGCAGACCGTGGCGGAATCCTCCACCGAGCGGCTTAACAACCTCGGCTCCAGCCCCCGGTCGGCATAGAGGTCGCGGAAAAGCCGCCCCGAGAGGATGATCGAGATATACTGGTCGGCGGTGCAGAGGTTGAAGAAGAGGCCCGCGCCCACGGTCGAGGCCACGGCCGAAAAGGCGCGGCGCACCCAGCGCAGGAAGATCGACGTCAGCGACCGCAGCATGCCGCTGCCGGTCATCACCCCGCCGAAGCACATGGCGCAGATGATCAGCCACACGGTGTTCAGCATCCCGGCCATGCCGCGCGTGGCGACCAGTTCGTCGAGCTGCGGCGCGCCCGTGGGGATGGCCGTCGGGCCGAAGCAGGTCATCAGCACCCCCTTGAACCCCGACATGAAGTCCAGCTCCCCGACGCCCGCCACCCGGGCCACCAGTTCGGGCTGCGCCAGGAGCATCGCCGCACAGGCGAAGACCACGGACGAGAACAGCGTCACGATGGCCGGGAGTTTTCGCGCGATGAGCATTCCCGTGGCCAGCGGCACCGCGAGGAGCCACGGCGTGATGCGAAACGTCGCGGCGAGCGTCGCGGCATACATTTCGGCATGGGTCGAAACTCCGTGGTCGAGCGCCAGGCCCGCGACGGTGAAGACCCCGAGGGCGATGAGCATCGACGGAACGGTGGTGTAGAGCATGTAGCGGATGTGGGTGAAGACCTCGACGCCGGCCGTCGACGAGGCCAGCACCGTGGTGTCGGAGAGCAGCGAGAGCTTGTCGCCGAAATAGGCTCCCGAGATGATGGCTCCGGCGACCCATCCTTCCGAAAAGCCCATCGCCTGGCCGATGCCCATGAGCGCCACGCCGATGGTGGCGATGGTGGTCCACGACGATCCGGTCATCAGCGACACCACGGCGCAGATCGCGCACGAAGCCACGAGGAAGAACGACGGGTGGAGGATTTGCAGTCCGTAATAAATCATCGTCGGGACCACGCCCGAGATCATCCACGTGCCGGCGATGGCGCCGATCAGCAGCAGGATGACGATGGCCGACGCCGAGGCGCGGATGTTGTCGATGATGGCCTCTTCGAGCACGGCCCAGCGGCAGCGGTAGATGCCGATCGAGAGCATCACGCAGACCGACGTGGCCGACAGCAGGGCGATCTGGCTTCCGCCGTTGATGGCCTCGCCGCCGAAGGCGCGGATCACGACATAGAGGAGTCCCGTCAGCACCGCCAGCGGAATGGCCGACACCCAGGGCGACGGCAGTTTTTCAGCATTCGTCTTCATATTCTCTTCTTACGAGAGGCAAAAGTACGAAGAATTTTCGTACTTGCGCCATCGGGACGCCCGACCTGCGGTCTTCGCCCTGAAGAAACCGCGACGGGCGAACACGCGAACATGCGAACAGGAGGTGTTCGCCCATGTTCGCATGTTCGCGGAGAACCGGGCGCAGAACCGGACGGAGAGCGGGCCGAAGCTGCCAGCCCCCTGAAACCGGCGTCTTACGCGGGGGGGGGTAAGCATTTCCGGCCTTATCGTACACCGGCCGTGTTTTTTCGGGGCCGGAATTTTTTTATTTCCTTTTTTCTGCCTAACTTTGGTAGAACATCCAACACGCAACGAAATGGAGACACTCCGCAAAGTGATCCGGTTTTACGTCGAGGGATTCCGCGAAATGACCGTGGGACGCACCCTGTGGGCCATCATCCTCATCAAACTCTTCATCCTGTTCGCCGTGCTGAAAGTCTTCTTCTTCCCCGACCTGCTCGCGGGCAAAAGCCCCTCGGAAAAGGCCGGCTGCGTGCTGGAAAACCTGACACCCGAAATTCCGCAACCATGAATGCACCCGTCATCATGCAGTTCCGGCCGCCGCTCGCGGCGTCAATCCCCCTCCGGGGCAGGGTCGCCGGCGCGGGGCGGACCCGCAAACGCGGCCGAAAGCCGCAAACAAGAAGGCTCCGGCGTCCCGGAGCGACGCAGACAACCAACCAGTAACCCAATACGCTATGCTTTCCGACTACCTATCCACCGTCGACTGGTCGCGCGCACAGTTCGCCATGACGGCCATCTACCACTGGCTGTTCGTCCCGCTGACGCTCGGGCTGGGCTTCCTCATCGCCATCATGGAGACCCTTTACGTCCGCACGAAGGACCCGTTCTGGCTCCGCACGACCAAATTCTGGATGCGCCTGTTCGGCATCAACTTCGCCATCGGCGTGGCCACGGGCCTGATCCTCGAATTCGAATTCGGGACCAACTGGTCCAACTACTCCCACTTCGTGGGCGACATTTTCGGCGCGCCGCTGGCCATCGAGGGCATTCTGGCGTTCTTCCTCGAATCGACCTTCATCGCCGTGATGTTCTTCGGCTGGCGCAAGGTCAGCCGGGGTTTCCACCTCACGGCCACGTGGCTCACGGCCTTCGGCGCCAACCTCTCGGCGTGGTGGATTCTGGTCGCCAACTCGTGGATGCAATACCCCGTGGGGTGCGACTTCAACCTCGAAACCGTGCGCAACGAGATGACCTCGTTCTCGGCCGTGGCGCTGTCGCCCGTGGCGGTCAACAAGTTCTTCCACACCGTCACCTCGTCGTTCGTCCTCGCCGCGCTGTTCGTCGTGGGGGTCAGCGCGTGGTATCTGCTGCGCCGGCGCGAACAGCTGATGGCCCGCCGGAGCATCGCCATCGCCTCGGCCTTCGGGTTCGTCTTCGCGCTCGTCACGGCCTTCACGGGCGACCGTTCGGGCGCCATCGTGGCCCGCGTGCAGCCCATGAAGCTGGCGGCCATGGAGGCGCTCTACGACGGGCAGCAGGGCGCGCCGCTCACGGCCGTCGGCATCCTGCGTCCCGAGGCGCAGCGGACCGGCGGCGACGCCTTCTACTTCAGGATCGACATTCCGAAGATGCTCTCGCTGATGAGTTTCCGCTCGGCCGACGCGTTCGTTCCGGGCATCAACGACCTGGTCTACGGCAACGAGGAGTACGGCGTGATGCCGGCCTCGGAGAAGATCGAACGGGGGCGCGTGGCCGTCGAGGAGCTGGGCCGCTACCGCACGGCGCGCGAGAAGGGCGACACGGCGGCCATCACCGAGATCGAGGCCAAGTTCGACCGCTCGACGCCCCAGGGCGCGGAGTTCCTGCGCGAACATTTCGCCTACTTCGGCTACGGCTACCTCTCGTCGCCGGAGCAGATCGTGCCCCACGTGCCGCTGCTGTTCTACTCGTTCCGCGTGATGGTCGGCGCGGGCTGCTTCTTCATCCTGCTGCTGGGCCTCGTCTGGTGGCTCAACCGCCGCGACCGCCTCGCCTCGAAACGCTGGCTGCTGCGGACGGCCGTGTGGAGCGTCCCGCTGGCCTACCTCGCCTCGCAGGCCGGCTGGGTCGTCGCCGAGGTCGGACGCCAGCCGTGGGCCATCCAGGACCTGATGCCCGTGGGCGTCGCGGCGTCGAAAATCCCCAGCGGATCGGTCTCGGTGACCTTCTTCCTCTTTCTGGCGCTGTTCACGGCGCTGCTCGCCGCCGAGTTGAGCATTATGTTCCGGCAGATCAAAACAGGACCTAAAGACGACTGACATCCCGACTACCGCAAATTTACCGGCAGGGTGGCTTCCGCGCAAGCGGACACAAGTCCCCGCCAGGGCGGGGATTTAGGGGTGGGTCAAATCTATAAACACGGCGGTACGCCGTGAATCGCCGACGGACAAGAGCGGCAAAACAACGACAACAACGACAACAACGACAACTATGGATACTATCACCCTACTTCAACACTATTGGTGGCTGATCATTTCGCTTTTGGGGGCCTTGCTGGTCTTCCTGATGTTCGTGCAGGGCGGTCAGGCGCTGCTCTACACGATCGGCCGCACCGAAGAGGAGCGCAACATGCTGGTCAACTCGCTGGGCCGCAAGTGGGAGTTCACCTTCACGACGCTCGTGACGTTCGGCGGGGCGTTCTTCGCCTCGTTCCCGTTGTTCTACTCCACGTCGTTCGGCGGGGCGTTCTACGTCTGGATGGCCATTCTGCTGTGCTTCGTCATTCAGGCCGTGGCCTACGAATACCGCCGCAAACCGGGCAACGTCTTCGGCGAACGGACCTTCAACGCCTTCCTGCTCGTCAACGGCGTGTTAGGCCCGCTGCTCATCGGCACGGCCGTGGGAACCTTCTTCACGGGGGCGGAATTCACCGTCGACCGCCTCAACCTGGCCAACCAGGGCGGCGCGGCGGTGATCTCGCAGTGGGCGACGCCGTGGCACGGGCTGGAGGCCGTCGCCGAGTGGCGCAACGTGCTGCTGGGCCTGTCGGTGACGCTGCTGGCCATGACGCTGGCCTGCCAGTACTTTATGAACAACATCGACGACGAGGCGATCTTCCGCCGCGCCGCACGCCGCATGCGCACGTTCGCCGTGCTGTTCGTCGCCTGCTTCGTGGCATGGCTCCTGGCCCTCGTCCTCGCCGACGGATGGGCCGTCGACGCCGCGGGCACGGTCTCCATCGAACCCTATAAATACCTGCACAACCTCGTGGAAATGCCCTACGTGGCCGCCGCGCTGCTGATCGGCGTGGCTTCGGTGCTGTGGAGCGTCTGGCTGGGGTGGCGCGGCAGCCGCCGTGCGGTGTGGTTCGGGGGCGTCGGCACGGTGCTCACGGTGCTGTCGCTGCTGCTGCTCGCGGGGTGGAACGACACGGCCTACTACCCTTCGCTCGCGGACATGCAGTCGTCGCTGACGATCCGCAACTCCTCGTCGAGCCTCTTCACGCTCCGCACGATGGCGTGGGTGTCGCTGTTCGTGCCGTTCGTGGCAGCCTACATCTGGTACGCCTGGCGTGCGATGAACCGCCGCCCGATCACCCGCGAGGAGATCCGCGGCGACGACCACCAGTATTAAGGCGAACCTTACGGTTGAGCGAGGGCGCGGACCGCTTGCGGGCTATGCCGGGGAGGGGCTGCGCGAACATGCGAACATGCGAACATAGGCGAACACCCCCTGTTCGCATGTTCGTGTGTTCGCCCGGTTAAGAACCGGGGTTTGCATTGCGACTGGCAGCTTCGGGCTGCCGGACTTGCATCACAAGCCCGCCCCGTCAGATCATTCTGAATATCTGTCAATTACAACCATACGACCACTCATGGGCGCGGATGGGTTTTTGATTATCGCGGAGCAGATTTCGACATAATGCAGTAAGCCCCGGATGGGATATACCGAAGTATTTCCCATTCGGGGCGAACAAGGCAGGGCGAAATATGCCCGTGAGAATCGGAAACTACTTGCCGAAAGGATACTGGTTCTCGTGCACGTCCTCGAACCGCATGCCCTTCTCGTAGGTCTTCATGGCGCGGCGCGACATGCCCATCGACGAGAATCCGCCGTCGTGGTAGAGGTTCTGCATCGTGACCTTGCGCGTGAGGTCCGAGAAAAGCGTCAGCACGTAGTCCGCGCAATCTTCGGCCGAAGCGTTGCCCAGCGGCGACATGTTCTCGGCGAAACCCATCAGGTCGCCCAACCCCAGCACGCCGCTCCCTGCCGTGGTCGGCGTCGGCGACTGCGACACGGTGTTGATGCGCACATGCTTCTCGCGGCCGTAGATGTAACCGAAGCTGCGGGCTATGGACTCCAGCAGCGCCTTGGCGTCGGCCATGTCGTTGTAACCGTAGAGCGTGCGCTGCGCGGCGATGTACGAAAGGGCGACGATCGAACCCCAGTCGTTGATGGCGTCCTTCTTGCGGGCCACCTGGATGGCCTTGTGGAACGAAATGGCCGAGATGTCGAGCGTCTTCGAGAGGAAATCGTAATCCAGATCGTCATAGGTGCGTCCCTTGCGGACGTTGGGCGACATGCCGATCGAGTGGAGCATGAAATCGAATTTGCCCCCGAAGTGCTCCATCGTCTTGTCGATCAGGTTCTCCAGATCCCCGACGCTCGTGGCGTCGGCCGGAACGACGATCGTATTGCACTTCTCGGCCAGCTTCGAGATGGTTCCCATGCGGATTGATACGGCGGTATTGGTGAGGACGATCTCGGCGCCCTCCTCCACGGCGCGTTCCGCCACTTTCCAGGCAATCGACTGCTCGTTGAGCGCTCCGAAAATCAGACCTTTCTTTCCTTTCAATAAATTGTATGACATCGTAATTCAGTTTAAAAATTCGGACAAATATAACACTTATTTTTGAATTGGCCCGCCAATCGGCCTCAAACGAATGCTCTTGCGCCCCAATGCGGCAGGGTGCGGGGCCACGCGCGGGAATTGAGAATCGCGGAATTACGTCGCCGTCGCTCCGTGATCCCCGGGATTCCTTGATTGAGGAATTGACTTCGCTGCACTCCGCCCGACGGCTTCGTGCCGCTCGTCTTTCCCTGCCCTGCCGGGGGCGTCCCTGCAAGCCCAAGAAACGGCGGCCCTGCCGCATTTCGTTTTGTATTCGATCCGGTCCCGAATATATTCAGCCCGGCCCAAATACAAAACGGGTTGCAAATTCGATTTGCAACCCGTTTCTTTTTCTTGGCGGAAAGTGAGGGATTCGAACCCCCGGAACCTTGCGGTTCAACGGTTTTCAAGACCGCCGCGATCGACCACTCCGCCAACTTTCCGGGGACAAAAGTAGCACCGTTTTTCCATTCCGCCAAATCTTTACCGCGATTTATCGTCCGCAACGGCGGTCCGAAAATCAAAATCAGACGATAATTTTCTTCTTTATCCGAAAATTGCATATCTTTGTCAGTAAGTTAGGACCGAGAGGTTAGTTTCTTCACGCACGACACCATGAACAAAGCGCAGTTTGTCGAGGCCATCGCCCTCGACGCGAACATCTCGAAGATAGACGCCCGCAAGGCCGTCGACGCCATGATCCGGGTCACGGTGCAGTCGCTCCGCGAGGGCGAACGGCTGACCCTGACGGGGCTGGGTACGTTCAGCGTGCAGCAGAAATCCGAACGCGTGGGCCGCAATCCCCGCACGGGCGCCGCCGTGAAGATTCCGCCCCGCAAGGTCATCAAGTTCCGTCCTACGGCCGAGGTGGAATAACACCCCGTCCGCAAAAACACCGCAACATGCCCGAAATTTCACTCCGCGCCGAGCAGATGCCGGCCTCCCCGATACGCAAACTCGTCCCGCTGGCCGACGCGGCCCGCGCCCGGGGAACGAAAATCTACCACCTGAACATCGGCCAGCCCGACCTCCCCTCGCCCAAGGAGGGTCTCGAATCCCTCAAACACATCGACCGCAAGGTGCTGGAATACAGCCCCAGCGACGGCTACCGCTCGCTGCGCGAAAAGCTGGTGACCTATTACGAGCAGTATCAGATCAAGCTCTCGCCCGAGGAGATCATCGTCACCACGGGCGGCTCCGAGGCCGTGCTCTTCGCCTTCATGTCGTGCCTCAACCCGGGCGACGAAATCATCGTTCCCGAACCGGCCTACGCCAACTACATGGCCTTCGCCATTTCGGCGGGCGCCGTGATCCGCCCGGTGGTGGCCTCCATCGAGAACGGATTCGCGCTGCCCCCGATCGAGGAGTTCGAGAAGCTGATCAACGACCGCACGCGCGGCATCCTGATCTGCAACCCCAACAACCCCACGGGTTACCTCTACACCCGCCGCGAGATGAACCGCATCCGCGACATGGTGAAGAAATACGACCTGTTCCTCTTTTCGGACGAGGTCTACCGCGAATTCATCTACACCGGTTCGCCCTACATTTCGGCCTGCCACCTCGAAGGCATCGAGCAGAACGTCGTGCTGATCGACTCGGTGTCGAAACGCTACTCCGAGTGCGGCATCCGCATCGGCGCGCTGATCACCAAGAACAAGACGCTGCGCAATGCGGTGATGAAATTCTGCCAGGCGCGCCTCTCGCCGCCGCTCATCGGGCAGATCATCGCCGAAGCGTCGATCGACGCGCCGCGGTCGTACAGCACCGAGGTCTACGAGGAGTACATCGAACGCCGCAAATGCCTGATCGACGGACTGAACCGCATCCCGGGCGTCTACTCGCCGATCCCGATGGGGGCTTTCTACACGGTGGCACGGCTCCCGGTCGACGACAGCGACAAGTTCTGCGCCTGGTGTCTCTCGGATTTCGAATACGAAGGCGAAACCGTTATGATGGCGCCTGCGTCGGGCTTCTACTCCGATCCCGAATGCGGCCGCAACGAGGTCCGCATCGCCTACGTCCTCAAGAAGGAGGACCTCGAGCGGGCCTTGCTGATCCTGGGCAAGGCGCTCGAAGCCTACAACGCCAGAAAATAAAGACAAGACCCGCTCGCTGGCGGGGCTTGTTCATTTCCGGAGGCCCGACGACCCGACAACCCCGAAGACCCTGACGACCCGACGGGAGGCCCGACGACCCGGCAACCACATCCTGCCGCCCCGGCAATCTCCGGCCCCCGGCCGCGGAAGTCTCGGCCGCGGAAGTCCACGGCCGCGGAAGTCCACGGCCCGCTGCGGTGTAGCCTCGAATACCCTGCTGTCCCCGAACATCCTGCCGCCCCCGACAACCCCGGCCGGCCTGACAACCCGGCAATCCCCGGCCCCTCAACCCCGGCAATCCCCGCCTCTCCGGCAGTCACACCCCGCCTCCCCCGGCGGCGCTTATTATAAATCGGTATCCATTCCCGGAGAGACCTCGGAGCAAAACCCGCCAATTCGGCCAATCCTATACCATTTAGTACAATTTTCGGGAATTTTAGACCAAAAAGTTTGGGCCGAGGGGATAGTTTTCCTACTTTTGCCCCGATTTTGCATGCCGGGAGGCATGCCGAGTATAAACCAAACCAATTCGTTATGAAAAAACTTTTCCTCGTTCTGGCCGCCGCAGCCATCGCCTCCGGCGCTTACGCCGAGGGCTATCAGGTAAACAACCTCTCCTCGAAACAGAACGGTATGGGCCACGTAGGTACGGCCATGAAACTCAACTCGGAGTCCATTTGGTTCAACCCCGCAGCCGCATCATTCCAAAGCACGCAGTTCGACTTTTCGGTCGGCGTCACGGGAATAGACTCGAAAGCCACTTATACCACCCTGCCCGACTACACGGGCAAGACCCAGTCCCGGCACTTCACGTCGGACAACAAGATCGCAACCCCGCTCTACGCCTATTTCAACTACAAGCCGCTGGACTGGATGTCGGTCGGCCTGGCTTTCAACACCCCCTTCGGCTCTTCGATGAACTGGGGCGACAATTGGGCCGGAGCGCAGCTCGTGCAGTCCATCAACCTCAAGGCCTACAATCTCCAGCCTACGGTGTCGTTCAAAATCTGCGAACACCTCTCCGTCGGCGCCGGCCTGATGATGACGTGGGGTAAATTCGACCTTTCGCGTTCGATGCTGCCCGTCGGAGCGGCGAATGCCCAAAACGTCGCGCTGAACAACATCATACAGATCGTAGCTCCGGGCACTCCGAACATCTTCGAGCTGGCAGGCGACCGCAACATCATGTCGCTGGATCTCGAAGGCAAGGCCAAAATGGCCGTCGGGGTGAATCTCGGCATCATGTGGGACATCAACGAACAATGGTCGCTCGGCATGACCTATCGTTCGAAACTCAAGATGAAGGTGAATTCCGGCTCGATCGACATGTCGACCATCGACGATCCGACGATTCAGGCCGTCCTGGGACAGCTTCTTCCGAAATTCGACATCAATCCCTCGGCAATCTCCTCGGCAATCGTGAAAACCGAACTTCCGCTCCCGGCATCGCTGACCTGGGGCGTCAGCTTCCGCCCCGTGCCGAAATGGGAGTTTGCCGTCGATCTGCAATACGTGCTGTGGAGCGCATACGACCAACTCGATGTCCAGATTCTCAATCCGTCGACGAATCTTCCGGTCCTGACGATCCCCGCCAGCGACAAAAACTACTCCAACACGCTGGCATTCCGCTTCGGCGGCGAATACCACGCACTCGACTGGCTGACGGCCCGCATGGGTATGTATGTCGACGAAAGCCCCGTAAGCAGCGACTACCTCAATCCCGAAACGCCTTCGATGACCAAACTCGCCTACACCGCCGGCGTCACGTTCCGTCCTTGCAAATGGATGCACGTCGACCTGGCCTACGGCTATGTGAATTCGGCCGATCCGGAGCGCACGGGTTCCTATCCCTACGTCAACTCCGTGCTGGCGCTGGCCAACGAGCAGATCAAGAACGTTGCCCCCGAGTATCCGACGACCAGCGCGATCACCGACTTTTCAGGCAATTACACCGCACGCGCCCACACGTTCTCCATCGGCGTGGGGTTCAGTTTCTAAAAACAGAAAAATTTACTATCTTTGCGGTGCGTTTGGCAACAGACGCGCCGCATTGTTTTTAACGGCTCCATAGTTCAAGGGATAGAACGAGGGTTTCCTAAACCCTAAATTCGCGTTCGAGTCGCGGTGGGGCTACAAGAAAGGAGGAATCAATATCCCTCCTTTTTTTGTGCCCCTGAACCCATGCAGCCCCCCAAACCTCCCTTTGAAAAGGGAGACTTCCGCACATCCATGCCGGGTAAAAAGCGAGAAAGGCTTATTTCTCCTTTTCTTGTGGAATTTTACCTATCTTTGCTCCCGTAAAATCACGATTATGGAATCGCTTAAAGAGTTATACAGGATCGGCAGCGGCCCGTCGAGCAGCCACACGATGGGTCCCAAGCGGGCCGCCGAACGGTTTGCGGAACGCTGCCGCGACGTCGACGCCTACCGCGTGACCCTCTACGGATCGCTGGCCGCCACGGGCAAGGGCCACCTGACGGACGTGGCGATCCTTTCGGTGCTCGAACCGGCCGCCCCGACCCGGATCGTCTGGAAACCGGAGGTCGTGCTCCCCTTCCACCCCAACGGCATGCTGTTCGAAGGGCTGAAAGGCGACGAAGTCGTCGATTCCTGGACCATTTACAGCGTCGGCGGCGGGGCGCTGGCCAACGAGGCCTCGCGCCTCGAAACGCCCCGGAGCATCTACCCGCTGTCGACCATTTCGGAGATCAAGGAGTGGTGCTACCACGAGGGCAAGACCTTCTGGGAGTATGTGAGCGACTGCGAAGGTCCCGAAATCTGGGACTACCTCGACACGGTCTGGGAGACGATGTGCGCAACCATCCAGCGCGGCCTGAACAACGACGGCGTGCTGCCCGGAGGGCTGAAGGTCGCCCGCAAGGCCTCGACCTACTGGGTCAAGTCGAAAAGCTACACCGACTCGCTCTCCTCGCGGGCCAAAATCTACGCCTACGCGCTGGCCACCTCCGAGGAAAACGCCTCGGGCGGCACGGTCGTGACAGCCCCCACGTGCGGGTCGAGCGGCGTCATGCCCGCCGTGCTCTACCACCTCTCCACCTCGCGCAACTTCCTGCGCATCCGCATCCTGCGGGCGCTGGCCACCGCCGGACTTTTCGGCAACGTCGCCAAGACCAACTCCTCCATTTCGGGCGCCGAGGTCGGCTGCCAGGGCGAGGTCGGCGTGGCGTGCGCCATGGCTGCCGCCGCCGCGTGCCAGCTCTTCGGCGGAACCCCTTCGCAGATCGAATACGCCGCCGAGATGGGTCTCGAACACCACCTGGGCCTCACGTGCGACCCCGTGTGCGGACTGGTGCAGGTCCCCTGCATCGAGCGCAACGCCATCGCCGCAGCCCGGGCCTTCGACGCCAACGCCTACGCCACGCTCTCCGACGGCTCGC
>OOAZ01001709.1_pt1 | contig 13745 bp, 15 predicted proteins | sample 1671221 | NCBI WGS metagenome assembly OOAZ01 (sample SAMN06348134, study PRJEB24527) | human gut metagenome | biome: human gut; feature: ankylosing spondylitis patient; material: feces | host: Homo sapiens | place: China | collected 2015-10
CCCGCTCCGGCAGGCGCTCCCACACGGCCTTTACCGTATTGGCAGAGCCTACCGTCAGCAGCACCAGCAAAACGGCATATGTTCTGAGATAGTAACCGTCGACGGCGCTCCACAGCGCCCCGCCGCCGAAGCACACGCGGAAATACCCACCGCAGACGGACAGATCCTCCATGGCGAAGATTCCCCACCCGGCAAACACCACCAGCAGCGTATAGGCATGGCGCAGCCAGCGGGGCAGCCTTTGGAGAAAATCCTTCAGCAGATATTTTTCCAGCATGAGCCACAGGAAAAAGTGCAGCCCCCAGAGAATAAAGTTCCAGCTTGCCCCGTGCCAGATTCCCGTCAGCGCAAATACAATCAGGTAATTGCGGCAGTTTTTCGCTGTACTGCACCGACTTCCCCCGAGTGGAATGTATACATAATCCCGAAACCAGCTCGAGAGCGAGATGTGCCATCTTCTCCAGAACTCTGCAACACTCTTTGAGAGATACGGATGATTGAAATTTTCCGGAAAATGAAATCCAAAGATTCGTCCGAGTCCGATCGCCATATCGGAATATGCCCAGAAATCCAGATAAATCTGAAGACTGTAACAGAAAATCCCGGTCCACGCATAGATCATTCCCATTCCCGGTTTCTGACCAAAAGCGAGATCCGCTCCCTTTCCCATCGCATTTGCCAGCAGAATCTTCTTCGCAAATCCACACATAAAACGGAAAACGCCCTCATAGACATCGTCGAGACGACTCTCCCGCTTTCCAATCTCCGTCTCCACATCGATGTATCGCACAATCGGTCCCGCAATCAGCTGAGGAAACAGCATAATATAGAGCGCCAGCCGTGAGAGACTCTTCTGGCAAGGGACACGATTCCAGTACACATCAATCAGATAGGACATGATCTGAAACGTGAAAAACGAGATTCCGATCGGCAGAACAATCTGAGGAATCAGGCTTTCGATCTCCCGTCGCAACAGAAAACCTCCAAGAGAGGCAAATGTCTCCCCGAGAAGATTCAAATATTTAAAAACGATCAGGATTCCGAGATTCCAGGCGATTCCCGCCCAGAATACCAAGCGACGCCTCCGCCCTTCGCTCTCACTCAAAATCAGTCCGATTTTCCAGTTCACAAAAATCGAGACGAAAAACAGCCCCAGATAGCCAAATCCGCCGTACCCGTAAAAGACAATCGAGGCAATCAGTAAAACTGCATTTCGCAGGCGAACATCTCGCCGAATCGACGCAAGCGCATAGCACAGCAGGGTCATCGGCAAAAACAAAAATAAAAATACCGGTGATGAAAATACCATTTACTCGCCAGCCTCCTCACTCTCCAGAATCTCCGGGTGTTCCAACACATAGTCGATAAACCCAAAACTCATATCGGACACTGCCGTCTCATTCACTTCAAGAACAACAAGATCAATGTCTCTTTCTTTTAAGGCCTCTAAGAGTTTCTGGTTAAACTCTTCTCTTGTCTCAAAGCTCTTTGGAGACAGAAGCAGTGCTTCCGTCCCATAGTTCTTTGCACGTTCTAATGCGTAAGCACCTTCATTGTTACTGATTACGACACGAATTTCTGTATTGGTAATCTTTCCACTGTCTACCGCATCAAGAATTGCCTGCAGATTCGTACCGCCTCCAGATACTAAAACTGCAACTTTTAGCATAAAGTTACTCCTTTTTCGCCGTCTTTGATCTCACCGATCACATATGGGGTGTCTCCGGCTGCACGCATTGCTTCCATAGTTTTCTCCACATCCGCAGGATCAACCGCAACGATCATTCCAATACCCATGTTGTAAGTATTGTACATCATGTGCTCCTCAACATTTCCCTCTCTCTCCATCATTTTAAAGATAGCCGGTACTTCATAGCTGTCTTTTTTGATGACTGCATGTTTGCCTTCCGGTAACATTCTAGGAACGTTCTCATAGAAACCGCCACCTGTGATATGGCTGCATGCATGTACGCGGACACCTGCATTTTTGATGCTCTTTAATGCTTTTACATAGATTCTTGTCGGGGCAAGAAGAGCTTCACCAAGTGTTGTTCCAAGTTCATCATAGTAAGTATCAAGGGATTCTTTTGTCATATCAAATACTTTACGGACAAGTGAGAAACCGTTGCTGTGAACGCCAGTGGAAGCCATACCGATCAGGACATCTCCGGCTTTTAAATCTTCTCCTGTGATCATCTCTTTTTTATCGCAGACACCTACTGCGAAACCAGCCAGGTCATATTCGTCTTCCGGCATCAGTCCCGGATGCTCTGCTGTCTCACCGCCGATCAGAGCTGCATCTGACTGTACACAGCCTTCTGCCACACCGCCTACGATAGCTGCGATCTTTTCCGGATAATTCTTACCACATGCAATATAATCAAGGAAGAATAATGGTTCTCCGCCTGCACATGCAATATCATTGACACACATGGCAACTGCATCAATGCCGATGGTGTCATGCTTGTCCATAACCATAGCAAGTTTTACTTTAGTTCCACATCCGTCTGTACCTGATAATAATACCGGTTCTTCCATTTCTTTGATCTTAGCAAGAGAAAAGGCCCCGGAAAATCCTCCCAGTCCTCCCAGCACTTCTTCACGCATGGTTCTCTTTACATGCTCTTTCATCAGCTCTACTGATTTATATCCTGCTTCAATATCTACTCCAGCGGTCTTGTAATCCATGATAATCCTCCGTTTTTACCCCTGATCCTGTTTATGGATCTGAGTTATCCTCATTTTATCTTAGTAATTTTTATATCCGACTTCCTGTAATCTTGCGTCTTTTGCTTCCACCTGTTCTTTTAATTCCTGGCTGTAAGCTTTTAATTTTGCAAGAATTTCCTCATCTGATGTTGCAAGTATCTTAGCTGCCAGAAGTCCTGCGTTTGCGCCTCCGTTGATAGCGACTGTTGCAACCGGGATTCCTGACGGCATCTGTACGATAGAATAAAGGGAATCTCTTCCTCCCAGAGAAGTGGTGTGCATAGGAATTCCGATAACCGGCATCGGGAAGATTGCTGCGCACATTCCCGGCAGATGAGCTGCCATTCCTGCACCTGCGATAATTACTTTAAAGCCTTTTTCCTCTGCTGTTTTTGCATATTCAAAAAAGACATCCGGTTCTCTGTGTGCGGAAATGATCTTCATCTCGTAATCAATTCCCAGTTTCTCCAGAATGTCTGCTGCTTTGCTCATGATCGGCATATCTGAGTCGCTGCCCATCACAATTCCTACTTTTGCCATGATTATTCTCCTTTTCTTCTCAAGTATTCTCAGACAGATCACAACTTATCTGCCCGGGACTCTGTTTTTATTTTATTGATAAAAAAAGTACGGTCAGAAAAGATTTTATCAAAACCCTCTCTAACCGTAGATTCTACTAAGATTCCCTTTTTCTGTCAATAAAATTAATGCAAAGAAATATTTTAACGAACTAATAAATTTTTTTGTATTCCGGAATTAATGAGAAAATGCCGTTATTCCCCAAACGGCTCGTTCAGAGCTTCCGTACCCGGAAGGACAAATCTTCCATCTTCAATAATGGAAATCATATCCCCCTCATCATCAATCGTACGGATGCTTCCCAGTTCGTCATATGGAATCGTGATATCTGTGTGACATCCATAATAAGCAAGGCTGACGTCTTCTTTTCGCATCTCGGAAATCTCATTGTCTCTTGCGATGATCTCTTTACCATCCGGATTATAGACCGGAGTATCTTCTGACCAACTGTAACAGGTATCACCAACCGCAAAATGCGGTCCCATTTTCTCCGCGATCAGAATCGGAAGTTTGTCTGCGATATTATATTTCTGCGCTGCCACATAAGCTGTTGTATTAGTTCCGATTGCAAATTCTCCCATTGCAAGTTTCGGATGATGGAACAGAATGTTATCTTCAATATATTTACGGTTCTCTTCCTCTGTCTCAAAGTTAGAACAGCTGTAATCGATCACCTGTCCGCAGTCAAACACAAGCTTCAGGTCACAAAACTGCAGTCCGTTAAGATATACTTTTGAAACATGAAGCATTCCGCCTGTTCCCGCAAGTACCGGTGAAGTAAATACTTCACCCAGAGGAATGTTTACATCTGCCACACAGTTCTCAAAATTTGTCTGTGTTTTCGCATCTGTTAATGTATGAAGATGAATGAGCAGATCTGTCTCATTCTCTCCCTTTCCCTTGATTTCCACCCATTCACAGGTATCAAGCGTATCTATGATCGTCTGCTGGATCTTTTGATATTTCTTATAATCCAATGTATTGATCTTAACGATCTCGCGGAAAATTTCCGGGAAATCCTCTCCAATCTCAGGTATCGGATAAGCAATGATCGTAAAACTTCTTTCCTCACCTTTGATATAACGATTTGTGATTTGACCGGATTCATTGTCCAGTTCCAGCTGAAGCTTCTGCTGTGCTTCTGTAAACGCCCAGCTTTCCGGTTTACTTACCGGTGAAAACGGCTTCTCTCCAAATGTCTCGATCACAGCCGGTCCGCCATGTACATCTGCCAGATCTGCATATTCATCATAAGAAGTCTGCATGGCACGAAGTTTACGCTTTACAAAATCCGAATCCAGAAACAGCGCACTGTCCTGTCTGTGGTCATAATCAAACTGAGGATTTGCAATTCCTCCTGTAAATCCATTTCTGAACTGATTCCGTCTGTTCACCGCATGAAGTGCATGGCGGTAAATAACCGTCTGCAGCCCCATCTCCCGGAACTGAAGAACAGCCGCTTTTACCATACGCTCAAAGCCAAGGTGATAACGTATGTTAACCGTTTTCTTCTTTGTAATATCTTTTCTTCCTGTGATGAATCCCATCCGATAGCCTTCTGTATAAGTACGTGCCATCTCATCAATTTCCCTCTGGGAAAGTGAATTCATAAATTCTGCTGTTTTCAGTTCATTTTCCGATACATATTCGCCGGACTGATACAGATAACTCAGATTGCTCAGATCAGAATCCATGATCATTTCAACCACAAAATTATTCTCAGGATCAATCGCCTCTCTGATCCGATTTTCCACCATATCCTGGCAGTAGTCATTCACATAGGAAATGAGAATTTCTTTCACCTGTTTCTCAGCAGGAATTTCTTCCTGCGTAAATGCAGAATAGATTTCCAGAAACAATTCAAGTACAACCGTAAGATCCCATGCTTTTTTTTCAAACGCATAAGCAATCGTGCCATGAAGTTCTGTATAAAGAAAGGTAAATACTTTTCCGTATTCTCCCAGCATTTTCTGTGCATATGCAGGATTTCCATAAGAATTTTCATAATTTTCGGGCAGAATATCCTGATATAATTCATGATTCTGTTCCTGAAGTTCTTCAAGATTTTTCCCCGCAATTCCATGGTCCATCACATGAATCACCTGCTGTAAAAACATTGCTTCTTTTGTAAAAAAATCGCAGTACGGTTCTTCTGCCATTTTCTCGTCCGGTATCTGAGCGATTCTTTCTTTCGCCAGTTCATACCGTTCCATAACCCATTCGTCCAAACTATATTTCTCCTTTTTCTATCAGACTTCCCTGTTAATCAGCCGGAAATTCCCATCAGAAAGATTCCCAGCCATCCGATCATTATGATTCCGTTTGCAATAGAGCCGATTATACCTGCTTTGTGTGTCCGGTTTTCTTCTGAAAAGCTTTTCAGTCCCATCGCAAATCCATATACAGACAGAAGCATTGCGCAAAGACTGATCCCGCCTACAATATATCCGTATTGTCCCTGCAAAAAAAATGCCAGCAAAACTGCAGTCACAAATAAAACCAGTGAAACAGCCGCCAGCACTGCTGACAGTTTTCCCTGCTGTGCCTCTCTTTTCTTTGCAAACGCATATCTATATCTTTTTGCCATAAATTTTTCTCCTCAGGTGATCGCAGATAAAAAAAAGCAGATATCCAAGAGCCGCCCCTGCTGTATTCAATATCATATCATCTACGTCAAAGCACCCAACCTTTGTAATAAGCTGGATGACCTCTACCGTAACACTAAGCCCAAATCCTGCCAGTACGATCAGCCATCCGCTTCTCATTTTGTCCAGAATAACCGGCAGTATAAATCCAAATGGAAGAAAACCAATTACATTTCCAAAAAGATTTGTAACTACCGCCATAAGTCCAAGCTGTTTTCTGTATACCCAGAAACGCCTTATCTCAACAAACGGTATCAGATTATATCTGTACTGTCTTTCTTCCATTGCTGCTCTTCCGTATTCTTCTGAAAAGAACAGAAAATAAATCAGTACCAGAACATACAGGATAAACAAAATGGTTCCCAGTGTCCGTATGATATGCTTCGTTTCTTTTTTCAATGTTTTCTCCTGTTTCTGAAGCCTTTTATATCAATATCTCTGATTTCTTTTTCAGCAGTCTTGCACCGTTTACGATCATCATGATCCCTGTTACGATTCCCGTTGCCAGTACAATGATCCCAACTGTCAGACTGCAGGCTCCTGTGGAAGACATGGTTTTATAAATTTTTTCGTTCATAATCGTCCTCATCAGTATCATGATCTGCTTTCGCAGATCATGATATCTTATTTATAAATCGCTGTTACCTGTATTTGCTTATTTTGCACCGTACTGCTCATAATATGCGTCGATTGCGGCTTTCAATGTATCGTCAATGATTACTTTTCCTTTATATTCTTTATTATAAAGATGTTCAATGACCTCTTTCATTGTAACAATCGCATTTGTTTCAAACCCATAAAGGTCATGGACTTCGTCAAGGGCACACTTCACGCCGCCTTTTCCGACTTCCATGCGGTCCAGAGAAACCATAAGACCGACGATTTCCACATCAGCCGCACCTTTTACCTTCGGTACTGTCTCTTCCATGGATTTACCGGATGTTGTTACATCTTCGATCATCACTACACGATCGCCGTCTTTTAATTTACTTCCGAGGAAGCTTCCCTTATCTGCACCATGGTCTTTTTCTTCCTTACGGTCTGAACAGTAGCGGATTTCTTTTCCATATAATTCGCTGAATGCAATTGCAGTTACAACACTTAACGGGATTCCCTTATATGCAGGTCCGAAAAGCACATCGAAATCATCGCCATATTTATCATGAATGGCATGTGCGTAGTACTCACCCAGTTTCTTTAACTGAGAACCTGTCACATATCCGCCTGCATTCATAAAAAACGGGGACTTTCTTCCGCTTTTAAGGGTGAATTCTCCGAATTTCAGAACTTCACTGTCTACCATAAATTCAATAAATTCCTGTTTATACTGTTCCATCTTATGTTATGCCTCCTGTATCTGTTTTATTTTACAATACCAACCATCTCTTTTACGGAATTGAATCCATTCTTCTTCATGTACGCTTCAATTCCATCGATCACTTCCAGTGTCACTGCCGGATTGTGGAAATTTGCCGTACCCACAGATACTGCGCTGGCTCCTGCAAGAATAAACTCAATTGCATCCTCTGCGCAGGAAATTCCGCCCATTCCGATGATCGGGATATTGACTGCCTGTGCAACCTGATAAACCATACGGACAGCAATCGGTTTCACGATCGGTCCGGAAACACCACCGGTTTTATTTGCAAGCGCAAAAGTCTTCCTGTTGATATCAATCTTCATTCCTGTCAGTGTATTGATCAGGGATACCGCATCTGCACCGCCTGCTTGTGCACCTTTTGCAATCTCTGTGATATCTGTGACATTCGGTGTTAACTTCATGATCACAGGCTGTTTTGCAATCTTTTTGATCTGAGCGGTAAGTTCCTCTACATGATGTGCATCCTGACCAAATGCAAGGAATCCTGCGTTTACATTCGGGCAGGAAATATTAATCTCCATCATATCAATTGGCTGATCTGCCAAACGTTCCACCACTGCCAGATATTCTTCCGGCGCATGACCGCATACATTTACAATGATCTTTGTATCATACTGTTTCAAAAAAGGAATATCCCTCTCACAGAAAAGATCGATACCAGGATTCTGCAGACCAATCGCATTCATCATACCTCCGTAAACTTCAGCCACACGCGGAGTCGGATTTCCGGCCCACGGGACATTGGCTACGCCCTTGGTTGTCACTGCTCCCAGCTTATTAATATCTACATAATCAGCAAATTCTGCTCCTGAACCAAAGGTTCCGGATGCCACTGTTACCGGATTTTTCCACTCTACGCCGGCAATATTTACACTCATATCCATCAGATTTCCACCTCCGTAGAAAGAAATACCGGGCCATCCTTGCAGATTCTCTTATTATTCACATTGCTATGTGCATCTTTTTCTCTGGATTTGCACACACAGGCAAGGCAGGCACCGATTCCGCATGCCATACGTTCCTCCAGGGAAATATAACATTCAATCCCATTTTCTTCGGCATATTTCTTGATTGCACGAAGCATCGGAGTTGGTCCGCAGGCATAGATCACGTCCGCTTCCAGAGCATTCTCTCTGATAGCATCCATAACATTGCCTTTTGTTCCCACACTGCCATCCTCTGTGGCAATATAAAGTGTTCCCGCCACCTCAAATTCCTCTCTGAGAAACGTATGACAATCCCTGTATCCTGCAATGATCTGTTTTTTCTCACATTTCATCTGCTTTGCAAGTTCCAGGATCGGAGGAACACCGATTCCACCACCCATAAGGAAAACTTTTTTCCCCTCAGCCTTCTCTACAGGAAAACCATTTCCCAGAGGTCCCAGTACCGGAATGGTATCTCCGGCTTTCATCTGTGAAAATTCATCAGTTCCGGTTCCCTGTCCGGTCACTCTGTAAACCAGATGAAGACGGCCATTTTCTTTGTCAATCTCACAAAGACTGATCGGTCTGGGAAGAATTTTGGATTTATCATTTGTATAAAGAGATACAAACTGTCCTGGTTTCGCATCTGCTGCGATTCTGTCAGTCTGGATCCACATACTGTAAATGCCTGCACCAATGCTCTCCTGACTTACAACAGTGCAGATTTCTCTTGTCTTTTCGCTCATTTCATGCCTCCTAGCGATTGTTTAAAGCAGTACTGATGTCTTCGATCATATCTTTTACCGCCTGGCGGGATGCATCTGCATAATTTAATTCACCAAAGGAAGCATATTTTTCCTGTTTGTAAGCTGCAATGATTCCTCTGGAGGAATTGACGATTGCACCAAGTCCGTCTTCATTAAAGAAATGAACAAGATCGGCACCTTTTCCGCCCTGTGCACCATATCCCGGTACCAGGATGAAGGTTTTCGGCATGATCTTACGGAGAGTTTTTCCCATTTCCGGATAGGTTGCACCTACTACAGCACCTACATAGCTGTATTCATTTCCCATATGTGATTCTCCCCACTGGGCAACCTTTTCTCCAACCCACTCATAAAGCGGACGTCCGTCAATGATTCTGTCCTGAAACTCTCCGCTGGACGGATTGGATGTTTTTACGAGTACAAAAAGCCCTTTGTTCTCTTCTTTACATACATCGATAAACGGGTTGACACTGTCAGATCCCATATATGGATTGATTGTCGCAAAATCTTCGTCAAAACCTGCGATTCTGTTACTTCCCACCTGAACTTTACCCAGATGTCCGACTGCATATGCAGCAGATGTGGAACCAATGTCACCTCGTTTGATATCTCCAATAACTACCAGACCTTTTTCTTTGCAATAATCAATGGTGTTCTTATATGCCATTAAGCCCGGAATACCAAACTGCTCATACATTGCGATCTGTGGTTTCACTGCTGGGATCAGATCGCTGATCGCATCAACGATTCCTTTATTATACTGCCAGATAGCTTCTGCTGCTCCCTCTAATGTTTCCCCCAGTTCAGAAAAAGCTTTCTTCTGAATATGCTGCGGGATATAGTTGAGCATCGGATCCAGTCCTACTACGATAGGAGCGTTTGTTTTTTTAATGTTTTCAATAAGTTTGTTGATCATGAGTCTTTCCTCCTGAATATTAATATGGTATTTTTATGCATTCTGGTATACAACTTTTCCATCACAGATTGTATAGAGAATTTTTCCCTTTACTTTCCATCCGTCAAATGGTGTGTTGCGTCCTTTGGAAGCAAATTCATTTTTATCTATTTTATATTCGTGATCAATGTCTGCAATGACAATGTCTGCCGGATGTCCCTTCTGAAGTGTACCTCTGTCACTTCCCAGAATCTGTGCCGGGTTCCAGCTCATTTTCTCAATAAGCTGTGAGATTGTAAGAATTCCGGTTTCTACAAGTGCAGTATAAGACAATGCAAAGCTTGTCTCAATTCCCACAATGCCAAAAGCCGCATTCCGGATGGAGCCTGTCTTCTCCGGCACTGCATGAGGTGCATGATCTGTACTGATCACTTTAAAGGAACCATCCTTCAGTCCTCGGATCAGTGCATCTACATCTTTCTTCGTACGAAGAGGAGGGTTCATCTTATAGTTTGGATCATCACATTTAATATCATCGGAAGTGAGGATAAAATGATGCGGGCAAACCTCTGCTGTGATATTGTCCAATCCCTCTTCCTTCACAATCTCCATCATCTTCGCAACACCTTCTGTGGAACAATGGCACAGATGCAGTTTTGCCCCTGTCTCTCTGGCAAGAAGAATATCTCTCGCTGCGATCACATCCTCAACTGCATTGCAAATACCTGGCAGACCAAGTCTCCGCGCATTCTCATCCTCATTCATACATCCATCACCGCGCAGATCAATATCCTCACAGTGAGCAAAGATTGGAACATTGAATTTCTCTGCCACTTCCATAGCTTCTTTGCAAAGTCTGGTATTCATAACAGATTTGCCGTCTTCAGATAATGCCGGGATTCCCGCTTTTACCATTCCTTCGATATCAGAAAGTTCCTGTCCCTTCTCCCCCTGCGTAATGGCACCTGCCTGGAGCACATGAATGCCGGCAAGCTGTTTTGCCTTATTATGCACATAATTTACACGATCCGGACTGTCAATTACCGGTGTTGTATTCGGCATTGCAACAACCGTTGTCACACCACCTCTTGCAGCAGCCCGGGAACCTGTCTCTATATCCTCTTTCTGTGTCTGTCCCGGATCTCTGAAATGAACGTGAAGATCGATCAGTCCCGGCATTACCAGACATCCCTTCGCATCTATTACTCTGTCGTTTTTATCTTTTATTTTAAGTTTCTCACCGATCTCGGTGATCACGCCATCTTCCAGATAAATATCGCCTTTTTTATCAGTGTCAGTAGCCGCATCTACGATACGTCCTCCCTGAATCAGAATACCCATGCAATTCTCTCCCTTCGTTGTCGTTTGACAATAACTTTCTGATATACATAATACACGAAACTTCTTCTTTTATAAAGCCTTTTTTTACTGATGTGCAGTCTTTTTTGCTTGACAATTCAAAATGCGGGAGATATAATCAGTTCATATCTGGATTATTTAATGTATAGTCACTGGTTTTTAGAGATTATATAACAGTATATAATCTGTAAAATCTGGTGATTTTTTTATTTGCCAGAAACTATATAATTTTTTTATTTTTTATGGAGGTAACAACATGAACAAGGGAACTGTAAAATGGTTCAACGCAGAAAAAGGTTACGGATTTATCACTGGTGAAGACGGTGCAGACGTATTTGTACATTTCTCCGCTATCAATGGTGAAGGATTCAAATCCCTTGAAGAAGGACAGGCTGTAACATACGACTTAACAGAAGGCGCTCGTGGTATGCAGGCTGCAAACGTTACAAAATTATAATTTATAATTTTTGTTAACGCGAGAGGATTGAATTCCGCACTTTTCTATACGGATTAAACCTCAAAAAAATCCCCGGATCATCCGGGGATTTTTTATTGCTTTTCTTCTGTGAATCCATCAGAGATTCAATTTCTATTTAACATCTGCGCTGTCTGCATCCGTTGTTGAATCTGCTGTTTCTGCAGCTTTATCGTCTGCTACATTTGTATCATCTGCTTCTTCAGATTTATCTGCGGTTTCCGTTTCAGAATCATCTGCGGTTGTGTCTGCTGCATCAGCATCTTCACTGTCTGTATCAGTGGAAGCTGTTGTATCTTCTTCCTCCGCTGTATCTGCATCAGTGCTGTCTGTACCATCGGATGCATCTGTTGACAGATTCGAAATGTAATTGTCAAGTGCAGTAGTATCCATTACTGTATTCTGAACCACATTCTCTTTGGCTCCTGTCACTTTTACATATGCAGAATAACCAATCCATGCAACAATCACAACACAAATGAATGCCCAGGCAAACATTTCCAGTCCAAAAAGTACTTTTTCTTTTCTGTCTGTTTTGTTATGCAGTCCTTTTCTGGCCTTATAAGCATCGACTTTCTTCTGGCTCATGATAGATCTCCTTTGCATCAATATTTCGTATTTTCTGATTATAGCACACTTTACTGCAAAAGAAAACAATTAGTTTATACTGCAACGATCACTCCGCCGTCATTTGCATACATAGAACTTACACCCGCTGTATCAAGGACTACGATCTTTGCAAGTTTCATTCTCTCTTCAAAGGCCTCTTTGAGCACCTGTGCTCTTGCCGGACAATTGCAGTGACTGATGGCAAGAACCTTCTCCGCACTGTCCGGGGTTTTCTCGATTACCTGCTCTACAAGCTTGATCAGAGCACGATTCATGCCTCTTGCCTGATCCAGCTGGCAGATATTTCCATCATCCGTAGAACCCATGACCGGTTTGATTTTCAATGCACTGGCCACTAACGCTTTTACTTTGCTGAGACGGCCGTTCTTTCTCAAAGTATCAAGATTCTCAAGTACAAAAAAAGTATGCTGCCCTTCAATATAATGTTCCACAGTTGAAACAACTTCTTCAAAACTCATCCCTGCTTCTTCACATTCCTGTATCTTCATTCCGATCAGGCTTTCCCCGATGGATGCGGAACGCGAATTGAACACATGTATTTTTTTATCCGGATGATCTTCCATAATAAGATCTCTGCCAAGTAACGCACTGTTATAGGAACCACTCAGCTCAGAAGACAAAGTCACTGCATAAATATGCTCAGCCTCGCAGTCATATGCTCTCATATATCTCTCAGGTGACGGGCAGGCTGATTTCGGACATTCCGGGCAGGCGGCAACTTTCTGTAAAAAATCTGCCTGGTTAAATGTCTCATCATCCTTAATGCGGTAACCGTCCACCTCAAGTTCTAAGGACACCGTCTCAAAATGTCCGTCCTTCTTCAGTTCCTCCGGTAATTCCCCGCAGCTGTCCACAACAATCTTATACATGGCAATCCCTCCACCTGTTCTATGGTATGTGTTTAATGTTATCAATAAACCGTTAATATATTTTTCGTTTCTATCGCATGTAGTATTCAATACTATGTTACATTAACACAAAAACCATTTTTTGTATAGAGGTAATTTCTAAACTTTATCTAAATTATATCTTACGAAGCATTCTTTCTCACGAAGCGAGTGTAAAATATGCGGTCACAAGATCCTTTAACGCCTGCTGGTCAGCGCTGCCCATCAGCTCCCGCGCGGAATGCATGGCAAGAAGCGGGATTCCGATATCCACGGTCTTCACCGGAAGAAGCGCAGAAGCGATCGATCCAAGCGTACTTCCCCCCGGCATATCCGAGCGGTTCACAAACTTCTGGTACGCGATCTTCTCTTTCTCACAGATCTGCTGGATGATGGCAATCGCCTCGCAGTCTGTCGCATAGGACTGCGAACTCGCCTCCTTGATACAGAATCCTCTGCCGAGCACCGGCTTGTTGGTAAGATCCATTTTCC
>OOAZ01001714.1_pt1 | contig 13710 bp, 10 predicted proteins | sample 1671221 | NCBI WGS metagenome assembly OOAZ01 (sample SAMN06348134, study PRJEB24527) | human gut metagenome | biome: human gut; feature: ankylosing spondylitis patient; material: feces | host: Homo sapiens | place: China | collected 2015-10
CGCATAATGTGGGCAAGGTGCTGACGCATACCTCCCTCACGCAGAAAGTATGGGGCAGTACGCAGGAAAATGACATTGCTTCCTTGCGAGTTTACATGGCATCCCTGCGCAAAAAATTGGAACGAAACCCGGATGCGCCGCATCTGATCCAGACTCATGTTGGTGTCGGATACCGAATGCTGCGCGCAGAAAACGATGAAGCATCGTAAAAAAACAGGGTGCGTCCACCCGGACGCACCCTGCCAAAAGCCACAGACGATAGCGATATGGAACCAAAAAACGCGGGAGCTCCTTTCTGGAGACTCCCGCGTTTTTCGGTACCTGTGCTCTGCGTGAAGCTTTTGGCTTTACAGCCACTCGCCTTTCAGCACGAATTTTTCGCGCTCGGCACCCGTGGAGACGAACTGGATCTCGTGGCCCAGCTCTTTTTCCAAAAACTCCACATAGGCCTTTGCTTCCTTGGGCAGCTCTTCCCAGCTCTGGCAGCCGGAGATGTCCTGGTTCCAGCCAGGCAGCATGGTGACAACAGGCTCCACACGGTCCAGGTCGGACAGGGTATCGAAGCGGGGGACTTCTACCCCGTCCAGCTTGTAGCCGGTGATGACCGGGATCTCTTTCATGCTGCTCAGCACGTCCAGCTTGGTAAGGGCGATCTTATCCGCGCCCTGGCAGGCCAGACCATAGCGGCTGGCCACACAGTCAAAGGGGCCCACCCGGCGGGGACGGCCGGTAGCGGCACCATACTCTCCGCCAGCCTTGCGCAACTGCTCGTTCCAGTCTTCCCCCATGGCGTTCTCGGCCGCAAAGGGGCCTGCGCCCACGCAGGTGGAGTAGGCTTTCAGCACGCCCACCACATGGTCCAGCTTGCAGTTGGGGATGCCTGCCCCCAGCGGCGCGTAAGCCGCCAGCGTGTTGGAGCTGGAAGTAAACGGGAAGATGCCGTAATCAATATCCCGCATGGCGCCCAGCTGGGCCTCCAGCACGATCCGCTTGCCGCTGTCGTGGGCCTGCTGTAAAAACGCGCCCACATCGCAGATGTAGGGGGCAAACTTTGCAGCCTGCGCCTCACACCAGTGGAACAGCGCGTCGTAGGACATTTTTTCCTGATGATAGCAGCCTGCCAGCTCCATGTTCTTGGAGTCCAGGATCATGTGCAGGCGGTCCTGGGTGCGCTCCTCGTCCAGGTGAAGCAGGTCGCCCAAACGCAGGGTCTTTTTGCGGTATTTGTCGCTGTACGCGTAGGCAATGCCCCGCCGGGTGGAACCAAAGGCCGTGCCATTCTTGGCCAGACGGTCTTCCTCCAGCCCATCCTGTACTTTGTGCCAGGGCATGGAGATGGTGGCCTTATCCGAAAGTTTGAGGTTCTTGGGGCTGATCTCCACACCCCGCTCCTCGATAGCGGCCATTTCACCCGCCAGATGGTCCAGGTCTACCACCATGCCAGTGCCCAGCACACAGGTCACCTCCGGGTGGAGGATGCCCGAGGGCAGCAGGTTCAGGATGAACTTGCCTTTCTCGGTGACAACGGTATGTCCGGCGTTATTGCCGCCCTGATAGCGGGCGACGATATCAGCGTTTTCAGCCAGCAGATCGATGACGCGGCCCTTGCCCTCATCGCCCCAGTTGATGCCAGTAACTGCGGTAAGCATACGATGCTTCGCTCTCCTTTTTATCTATTTCCGGCACAGGGCCGGAATTTCAGCTTGATTTTTGGGTGCGGTATGATTATACTAGCAGGCAGAAAATGTGTAAAACGTATCTTGTACATAGCTGCAATGTAGTTTGCGTATGGCGGAGGAGGGGTTCCCCATGTATGTGGATTGGGAATACTACAAAATCTTTTACTATGTAGCAAAATATCAGAATTTCACCAAGGCGGCCCGTGTGCTGGGCAACAACCAGCCCAACATCACCCACTCCATGAACCGGCTGGAAAGCCAGCTCAACTGCGTGCTCTTCATCCGCTCCAACCGGGGCGTCACCCTGACGCCCGAGGGGGAGCTGCTCTACTCCCGTATTGCCTCGGCGGCAGTGCAGATCCAGGACGCGGAGGAAGAGCTGAGTGCCAGTGCCACCCTGGAGCATGGAGCCATCAGCATCAGCGCCACGGAAACGGCCCTGAACATCTATCTCTCTGAAAAGCTGCGGGCGTTCCACACCGAGTACCCCGGCATCCGGCTGCGCATCTCAAACCACTCCACCCCGCAGGCCGTGCAGGCCGTAAAAAACGGTGAGGTGGATTTTGCGGTCATTTCGACCCCGGCGGAAGTCGAGTCCGGCTTGAAAATGGTGGAGCTGAAACCGTTTTACGAGGTGCTGGTGGGCGGCAAGACGTTCACCGCATTGGCAAGCCAGAACCTGACTTTGAAGGAATTGGGCAATTATCCCCTCATCTCCCTGAGTGACGAGAGCATGACCCGGAGCTTTTACCGGCAGTTCTTCCTGGAGCATGACGCGGTGCTGAAGCCCGACACCGAGGCCGCCACCACCGACCAGATGCTCACGCTGGTCAAAAACGAGCTGGGCCTCGCCTTTGTGCCGGAACCCATGGCCAAAGATCCGTTGGAACGCGGCGAGATCGTCCAGCTGCATCTGCAGGAGATCATCCCTACCCGTTCCATCTGCCTCGTCTACGACCATCACCGCCCGCTGAATACGGCGGCCCGGAAGTTCCAGCAGCTGCTGACGGCTTCCGACCATAAATGCTGAAAACAGCCTGGCTCCCTGCTGTGATACAGGGAGCCGGGCTGTTTTGATCCTTTTTCCTTTTTGGGTTTTGTAGTTATACTCGCTCGGCCACCAGCTGGAATCCTTCTTTGGTGAGCTCCGTACGGATCTGCTCGATCTGTGCGTGGTCACGAGTCTCAAGAGCCAGCTTGAGGAAGCAGCTGGAGATGGGCATGTTGGGGTCGGAACCGTCGTGGAGGACCGACACCACGTTGCTGCCGCAGCGGGAAACGATGGCGGCCACCTTTTCCAGCTGGCCAGGCTTGTCCTCCAGGGCGATGGTCAGGTTGGCCTTGCGGCCGCTCATGACCAGACCACGGGTGATGACACGGTTGAGGATGTTCACGTCAATGTTGCCGCCCGAGATGAGGCAGACCACCTTTTTGCCCTCGATGGGCAGCTTGTGGAACAGGGCAGCAGCCACCGGCACCGCGCCGGCACCCTCGGCCACCAGCTTCTGGTTTTCCATCAGGGAGAGGATGGCAGCGGCGGTCTCGTCCTCGGTCACGGTGACGATATCGTCCACATACTCCTCGCAGATCTGGTAAGTCAGCTCGCCGGGAGTCTTGACCTGGATGCCGTCCGCAAAAGTGGAAGCGGCTTTCAGGGTCTGGTACTTATGCTCATGCAGGGAGCGGTACATGCTGGGGGCACCCTCTGCCTGCACGCCGTAAATTTTGACTTCCGGCTTCAGGCTCTTGAGCGCAAAAGCCACACCCGAGATCAGGCCGCCGCCGCCCACCGGGACGATCACCGCATCCACATCCGGCAGCTGCTCCAGAATTTCCAGGCCAATGGTGCCCTGGCCCGCAATGACCAGCTCATCGTCATAGGGGTGGATAAAGGTCATGCCCGTCTCCGCCTGCAGCTCCACGGCCTTGTCGTGGGCGTCGTCATAGGTACCGGGCACGAGGCAGACCTCTGCACCGAGGTTCTTGGTGTTTTCCACTTTCATGATGGGGGCACCGTCCGGCATACAGACGATGCTCTTGATGCCCCGGCGGGTAGCTGCCAGAGCCACGCCCTGGGCGTGGTTGCCCGCCGAGCAGGCAATCACGCCTTTTTCGCTCTCTTCCTTGGAGAGCTGGCTGATTTTATAGTAAGCGCCGCGCACTTTGAAGCTGCCCGTGGCCTGCAGGTTTTCGGTTTTGAGGTAGAGCTGGCAGTCTTTCGACAGCTTGGGTGCCTCGATGAGGTCGGTCTTGCGTGCAACGTCCTTAAGAACAAAGGCGGCGTGGTAGATCTTATCCAGAGTCAGCATGACAACTACTTCCTATCCTGTTTTTGTAAAATTTCGTGTGACAGGAAATAGTATAGAATACCAAAATTGTTTTGTCAAATGAAGATATTTCACTGTTTGACGTGGCAACAGGAAAAGAGTCAACACCGCCGGGGGGCCCCGATGATGCTGACTCTTTTCTGCTTTCACTTTTTAAATTTCTGCAAGAATGGCGTCGCCCATGGCGGTGCAGCCCAGGCAGGTGCAGCCATCGCTCATGTTGTCGGCGGTGCGCAGGCCCTTGTCCAACACCTTGCTGACGGCGTTCTCAATGGCCTCGGCCTCTTCGGCCATGCCAAAGGAGTAGCGCAGCATCATAGCGGCAGACAGGATGCAGGCGGTTGGGTTGACGATATCCTTTCCCGCGATGTCCGGGGCAGAACCGTGAATGGGCTCATACAGGCCGCGGGTACCCTCGCCCAGAGAGGAGGAGGGGATCATTCCGATGGAGCCGGTGATCATGGAAGCCTCATCCGAAAGGATGTCGCCGAACATGTTCTCGGTGACGATGACGTCGAACTGAGCCGGGTTCTTAACGATCTGCATGGCGCAGTTGTCCACGAACATCTCGCTGTACTCCACTTCCGGGTACTCAGCCTGCAGGCGGTGCATGACAGAGCGCCAGAGGCGGCTGGTGTCCAGTACATTGGCCTTATCCACACAGCAGAGCTTCTTATTGCGCTTTTGGGCCGTCTCAAAGCCGATGCGACCGATCCGCTCGATCTCGTGCTCGGAGTAGGGCATCGAATCGACGGCCTGCTTCTCGCCATTTGCCAGCGTCTCGGTCTTGTGCTCGCCGAAGTACACGCCGCCGATCAGCTCCCGGACGATGATGAAATCAATGCCCTGTGCCACGATCTCAGGCTTGAGGGGGCTGGCGGGAGCCAGCTGGGGCCAGATCTTGGCAGGGCGGAGGTTGGAGTAGAGGCCCATGCCGGCACGGAGGCGGAGCAGGCCTTTCTCGGGGCGCTTATCGCCGGGCATTCCCTCCCACTTGGGGCCGCCCACCGCACCCAGCAGGACGCTGTCGGCGGCCAGGCACTTGTCCAGCTCGTGCCGGGGCAGCGGGTCGCCGTACTTGTCAATGGCCTCGCCGCCCATGGCAGCGTCGGTATAGTGGAACGTATGGCCATACTTTTCGGCCACCTTATCGAGAACGCGGAGGGTCTGCTTCACGATTTCCGGGCTGGAGCAGTCGCCCCAGATGACGGCAATATTTTTCTCCATGGGTCTTCTCCTTACTTCTTGGTCAGAGACTTCATCAGGCCGCCATCGGCGATGATCTTCTGGATGAACGGCGGGAACGGCTCGGCCTGGAAGACCTTACCGGTGGTCACATCGGTGATGACACCGGTGTCAAAATCCACGGTCACATTGTCCCCTGCATGGATGGCGTCCACGGCCTCCGGGCACTCCATGATGGGCAGGCCGATGTTGATGCTGTTGCGGTAGAAGATGCGGGCAAAGCTCTTGGCGATGACGACGGAAATACCCGCCGTCTTGATGGCCAGCGGGGCATGCTCGCGGGAGGAGCCGCAGCCGAAGTTCCAGCCGCCGACCATGATGTCGCCGTCTTTCACGTTGTGGATGAACTCTTTGTCGATGTCCTCCATGCAGTGGGTGGCCAGCTCCTGGGCATTGGGGGTGTTCAGGTAGCGGGCTGGGATGATGACGTCCGTATCCACGTTATCGGGGTATTTGAAAACAGAACCGTTTGCATTCATGGCAGTTACTCTCCTTTCGTCAGACCGTGCGGGGGTCGGTGATGTAGCCCGTCAGAGCGCTGGCAGCAGCGGTGGCGGGAGAGGCCAGGTAGACCTCGCTCTTCACATGGCCCATGCGGCCCACGAAGTTGCGGTTGGTGGTGGAAACGCAGCGCTCGCCCTCGGCCAGGATGCCCATGTAACCGCCCAGGCAGGGGCCGCAGGTGGGGGTGGACACGATGCAGCCTGCATCAATGAACGCCGTGGTCCAGCCGCGGAGGATGCACTCTTTGTAAACATCCATAGTGGCGGGGATGATGATGCCGCGCACACCTTTGGCAATGTGCTTGCCCTTGAGGATGTTATAAGCGGCCTCCATATCCTCCAGACGGCCATTGGTGCAGCTGCCGATGACCACCTGATCGATCTTGATGTCCTTGCCCTCGCTGGCCTTGTGGGTGTTCTCGGGCAGGTGGGGGTAGCTCACGGTGGGCTCCAGCTCAGAGAGGTCGATCTCAATGGTCTTCTCGTACTCGGCATCGGGGTCTGCCTCATAGAAGACCGGCTCCCGCTGGCTGCGGCCCTTGAGGTAAGCCTTGGTCACCTCGTCCACGGGGAAGATGCCGTTCTTGGCGCCGGCCTCAATGGCCATGTTGCAGATGCTCAGGCGGTCGTCCATGGTCAGGGCGGCCACACCCGGGCCGGTGAATTCCATGGATTTGTACAGCGCACCGTCCACACCGATCATGCCGATGATGTGGAGGATGAGGTCCTTGCCGCAGACGCGGGGACCGAACTTGCCCTTGAGGACGAACTTGATGGCGGAGGGCACCTTGAACCATGCCATGCCGGTGGCCATACCGGCGGCCATATCGGTGGAGCCCACACCGGTGGAGAACGCACCCAGTGCACCGTAGGTGCAGGTGTGGCTGTCGGCGCCGATGACGCAGTCCCCCGCCGTCACGATGCCTTTTTCGGGCAGGAGGGCATGTTCGATGCCCATCTCGCCCACATCATAGAAGTTCAGGATATCATATTTGTTGGCAAACTCGCGGCACTGCTTGGACTGCTGCGCGCTCTTGATGTCCTTGTTGGGGACAAAGTGATCCAGCACGATGGCGATGTGCTCTTTGTCGAACACGCTGTGGAACCCGGCCTTTTCAAACTCGTTGACGGCAACGGGAGTGGTGATATCATTGCCCAGCACGATATCGAGCTTGGCGTTGATGAGCTGGCCTGCCTTGACCTCGGCAAGACCTGCGTGAGCGGCCAGAATTTTCTGCGTCAGGGTCATTCCCATGATACTCTCTCCTTTTATCTTTATGGTCTATCGTTCACTTACTTGCTGTTGATGGCACTGACCAGTGCCTTGATGCCCGCCACGATAATGTCGGTATCGGTGCCAGCGCCCCAGGTGACGGTGTTGTCGCCCCACATCAGGCCCACATAGGAAGCAGCGCGGGAGGTAGAGCCCTCATCCAGGCTGTGCTCGGAGTAGGTTTCCAGATGGAAGTCCATGCCGGTGGCACTCTGGATGGCGTTTGCCACGGCGTCCAGACGGCCATTGCCCACCGAGGTGATGACCTTGCGCTGGCCGTTGAGGTCCAGCGTGACGGTGGCGGTAATGCCGTTGACCTGTGCGAAGTGGGCTTCCACCACAGACAGCGGCTTGACCCGGTTGAGGTAGTTCTCCTCGAAGATGTGGAGCACCTCGCCTGCACTCAGCTCCTTGTGGCTGTGGTCGGACACGCTCTTGACCTTGTAGCCCAGAGCCTCGCGCATCTTGGGGGGCAGGTTGTAGCCGTAGTTCTGCTCCAGCACAAAGCCGATGCCGCCCTTGCCGCTCTGGCTGTTGATCCGGATGACGTCGGCGTCATAGGTACGGCCGATATCGTGGGGGTCGATGGGAATATAGGGGCAGGTCCAGCGGTGCTCGCCGCGCTCTTTGCGGTAAGCCATGCCCTTGGCGATGGCGTCCTGGTGGCTGCCGGAAAACGCCGCAAACACCAGCTGACCGGCGTAGGGGGTGCGCTCATAAATATGCATCCGGGTCATGCGCTCATAAGTGTCGCAGATCTCCGGCATGTTGGAGAAGTCCAGCTTGGGGTCCACACCATGGCTGTACAGATTCATGGCCAGGGTCACGGCATCCACGTTGCCGGTGCGCTCGCCATTGCCGAACAGGCAGCACTCCACGCGCTGGGCACCTGCCAGCACCGCCAGCTCGGCGCAGGCCACGCCGGTGCCGCGGTCATTGTGGGGGTGGGTGGAGATGATGACGCTGTCGCGGTGAGAGAGGTGTTTATCGCAATACTCGATCTGATTTGCGTAAACATGGGGCATGCTCATCTCAACGGTGACCGGCAGGTTGATGATCATGGGGCGGTCGGGCGTGGGCTCCATGATGTCCAGCACGGCGTTGCAGACCTCCACAGCGTAATCCACCTCGGTGCCCGTAAAGCTCTCAGGGCTGTACTCAAAGAGGAAGTTGCCCTCATACTCCTGGCTGAGCTGCCTGACCAGCTTGGCACCGTCGGTGGCGATCTTCTTGATTTCTTCCTTGCTCTTGTGGAACACCTGCTCCCGCTGGGCCACCGAAGTGGAATTATAGAAGTGGATGACCGCCCGGGGGGCACCCTTGACAGCCTCAAAGGTCTTGCGGATGATGTGGTCGCGGCACTGGGTCAGCACCTGCACGGTCACATCCTCGGGGATCATGTTCTTCTCGATCAGGGTCCGCAGGAACTCATACTCGGTATCGCTGGCAGCGGGGAAGCCAACTTCGATCTCTTTAAAACCGATCTTGACCAGCATCTGGAAGAACTCCAGCTTTTCCTCCAGGCTCATGGGCACGATCAGCGCCTGGTTGCCGTCGCGCAGGTCCACACTGCACCAGGCCGGGGCCTTTTCAATGTGGTCTTTTTTCACCCAGCTGTCATACCCGGCAGGGACCGGGTAATAACCCGGTGCGTACTTGGTAGCGTCCATCATCTTTTTGTCCTCCTGATCTTTTTTACACACTCTTTTTATTTCAAACAAAACCTCTCCGTCCGCGCTCTGGCGGGTCCAGCTCCCCGATCAGGGGAGCCAACGAGAGGAAACGAAAAGGCTCCCGCCTCTCAAAGGACGAAGCCCTTGAGAGACGAGAGCCTGTAAATTCTGTTACAGGGCACCCGTGGTACCACTCTCTTTGCCGTGTTGCACAACACAGCCACTCGACACGATCGGCTTTTGGGGGCGAATCGCTGCCCGCGTAACGGTGGGCATCCGTCAGGGCCTACTGTCTGCTTCAGCCCTGCCGCTCAGGGGCCAGTAACCGAAACCCTCCGCACTGCCTTGCACCGCCCGGCAGCTCTCTGCACGCAGAAGAAAATCGTTTTTTCCCCGTCAACGCATTTGCGCTTGATTCAAAGTGAGCTTAGTTTAACATCCTTTCCGGGGTCTGTCAAGCAGTTTGCTTCATGGTCAAGATGAAACAAATTCACAAATCATGCGGCACAATTTTGCAGAATTGATTTATGAAGTTTCTGCTAAGTTTTTGGAAACATGCCCTCAAACCCCTGTCACCTTTATTTGGGCTGTGCTATGATATTTACAGATCCAAACCGAGGGAGGAATCAAGATGAAAGAAGTCAAGACACCTAAAAAGCCATTGGCCATCTACTACGCCATCGTGCTGGTAATCCTGCTGGTCCTCAACTTTGTCATCATGCCGTGGGCAAGTGAGCGGCAGATCAAAGAAGTGGACTACGGCACGTTCATGTCCATGACAGAAGAAAAAAACATCGGCCGGGTGGACATTGAATCCAACCAGATCTTATTTACCGATAAAGAGAACACGCAGGTGTATAAGACCGGCCTTATGAATGACCCCAGCCTTACGGAGCGCCTGTACGACGCCGGGGCCCAGTTCTCCAGCGAGATCGTGGAGCAGGCCTCTCCCCTGCTGAGCTTCCTCGCCAGCTTCGTGCTGCCCATCGTCCTCTTTGTGGCACTGGGCAACTACATGAACAAAAAGCTGATGGATAAGGCGGGCGGCGGCGCGGGCTCCATGATGTTTGGCGGCGTGGGCAAATCCAACGCCAAGGTCTACGTCCAATCCACCCACGGCATCCGCTTTGCCGATGTGGCTGGCGAGGACGAAGCCAAGGAGAACCTGCAGGAGATCGTGGATTACCTGCACGACCCCAGCAAGTATAAGGAGATCGGCGCTTCCATGCCCAAGGGCATCCTGCTGGTGGGCCCTCCGGGCACCGGCAAGACCATGCTGGCCAAGGCTGTGGCTGGTGAATCCAACGTGCCGTTCTTCTCCATGTCCGGCTCCGAGTTCGTGGAAATGTTCGTGGGCATGGGCGCTTCCAAAGTCCGTGACCTGTTCAAGCAGGCCAAGGAGAAAGCCCCCTGCATCGTCTTCATTGATGAGATCGACGCCATTGGCCAGAAGCGCAACAGCGGCCAGTACGGCGGCAACGACGAGCGGGAGCAGACCCTGAACCAGCTGCTGACCGAGATGGATGGCTTTGAGAACAACAACGGCGTCATCATTCTGGCCGCCACCAACCGCCCGGAGTCTCTGGACCCGGCCCTCACCCGCCCCGGTCGCTTTGACCGCCGGGTGCCCGTGGAGCTGCCCGACCTCAAGGGCCGCGAGGAGATCCTGAAAGTCCACGCCAAAAAGATTGCACTGGCCCCGGGCGTGGATTTCAACACCGTGGCCCGGATGGCCTCCGGCGCTTCCGGCGCGGAGCTGGCCAACATCGTCAACGAAGCAGCCCTGCGGGCGGTCCGCGCGGGCCGCAAGAGCGTGACCGAGGCCGACCTGGAAGAGAGCATCGAGGTGGTCATTGCAGGCTACCAGAAGAAAAACTCCATCCTCACCGACCACGAAAAGTGCATCGTGGCTTACCACGAGATCGGCCATGCCCTGGTGGCAGCCCTGCAGAACCACTCCGCCCCGGTGCAGAAGATCACCATTATCCCCCGCACCTCGGGTGCGCTGGGCTACACCATGCAGGTGGATGAGGGCAACCATTACCTCATGAGCAAAGAGGAGCTGGAAAACAAGATCGCCACCCTCACCGGCGGCCGCGCTGCCGAGGAAGTGGTCTTCGGTTCCGTCACTACCGGTGCTTCCAACGATATCGAGCAGGCCACCAAGCTGGCCCGTGCCATGATCACCCGCTACGGCATGAGCAAGGATTTCGACATGGTGGCTCTGGAAACCGTCACCAACCAGTATCTGGGCGGCGATTCCTCGCTGGCCTGCTCGGCCCAGACCCAGCGGGAGATCGACCAGAAAGTGGTGGAGCTGGTCAAGGCCGAGCACGCCAAGGCCCTCCGGATCCTGACCGAGAACCGCGCAAAGCTGGACGAGCTGGCCAAATACCTCTACGAGAAAGAGACCATCACCGGCGAGGAGTTCATGAACATCCTCAACCGGGAGGACGAATCCGCTGCTCCCGCCGAAGAAAAAATAAAAGAATAATTTTCCGCAATAATCTCACCGCCTTATTCGTATTCAGTACAGACGGGGCGATTTTGGGATACCTTTGTAGCGCCAAAAAGCGCAGTCCCCCAACTCCGCTTTCAACGCCCCGCTCACTGCTACTTGAAACAAAAACAGGAGGAAATTCCTATGAGACTGCTGAACAAGAAGTTTGCCCGCAAGACCGCTGCCGCCGCCCTGGTGCTGGCCACCGCCGCCACCCTGGCTACCGGTGCTTTTGCCGCCGAAAACGACGGCGTTGTGGCTGGTTACATGCCCCCGCAGGAAGTCATGGTACAGGACGATGTTGCCCTCCACAGCGCGGATGTCGCTGTGGGCGAGGTAGACCCCAACTACGGCGGCTATGCTGCCCCGGAGGGCAACCCCATTCAGGGCAACATTATGCTGATCTCTGCCGGTGACCTGGACACTCCCCTGCCCTCGGACACGCAGGTAGAAAAGGCGCAGGCCCACTACACCGTCAAGGGCCTGCTGGGCAAGCAGGTGCTCTACACCGCCCGGCAGGAGGGCAGCGTGCTGACGCTGGACTTTCCCGAGAATGTGGCCACGTTCCGCGCCACCATCCTGGACATGCAGACCCTGATGAACAATGGTGTGAGCACCGTGGTGCTGCAGACCAACAAGACCTCCACCACCCTCAACCTGACCCTGCTGTGCGATGGCTACAGCGCCAATGACAAGGTGGTGCTCCGCCACATCGGTTCCCGCGCCTGTCTCACCGTCAAGGGCCGCAGCCGCCGCGACCTCCTCATCGGCCGCTGAGATCTCCGTTTTTCAAATCTTTCCTCTCTTTCCAGTTTCCTGAATCCGACCAAAAAGCAGCGCCCCCGCAGGGATCTTCCTGCAGGGGCGCTGTTCTGTTTCAATTGGTTTTCTGAGGTGAAAACTCCTGTTCTTGGCTCTCCTTTTCAGGAGAGCTGGCACGCGAAGCGTGACTGAGAGGTTCTGTCAGGCCACGGAGTACATCAAGCTTCACACGTTTTCCTTTTCGGATAACGGCTTCAGCGCCCTCTTGCGGTGCCCTGCGTCTGCTTCGGCCCTTGGGCGGGCCTCGCATCCTGCAGACCGCGGCGCCTAAAGCTGCTCCCTGTACTCCCCTTTTTGTCACTTGCGTGACATCTTCCCCCGGAGCGGGGGAAGTCTTTGCTCGCAGGCGGCGGTCGCAGCTTTAGCCTTTCACTCCTCCCAAAGCCACACCGCGGACGATGAACTTGGAGAGCAGCAGGTAGACGATGATGACGGGCAGGATGGCGATGGCCACCATCATGTACACCTTGCCCATATCGAACTTGAGGAAGTCGGCGCTGCGCAGCTGTGCAATCAGGATGGGCAGGGTCTTCTTATCGGCAGAATCCAGCACCAGGGCGGGGATGAAGTAGTTGTTCCAGCTGGCCACGAACGAGAAGATGGCCTGCACCGCCAGCGCGGGCTTCATGATGGGGAGCACGATCTTATTGAAGGTATAGAACTCTCCGGCTCCGTCGATGCGGGCGGCTTCCACGATCTCCATGGGGAGGCTGGCGTCCAGATACTGCTTCATGAAGAAGAAGACTGCCGGGGCCGCAATGCTGGGCACGATCAGCGGAATGAAACTGTTCTTCAACCCCATCTTGGTGATGAGCTGGAGGAAGCCCAGCGCCGACACCTGCGTCGGCATGGTCATGATGAGCAGGATGATGGCGAACGCCGCTTTCTTGAATTTGAAGTTGTAGGCGTAGATGCCGTAGGCCGTCAGGGCCGAAAAGTAGACGCTGAGGGCCGCCGAGCAGGCCGAAACGATGAGGCTGTTGCGGATACCCGTCAACACCGGGATGTTGGCATCGGCCAGCACGTTTTTAAAGTTCGTCACCAGCGATTTGCCCGGCAGCAGGGAGAAGCCTTTCTGGATCTCGAAGTGGGTACGGGTGGAGTTGATGACCAGAATGTAGAAGAAGAACAGGCACAGGAAGCTGAAGAAGACTAATACCAGGTAGCACCAGGCACGGCGTGCCGCCAGCGTTGCTTTTTCGGATTCATTCCGTGGAGTGTGTGCCATATTCACTTTCCTCCTTTCGCTGCCTTTTGGGCTTGCTTGAGCTGTTTGCGCTGCGCCTTGCTCAGGCCGTCATCTTCCTTGGTGAGGGAGAAATAGACCACCACGCAGAGCACCGCGCAGACGAGGAACAGCACCACCGAGACGGCACCGGCCATGCCATAGTTCTTGCTGAACAGATGGTTGTTCAGGTACATGATCATGGTGGTGGAAGTGCGGTCCGGGCCGCCCTTGCCGTTGGTCAGGATCTGCGGCACGTCAAACATCTGCAGACCGCCGATCATCGAGGTGATCATCACATACACGAGGATGGGCCGGATGAGGGGAATCGTGATCTTCCAGAACATCTGGTTCGGGGTGCAGCCATCCAGCTCGGCTGCCTCATACAGGGTGGGGTCCACACCCATGATGGCGGCCATCAGCATGATGGTGGTGTTGCCGAACCACATCAGGAAGTTCATCA
>OOAZ01001716.1_pt1 | contig 13660 bp, 10 predicted proteins | sample 1671221 | NCBI WGS metagenome assembly OOAZ01 (sample SAMN06348134, study PRJEB24527) | human gut metagenome | biome: human gut; feature: ankylosing spondylitis patient; material: feces | host: Homo sapiens | place: China | collected 2015-10
CCCGGTCTATCGTCTGATTAACCGTTATCTTCCAAGGATACTCTTGATATGTCTGCAAAATCAATGAGACAGATGAAGAAAAATCCACCCGCGTATCTGCGCTCTTGGGTAAACTGTCTAAAGACGAAAATCCGATTCGTGGAAAAGCGTTATAGTCGAGACACGCCGCAGAATCTATCCGTATCTCCGCCTCATTAGTCACCGTCAACTTCTTGATCCGGAGAGCTGCAAGATCAACCGCATCGCACACTTCTACCGTAACCATCCCTTTAGTCTTATCTATTTCCAATGTATTATCCTTCCACCAGGAAATCGGTAATGCTTCCTTCCCGATATGGATAAGGAATATCATTCTCGATACATGAAACAAGAAAGAACAAACAACAGAGAAAACCTGTCACTTTTCGTTTTATATGATTTATATCCATACCTCGTCAAAAATAGAAGTTCATACCTAAATTAATCGAAAATAGGTCTATCTTAAAATTAGCGGAACTGCTACGCCGTGAGCCTTTATCAATCTGGTCAGTTGTCTGATCGGTCCACTTCATATTAAACCCCAGTACGCCAACCGATACCTCAACAGCTGCAAAATTAGTGATAAAAGCCGTCAGACCCGGCGCCATTCCGATCTGCAAATTCTGGATGGTCTGGTAAGTACCGGTATAATCGGTATCTGTACCCGAAGAGTTTTTACCCTGCCCATAGCCATAGGTCACGCGAGCTTCATTAAACAAACCAAAAATCTTACTACTTCCTATCGGCATATAGGTACGCACGAATCCAGTAGCAGAAAAAGTATGCTCCAAATAATTTACATCACTGATATCAAAATTGATATCATCATCCAAATCCAAACTGATATTTCCTAAATCCGTATAAGTACGATTATAGGAAAAACGTCCGCCCAATGCAACATTATCCCGAATAAAGTAACCGAAAAAAGGACTTACTTTAAACGTATAACCGGTACTTTCAATCTTCTCCAGCACCAAGAATTTATAATTGTCATCCTCATGTTCCGAATAGGAAAAAGTCGATCCGACCATCCATTGCCCTTTCGGAATAAAAGTATGACTCTGGATACCCCGGTCGAAGACTTTACGACCAAGGATTTTGGTTTGGGCTTGAATAGTTCCTATTCCTAAGAATGAAACTAAAAACATTGTCAAGATATGTTTCATCCGAATATTATTCTGTTGGAGTTTGATCATAGACTAATTCAAAATCATCAATATATAATTCACTACCGACTGCACCCTGAAAATAATCCCCATATTTACTGGATGTAGCTAAAACACCAATATATTCAGGCTTTACATCTTTCTTTAGGTATTGCAATTTCAAGTTAAAATCACTCCAACCATTTGTTAGCATATTTTCACTTGCGGGTAGTTCCGCATAAGCAATTATCCTGTCAGCATAATATTCTTTCCAGTTCAGCGTTTCTTGATTAGCCGTATTCAAAGCCATTGGTTCCTTCAACAACACAATATAGATGGCACATTGATCAAAGCTCCCCTTAACTATATGTCCCGAATATTTATCGACCGTCTGAGGTATATAGTTATATTTACCTTTAAACATTGAAGGACGAGCTGTAAATGGCTTACCTAAAGTCACAACTCCATTCATTCCTGACAAAGCGAAAGAACCAGTAAAAGCGTTACCGGCGGCAAATTTACCTACCGCTGCTCTTGATTTCAGAAAAGCCTTTGTATTATTTTGTTCAGTAACAGATTGACAAAGATCAGGGGTAAATGTATTATTTCCCGAACTCCAATATGAATTTTTTTCATTCCAAGGTCCATTGTTCTTATCTTCAAAATCACCATAAGGCAGCATTACCGCCTCCTCTGTTACAAATTCTTTAGATTCAGCAACAGCACCATTCTGCAGTAATCTATATTCATACTTTGTACCATCATCCAAATGCGTCACAACCTGCATCACATTAGAAGAGCCATTATTTCCAACTGCCACCTCACCTTCAACATCACTCCACTTATCATCCGTTCCGAATTTCCTATATTGGAACTTATAAGAGGCTTTATCTTCCTCACTCGCGTTCTTTACATATCCCCTCAATGTAGCAAAATGTGCCCACACCTCCGATTCTACTACCGGATGAGTCATGATTTGCAAATTGACAGTAATAGAAATCGTTTGCACCGTTTCATGCCCCATCTCATCACGGGCAGAGAGAACAAATGTATGCGTACCTCCTGGCAATCGCGTAATCAAATTATCGAAAACCAATGTAAACATTGCCTTTTTATCATCCAAAGCAGGGACTTCCAATCCTATTTCAGCTAACTTATTCTTACTTTCTTCCGACAATTTCAGTAAATCCAAAGATGATGAAATTTTATGTTCGTCAAACAAAGACGAAGTCGTAATCATGCTAACAGATTCTAAACCTATATTCGTAGAAGAAATATTCAACATTACATTTCTGGAATCTCCTTTGTCCAAAGAGACCATTCCATTGCTATCCTTGCCATCTTCCAACACTTTCACCACCGGTGGTTCCTGCCCATATCCCGATTCCGGCAACGGGATCGTCACCGTATGGTTCTCGTCATTGGTCGGATCAGAATCAATCGTTATATCGAAGTCCATTCCTGAGTTATCTTCACCGCTATCCACCAAATCGAATACCAGATGATAATGGTCTTTCGCCTCCGTCTTCTCGATCAGTTTGGACATGTGAAATGTCAACCCTTCTTTGTTCGTCAATGTCAAATCGACCAACAGATAACCGGGTTGGAAATAACCAGCGCGTGTCTCTTGCATATCATATTCCAAATAGCTCCCCGTCGCATCACTGACTTTCGCCACACAGGATGCGAATTTATCCTGAACAGGCTTTGTAAACTTACTTGTTACTTTCACACAAGTTAAAAAACATTCGATTGCTGTTTGGGTTGTCTCACCCGCTTTTATGACAATCTTATCTTTATCCCCGTAAAAAGTAGGTTTTTCAAACTCCAGTTTGTCCGAAGGATTAGATGTGACCTTCACCTTATAAGTCCCGACATCCAACAACACACGCTCGCCGGCCATATCATTGTAATCGGAAAAATGTTTTACGACCGAATCGTTCGCTCCGGTACAAATATCCACTGCCAAAGATTGATCCTTGACATCGAAACCACGCGTGACCACTTCCACATTTTTCGATACACCTAATTCCAAATAGCCTGTTGTTTGCATACGGTTATCTTCGCTATCACATGATACCCAAACAAACAACATTAAAAACAAACAACCTATTATATATGATAACTTTTTCATCCTATTAAGTCGTAATTGTTATTGTATGAGTTTTTGTATTTCCTTTCGAATCGGTAACGGTCAAATGAAAATTACTTGTACCGCTTCCCAATATTTGGAGCATTGGCACAAATTGGGATATATTAAACGATACAGATGTTTCACCTCCAATATGAACCGGAAAACCTAAACCACTCAACTTATCAGCATATCCACCCGGACTGACCAAATCAAAATCTGACGTTAATCCGATACCCTGCAATTCTGATTCAGGTAATAATGGCGAATCAATGATTACTCTAAACGAGGAAATACCGTTCGGCACACTCACTACCAGGTCAGTATTGATCGCATCCCCTTTTATCGAAATCACACTTTCCGTCTCACCACCTGTATTATCATTACCTCCCGTACTGCCGCCATTTCCCCCACCGCTCGGTACAGTAATGTCGATCGGAGTTTCATTCAATGTCACATCTACCTTTATGGTAAAATTGCCGTTTGTCGGTTTTTCCGGATTATCAGGATCGTCAGGGTCAGGATTCGGTTTTTCCGGCTCATCCGGTACAATTTCTTCTTCCAAGTCTTTGATCTCTATCCTAAACAAATCCTGCGGATTAATCTTTCCCTCCGAATCGGCCAGTCCGAATGTCCGGATCACCGGCTTACCGGTAGTCTTTTCCGTAGCACGGATTGTCACCGTCGTTTTCATTCCGGGACGGATATATACGATCCGGGCATCTCCTTTACCCACAGACAGAACACCAGAACCATTGGTAATAGTGATTGCATAATCATCCTTGCATGCATTCAAAAACTCTTCGGACAGAGTCAAATACAAGATAGCGCTTTGCAATTCGCAAGCCTTATCTACCAATGTCACTTCTTTGGCTTTTATGACACATGTATCCAACAACTCATAATAAGGATATTCCGATGTCACTTCATAATTATCACCCGAATAGGCTTCGATGTAATAAGTGCCCTGTTCCAATACATATTGGGATTCTTTCAGATAATCGGCATACGACTCGAAATAATCCTGCAATTCCATCGATGCGTTAAACACTTTCACGATCATATCTTCCGCTTTCGGAACAATCAGTTCCGTACTTGATGACTTGGAAGACACGCCGCCATTCCCATAAGAAGGAGGCACAACTTTCAACTTCAAATCCAGCACGCCGACTTCGCCGGAACCACCCTGTTCCCCTTTTCCTAAAAGTTCGTCTTTCATCTCGCAGGAAACCAAACCGACAAGAGCCAGGCATAACAATACGTAATATGTATATCTATATTTCATCATTCAACAGGTGTTGCTTTTAACATCATTGATTTTGTTTCCGATACTTGCAGATCAATAATCAGATGGTCTTTCTTTTCCAACAGACCATCTTTGGGTGAAATCGTCTCCGAATAGTCGACAGGAAACCCTTCCAAAGTAGTTCCTACGATATGGATTTTAATAAAGGAAGAGTTTTTCGCTCCATCGAAATAGGCAGATTTATTCAAATCGGCCAAAGCATAAGACACTTGACGTTTGTTTGCATCCGAAACAGTCAATTTGAATTTTGTATCTCCGGTTTGCAACTTATCATCTGTCCGAAACGCCTTCTTAAATGCATCGCTTGCATTAAAAGAAACTTGAAATTGTTGCAAACAGCATTCCAACTCCACCAAAACGGTCTCTTCCGGTAATAAAGAGTATGTTTCAGAAGCAAAAAAACAGGGTTTATCCAGTATGGCATCTTTCAGTTCATTGGAAAAGACTTCTACCTTATATTCCGTACCGCCTTCCGCCGCTTCCAAAAAGACCGGACTATTTTGTTGTAAGGTCTTCAAAGAGTCTTGCTTCACAACCGCACCGGTTCCATTCTGTATCTTAACGTATAATTGATTTACCGTCGGCACTGGTGTAGAACGGGTTATCACAACCGGAGATTCGGTTGAAACATGAAATCGGAGACGGGCTTTGCCCTGTCCCATAACCTGCTCTGTTTCTTCGTTAGAACAGGAGGCTGCGATAAGCAGGATGGCTAATGTATATAATAAGTGTTTCATATTATTCTTGATAATCGTATATTAGTTCGACATCATCAATATAGAGTTGGGAACCAACGTATTCACCATTGGTAAGATTATTCTTCGGCGGATAGGATAAGTTTGTTTCATTAACCTCCAAACAATCAGGATTGGCAGAAGATTTAAACAAAATATACATTTGAGTTGCTTTCTTCCAAACCGTATATTCCAATTTCACAAATTCTTCATACCAATTATCTATTTTAGAACCTTGCCCCGTATATACCTGCTTGGCTATTTCTTTTTTATTTTCATCCAATACCACAATCGTTGCAGAAAAATAATCATTTGGATTTTTAGGTTCGTATTTATAATGGAATCTAAATCCTGTCGGCCTTGACTGAAAATCAATTCCATAAACAGGATCATAGTCCTTTAGAGTTCCCAGAAACAATTCTCCAGAAGTCACATTATTACAAGTACCATCTATCCCCAAGCTACCTGGAGCAGAATTACCTTGTCCCCAACCTACAGTACGAATTAATGCAGCAAGATTACTTTCATGGCCATTTGTTTTTATTGTACCAGAATTCGCTACATATCGAGTCCATGCTCGATTTCCTCCCGCACTAGTAATAGCAGGACCTGATTCATTTTCACTTCCAAATTGAGTTGTTTTACTATTCAATGTTTCCCAACCTTGAACTATCCACTTCTCCCAAGAACGAAAAGGAGTATGCGTATATTTACCCCAGCTTGTACTTGCATGTCCTTCACCTCCTTCGGCAGTCCAACCTTCTAATTTTCCAATATCTCCTAAATACCTTTCACTTTCAGTAGTAATACTGATTGGAGCCAATTCGTAACTTCCGTCATATTTAGCTGTAATATTCGCATAAGTAGACTCGCTTGTCAGATTAGTCCAAACAAACGCAACTACACCTTCTTTATCTCTACCTAATGAAATCAGATTATTTATCTGTTGCCCATTCTGATAGAATGCAACTTTACTTGCATCATTCGCTTTGACACGTAGGTAAGCATATTTAGCAAATACATCTCCATCGTTTTCTGCCATCGCCCATTCAAAGGTTGGAGTCGTAACTGTTATCGTGAAAGAAGATTTATCTTCAGGTAATTTTTGTCCCAAATTATCTTCTATATCAAACACAACGGTATATGTCCCTCCTTTCAACGAATTAAACCAATTCTTTGTGAATTTAATCATTTGAGTTCCATCAGAAGGAACATATTCAATATTCTCAATAGTTGATCCTTGAATAAAGTCTGCATCCATACTTAATTCAGCTATTTTTAATCGGAATACTTTTGTACCTGCCGGTATTTTAGCCATAAGTAATTTTGTATCACTATTATATCCTCCGACTTCAAATTCTTCATCTTTTAATCCATAAAAAATAGTTGGTGCTTCTACGGGTTTGATCATTCCTTTTAATGAACGCACAGTCGTATTCGCTTTAGGCAAGGCATCTTTTACTGATATAGTTAATGAATACTCGGAAGAGACGAGCCCTCCTTTTATCGCATTCAATACCGATTTAATATCAAAACTATATTGCAATTTATCTTTAACCTCTTTGGAATCAATAGTTAAACCGTAATTATCAGCCAAATCTCTTTGTGCAATTTCTGTCAAATTAGCCAAATTATAACTAAATACCGTTTTTTGGTCTTGTACTAAGGTTAATACAATTTCTGCAATTTTACCACCCGCCGTTATATCAACTATACGTTTTGATGAGACAACCGATCCCATCTTGTTTTCACCTAAATCGTATGGTTCATCTTGTGTGCCATTCCCTTCCCATTTAAACAAAGAACATTCTATATACGGCGCCCCCTTCAACTTCTCCATGAAATCCGGAATTCCGATATTCACATAGATCGTTTCCTTTGTTTCATCGTTTAATGTCACATCGATAGCAATCCCGTTCAACCCTTTTTCATCCGTACGGACGGTCAACTTCGCCCATTGCTTGGGCTTGATAGTTGTTGTCGCCGTATAATTGACAGTCTTTCCATAGACATTGACCAGTTCCATCGCAATTTCCAGCTTCGTGCCGGAAGCATCCGACTGAAAATACATCGGACGGGATTCGCCTTTTTCATACACCAAAGGCAATTCCATCTTGTTCGTCTTCAACGACAAGGTATAATCTTTATATGTTTGCAGAAAATCATCCGAATAGTCGATCGTCACCCGGCTGTTCGCCATTGCGGCAGTTACCTCCACCGGTGTCGTCATATCCTTGACAATCGTAAATTCCTTTTTCCCGGAAAAGTAAGGTGCATCGAAAGCGGCTGCCGTTTCTGTTCCTTTTGACACCTGAATCGTATATGCTCCGGCTCCCAGCTCAAGTTCGGCTGGCATCTTGTCGAAGCGGGAATATTCTGCCACAACACCCGAATCCTGCGCGATCGTCACAGCATAGCTATTCACATCCTTAAAGTCCGCCAAGTCAGAAGCTTTTGTCGATACACCCACCAACGCCGTGTCCACATTCATCCGAAAAGCAAGAGTACCTTTATTGACCACCCCATCTTCATCGACTTGGCAAGCATAAATCCCAATAAACAAACAAAAAAAGCACAACAGGCGGCTTACCACACAAAAGCGCTTGTTATCTCCTTCCAAGAAACGTTTCTTCTCCATCCAGATTCTATTCCGTTTAACATTCCATTTTCAAGGTCGCAAAGTAACCCCGATTCTTCAAGCCTTACAAGGTCAATTTATATTATTCGCTGTCCGTTTTTTTTGATTTGCATTTAAGGCCACCTCTTTAATTTCCTATTTATGATACACAAATGATATATCCACAAGCACATAACTGTCCGATTTTTCATAATAAGCTTTACATATAAACAAGATTTCGTATCTTTGTCGTATCTTTTATTCTAATATGTATATAGATAATGACATCCCCAAAATAGACCTGCCCGAAGACTGGATAATCGGAAAGTTGACGAAAAGCGAAATCGGCTTGCTGAACCTCTATGCCAATTATCCATGCCGGCTGAAAGCCGAAATATTCGTGCTTTGCTTGCAAGGAGATCTAGAGGCATCCATCGACTTGACGCGCTACAAAGTCAGGCCAGGAAGCTTTATCACCATACAACCGGGGACAATTTTGCAAATATATCGGGTAGAAGGAGATTTGGAAATCTACTTCATGGGATTTTCCTCAAATTTTATCAGTCAATCGAACCTTAACAAAATGGCAGTAGACATGCACTACGCGGCCAAAGATACCCCAATCATAGAATTGAAAGAAAAACCTGTCGAACTGCTGGAAGATTACTTCTCGCTTCTGCTTAAAACATATAATACCTGCAAGCCTGCTTTAAACAAACATATTTTGAATCATCTATTGTCGGGTGTATTCATGGGAGTCAGTGCCATGTATAAAGATAAAGTGGAAAGCAAGACGAATCTCTCCAAAGCAGAACAAATAAGCAAGAATTTCGGACATCTGGTTATGCAGAACTATACCACGCAACGTTCCGTTGCGTGGTATGCCAAGAAACTCGGCATAACTCCGGCGCATCTCAGCACGATTGTCAAGCAGACGACCGACAAGACTTGTGTCGAGATCATCACCTCTATGGTGATCATGGATGCAAAGGCACAGTTGAAATCGACCGACCTATCGATCCACGACATCGCCTATTCGCTGAATTTCACGAATATGTCTTTCTTCGGCAAATATTTCAAGCGGCATGTGGGGATGGGGCCGTTGGAATACCGGAACAGCTAAAAACAAAAGTTCCGGGCCGCTGGGTCATTTCAGCTTCACCCACCCTGTACAACCCGCCTTGCAACAAGCCTCAACAGGTGAAGGCACCCGCCCGGATTGCCTTCAACCCCGGTATCCGACCTTCATCCAGGCAAGTTCGAATCGACCACCAAAGGTTGAGGGGTGCCCGTGTCTTCCTCTTTCGGAAGGGTATAGATGGCAAACAAACGGCTGCCTCCCTTCACCAGACGGCCGGAACCGACCAATGCGGCCAAATCCTTGCGCGCACTGTAGTCAGACAGCCCGATAAGATAACGGTAGGAACGGACGGTGATATAAGAGTTCTCGTCCAGATAGCGGTAAAGAAGTTCCTCCCGGTCCGCCATGCCGGGTGCACAGTGGCCTGAACTTTTCATACGCGTGAGCGGCATCGTCTTCAAGGCCTTCTTCAACTGCTGGCAGCATCGGAAATTGACGTTCTTGAAACGGACAGATTCGCTCCTCAGTTCCGTTTTAGACATCACCGCGCGAGATTGGAGCGAGACGCTGAAGAAGCCGAGGCCCTCGATCTCCACGTTATCGCCTTCGCGCAAGCGTTCCGTCACCAAGTCGGTGATCAGCTGCAAGGCGCCGGCAATGTCGGCTTCCGAATAGGTGGAGCGGGATTTGGCATATTTCATCAACTTTTTAATGCTGACGGTGTGCTCTTCCGATCTTGACGGTCTCATAGGGGATCAATCTTGGGTGAAGAGGCATTTTATTGCCGTTCTTCCCGGAATCCGGGTTACGCTCCATTCTGTAACGTGCTGTCATATTAGTAATAGATTAAATGGTGAATAATAAGACTTTATCGCTTTCCTGCCTTCTTTGTATGTTTTTGACGAAGGTCGAAAAGGTTTTTGCCCAAGGTGGAAAAGGTATTCGACCTAAGTCGAAAGGCTTTTCGCCCTAGGTCGAATAGTCAATAACATGGCAGTAAAGATACAAATAATAATAGGATAAACACGAATGAGGCGGTACTTTTATCCTAAATAAAAAACGCAACAACTGGGACTTGCTGGCTGATCCGACCGGTAGCCGCCGTTTCGTCTGCATCGAGATAAACGGGAACATCCGTCCAGACCGTTCTGTCGAATACGGACAGCCATACGCACAGGCGGTCGCCGCGCTCCGGACAGGCGAAAGATATTGGTTCACGCCAGAGGCATTCATTTTATTTTCTCCTAATGCTTTTTCCGATCTTCAATTTTAAAATAAATGAAACCGGCTTACGTCCCCCATGTTTCCCGGTCCAGGCTCCGGTATTGTATGGCTTCCGCCAGATGGCGTGCCTCAATATTCGGAGAGGCTTCCAGGTCGGCGATCGTACGGGAGACTTTCAGGATGCGGTCGTAGGCGCGGGCGGAAAGATTGAGGCGCTGCATGGCGACCTTCAGTAAAGACAGGCCGGCAGCATCAGGCACGGCGTATTCATGAAGCAGTTTGGAGGTCATCTGGGCATTGCTGTAAATACCCTCATGCGCGGCAAAGCGTTTTTCCTGGATAGCGCGGGCTTTCATCACGCGCTCGCGTATCGCTTCGCTACATTCGGAAGGGCGTCCGTCGGATATCTTCTCGAAAGGGACCGGCACGACTTCTACCTGTATATCGATCCGGTCGAGCAAAGGGCCGGAAACACGATTCATGTATTTCTGGACAGCACCCGGAGAACAGAGACAAGGGCGATCGGGGTGATTATAATATCCGCAAGGACAAGGATTCATGGAAGCGACCAACATGAAGTTGGCCGGATAATCAACAGATAAGCGGGCACGAGAGACCGTTATCGTCCGGTCTTCCAATGGTTGGCGCATGACCTCGAGCACGCTCCGGTTGAATTCGGGCAATTCATCCAAGAACAGGATTCCGTTATGTGCCAGGCTGATCTCTCCCGGCTGCGGGAAAGCGCCTCCACCGACCATCGCCACATTCGAAATCGTGTGATGGGGCGAACGGAACGGACGTTGCGTCATCAGGGAAGTGTCCAGCCCGATCTTGCCGGCGACCGAATGTATCTTGGTGGTCTCGAGCGACTCCTGCAAGGTAAAAGGTGGCAAGATGGAAGGGAGACGTTTGGCGAGCATCGATTTGCCACTCCCCGGCGGACCGATCAGGATCAGGTTGTGGCTTCCGGCGGCGGCTACTTCCAGCGCACGCTTCACATTCTCCTGTCCGCGTACATCCGAGAAATCCGCTTCAAACTGAAGTTGCCGGGCATAAAATTCTTCACGGGTATTGACAACCGTCGGCTCCAAATCCCGTCTTCCTGCAATGAACTCAATCACTTCTTTGATGGTCGAAACGCCATACACATCCAGGTCATTGACGACAGCGGCCTCACGGGCATTCTGCTTGGGAACGATAAAACCTTTGAATCCCTCTTCACGCGCCTTGATCGCAATCGGCAGAATTCCCTTTACCGGCTTCAAGCTGCCGTCCAATGAAAGCTCTCCCATCATCATGTAGTGGCCTAGCCGGGAAGCATCCAGCTCTTCGGCTGCTGCCAGGATGCCGATCGCAAGCGGCAAATCATACGACGAACCTTCCTTCCGGATATCGGCAGGCGCCATATTGATCACAATGCGGTTACGGGGAAACTTGTAGCCACTCACCTGAAGAGCAGAGATAATGCGTTCATGGCTTTCACGGACAGCTACATCGGGCAACCCTACCAAAAAGAATTGAATACCTTTCGTGCAATTTACTTCGATCGTAACGACCGTTGCCGATATGCCTTGCACGGCGGCAGCGTAAGATTTGACTAACATAGTTAAAGATTTATGATTTAAATTTATGAGGCCGGATTTATGATTTATGGATAGCAACATTGCATAAATCAGAAATCATAAATTCCTACTCCATCAGCTTTTCCAACGTCTGCTTTATCTCGACCCCATTGTCCGTTTTCAAGATGATCTTCCCTTCTTCATCGATCAGGAAACAGCGGGGCAAGGCACTTACGTTATACAGATCAACCAACATGGCTGCCTGTCCGGCGGAATCGGTAACCAAGTTCCAGCCGATGCTATCCTTTGCAAGGACTTTCCGCACTTCGGCTTGATCGTCATCCAGACTGACCAGCAACATATCCACCTTTTCTTTCGGATATTTCATTGCCACTTCATCCAGATAGAGGTCTTCCGTCTGGCACATATCACACCAGGGAGCCGTAAACGCAAGCAGTAAATATTTCTTCGGAAAAGAATCCAGACTGACAGGAGTCCCGTAAATATTCTTCACATTGAAACCGGGTGCTTCGGCGCCTAAAGCAGTCCTTTTTGCCCGCGTGCTGTATTCCTGCAACTTCCGCACCAGATAAAAGTCGTTCAGTTTCGGATTCAGCACAGCCAGCAATTCGTCCATTTGCCGGGTATCGTCAGGATGGTTAAAATAATGCTGTATCAATACGACGGAAGCTTCTTCATCCGGATATTTCTTGATGGCGGCAGCAGCTTCCTCGCTCAACAGATGGTTTACATTCGCCAGGCGCGAAGCCATATCCGCTTCCTCGATCGAGCTGTTGAGGTTTTCCCTGTTCTTCTTATTCAGTTGGCGGATCAAGTCGGCCTGCTCCTTCAATAAAGGAGCCATTTCTTTTCTTATCGCGGAAAGACGGTCATTGATCCGCCCTCCTTTGACACGTAACATAGCGGGATAATCAGCGTCTCCGGTGATCGTCACCTTCTCTCCCTTTTCTAGATAAGCCGTAACCCAATGCATTTTATCAGCAAAGAAAATCGTCACTTCCCGGAAATCTCCCTGTTTCTTTTCGATCAAAAATTCCCCCGGCTTCCCGCAAGTTACGGTATCTACAACCTTTATATCTTCATTTTCGAAAACGGCATATAAGGTCTGATCCTCCAGATTGGTTAGTTTTCCTTCTATCCGGTAAGCAATATCTCCGCCACACGATGACAAAGAAACGATAATCCCAACGACCAGTAATAAACGTCTAATCATGTTATACCTCACATCCCACATTAACAGATAATTTGGGGTAAAGGTAGGAATAGATTTTAAAACATCCTAACATTTATGATAAAATTAATGTATATATATAAAAAAAGCGCAGAACCGAAGTCCTGCGCTTTTATAGAGTCATTATGTATGTTATTACAATTTCGGACCAGCAGCAACCAGCTTCTTACCAGCTTCGTTGCCAGTGAACTTAGCGAAGTTCTTAATGAAACGGCCAGCCAGATCTTTTGCTTTTTCGTCCCACTGTGCAGCGTCAGCATAAGTATCGCGCGGATCCAGGATATTCGGATCAACACCCGGCAATTCTGTCGGTACAACGAAATCGAAGTACGGGATAACCTTTGTCGGAGCTTTGTCGATAGAACCGTCCAGGATAGCATCGATGATACCTCTTGTATCCTTGATAGAGATACGTTTGCCAGTACCGTTCCAACCTGTGTTGACCAAATAAGCCTTAGCACCGGTCATTTCCATTTTCTTAACCAATTCTTCGCCGTATTTTGTCGGGTGCAGTGACAAGAAAGCAGCACCGAAACAAGCAGAGAATGTCGGAGTCGGTTCAGTGATACCACGTTCTGTACCAGCCAATT
>OOAZ01001720.1_pt1 | contig 13636 bp, 12 predicted proteins | sample 1671221 | NCBI WGS metagenome assembly OOAZ01 (sample SAMN06348134, study PRJEB24527) | human gut metagenome | biome: human gut; feature: ankylosing spondylitis patient; material: feces | host: Homo sapiens | place: China | collected 2015-10
AGTTCCAGAAGTGTGCGCGGTTCTCGAAGGTGAAGGGGATGGACAGCAGCTTGGACTTGTTGCAGCCGTAGCTGGTCAGTGCGAAAGCGGAGATACGGCTCATATCGATGGAGGTAGAACCGCCCAGGATTGCGTCCAGAACGTCGTTCTCAGAGCCCAGAACACCGGAAGCCTGCACATCGATGACGACGGAACCGCCGGTCAGCTCTTCCACCTTCTCCTTGAAGTGGGTAGCGGTCTGGCCAACGATGGTGTCCAGCGGGTTGACCTCGGCGTAAACCAGAGTCACCTTGGGATCGTTTGCAGCAGCAGTAGCATCACCGGCAGCGGAAGCAGCTGCAGAAGAAGCGGTGGATGCAGCAGTAGAGCTGCTGGAACCGCCGCATGCGGTCAGAGCAGCAGCAGCGGCAGCGGCACCTGCGACTGCCAGAAAGCTACGACGAGAAATCTTTTTCATAAGTAAGTCCTCCTTAAATCTCCCGAACAGCACGGCCTGCACAGGGCCCGGATGCCGTTCATTTACTGTACACACTTTAGCAAATTTTTTTAACTGAAACAAGGGCTTTCAAAAAATGTCCTGTTTTTTGAAAAAATGTCAGAATTTCTTTTGTGAAAAACGCCAAACGCTTTACTTTTCGTTTGTGCACCTTCGCCTAACAGATGGATACATTCCTGTATTCAATAGAAAAGCTAAGTGCTGGATGCCCTCCCCTTTTGGGTCCAGAGCACACAGCACTTTGCCGGTTCTTTATTCTGTTTTCCTGATTTCTTTGCCCATCTTTTCCGGGCTTTGCTGTGAGGCTTATGCCTGCTGGATGCGGGCGATAAGCCCGCTCTGCTCTGCAAACAGGTCGTACATGGGCTGAACCGCCGCACGGAACTTTTCTTTTTCCGCCTCATCCAGCTCGGTCACTTCAATACCGACCGCACGCATGTTCTCTTCGGATTCCGCTTCCTGCTGCGCCCAGAGCTTCCGCTCCACCTTGGCGCTCTCCCGGGCGCACATGCGGATGATCTCCGGATAGCTTTCACCCAGTTCGGCCAGCTTTTCCATCACCATGGGGCTTGCCAGCTGCACTTCCGGCACGCGGGTGTGCTCGTCCTTCAGGAAATACGGTGCCACCTCGTAGTGACCCATGGCCTCGTAGCTGGGCCAGTTGTTCTCCGCACCATCGATCTCGCCGTTGTGCAGAGCGGCATACACCTTGCTGTACACCACCTTTACCGGCTTTGCGCCGAGGTCGGTGATCATTTCGCTCATCATGTCCGATTCCTGCACGCGGATGGTCAGGCCCTGCAGATCCGCAAGGCCTGTCACCTTCTGCCGGGTGTAGATGCTGCGCACACCGGCATCAAACCACGACAGTCCCGTCAGCTCCAGCGACTCCAGCATGGAGAGAAATTCGTCGCCGATGGTCCCATCCAGCACACGCCACATCTGGTCAGCGTCGGTGTAAAGGTACGGCAGCTGCAATACGCTCAGCGCCGGCTCGTACTCTGCCAGCTGGCTGAGGGACACGCGGGAGAAGTCAATGCCGCCAAACTGCATCTGCTGGATCACGCTCTGCTCCGCGCCCAGCTCTCCCCCGCTGTACACCAGCACTTTGACCCGCCCATTGGTGCGCTGGGCTACAAGGTCTGCAAAGGCCAGCGCTGCCTGCGTAGTAGGATAATCCTCCGGCTGGTTCTCTGCATAGCGCAGGATCAGCTCTGCCCCCGGCTCGTCCTGTACCGGCTGGTGACCGCAGCCGGCCATCGGCAGGGTCAGCACCGCCGCGCCGAACAGGGCGGTGAGCATCTGACGGCGGGTCACAGGCGGGCCTCCCGAATCGTCTTTGCCGCCTCTTTGCGGTACTGGGTAGGCGTCATGCCGGTGCGCTTCTTAAAAGTACGGGCAAAATAACTGGAATCCTCGTAGCCCACCATGGAAGCCACCTCCGCTGCCGAGCGGAACGGGTCGGTGAGCAGCTCCTTGGCGGCGTTGATGCGCAGTTCGGTCAGGCAGTCCAGAAAGTTGGTCTTCTGGTATTTTTGAACTGTGCGGAAAGATACGCCGGGCTGATATGCAGGATCTCGCTCACGCTGTCCAGTGAGAGGTCGAACATATAGTTATCCTCCATGTACTTGCGTACGTGGGCCATGACAAGTGCGTTGCGGTCATTTTCCCCTGCTTCGGCGGCATCGCTTTCCGGATCCGCTTCCGGCTCCGGCTCCACCGGAGCCAGCTTGGCAAGGCGGCGGCCTGCTTCGATCTGGCGCATGGCTTTGCGGATCGATGCCTCCACCTCGTCCGGGTTCACCGGCTTGAGCAGGTAATCACAGGCACCCAGATGCATGGCCTCGTGAGCATACTGGAACAGGCTGTAGGCCGTGACAAAGATCACCTTGCACTCCGGGCGCTGTTCCAGCACCGCACGGGCCGCATCCAGACCGTTCATGCCGGGCATTTCAATATCCATCAGGATCAGGTCTGCGCCCCACAGCACCGCCGTATCCGCCGCCTTACGGCCGTTTTCGGCTGTCTCAATGGTGATCTCGTGCTCAAAGCGGCGGGCAACGATATCCGCCAGAGCTTCTCTTTCCAGTACTTCGTCATCCGCGATCAACAGGCGAATCATTCCTCAAACTCCTCCTCATTTTCCACCAATGGCAAGTACAGCACCACCGCCGTACCACGTCCCGGATGGGACCGTATCACAAGGCGGCTGTTCCGGTCCAGCAGACGCAGACGGGCCGCCACATTATAGATGCCAATATGTTCCCAGCGTTCACCGGGCTGACTGAGCGCCCCGCGCAGCTGCTGCAATTGTTCCGGCTGGATGCCCACGCCGTTATCCACTACACGGATGCACAACAGGTGTTTTTCCCGCAGCGGGTTGACCCGGATGCGCACCACACCGCCCTCCTCTTTGGGGCAGATGCCGTGCTTGAAAGCATTTTCCACGACAGGCTGCAAAATAAAGGACGGCACCATGGTCTCGGTCAGATCCAGCAAATCGGAAATGCGCCACTCCATGCGCACACGCTCGCCAAAGCGGACGTGGTAAATGGAATAGTATTCATCCACGATGCGCACCTCGCGGGAAAGCGGCACCTGTTCATCGTTGCTCATCAGACTGTAGCGCAGCAGATGGGAAAGCGCCATGATGAGCGCCTGGGTACGGTAGGCCGTCTCGGTGCCGGCAGTCTGCTGGATCACGTTCAGGGTGTTGAACAGAAAGTGCGGGTCGATCTGGCTGCGCAGCTGCTGCAGTCTGCTGCGCTCCATGCGGTTCTGCAGTTCCAGTGCTTCGGTCTTCTGACGGTGCAGCTCCCGCTCGATCTCGTTTTTCTCCTGTAAGGTCGTCATCTGCTGGGCCATGGAGTGCTTCATAATGTTGAAGGACTCCGCCAGCTGGGCGATCTCCGGCTGCTTGGGCAGCGGGATATCCGGGATATCGAATTTGCTCCGGCCAATGGCGCGGGATGCTGCGATCATCTGCTGCACCGGCGTGAGCAGCCGCATGACCATCAGGCCACTGACGCAGCCCAGAGCCACGCACAGGGCCACCACGACCGTCTGCAGCAAAACAATGCGCTCGTTCAGGGCCGAGATGACGGTGTAGGAACCCTGTGCGTCCAGAATGGCCGTTTCCAGCAACTGCAGGGTGTACTGGCTCAGATAATCTCCGCAGGGCAGGATCTTTGCATAGTAAAGCTGCGAGGCTGCAGCGTCATCCCCGCTGCGCAGGTCGCTCTGCAGCTCTTCCAGCAGGCCGGTGTAGGTCTGGTAGACGGTATCCACCGCGCCGTACAGCACCCGCTGCTCATCACTGACATTCTCCAGCTCTTCCAGACTGGTGCCGATACGCCACAACCACGCATTGCAGGTCGAGGACGCAGACTGAAGCCGTTCCATGAGCTCGTCCGTTTCGCTGTTCTCCCAGCGGTAGTTTTCCAGCACGGAAATAGAGCTTTCCACACCGCCCTGAAAGCGGCTGATGGCATTGAAGCTGCCCATCTGCGCGTCCTGTACCGCCTGCACTGCTCTGGACTGGTAGCCATTGAGCGCGAGCTGCATGGCAAAGGCCGCAAAAAATGCTGCCAGACACAGGCCCATGCGCTGCTTGAGGGTAAAACGCCATTTGCGGTGCTGCAATGCCTGCCGCCTCCCTTTGTTTATAATAGCTTATTCTACCACGCATTGGGCCGGATTGGCAAGGTTTGTGCGGGTTTCTCTTGCCTAAACCGCGCAATTGTGGTACGATGCCTATAAATACAAATAGGAGGCGCCTCTATGTCCCATACCATTTCCGTTTCCACCACCATGGACGGACCCGGCTTCCATGATTTTGCCGTGTTTGACGCATTCCATCACCGCAAAGCATGGCTGCGTCCCGCCATTTTTGCCGCCATTATGCTGGCTTTTGCCGCCGTCTGCCTTTCGCAGCTGGGCAAGCGCCCAGGCGCCGGGCTGCTGGCCGCTGTGCTGGCCATTGTGGGCATCGGCCTGCCGGCAAGCTACTTTTACTCCTTTTTTCACAGCGTATCTAAGCAGATCCGGCAGATGCACCTGCCGCGGGCCTTCTACCGTGTGGAGCTGGCCGATACCGGCATCGCTGTGTGGATGTACGGCCAGCAGGACAAGCCCGAACCAACCAACCGCCACGCATGGGACAATTTTTACTGTGCCTACCGCACAGACAACGCTGTGTACCTCTACGTGGAAAAAGAAAAGGCCTACTTACTGAATGACCGCATGGAAGCGGTATGGCAGTTTTTGACCGGCATCCTGCCAAAGGAAAAGCTGCATGACTGCCGAAAAGCATAAGATCCGGCATACATACAAGCAAAAAGAACTGCTGATGAGATATCAGCAGTTCTTTTTTGTATATAAAAAACCCACGCTGCGGCAAAGCAAAGCGCAGCGCGGGTACGAAGATATCTTAAATTATTGCGTCAGCAGATCAACGGGCAAGCGTATACTTGTGCAGAGTCTTGCGCACAGCGCCGGGGCCTGCAAACAGTTCCTTGGCCATGGACTCGATCTTCTCGCCCAGACCAACGGCATACAGATCCACACCGAACACGTCAACACGGCTGTACAGCTTCTTCAGGCAGCTGAAGTCCTGCTCGCCTTCCTTGACCTCCAGCGGAGCAACGATGGCCTGCAGTTCAGCCAGCAGCGGATCGGTGGAAGGCTCAAAGGCCTGACCATTGTCGTCGATGCCCTTCAGGTAGCGGGCATAGCCTGCCAGCACCAGCGGGATCAGGATCAGGTTGCTCTTGTCCAGACCACGTGCCTCGTATGCCTTGATCGTCTCACCAAAGCGGATGGCCAGCTTCTGAGAGGTATCGGTTGCGATACGCTGGGGAGCATCGGGCATGAAGGGGTTGGGCAGACGGCGGTTGATGACAGCGCCGATGAACTCATAGGGGTTCAGCACGCCGGGATCAACGACCACAGGCATGGCCTCGATATAGCCGATCTTCTGGATGAAAGCACGCAGATCCTCGTCTGCCATCTCGGCAGAGATGAGGGTGTAGCCCAGCATGCAGCCATAGATGGACATGGCAGTGTGCAGGGGGTTCAGGCAGGTGCAGACCTTCATCTTCTCGATCTTATCCACGGTCTCGCGGTCGCAGTACAGCACACCGCCCAGCTCCAGCGGAGGACGGCCATTGGTGTAGTGATCCTCGATGCACAGGTACTGGGTCTCCTCGGCGTTGACGAAGGGTGCAGTGAAGGTGTGCTTCTCGGTGACGATGGTGTAGTTGTCCTCAAAGCCGTCGTCAGCCAGCATCTTCTGCACCTTGGCGTCCGGGCGCGGGGTGATCTTGTCGATCATGCTCCAGGGGAAGGTGATCTTGGTCTCGTCCTGTACATAGGCCAGGAACTCGGCGGGCACCAGACCCTGCTCCACCCACTTTGCGGCGTAGGTGTGGACAGCATTCTTGACCTTATCGCCGTTGTGAGAGCAGTTGTCCATGCTCTGAACGGTCAGGGGCAGCTTGCCGGCCTTGAAGCGCTCGTACAGCAGAGCGGTGACCTTGCCCATGGCCAGCACGGGGGTCAGGCCGCGCTCCAGATCAGCAGGAGCAACGCCGTAGCCCTTCTCGGTAATGGTGAAGGAGATCATCTGCAGGCTGGGGTTCTGGAAGATCTCCACCAGACGTGCCCAGTCCTCGCCGAAGGAGTAGTCAGCCTTCAGGCTCTCGGTGACGGAAGCCACGACCTTCTTCTCGATCTCGCTGGTGGACTTCAGGCAGACCAGCAGGCTCATATTGTCGTAGGGACGATAAGCCTTGTCGATGATCTCGTAGTCGAAGCTCTCGGCCACGATGACACCACGGTCATACTTGCCGGTGTTCAGCGCATCGTTCAGGATGGCAGCCGGGAAAGCGCGGAAGATGTTGCCTGCACCGAAGTGCACCCAGGTGGGTTCGGCGTGGGTCTTGGCCTTGACAGCCTCGATATCGAATTTGGGCAGCTCATAGCCCTTTTCTGCCCATTCGGCAGACAGATTGCCATTTTTGATCTCAGACAGCTTCATAATTATCAGCCCTTCTTTTTCTCTTCATCCAGACGATCCAGCAGATCCCAGACACCCAGCATATACTGGACGCCCAGAGCACGGTCATACTTGCCGTAACCGGGACGGCAGCTGCCGGGGCCTTCCTCCCACAGCTGACGGCCATGGTCGGGACGGATGTAGCCCTCAAAGCCGCAGTCATGGTAAGCACGCAGCACCTCGATGATGCCGGTCTCGCCGCAGCAGTCGCGGTGAGCAGCCTCGGAGAAGTCGCCGTTGGGGAAGTGGTGGATGTTGCGGATGTGACCAAAGGCAATGCGGTCGCAGTGCTTGCGCACGATCTCGGCACAGTTGTTGTTGGGGTTTGCATTCAGGCTGCCGGTGCACAGAGTCAGGCAGTTGTACGGATCATCCACCATGCTCAGGAAGCGGTCGATGCTCTCAGCATCCACCAGCAGACGGGGCAGGCCGAAGATATCCCAAGGGGGATCGTCCTGATGGATGGCCATTTTGATGCCGCACTCATGGCAGGTGGGCATCAGTGCTTCCAGGAAGTACTTCAGGTTTTCCCAGAGCTTTTCCTTGGTGACAGGAGCATAGGCCTTGAACAGCTCGTCCAGCTTTGCCATACGCTCCGGCTCCCAGCCGGGGAAGGTCATGTTATACTTCTCAGTGAAGGACATGATGTACTCGGCCATAGCCTTGTAATCATCCTTGATCTTGTCCTTCTCGTAGAACAGTGCAGTGGAGCCGTCGCCCACGGGGTGGAACAGGTCCGTACGGGTCCAGTCGAAAACAGGCATGAAGTTGTAGCAGATGACCTTGACGCCGAACTTGGACAGATTGCGGATGCACTGCTTATAGTTCTCGATGTACTTGTCGCGGGTGGGCAGGCCGATCTTGATGTCATCGTGAACATTGACCGACTCAACAACATCCATATCAAAGCCGTAGGCGTGGATCTGATCGGCTACCTTCTGGATCTCGTCCACTTCCCAGATCTCACCGGGCATTTTGTCGTGCAGCGCCCAGACGATGCTGGTCACACCGGGGATCTGCTTGATGTCGCTCAGGCTGACGGGATCGTTGCCCTCGCCATACCAGCGCCAACCCATTTTCATAGGCATAGGAAAATCCTCCTGTTTTATATTTTTTGCTTTGCATTTTCCGCGCAGCCGTGTGCCGCGCTCTTGTACTTATATTCTAGTATATCAGTTCATTTTTTTCAATGGACGCTTTGCCGGATTTTAGTGTTTATTCTTGTATACTTTAGACAAAAAGAACAAAAATCTCCTCTCATGCAGGCAAAAATCCGAAAGTTCGTTTAGAAATTCACGATCTTTGCGCTCTCGCGGCGGGACAAACAGCTCCCCTTCTGCGTGGTGTTTCTCCCCTGCTCCACAAAAAATCCGCCGGGCACAGACACCCGGCGGACAGTTTTTCCTATATTGATATTACAGTTTCTGCTCTAAGACGATCTTGCAGATGCGGTCCACATCCTCCATGGAAAGGTCGGCATACAGCGGCAGGGTCAGCACCCGTTTTGCCACATGCAGAGCCACCGGCGTTGCGTCCACATCGTATTTACCGTGGAAGCATTCGAAGGTGTTGGTGAGCGGATAAAAATACTTGCGCGCGCCTATTCCGTTTTGGGCCAGTGCATCCATTACCTCATTGCGGCTGGCACCAAAGAGATTTTCGTCAAACACCACCGGGAAGTAGGCGTAGTTGGACCTGACCTCTGGCTGCTGCACATTCAGGCGCAGACCGTCCACGCCTTCCAGATGCTCACGGTAGCGCTCCACTACGGCCCTGCGCTTGGCAATCTCCTCATCCACATGACGCAGATTGCACAGACCCATAGCGGCACAGAACTCGTTCATCTTGGCGTTAGCGCCCACGGCATCCACCGCTTCCGGGCCGTGAATGCCAAAGTTTTTCAGCTCGTACAGCCTGCGGCCCATATCCGGGTCCCGATAGCAGACCGCACCGCCCTCAATGGTGTTGAACACCTTGGTGGCATGGAAGCTGAAGCAGGAGGCATCGCCAAAATTACCGATGCCCTGCCCCTTATAGGTCTCGCCAAAGGTGTGAGCCGCATCGTACAGCACCTTCAGACCATACTTGTGGGCGATGCGCTCGATCTCTTCGATGTTGCAGACATTGCCGTAGACATGTACCGGCAGGATGGCACAGGTGCGGTCGGTGATGAGCCGCTCGATCTGGGTCACATCCATGGTGTAGGTCTCGGGGTCGATATCACAGAACACCGGTTCCAGTCCATTGCGCACGATGGCGTGGGTGGTGGACGCAAAAGTGAACGGCGTGGTGATGACCTCGCCCTGCAGATTCATGGCCTGCAGAGAAAGCTCCAGCGCCATGTGGCCGTTGGTGAGCAGCTCCACAGCAGGCACGCCCATGTACTTTTGCAGTTCAGCCTGCAGGGCTTTGTGTTTTTCGCCCATGTTGGTCAGCCAGTGGCTGTCCCAGATGGAGCGGATCTCTTCAATGTATTCTTCCATGCTGGGCATGGAGGAACGGGTAACAAGGATATTATTGTCCAATTCTGCTCACCTTTCCGTTCTTAATCAGAAAAGACTCTGCTGCGCAGACTTTTCCATTTCCATTTTCATATCCTGCAGCATCGAAATGTAATCATACTCAGGTTCGTACCCAAGTTCCCTACGGGCAGGGGCAATATCCATCACATACTGTGGTGCATTAGGTTTATCCGGGCGCATAATGATCTCAGATTTTTTATTCTCCGGGCCAAACACTTCTATCATACCCTCGATCTGTCGGAGCAGCGATGTTCCTACGCCGGTTCCAACATTATAATAGCCTTCTGTCCGGTCTGCGAAAACTGCCTTATAGAGCATCTGGCAAAAATCTTTGACATAAACCATATCCTTGACGCGGTTCGGGTCGCCCCAAACTTCGATCGTTTCGCCTTGAGCGGCTTTGTCAATTAAGATTCGATAACCGATTTTTCGATTCGTTCCATCAACATAGTATGTATCAATGGGCGAATACAGGTAGATCGTAGGAAGTCTGAAAATGAACCGTTTCAGTCCATACATCTGATGATAATTTTCAATCAGATCCACCGCAAAATCTTTGCTCATAACATAAACGGTATGATCCGATTTAAAGCTGAATTTTCTTGGCAAATCTACAGTCAACAGCGGGTCTTTCTCTGCATGGTCCTTGATGTCGCCAAAGCTTTGTGCGAACAGGATGCGATCCGCTCCGGTTTTTCGGCAAAATTCCAGAATATTCAGAGTGCCGGTGATATTCACATCAATATATTTATAGGGGTCGTATCCTTTCATCCTTGCCGGCATTGCGCCAGCAAGGTCCACCACCGCATAGATATCTTTGGGCAAGCAGTCGAATGCATTTTTCTGCGTGATGTCCACACGATAATACGGCACGCCCATCCGTGCAAAACGGTCCGTTTCCCGTGTACCGACAGCAACCACTTCATATTCACTGTCGTTGTAATGATCCAGGAAATAACGCACGAAATATGTCCCGGTATCACCGCTTGCGCCAAATACAAGTATTTTTTTCATTTTTCATTTTCCCTTATTCGCAAATCAGCTGATACCGGCCCAGCATTTCTCGGACAGTGTCTGCTGAATTGAACATCATCACATCGACGATGGATAGATTCGGCTGAAATTCTCCGCCGAACTGATCGTAAGTGATCGATTCTGTTTTCAGAAAGTTAAGCTTAACTCCCTGCCGACGAAAATCCGCAAACGAGTAAAGTTCCTGTCCTCCGATGGCATTGTAGTATTCCGTCGCTCCCAAAAGCTTGCAGATTTCCAGAACCTTGTCCTGTCCTTTCAGAGTGCAGTCTTTTTCCAGCGTCGAAGAAACAATCAGTTTTGTCGTGATTCCCAGATATTTGTTGATAAGCCGGAAAGATTCGGCATTGTACTGTGCAAGATTTTCCTTTTCACTGGTAAGAATTTTCTCCATAAGTGGGAATACTTTATCATAATATGGGGCCTTGCTGTATGCCCGCATCAGCTGATCCAGATTTTTCCGGATCAGTTTTGGGTCATTGTTGACACCTACTTCGTTGATGTGTTTCATAGAGCTTGCACCAAGCATTGGTACATTAAAGTATTTTGGCTGGTCATTGACCAAAATGCGGTTTCGGTTAATCCAACCGCCCTTGATAAAATTCACATCATCGTAAATCACATATTCATCGACCGCATTCATCAGCTGCCAATAACCAATGTACGGCACAAAATACGGTTGCATAATACCAAGTTTCACAGAAACGATTCGCTCCTTTGCAGAAAAGTATCAATGATATGTTATTGCATGCTAAAACTCTTCCCGTTTTAAGCCCCTGCGCTGTTCACTCTTCATTATCAGCCCACGGTTTTCTCTGAATCTTGGGCTTTACTACATTCCAGAGATATTCAAACGTATCCAGCTTCAGCAGTGCAGAACCGCCCAGATACACCGCTGCGCCGATCAGGATCTGAATGACCAGCGTTACGATGTCCGGCAGATGTGCAAGATTGACCAGCCACATGCAGCATCCCATGAAAATAGCCAGCAGAATGCTGGGCAGGATGTCTTTCAGCTGTTCCAGATAGCGATAATCCAGCAGTTTTCTGTTCGGCCATGTATTGATGAGCTGGCTCAGCAGGCTGCTCAGGATCAGGCTGTAGGCCATTGCCATCACGCTGATGCGGTAGGTCAGCAGGAGCAGGGTCAGGCCCATGATCTTCTTGCTGATCTCCAACTTCAGATACACTCCGCTGCGGCCCATTGCCTTGATTGCATTCAGGTTTGCCGTGTGGATCGGATAGAACATGTAGGTGATGCAGAAAATCCGTAGATACGGTACGCAGGGCAGCCACTTCTCAGTCAGCACCAGCCGGACGAGCGGTTCTGCGCAGAAGAACATCGCCATCATCAGCGGCGCAATGACGTAAACGCAGGTCTTGATGGCACGGCGGGTCATGTTTTTCACCCGCGCAGGCTCGTCCTGCACGGCAGACATTGCCGGGAGCAGAACGCTGTCAATGGAAGAATCCACGTTGACCGCAATAACATCCGGCGCAAGCATACCCTCATTATAAAAAGCAAGATCAGCCGATGTGTAAACGCGGCCGATCACAAGGCTGCGCAGATTATTGTATACGGTATCCAACAGGGAGGAAGCCAGCAGTCTCCAGCCATAGGATAGCAGCCCTTTCAGGCGTTGCCAAGAAAAGACCGCTTTCGGTCTCCAATGCACCGTGAGCCAAAGGATCAGCGTATCAATGGCCGTGTTGGAAAGCTGCTGTGCCACCAACGCCCAGACGCCAAACCCGGCATAAGCCATGCCAAGCCCCAGAAATGCGGAGAACAGCGTACCGCCCAGCGTTGCAAAGAAAAAGCGTTTGAACATCATATTGCGGGACACATAGGCCTGCTGGATGCCTTTGACACCGGAAAACACCAGCGTCAGGCTGGCAACGCGAACCACGGGCGTCAGCGAAGGATCTTTATAGAATGCCGCAATATAAGGTGCCGCAATGAACATTCCGGCATACAGCACCAGACACACCGCAAAATTGAAATAGAATACCGATGAAAAATCCAGATCGTCTGCATCTTTTTTCTGGATCAGTGCTGTACCAAGACCGCTGTCGATGAACACCTGCAAAATGTTGATGAACACCGCCACCAGCGCCGTCCTGCCGTAATCTTCCGGCACCAGAATACGGGCCAGCAGCAGCGTTACAACGGCTGTCACAAGCTGGGCACCGCAGCGCTCTGCAAAGCGCCAGATAAAGTTGTCAAGAATAATGTTCTTATCTTTTTTCATTTCGTTCTGTCTTAAACTCCGTCCGTACCGTATCCAGCACATGTATTTTCTTTTCCAGCGACAGTCCCATAAAAATGCCCAGCTGCGGACCATGCAAAAGGCATCTGCCGCCTTTCTGGAGAACTGCCAGCTGCAGCTGGTCACGGTTCGCCACATCATTTACCGCCTTCTGGTATTCGGGCGCAACCCCCTGTTCGCGGCAGTACCGGCGGAGCTTTTCTGTAAAGTCCGTTCTCGCTTTCTGGCTGCAAATGCGCTGTTGCTTAGATGCGTTGTTCTGGTTCCGGGCAGTCCACGAACCGGCGGTAAACATCCGGTAGACAGACATGATATCCTTTAAATAGTAGATCTTCCCGTTCAGCCGCATATAAACTGCACGCGGATAATCGCCGAATCCATTTGCTCTGAGTTCATCCGGTATGCAGAACCACTCTCTCCTGCATAAAATCGAGGACGTATGGAAACAGGCTGCACTGTAATTGACGACCTCCTTGAATGTGAGGTCACGATCCTGTTCTCCTTTATACATCGGCCACGAACCGCCCGTGCGGCAGTCCAACAGCCGGGTATTGTGCACACAGGCCGCATACCCCTCATGCGATTCCAGAAAATCCACCTGCTTTTGCAGTTTGTTTTCATCGCACCAATAGTCGTCGCCTTCACAGATCGCCGTATACTTTCCCTTCGACCGAGGGAAAAGAATGCTTTTCGTGATGAATACACCCTTAGAATACTGATTTTCAGTCTGGTAGACCGGTTTAATGATGTCCGGATACTTTGCCTCATATTCTGCGATGATCGCAGCCGTGTGATCTGTGGACGCATCATCATTTATAAGAACTTCGTACCGGAAGTTCGTCTTTTGATTCACGAATCCGTCCAATGCGCTACGGATGTATTTTTCATGGTTATATGCGATACAAAGAACGGACACCACTACATCATCGTTCATTTTTATCTCCCCCGATGCTTCAACCGCACCGTTGCTTTTCCATAGTTGTACTTATAATATCACATGTCCCGATGCATTTCAACTTGTGCGTTTTTTCTGGGCATGAGTTTTCCGGCGATCTCCCCCTCATACAACCGCTGTATCTATGCTTACGCCGGATTTTTTTCAAAAAAGGGAAAAAGAGCTTGACTATCCGACAGGAACGTGGTAATATATTCAAGCAGTCCGCAAGCACAGCTTCAAACCTCAGGAGTTGGATGGACAGCACGAACAGAATATGCGAGGGTGGCGGAACTGGCAGACGCGCACGTTTGAGGTGCGTGTGGTTTA
>OOAZ01001753.1_pt1 | contig 13380 bp, 18 predicted proteins | sample 1671221 | NCBI WGS metagenome assembly OOAZ01 (sample SAMN06348134, study PRJEB24527) | human gut metagenome | biome: human gut; feature: ankylosing spondylitis patient; material: feces | host: Homo sapiens | place: China | collected 2015-10
ATAAAGTGATTCAAGACCGTTCGTTTATCTCCGATTTCGACCGGTTTAATGATGGCGACAAATTGTTGCCGTTTGATATCAACCCCGATAAAGAATAATGGTTATGGCAAATAATAATGAAAATAAAGTCCTTAATGTTCCCCATTTGAGATTTCCGGAGTTTAGTGGGGAGTGGAAAGAAGAGCAATTAGATAGTATTGCTACTTTATCAAAAGGGATTGGAATATCCAAAGAACAACTTTCTGAGGATGGCGAGCCATGTATCCTATATGGTGAATTATATACTAAGTACAAATCCGAAATCATCAAACATGTTGAGAGCAAGACCGATATTGACTGTTCTAAGCTTAAAAGAAGTAAAGCAAATGATGTAATCATTCCTTGTTCTGGTGAAACCGCCGTTGATATTGCCACTGCACGCTGTGTTCCATTTGATAATATTCTATTAGGAGGTGATTTGAATGTCATTAGTTTACATAAATACGATGGTGCATTTATGAGTTATCAGTTGAATGGTAAGCGTAAATATGATATTGCAAGAGTTGCGCAAGGTGTATCTGTTGTACATCTGTACGGTGAGCATCTAAAAGCGATTAAAACCTATAATCCCAGTTTGCCAGAACAACAAAAGATTGCAGAACTCTTATCACTTATTGATGAACGAATCGCTACCCAAAACAAAATCATTAAGAAATACGAGTCCTTAATCAAGGGAATAAGCAATTTACTGTTATATGAGACAGAAGGCAAATCTGTATGTCTTGGAGATATATTGATTGAGCGTTCTGAACGAACACAAACTAACAATCAGTATGATGTACTAAGTTCCACTGTTAAGGGGATATTCTCTCAGCGAGAGTATTTCTCAAAGGACATCGCAAGTGAAAACAATGTAGGCTATAAAATCATTCGACTTCACGATATTGTTCTAAGTCCTCAAAATTTGTGGATGGGGAATATCAATTACAATGATAAGTTTGATATTGGAATAGTCTCTCCATCCTACAAAATATTTTCAATAGGCGAAGGTTATGACAAACGGTTTGTGGCCGCAATGTTAAAAACACATCGTGCTTTATACAACTACATATTGGTATCAGAGCAAGGCGCAAGTATTGTTAGACGCAACTTAAATATGGAAGCCTTCTCACAACTTGTATTCAAATTACCCACATTTGATAAACAACGAAAAATAGGTTACGCAATATCATCATTGAAGTCTCAATTAGAGGCAGCGAATAAGATTGTTAGGGCTTATATATCACAAAAGCAGTATCTGCTCCGTCAAATGTTTATATAAACATCTGGCGGAGTAAGTATTGTTTCTGACAATTCAAACGGTATAAATATTTTTCTTCCGTTAATAATTTGGTGTCTATAGCAACCAACATTCTGGCATATAGAAGTTGCACGTTATAAGATGGACAAAATATCTTGGTCTTTCCGTAGTCTTTGAAATAAATGTGTGGTATTGCCATTCCTGTTTTATAAGGGTCATAGTTGAACACTTTCAGCAAGTAGTACAGGAACTGGAGTGAATAATCTTTTTGCGCAGTTAAGATATTCAAGGTTCCTGTTGCAGAACATCTTCCTTTTACATAGGCGACAGAACCAACTCCAGAGCCATCCTTGACAATATAGATAGCTTCGTCTGATGTGTTATAACTATCAAGATACCCCACAATTCCATTTGCCCCATAAACAGGATAAGTTCCAACCTCTGAAACTTCGCTTTCTTGTAAAGTTGAAGATGTGCATTCAAGACATTCAGCTATGCGAACATTAGGCTTTCCCATTCCAGCTACCCTGTGTGCAATTCCCTTGATTAAGGATTTTATAGTTTGTAGGTCTGCGATTTCGGAAAGACTTCTCAAAGGTGTAAAAGGCTCTACAGTTCTGCTGTCCGATATTTGTGACATTGTTAAGGGCAAACAAATCAATGGGGAAAATCTATCTGAGAGTGGTAATTATTATGTAATGAATGGTGGTACAGAATTATCTGGTTATTATGACGATTACAATGTAGAAGCCAATACTATTTCAATAAGTGAGGGCGGTAACTCTTGCGGATATGTGCAATTCAACACATCGCCTTTTTGGAGCGGAGGTCATTGTTATTCCATTCAGGACATTACAGACAATGTGGACAATCTGTACTTGTACCATTATCTCAAATCGAAAGAAGATGCCATAATGAAATTACGCATCGGCTCTGGCTTACCCAATATTCAGAAGAAAGACTTGGCGATGTTTAAGATAAAAATACCGGCAGTTGAGCAGCAACTAAAAATCTCAACATTTCTGTCATCACTTGAAAGGAAAGCTGAGATTGAAGAAAGAATACAGAATGCCTTACTCAAAGAGAAACAATACTTATTGCATCAAATGTTTATATAAACATCTGACGAAGTAAATATGTCTTCTGACCGTTTAGCAAACTAATGTAAATGTTTTCAATATTCATTTTTGCATCCAAGGCTAATAAACACTTAGCCATTCTATTTTGTTCTTCCAAAGAAGGTAAGAATAGTTTGGCTTTTTCAATATCAGTATAATGCAAATGAATTATGGTGCTTCCCTTTGCAAATTTTGCCAATTGCCTTTTGGCGATATGATTGAAGTAGTAACTTAGATATTGGGCATTAAAGTTAGTACTGATGTGAATTCCAAACATATCACCGCCCAATATAACCCCATCTACATTAATGACAGATGGGGCAATTAAGGACATTGCGTCAACAGTTGTTGAAGAAGGAAACAACAAATCTCCTTTCTTACTCAAAATCATGCCCTCTGTTTTGTTCGTATGACTTTCTATTTGAGAAATTATTTCGCCATAAATCGTAAATAGCTCTCCATATATAACACAAGGCATTCCTGTTTCAGCCAAATCATCCTTTGCCAAATTGCCAACATTAAAAGGTTCGCCCAAATCTGTGACACAGACTATCTGTTTTTCGGCTTGACTATAATATTTTTCAATAATCGCAGACTTTAGTTTCTTCAAATCCTCAATGATTTTGTTTTGGGTGACTATTCTCTCATCCAAAAGTTGAAACAATCGTGAAATTTTTCTCTGTTCTACTACAGCAGGAATAGAAAAACTGAAGCTTTCCATTTGATTTTTATCCCCTCTCGGCATTTTTACACCTTTGGCACCGCTCATAACATAATTGATGAACTTATCTGACGCAATTACATTATAGAGAAATTCTGGTTCGCAGGTTTTACTTCTCAGAACAAATACATCTGCACTACAGCCACCTATTCTATCTGAGAACCACGCTTTTTTTAGATAGGGACGAATATTTGATAACAGTATATCATTCTTTTTATATGCTACGACATTGGTATTTGCTGGAATAGAAATAGCTGATTGCACACCTTGAAAATTTTGCAGAATATTCTCCGTTGAGATATACGTACTCTCATCTAATAGCCCAGATGAAATTCTCTCTTTCTGAAAATCCGCAACATCCTTTAGAGATACATTAACCCACTCCTCCGTAAACTCCGGGAATCTCAAATGGGGAACATTACATATTATATTTCTCTAATTATTAGAACTATTGATTTTAAGATTATGATTCAGAAGACAATTAGAGAAATTTCGGACGCATGGCGAGAGGACAAGCGACCGTATGTAAAACAGTCAACAATGGCAGCTTATATGTTGATTCTCGAAAATCACATTTTGCCAAGGTTTGGTGAGAGTAACGAACTTCATGAAAATGATGTACAAGGCTTTGTGCTTGAAAAGTTGGAAGGCGGATTGAGCGTAAAATCTGTTAAGGACATTTTGATTGTTCTGAAGATGGTTATGAAATTCGGAGTGAAAAACGAATGGATGAGCTATTACGAATGGGATATTAAGTACCCCACAGATGTTGCTACTAAAAAGTTGGAGGTTTTGTCTGTGGCAAATCACAAAAAGATTCTGAATTATATTCAGAACCACTTTTCCTTTCCGGGACTTGGTATCTATATCAGCCTTAGTACCGGTCTTCGTATTGGTGAAATCTGTGCTTTGAAATGGAGCGACATCAATGTCTCTGATGGGATTCTAACCGTTAATCGGACGATAGAACGCATCTATCTCATAGAAGGGGAGAGAAAACATACAGAGTTGGTCATCAACACGCCAAAAACAAAAAACTCCTGCCGTGAGATACCGATGAACAAAGAGTTGCTTGGAATGTTAAAGCCTTTGAAAAAAGTAGTTAACGATGACTATTATATCCTTACCAATGACGAGCGTCCAACAGAGCCACGCACGTACAGAAACTACTATAAAAGGCTTATGGAGAAACTTGATATTCCCAAGCTGAAGTATCATGGACTCCGTCATAGCTTTGCGACTCGCTGTATAGAAGTCGGTTGTGATTATAAGACTGTTAGCGTATTATTAGGGCATTCCAACATTTCAACTACGCTGGACTTATATGTACACCCCAATATGGAGCAGAAAAAGCGTTGCATAGCCAAAGTATTCAAGTCGCTGGGGAAATAAAGTTATGTATAGAGCGAGGGAATTAATGCTGTAATTTCTTCGCTCTCAATTGTTCTGTGATTCATAAATATGTTGTATATTTGAATATCATTTTAGGAGGTAGTTATGTTATTTGAGATTATTGTTGATTGTATTATGGCCTTGGGAGCCTTGGCTACAGCTGCAACTTTTATTCTTGTCTTAATAAATCAGAAAGGGACTCAGAAGCAGATTGATAGTTTGTCGCAAATGGCTGAGATGTACTCACGTCATTATCAATTAGAGCGCATTCAAGCTGGAAGTAACATATATCCCAAAATTCAGATAAGTTTGAAGAATGATACGATGTGGGGATTGAAGATCCAGATTAAAAATAATTCGTATCCGGTAGAAGTGTATCGCATTATGATAAATGAGGCTCGTCATCATTTAGATGTAAGGTTAAAACCAAAAAGCGATTATATTCAAATACGGCAAGGAGAAACAAAGGCTATTTTGCCCGGAGAATTATGCCGTCAACAGATATACACATTTGATGCATCAATAAGGATATATCTCATAACTCCTTTTGAAGAGGCATATGAGATAAGATATATAAATACAGATAGGATAAACTACTATCAGTCTGAACCAATTCCTATTCTGTATTCAAAAGAAGAACATGAATCCTCGAAAGCTCAAACTACTCAAATCAAACAGTATTCCATACATGGCGGTATAAAAGGAACTATCAAAGATAATTTCCCTGAAGTTGCAAGAGACTTAGAAGATTAATTCAAGTATAGAAAATAAAGTCTCAACCGATAGCAATTCTATCCAGTTGAGACTTTTCGTTTATTTACGCCTATCCAAAAATTTCTGTATAATTATCGTAATGCCAACCCCCAAAATAGCCATGAGAATACAACCAATAGCAACTTTCCAAATCAATACCGAGTGCAAAATCTCTGCATTAGCTATTATGATACCGGCGAAAAAAGAAGATAGTACTACCAGTATGATAATCAAGATGTAAAATGCTGTATATGGTATGAAAATATAACTGTTAACCTTACGGATTTTCTGTTCAGTTTTATCCCATTTGTCTTGAATTTGGCAAAGAAACTTGTCAAGTACAGATTGCCCGAATTTTTCGGCTTGCTCCTGCGTACTTTGGGCAATAGTTAACTTATACTCCCGTAGAAATTTAAGTAAATTTACCAGATTTATACTCATCTTATGCACATTGTCATTCAGGTTGGCAAGTTCCTTGACGTTCACTTTGAGTAGCCGTTTTTCTTCTTCCAGATATTCATTTTTTTGAGTGGCTTTTATGGATTCCGCGTCATTCATTTCTGCGGAAAAATCGAATTTCTTTTTCATGGGCTTATCGTTTTAATCCTGTTTTCGGCTTCTTTCCTAACGAATGACTGGCAATCCGGGCGCATCTGCGCGCCCATTGCAAATTGTCTTCGTCCTTGTCTCTCCACGGAAGATCGCTTTGCGGACCTCCGCCACCACCTCCGGTTGCTACATTTGGCGTATCAAGCAGTCCGACGAATATAGCCACCGCCATATCGGTAAGTTCCTTACAGTTGGAAACAAATCTGTAATCAAATTCGTCATTGAAACAGTCGAGCACTTTTCCCGGAATATATAGTCGGTGTTCCTTACCTTCATGGTTTAGAGTATAGGGAACTGTATCAGAACGATAAGTATTATATCTGGTGGCATTGGATGCCGATGGCTTTTGAATATGTTTCGGCTGTATATCTTCAGGTTTACTGTTCAAGGTGGTAACACCTGACTTATAATGCAACTTATTCCATGTCGCAGGAAGTTTCGAGATCATCAGGTTGCTGCCGATTCCCAATTCGGAAGCCTTGTATTTGGTGTTCCCATTCACAAGTGCATAACCATGAAGAATACCTTTCTTATCTTCTCTTTCATGTACTGTATAGCCTTTTCGTATAAGAGCGTTTTTGTACTCTTCCCATGACCATGATTGCATTGATTTCAGTATATCCATGCAATCACGATTTACTTGGTGGACATTGGAATTCCTGACTTGCGCTGCCGTTGTCCAGCCTCGTTTCTTTGCCACTCGTTCGGCAGCACGTTGCGCCCGAAGATGAATGTTGTGGTCATTGTTGATGTTGCCGTTCTCATCCAGACGGCAGACCGCAGCATGTAGATGGGGAACTTCGCCTTTGGATTCCGTATGAAGCCAAACCGAGTATTTGCTGTTAGTCAAATTGGTCGGACAGGAACGGACTTTTCCGTCCTTGCCGGTAATCACTTGTTTGTCGAATTCCTCAGCGAAATCCTGCCAGAGTTTTTGCCAGTCCTCGATGTCATAGAATTGGGTATGTTCAGGCGACGGACTCAGTTCGATTCTGATAACAGAGTTCTTGATCGGCCGATGTTGGGATAAGGTCAACTGCATGGAGTTCCATATCCCCATCGCGTTCGGTTCAGAGGGCAACAGATTGTCCAATACCCGATAGATATTCTCCGGATGTTTCTTGTGCTGTGATTCGCCGGTAATGTAACGAAGGTCGTTTATTCCGTGCGATATGGCTTTTGCTTTTGCAATCATTCTTCTTCATGTTTAGCGTTAGACGGAATTTTGTTATGCTCTTTTACCGCATTCAGGAACTGGCAGACGCTTTCGGCTACATTGCCAAGTTCCTTGAGCCAACCGACCATGAACGGAATCTGATTGAACATTGCCACGCGCTGCTTTGTGGACATTCCGTGAAGTGCGGAAGTGTATTTAACAAGGTCCGACCGACAGTTATCCAGATTTTGCAACAGTGCCGCTTCTTCTTTTGTAAGCCTTGCTTTGGGCTTGAAGTTATAGGCACACGATAATATGTAATCGCTTACGGTCATACCGCATTGTGCTGCCAGTGATTTTATATGCTCTTTCTGACGGGGAGTGACTTTCGCTCCGATGAAGACGCATCTTGTTTCGTTAGAGGAACCCAATGAATTCTCAGTATTTTCTTTCATATAAATTGTTCTATAATGGTAAATAGGTGCGAGCTTGCGAGTACCGCACCGGCGAAGGAACTGAGCAGGCAAGAGCGCCAATGTACAACCGGAACGCAGTGAGGTTATACCTTGGCATATCTTGCAACAGTTACCTGTTGATACTTTCCGGCAAGCCATGTCGGATGTGGATATGGAATCGGTATTCGGATAGTAAGATATATCTCTAAAAGAGGGGAGAGTATGACTATCTCACATTGTGTTATCTTGCCTACTTTGCTTTATTCCTATATATACGCCCCGACAATAAAGTAAAGTTGAACTCAGTAATGGCATTCGGGATTGATTTTATATTCTTTCCCCTCTTTTATCACCATCCGCTTGTTATTGAGAAAGGTGGCTACCTTGACCGCCTTGTTATGACCGAGTTTTACACCTTGCAATCCGTACTCCTCTTTCAACCGTTCCAAATAATCACCATAATTACCGATAGTGCCATTCGCAAAAGTGGCATCCAATGCTGCGCGATGTACATTCTCCGGAATTTCTTTGTACGGATCAAACGGTTCTTTGGTAGGGCGTCCTATCCTCTTTTCTCTGGGCAGGTAAGGTTCTACCAGTTCGGGTAGCCCCTCTTCGTTTATGTGGAAAGCGAACGGTTCAAACTCACGGTCGCGGATATGCATGGCTTCGACTACGCTTATGGTCTTATCCTCTTTATCCACTTCGACTTGCATGATGGTTTCCGCCTTATTATTGAGTTCAGTGCCGATGTGACCACGGGCATGTTCATCATTCTTGTTCTGATGCAGGACAGTATGGATGTGTATCTGCTTGTCATCCGTCCACTGCATGAATTTAGATATAATGTCAGTGGATTCACTGGGTGAGTTGATATCATACAGGAAATCACGGATGCCATCTATAACCACCAATCCTAAATTGGGAATTGTGCCGATAGCTTGTTCAACTATAGCTAATCGCATATCGGGAGAATATTTGCGCAAAGCCAGCATAACCAGATTGTCTGGCTCTTTGTTTTCCGGTAAGTCTGCCAAACGTAAAATGCGTTTTAATACGTTCTGACAATGATACCGTCCTTGTTCCGTGTCAACGTATAGCACCTTCCGTTTATCTTTTGGGAATGTAGACCGATAATGAAGAATGGTGCTGCCCCTCAATGCCGATGCGACAATGGCTGAGACATTGAACGTTTTCTTGCTTTTAGCCTTACCTATGGAAGCACTGAAGTTGCCTAATGTGCCTATAACTGCATCGTCCACCATCAGCACTACAGGCGACTGTTCGTATGCACTTGTCACGCTCACTATTGACTCCTCCATGTAAACTGCCAACTCCTCACGTGAAAGAGTCGTATTATCCGCCTTCTCCATCGTTACCAGTTTTTAGGGTTCGGCTTACGGCGATGGGAAGCTAACATAGACTCGTTCTCTTCCTCAAAATTTTGTGGAGTGGGATTCTTTCGGGAGGATTCCAACCATCTATCCAGTTCGTCCCGATAGATATAGAGATGCTTCCCTTGTTTGATAACCGGAATATCGTCTTTTTTGACCTTGTAGTAGAAGGTCGATAACGGCATTTTGAGATAAGCGCAAGCCTCCTGCACGGTCATGGGAACATGTGTGTTCTCTTTGACTTCGTGCTGCTTAGAAAGTTTTTCCGTCAGCAGATTTTCCATACTTGCAATCCGGTTGCACAGTTCGCCTACCACAGTCGGCAGGTCATTGAATGTCAGTTCTTCTTGTTTCATATTAAAAGTGTTTTAATCGTTTAACATGCTGCGAACCAACTCAATGAAACCTTGCAGAACAATACAGACCAGATTAATTATTTCATCTGCATACGTTTTTTATTTTGAGTTACTATTATCTGTTTATAAATGGAAGCGATAGTCGCCTTTCTCGGGTACGTCAATAGGAATTTGGCTTGAAACATTATCGCGCAAATTAAGTTTTAGATATTCAATGGTTGCATTTGTGAGTTCATGAGGAAATGAAGCTTTTATAAAAGTTGCTCTTTGAAGTAGAGATATACCCAAACGTTCACCGATGTTCCATGCCAAATGGCGTAGTCCCGGAGATTTCAACGGCTTATCTATATTGGAGCGAATCGGTTTGTATAAGTCATATCTACCACAAGCCATATATTCTATATTGGAAATGAGGATTGCAATAGCTTCTTTAGACAGATAGGGTGCGGTTTTAATAGTTACATATTCCCGAATAGCATTCATGACTTCTACTTGTCTTTCTGCTTCTTTCTTTTTGATGTTCTCCAGCAGTGTATCATAATTATCTATAACTGAATCATTGGGCTGTTCAATGGTTTGAGATTCATTTGCACAATCGTCTTTTATCTCGAAATCAGAGTCAAGAATAATCGGAGATTGCCGACCAAAAGAAAAATCGATTGGATTCTTCGTCAGCCATCTATGGAAAAATCGTTGCAGCAAACCGCATGTTGGAACTGTTACCCCTATTCCAAGTATTATGGGTATCATTACTTTCATTGTGTTGATCTCGTGATAAGTATAAAGATAAGTACTTATTGTTGCGTAGGTGATTACCGACAGCGCAAGAACAAAACTTACCCTTTGAGTACGAATTTGAGTCCTATTTGTCATATACTGTAAATGTTTGGAATGATTATGCCGCAAAGTTATGTACCGTATTCCAGATACTTATAATTGGTGATGACAAATTGCCCAATATTGGTAAAAAATAACGGGTATAGTATGATTTCGGGCTAAAAATCATACTATACCCGTACAAATGGAGGCTAAAATCGTTATCAATCTTTCCTTGTCAGGGTGATTTTCTTGCTGGCTTCCCGTTTGTTGGCATCCACCACCTTGATATATCTTTGCGTGGTGGTTATACTCTTGTGAGCCATTATGCTCTGTATGGTTCGGATGTCCGTTCCTGCCGCAGCTTGCAACGTGGCGAATGTTCTCCGATACGAGTGGAAAGTTATGTTTTTAGTAATTCCGGCAGAGCGAATCCACTCTTTCATGGGTGCTTGTGTCCAACTGCGCATAAGCCCCTTGAATACCAAACCTTTCTTCTCGGAACTGTAATCTATCAATCCTAATGCTTCTTCGCTGATGGGAATGATGTCTTCCGCTTTGTTCTTTTGTGTAATGATGTGTACGCATTTCCCTCCGGCTGAATAGTCTACAATATCTTCCCAACATAAGGCGAGAATATCACTGATACGTAAACTGGTCATACATGAAAACAGCGATGCGATTTTCAGAATGGGCTTCTTGCACGGTGTTTCAGCCAGTTTATACAGTTCTTCTACAGACAGATACTCTTTGACCACATCTTCCGTTTCAATCTTATCCAAGAAATCATTGACGTTGGTCTTTATCATTCCATTACGGTAGAGAATTTTCAGGAATCCCCTGAAAGTAGACCAATATCCCGATGCGGAGTTCCGTGTGATGGGTTCATTGCGTCTCAGCTTCTTGGCACTCAGCAAGTATTCACGAAACTTGTTGCATAGGTCGATGTCAATCTCCTCAAAGGTACATTTGCCATGTACGAAGTTTCTGAAATGGAGATAGACGAACTCCCATTTCTGGTCATGCTTACGGAGCTGTTTGCGATAATACTCTAAGAAGTCAGCTTTGAGTTTGTACCTGTCGAAGAAATCATACCGTTCATTCACCACCGACTCGAACCTGCGGCAACGGATGGCTTCAGCTTTCTCTGTCATTACCTCGTTGAAGTTCTGTTCACGCTTGTTTCTCGGATTGGCATAGACGTAAATACCAAGCGACTCATGGCGGATAACTTTCATTGTCTCTTTGTCTCGATAACCCGGATAATAATCCAAGTAGAAAGACAGCATCCTGTTCTTTAAAGGACGTGTCCTTAACGTTACGGTTTTACACTCATGCATAATACATATTTTTATGGTTGTTATTAACTTATCGGCAAATCTCTGTAATGTAACCATGCAGAAATCCTTCATCAGGGATTAATTTTGGAATAATTTACGGAAGTCTATAATTGGTTACTTACGGACACCCATCACCTTATCAAACTCCACTTTCAGAAACCGAACGAACCGTCCGTTCTTCTCACGATTAATCTGATGGAATTGTAGAATACCGTAAACCGAATCACGGGATAGATTGAATTTCTCCATCGCCTCCTTGACGGTGTAGTATTCCGCCTTGCTCTCCTGTTCGGAACTCTTCGAGAGGTCGAAGTGGAGCTTTGAGTAGAATATCTGCCCATGCTCTTTCTTGGAGGGAATGTTGTTCCGATACACTTGCGAACGGATGGCGACACGTGTCATGCCGTACTTCTCTTGAATCTCTTCGGGAGTGTACCATTCGGTCAGGGCATCGTCAGTCCTGTACTTGGCGAATGCCGCATCGATATGCTTCTTGCTGTAGTAGTTGAATTGGCGGACTTTGACTTTGGGAATCTTATGCTGCCGAGTATAAGTCCATACCCATTTAGCATTGACCTTATACTTTTCCGCTATTTCTTCAGCGGTATAGTATTCACTCATGTCAAAATCGTCTTTAGGAACTATTCGTTCATAAGGTTTTGTCTTTAACATTAGTTCAATATCCGCGCGGCGGATAAGTGACTTCTTCCCGCTGATACGGGATGCTCTTAGTTTTGATTCCTTTACCAATTTATAAACATATTGGCGGGTCACCCCCATAAGCTTGGCTGCTTGTGCAAATGAGAAGAAATCTTGTCCTTCTGCAGCCTGTTTAGGTTGCAGCAATTCCTGCATTTTTCTCATCTGGCGTTTACGTTCCCGGATACGTTCTTTGTAACCGAGATTAGAGCACTGATGACTGCAATAGCAAGTCGTTGTTTTCTTAGCGATAAATGGTTTTCCACACCATTGGCAAATCTTTCTTACTTCCATATTTTTCCTAATATATTTTGAGTTCAAATCTCTTTATTTCTCCTCTTTTGTGTCAACACACGTAAACCATTGTCAACACACGTCAACTACTGCGTCATCGTGACATCGGGACAAATCCCGAAAATGTTCCGCGGTAGAAATACGGTAGAAAAATATGGCGGACAACTATATCTGACTGCACATAGCCGGATTTTGGACAAATAAAAAAGCCACTGAAAATCAGCGGCTTCATTATAGTTGGTTCTAATTCGTTGCAGTCAGTTATGCGCAATCGATGCAAAGTATAACTATGCTTGAAAATGAGAAATTTATGATTTTATGGTACAAATGTGGTATAAGTGTGCCGTTTTTAACAATAAGCAACCACAAGAAAATCACTACAAAAACAAAGATAAAGATTCTTTTTGATATGCGTGTTTATTTCTCCCATAAGGTTGGCAAGGTGGTGTAAGTATTGCCGAATATTCGTAGCATCTTCAATGAAGAAAGGGGATACCTGTTGAGGCTCCCCCTTATCCATACGCTTGTGTCTTATATTTATTCAAGGGATTTTCTTATTTCTTGTATCTATTCCTTGGGGTAACCTTAGTGTTGTTTACCCTTGCCGGAACCTTTGCATATTTCTGCCGTAATTTATTCCATACCCGCCGGCGATATTACCGGCAGGACATCCAAACGTGATACGTTGGGTACGAAGCACCAACATGCGGGTCTATGTTATTTATGTAGCAATATTATCTTGTTCCACCAGTTTATCACCAGCAATAAACAGTATTATCATACCGATTATATTACCTAAGAAATATTCGCTTTCCGATCCTGCCAGAAGAAACCCGACCATCAACAGGAATATCAAGGATAATGCTTTCATGATGCTATTATTTTAGTCTCGTTATCTAATCCGACATATTGGTTGTCATTTCTAATGCCTGTAAGTCCGAACGGGGTTTTATGTTCACCCCAGCATCGAATATTCAAATCATTAACTAATTCCACGA
>OOAZ01001754.1_pt1 | contig 13370 bp, 8 predicted proteins | sample 1671221 | NCBI WGS metagenome assembly OOAZ01 (sample SAMN06348134, study PRJEB24527) | human gut metagenome | biome: human gut; feature: ankylosing spondylitis patient; material: feces | host: Homo sapiens | place: China | collected 2015-10
CGCTGCACCTCACTGTCGAAACGCCCGAGCGGATCGTCATTTCCAAAGCCCGCGTTCCCGAATTCAAGGCGTGGCTGCGGTCGCTTCACCCTGTCGAATAGGCGGTTGACCCCGCCGTTCTGCCGTTTTACCCGGGGCCTGGCTCCGGGTTTTCGTTTTGGCGTTACCTTTGCATCAGGAACTCCGGGAAACCGGATTGCCGGAAAACAAAAAAAGTGATGCACATCCAAATTCGAAAAATTATGAAAAAGAGGATTTTTGCAGTTGCCGCAGCCCTCTGCCTGATGGCGGGAACGGGCGCTTTCGCACAGGAGGCCAAGCCGGCCGCCGCTCCCAAGGAGCGTCCGACCGTGGAACAGATGGCGCAGCGCATGACCGAACGCATGCAGAAGGAGCTGAAGCTCACCGATGCGCAGGCCAAGGAGGTTTACAACCTGAATTTCCAGCAGATCAAGGAGATGCAGGCCATGCGCGAGAAGATGCGGGAGGCGCGCAAGGCCGAGGCCGAAAAGATGAAGTCGATCCTGACGACCGAACAGTTCGTGCAGTGGTCGCAGATGCAGGCTCCGCGGCCCGGCCAGCGCGGTCATGGTCCCCAGATGATGAAAAAAGGTGACCGTCGCGGAGGCGGCAAGGAGTGCTGTGACAAGCCCTGTCCGAAGAAGGACAAGAAGGGAAAGGAGTGAGGTTAGGTCTCTTGAGGCTTGTTACGGCCGGGGCGTCGGTTTGGTCGACTGACGCCCTTTTTTTGCCGATTCGCCCCGTGCGGGGCGCAAAACAAGCATAAAAGAATTAACTTTACGCCCGTTTTCAACGCCGCCCGGGCTTAAGAAGCCCGACTTACGGGCGGATGGGACGGGAAACGCTATCGGGCCGGTTCTGCGCCCGGACTTGAGAAGCCCGCTTCATGGGGCGGGCGGAACGGACGCGCGTTTTCAGCCGGTTCGCCGCCGAAAAAGAGATACACACAAACAGAAGATATGAAACGAACACTACTGACTACCCTGCTGACGCTTTTCGCCGCCGCGGCATTCGCCCAGAGGGGCGGCGTCACAGCCACGGTCGTCGACGCCGACACCGGGGAGAGCGTCGTCGGAGCGGTGCTGACGCTCACGCCTGTGAAAACCCCGGAGAAGAAACAGTATTTCACCTCGGCCTTCAAGGGCGCGGTGTCTATTCCGTCGCTCGCCTACGGCGAATATTCGCTTTCGGGGGCTTTCCTGGGCTACAACAACCTCGACACGACCTTCCGGGTCTCGGCTTCGAAGGTCAGCCTCGGACTGCTGAAACTCAAGCCGGGCGTGCAGATCGAAACGGTCGTCAAGGAGGCCAAGGCGCTGCGCACCTCGCAGAAGGGCGACACGGTGAGCTACAATGCCGGAGCGTTCAAGGTCGTGGCCGACGCCGATGTCGAAGGGCTGCTGAAGAAGATGCCCGGCATCACCGTCACCGACGGCACGGTCGAGGCGCAGGGCGAGACGGTCAAGAAGGTCTTCGTCGACGGCAAGGAGTTCTTCGGCGAGGATGTCACCACGGCCATCAAGTCGCTTCCGGCCGAGGCCGTCGACCGCGTGGAGGTCTACAACAAACTCTCCGACGCGGCCGAATTTTCGGGCATGGACGACGGCGAGGGCTACAAGGCGCTCAATATCGTCACCCGTCCGGGCATGCGGCAGGGCCAGTTCGGCAAGCTCTACGCCGGATTCGGCTACGACGCCGACACCAAGACCGAAGACAAGTTCAAATACATCGCCGGCGGCAATGCCAACGTGTTCAGCGGCGACAGCCGTATTTCATTCATCGGCCTGTTCAACAACGTCAACCAGCAGAATTTCTCGTTCGAGGACATTCTGGGCGTCTCGGGCGGCGGTGGCGGACGTCGCGGCGGCATGGGCAATTACATGGTGCGCCCGCAGAGCGGCGTGGCGTCGGTCAACGCCATCGGCGTCAACTACTCCGATACGTGGGGCAAGCGCAATCAGGTGACGTTCCAGGGCAGCTATTTCTTCAACAACACCAATACCGAGAACCGTTCGACGGTGGAGAAATGGTACGAGGCCCCGATGATCCCCGATACGTTGTCGACCAACGGCTATTCCGACACGAAGGGCTACAACCACCGGTTCAACGCCCGTCTGGAGTGGAAGATCTCCGAGAACCAGAACCTGATGATCCGCCCGCGCTTCAGCTACCAGTCCAACGATCCGTGGAGCCGCACGACCGGATGGCAGTACGGCGCACCCGCCGACGGCGGCAGCGGTTACAGCCGCACGGACAACTTCAGCGACGCCCTGCGCCACGGCTACAACGTCGGGACGAGCGCCGTCTACCGGGCCAAGCTGGGCAAGAACGGCCGCACGATCACCCTCGACGGATCGTTCAGCTACTCGGACAACACGAACAATTCGAACTCGTGGTCGAACATCCTCGCAACCCAGCCCGACCGGCCGGCGGTCGACCCGGTGACCGGCGTCTGGGACCCGGCGAACTACACCGAACTGCGTTACCTGCGCAACCTGGCGCCGTCGTCGTCGTACAGCCTGCGGGGCAGCTTCACCTACACCGAGCCGGTGGCCAAATACGCGCAGTTGAGCTTCCAGTACCGTGCGTCGTACAACTCGCAGGAGCGCGACAAGCGTTCCTATATCACGGGCGACGATTTCTCGACCGCCGGACTTACCCCCGACCGTTCGCTGTCGAACTCCTACGAGAGCGGCTACCTGACGCAGAGCGTGGGTCCCGGATTCCGTTTTTCGAAAGAGCGCAACACCTTCATCGCCAACGTCTACTACCAGCGTTCGGCCCTCGACGGACAGATCGTGCGCGACGATGCCGAGAAGATCAAGCACGCCTACAACAACGTGACCTATTTTATGATGGGCCAGCTGAACATCAACCGCGAGAACTCGCTGCGGCTCTTCGTCTCGTCCTACACCGACAGCCCGTCGATCACCGACCTGCAAAGCGTTTACGACGTATCGGACGCCCAGAACATCAGCCACGGTAATCCGAACCTGAAGCCGACCTACTCGCACCGGGTGAATTTCCACTACACCAACTCCAACGTCGAAAAGGGCCGAACCTTCATGTGGATGTTCTCGATGAACACGACGCTGGATTACACGGCCCAGCATCTGGTGCAAAGACCCGGTGACATCACCATCGACGGACAGGCCTATTCGCCCAATTTCTACTCGACGACCGAGAATCTCGACGGTTACTGGCAGTTGCGGACGCACTTGAGCTACGGCCTGCCGATCGGGTTCCTCAAATCGAATTTCAACGTCATGGCGGGCGTCATCTACACCAAGACCCCCAGCATGCTGGGCGGCACGGTGGACGCGGCGACGGGTATGATTTCGGGCGGCGAGCGCAACGACACCAAGAATATGGGATACGACTTCCGGGCCGTGCTGGGCAGCAACATTTCGGAGAACGTCGACTTCACCCTCTCGTGGAACGGCACCTACAACGAGGCCACCAACTCGCTGAACGCGGACAAGTCGAAGAACCGCTATTTCAACCACACGGCGCAGGGCAACCTGAAGGTGGTCTTCCCGCTGGGCTTCACCTTCACGGCGAGCGCGGCCTACTCGCAGTATATCGGCTTCACGAACGATTACTCGGAGGATTACCTCCTGTGCAACGTCTGGCTGGGCAAGAAGGTCTTCAGGAACAAGCGCGGCGAAGTGATGGTCGGCGTCAACGACCTCTTCAACCAGAACCGGGCCTTCTCGCGCTCGACGGGTTCGGGCTACACGCAGAACTCGACCAACAGCGTCATCGGCCGCTACTATATGGTGCAGTTCAATTACAACCTGCGCCGTTTCGGCAAGAAGGGTTCGCGCAATATAAAGGATTACGACGGTGTCGAGTCCTCCTCCGGTTCCCGCCGCATGGGACCCAGCGGGCCGGGCGGACCTCCTCCGGGGATGTTCCACGGACCGCGGTAAACCGGTCCCGGGCCGGATTGAGCAGGTTGACGAGAGCGATCTTCGTCAACCTGCTTTTTTTCAGGCTTCCGCCAGCGGAAATGATTTTTTTATAAATAACATGTTTGATTTTAAAATTTCAAGTAAGATATTTGTATATACTAAAAATTTTATCGATATTTGTATGTGACTGTATCTCCGCATGATGGCCTTTCGCGGTTGTTTTCCGCCAAATCGCTCTGGGCGAACAACATATGTGCTAACAGATTAAATGATGATGCCATGGAGAAAACAAGTACAATGAAACAGGCGGGGACCTCCGTATTGGTTGCCCTTGCTTTGATTTGTGTCGTTTCGTGTGCGAAAATCGACGACGAATCATCCGCCGTCGCACCGGAACAGCCCGCTCGGCCTACCGTGCTCTTGCCGACGCGCAGTTATGAGGAGGCCCTTTCCCTTGCCCGGAAGAGCATCGCCCTTGTCGACCGGGGCCAGACCCGCTCGGCCACAGCCCGTTCGATCCGCAGCGAACGCGGCCAATGCGTCACTACCCCGTCCACGCGCAGCGGCGCCGGGAGCGACACTTTGATGTATGTTTTCAATTTCGAGGACAACGACGGATTTTCGGTCATTGCCGCCAACCGCGCCGTCGATCCCGTGCTGGCTGTCGCCGAAAAGGGAAACTACACCTACGGCGAGCCGACCGGCGTGGAGAATTTCGATTTCTATATGGACGCCATGGCGCAAAGTCTGGCCGTGATAAAGCCGCCGAAGTTCGACACGATACGCACTACGCCTAAATTCAAGACGGTGGAGGTCAATGAATCCCGGTCCTGCGACCCGCTTATTCCGGTCAGATGGGGGCAGGAATCTCCCTACGGAGACTATTGCAGCAATGGGTATTCCGGCTGCGTGGCGACAGCCATTGCACAGATTATGGCCTATTACCGTTTCCCGGCTTCGATCACGACGACCTACACCGATGCTCCGCATGCGGGAGAAACGATCGCTTTGAACTGGACTTCGATGATAAGTTATCCATACGTATACCAAGTGCCCGCACTGATGCGGGAAATCGGACAACGGGTCGGGATGAGATATTATCCAGAATATGAGAATGATAAAAGGACAGGAAGTGGTGCTGCTTCATCTAATGTGCCCAGTTGTATGATCTCTTTTGGCTATAGTTGCGCTTCGGGCCTTGCAAGCTATGAGATAGCTTCAATTAGAACCAATCTGGACGAAACACACCCCGTTTATGTAAGGGCGAATGATATTTCAGAAGGAGGCCACGCATGGATTGCCGATGGATATATCTATTCGCGTATCGGTACGGAATATTACGAAGAGAGGCTGGTAGATAACGATGAACCCGGTCTGATTCCTCACTATGAATATGTGCTGACAAGTTCCACCGTTCAGACAACCAATCTGGTCCATTATAATTGGGGCTGGGATGGCAGTTGTGATGGCTATTTTGCTCCTGGAAATGGAGTCGCTTCTGGCAATGGATATATCTTCGATGGATTGCAGATGATAACATCGATCCGTTTACCCCGTATTGATAGTAATTTAAATCATGATTTCTTATGAAAAAGTTGATAACAATTTTAGTCCTGTCGTCGGCGATGCTGTCGGCATGCGAAGGTGATCCCGAGTTTGTTCCTAAAACTTCGGTGGAGGCGAAAATCCACGAACTGATGATCGGTTACGATGGAAAAATCGATATGGCCGTATTCATAGCGGACGCACAGCGGGGTGTCTGGCTGATTGACGACATCGATATAACCTATACGAATGGAAAAACCGAGAGTGGCGTTATGGACGGAGCGGCTCTCATGAATAGCATGATGCTTCTTCCCACTGGTATATGCCGTACATTCTTTACGCTTATGCATATTCCCGGCCCGACGGTATATTCGGAAGGCAATCAATGGAGTGTCAGCGGTGAAATGAAGAATACATTGGCCCTTTATAATCCCGGGATCGAAGAGAGTGCGAAGACCGCCAACTATGATCAGTATGCTGCCCGGACGACGCTCGAACTGCTCTATTACAAGGACGGTGTATTCGTGATGAAAGGCCGGCAACCCTTTGCATACATGGGTGGACAGACTTCGAAGGGCGTTTACGAGGATTACTGCCGGGTTGTCGGGCATATCGCCACCGACAAGGCGACGGTGGATAGATACCTGTCGTATATCTCCTACAAGCAGTATAAGGAGGAAAATCCCGATAAATTTTAGACTGCCGTTTACTCACAAAAGAGACGCCGGACCAAAATCCGGCGTCTCTTTTTGCGTGTGTACGGAGCCGTTAGCGCCCTTCGTCCCCGTTTTCCTTCCGGGCGGGATGTTCCCGTTGTTCGCGGCCGATCACCTGGTGAATGCCGATGCAGGCCAGCCCTCCGTAAACGACCGTGAGGATGATGAGCCACTTGATTTCGGCGAAAACCTCGGGGATCGAGGCCCCCATGGTCTGGATACGGATGAAGCCGTTGACGCCGTGGCTGCTCGGGAACAGCTGTCCGAGGTTGAACAGCCAGTCGGGAATGCCCTGGCGCGGGTACGACACGCCGCTGAGCATCAGCACCGGGATCGAGGTCCACAGCAACAGCAGCAGCGAGTTTTCGCGGTAGCGGAACAGCGTCGAAACGGCGATGCCCATGGCGATGCAGGCCGCCAGATATGCCGCCATGAAGAGCATGACGGCTCCCGTCGCGCCGTTCATCGGGAAGTGGAACAGCCGGTAGTGCAGGCCGAGGATATAGGTGCAGGTCACGGCGTAGATCAGCGCGTAGACCAGTCCGCGTCCCAGGACGATGGGCAGCGTCGACATCCGCCGCCGCCCTGCGGGGCAGAGTTTGCGGTAAAGTCCGAATTCGCGCCACGTGCCGCCGATCATGCCGATGCCGATCAGCATCGTCTGCTGGATGATGACCATGATGATCGCCGGCATGACGAACGTGCCGTAGCCCAGATAGGGGTTGAACAGGTTGTGCGACTGGTAGATCACGGGCTGGGTGGTGGCCTGCGCCTGCGGGATGTTGGCCCCCTTGGCGATCAGGCGCTGGAATTCGACCATCGCCCCCGTCTTGCCGATCGAGGTCACGACCTCCTGGAAAACCTGGCGGTACATCAGGAAGTAGCTGGCGTCGGCGTAGATCGCCACGTTGGCCTGCTCGCCGCCGTAGAGTTTCTCCCCGTAGTCCGACGGAATGTAGACCACGCCGTAGATTTTGCGGCCGTAGAACAGCTCTTTGGCCTCTTCCATCGAGGTCGGATTGTAGGCCACATAGGTGTTCGGCCCGGCGTTGAAGGTGTCGATCAGACTGCGGCTGGTCGGCGTGCGGCATTCGTCCACCACGCCGATCGGCACGTTGCGGAGCACCTGCGATCCGTAGGCCAGCGAGTAGGCCGTGGCGTAGATGATCAGGGCGAAAATCAGAATCAGCATCACGCCACCGTCCTTGAAGATCGTCCGGAACTCGTTGCGGACGACCGATCCGAGCTGTTTCCAGTAAGAGGCTGTTTGTTTCGTAAATCGGCTCATATCACAATCTCCCCCAGAATTTTTCCTCCGTGCAGACCCTTTTCAGGCGCGGCAGGCACAGGAGCGGTAAAACGATGAACAGCGACATGTAGCAGAGGTCGGGCAGCGAGTAGACCCACGGCGTGCCGCGGAGCATCTGGTCGACGAAAATATCGGTGTAGAAGGTGAACGGGAAGATCTTGCTCACCCACTGCATCGGCTCCCACATGGCCATGATCGGGAACGTCAGTCCCGAGAAGGTGAAGGCCAGCACCGAATATCCGCCGCCGATCGAGAGCGACAGGCGCAGGTTGGCCAGCAGCGAGACGATCAGCACCGAGATCGACTGGTAGCTCAAAATGAAGAGCAGCGTGCCGGCGAGAATCACCGCAAGACTGCCGTTCAGCGGCGTTCCCACGATTTTGAAGTTGATCACCAGCATCACCAGCGAGATCAGGAACATCACCGCCGTGATGGGCAGCACCTTGCCCGCGAGCGCCGCCGCGACCGAACCGTTTCCCGTGCCGAGCCATTCGCGGGCCGTGGCGTGCTTGAGTTCGGTGCCGATGGCGAAAACGGTCACCATCACCACGAAGATCATCAGCATCATGGGCATGAAACTCGGCGAGAGGTAGTATCCGTAATTGATGTGCGGATTGAAGAGCACGTGCTTGTCGAAACGCACGGGCATCAGCTGCGCCATGGCCTGCCGCTGCGTAAGCCCCTGCTTCATAAGCACCTGGAGCTGAATGCCGGCCGTGAAGGTCGTCACGGCGGTCTGGATGTCCTTCGACAGCAGTCCGTTGACCGTGATGTTCGTTCCCGAGACGTAGTTTTCGAGGCGGGTCTGGCTGTTGCTCAAAATGTTCTTCTCGAAGAAGGCCGGAATCTGCACGATGGCCATGATCCGCCCTTCGCGCATCAGCCGCTCGCCCTCGTCCATGCCCTGAATGCCGTAGGCCACCATCGCCGTCGGAGTGTCGTCGATCATCTGCACGGCCTTGCGCGAAAGCGTCGTGTTGTCCTGGTCCAGGACGGCGATCGGGATGTTGCGGATTGCACCCTGGTTGAACAGCAGGGCGAAAAACGCGAACGACACCACGGGCAGGACGATCATCAGCACGAAATACATCGGCTGACGGGTTATCCGGCCCGTCTCGCGGCGCATCACGGCGCAGGTGTTGTGCAGGAATCCGGGCATCGCTTACTTTCCGATTTGGTCCCAGTCGACGAGCACGCTCATGCCCGGGCGCATGTTCGCGGCCTCGGTGACGGCCTTGGCCTTGATGGCGAAGGTGCGGATGTCGAACCCGCCCTGCGTGCGGGTCGCCGACCACGTTGCGAAATCGGCCTGCGGGGAGATGTAGGTCACCTCGAACTCCACGTCGCTGTCCAGCGCCGGGACGTAGCCGTTCATGCGGGTCCCGATCCGAAGGCCCGGAAGCAGCGTCTCCTTCACGTTGAAGGTCACCCACAGGTCGCTCATGTCGAGGATGGCCACCACCGGATAGCCGCTGCCGACCAGTTCGCCCTCCTCGGCGATGATCGTCGAGATCTCGCCCGTGACGGGCGAATAGACCATCGCGTCGCTGATGTACGACTCCACCTCGCTGACAGCCCCTTCGGCCTGGCGGACGCGGGCCGCGGCGGCCTCCTTGTCCTCCTTGCGGGCGCCGTCCGTCGCCATGTCATACTGCGCCTTGGCGGCCAGCGCCGTGGCCTCCATGGCCTTGTAGTTGGCCGTGGCCTCGTCGAGCTTCTGCGCCGGAACCACTCCGTCGTTGTAGAGGTTCTGCACGCGCTCGTAGGTCTTGCGGGCCAGTTCCAGCCCGGCCTGCGCCTTCTGCCACATGTTCATCGCGGCCTCGATCTGCTGCACGCGGGCGCCGGCCAGCGCCATGGCGTCCAGCGCGGCGGCGGCGCTCTTCACGGCCTCGGCCTGCCGGAGCTTGGCCTCCAGTTCGGGCGTCGAGAGCGTGTAGAGGAGCTGTCCCTTCTCCACGCGGTCGCCCTGGGCCACTTTCATGTCGTCGATGCGGCCCGGAACCTTCGACGAGGCTTTGTAGGTGGTGCACTCCACCGTGCCCTGAATCAGCGTCGGGGTCCGTTTGGTGAGGTACCAGCTGATCAGTACGACCGAGAGGACGATGACCGCTGCGGCCGCCAGAATTCCGATTACGTTGCTTCGTTTCATATCGTTTGCTTGTTATCTATTTCGTATTGTTTGCGGGAGCCGGCGACGGGCCGTAACGTGAAGCCCGCCCTTTCCCGATCTAATTTCCGCTTCTTGAGCCGTCGAAGAGAACCGCCTGCGCGTCGTTGCGGCGCGCGTAGGACGGATATTCGTCGCTGATGCCCGCGGCCTCGAGCAGCCGGGCCAGCAGCAGGTCGTAGTTGTAGGCCGCCTGCAGCCGCTCGGTGCGCACTCCCGCGAGGTTCAGCTCGGCGTCGATCAGGTCCGACGAGGAACTCATCCCTTCGAGGAACGCGGCGTTCTTCATCCGGAGATACTCCTCGGCGAATTTCAGCGACGCGTCGATCGAGGTCATCTGGTTGCGGTAGTTCATCATCTGGTTGTAGAGTTTCTCCACCAGCACCGCGATGTCCTTTCCGGCCTTGTTCTGCAACTCGCCCACGCGGCGCACGGTCTGTTTGGCGGCCGAGTACTTGTATTCGCGGTTGAGACCGTCGAAAATCTTGATGTTGACCCCCACGCCCACGGCCCAGCGCGGCACGAGTCCCGCCACCTGGTAGTTGTAGAACGAACCGCCGCCGATGGCCGCCACCTGCGGCAGGAAATCGGCACGCTGGGCGCGCACGCCCTCCTGGGCCAGTTCGCGCTTGAGCGACACCTGGCTGAGCAGCGGGTTGCGCGCCTGCGCGAGGTCCTGATAATAGGCCAGATCCTCGACCTTCGCGAGCAGGAACATCGCCGTCACCGGACGCCAGTCGCTCTCGCGTCCCAGGGTGTTCGACAGCGCGCTGGCGATGGTCTCGGCCTGCAATTTGGCGTTTGCCAGCTCCCGTTCGGCCTCGGCCATCTTGAACTCCACGTAGAGGCGTTCGGTCTGGGCGATCATGCCGTTGCGTTCGAGCGCCCGGGCGTCTTCGAGATGCCTGCGCACGCCGTCCACCACCTGCTGACGCACGGCGACGACCTGCGTGGCGAGGGCCAGTCCGAAATAACGCTCCACGAGTTCCGAGATCAGTGCGTTGCGGGTCTGGTTGCCCTGCGCGACGGCCGTCTTCTCGTTGATCCGCGCGGCGCGGTTCGCGGCGTTGATCTTGCCGCCCATCCAGATCGGGACGGTCACCTCGCCTCCCACGAATCCGAGGCTCTGATCCTGCACCTTGAGGAACCAGTCGGCATCCATCATCGGGTTCAGAAGCCCCTGGAGCGTCGGAATCTTGTCGGCGGGGATCAGTCCGTTCTGCACGAGCGCCGCCACGCCCTCTTTGACCGGGCCTTTCAGGTCGTTGAAGTCGAATCCGATGTCCTTGGCCATGTAGGCGTATGCGCCCGTGACGTTGATCTGGGGCATGCGGAGACCGATGGCCGCGCGGCGCTGCTGCTGTGCGGCGCGCTCCTCGTAGGCCGCGGCTTTCAGCGCAGGGTTCTCCGTGAGGGTGACGGCGACCGCCTCGTCGAGCGAGAGCATCCGCCCGGCCTCCTGCGCGGACGCCGCCGCCGGGATCGTCGCCGCCGCCATGAAGGCGATCTTGACAGCTATTTTCATAGTATTCATGCGTTTATTCGACAAAGATAGATTTTCTTGCAATATCTTCTTCAGCCCGGAGGGCGTTTAGGACATTTTTAGGCCCTTATGGACACAAATCACGCCCGTTTCACCTTCCGAGGTGGGCGTTGGCCCGGCGCACGCCTTCGGCCAGTTCGGGATAAACCCGCACGTCGACACCCGCTTCGCGCAGCGTCTGCGCCCCGCGGCAGCGGACGAACCGGTCGGGTTCGTACAGCGCAAAGACCACGCGCGCGAATCCGTGGCGCAGGATCAGCTGCGTGCAGCTCTCCGGCTCGCTCTTCCGCTGCGAGCACGGCTCCATCGAGGAGTAGATCGCCGCCCCGCGCAATTCGGCGCCCGCGTCGAGCGCCTTGCGGATCGCCTCCTGCTCGGCATGGTGCGTGGGCGAAGTCTCGTGGGTGTAGCCCGTGAAGCTCCTCCCGTCGGGAAGCGCCACCACGGCCCCGACGCAATAGGAGGTCCGGCTGGGCACGCACCGCAGCCCTTCGGCCACGGCCTGCGTCAGGTAGCGGAGGTCTTCGTCCCGGGTGTCGGGATGAAGCGTGCAGGTCGCAACCTCCATGCCGCCCAGATTCTCCCGCCGGCATGCGGCCCCCTCCGGGACCTCGAACCGGAACTGCGCGCCGCCCCGCTCCGGTCCCAGCGTCAGCTGCGGATTGACCGCCCGGCGCACCGTGTCGGCCATCCCTTCGGCGAGGAACATGCGCAGGACGGAGGCTCCCCCCTCGACCAGCAGACGCTCCACGCCGCGCTTTTCGAGTTCGGTGACGATCGCTGAAGCCGTAATTGAACCGTCGCTTGAAATAACCTCTGCAACGCCTTTCAATTCCGGAAGTTCCTTTTCTGAAAACACGTAGCGGTCTGCGTCGCCCTCCGTGAAGAAGCGCATCGACGGCGAGAGCCGTCCCGAGTGTGTGAGGGTGACTTTCGTCAGGTCGGGCCGCATGCCCCGGGCACGGCGCAGTTCCCGCGCCGCGGCATCGCGCAGGAGCAGGGCGGGATCGTCGCGCCGCAGCGTTTCGGCTCCCGCGAGGATCGCGTCGTGCGAGGCCCGAAGGCGCAGGACCGCCTCCCAGTCTTAGGGCGTCGAGATCATCAGCCGTCGAGGGCTGTTGTCGTCCAGGTAGCCGTCGGCCGTCGTGGCGAAAGATAGTGTTATCTGCATCGTTTCAAGGTAAACAGGGTGACTTCGGGCCATGCGCCCAGCCGCATGGGATATGCAACATATCCCGTGCCGTCGTTGACATAAAGTGTGTGGCGGCCCGTGTCGTAGCGTCCGCTCCAGTGTTTGTAGATCCATTTCGCGGGCGACCAGCCGCGACCCCAGGGCCTGATTTTCAGCTGCATCGAATGCACGTGCCCCGAGAGCGTCAGATCGCCGTAGCCGGCCTCGACGATCTGTTCCCAGAGCTGCGGGATATGTACGAGGGTGATGTTGTAGAGCGAATCCGGAACTCCGGCGTAAGCCTTGGGAATGGCCGTTCCCGGCAGGTCGCGGTCGTGGCGGCGTTCGCGCAGCGCGGGGTCGAACGACAACCCCGTGAGCGAGATGCTGTCCGCGCCGCGTCGCAGGTAGACGGTCGTGTCCTCCAGGACGGTCCACCCCATCGCCCGCTGGCGCGCGACCACTTCGCGGGCCTCCCCGGCCGCCGGGAAACGCAGCGAATCCTTGATGTAGGTTCCCACGTCGTGGTTGCCCGTGACCGACCAGACCGGGCCTGCGATCCGCCGCAGGAGCGCCGTGGTGCGTTCGTCCAGCTCTCCGGCGCGGATGTTCACCAGATCGCCCGTGAAGAACACCGCCTCGGGGCGCTGCGCGTTCACGCTGTCGGCCAGCCGCGTCAGTTCGCGTTCGGGACGGACGAGGGTCCCGACGTGCATGTCGGTGATCTGCACGAACCGGAAGCCGTCGAAGGCCTCGGGAATGCGGTCGGAGCAGATCTCCACCCGGTTGACGCGGATGGAGGTGCGTCCCAGGGTCGTGCCCCAGAGGGCGAACAGCACGAACGCGCAGGCCGCGACGTAGCCCGTGCGGCGCAGGTTCACGAAGTTGAACGCATAGAACGCCAGACGCGGCGGAACGGTGACGATCCACGCCCAGAACAGCCACATATAGAGGTACATCAGCTCCGGACCGTTGTCGCGG
>OOAZ01001758.1_pt1 | contig 13330 bp, 13 predicted proteins | sample 1671221 | NCBI WGS metagenome assembly OOAZ01 (sample SAMN06348134, study PRJEB24527) | human gut metagenome | biome: human gut; feature: ankylosing spondylitis patient; material: feces | host: Homo sapiens | place: China | collected 2015-10
GCGGCTTTCCAAAGGATGCCCGCGTGAAGCGGTCACCGACAAAGCGTTCCAGCCCGCAGTTGATGAGTTCTGCGTTTAAGTCACATTCGGTGGTAATCAGATAGACATCCCGCCTGCGGAAAATCTCGATAACACCTACCAGCAGATAACTGTTGCGGCTGATTTGCTCCAAGTCACGGACAATCACGGCCTCGACCAGATTGTTCTCCACGGCGTCCAGCATGGCCCGCAGGCCGTTGCGGTCCTTCAGCGTGTTGCCGCTGCAATGGTCAAAGGATGTGCCACGCACAAGAAAACCGTGACCGGCGGCCTCATCAATCAGGTCATACAGCCGGTCAAAGGCGGTCGCCGTGTTGACCGATGCACACCGCACGTAAATCCACGCTGGGTGGTCCTGTCTGTAGTTCATCTTAAAGCCCCTTCTCACAAAAATAGTCCGGGTGCTTTTGCTCCCGGATAAAATGTTGTACATCTTCGATTTTGCTTGTTGTTTGACAATCGGGCAAGGCAGCCAGTGCGGCATTGTGGTACTTAGCACCGGGTGCGGCGCGTTCGTCCAGAATTGCCACCACGCAGGAGTCCTGTTCAGTGCGGATGGCACGCCCAAAACCCTGCCGCAGTTTCTTCTGCATTTCGGGGGTAATCTCGGCGGCTATGTACTCCTGCAAATTTAGGTATTTCTGCCGTTCGTAGTCACTGACAGGGTCCGGAATCGGGAACGGCAGTCTGGCAATAATCAGTAATGACACCATATCACCGGGAAAGTCGATGCCCTCCCAGCAGGAGCCTGCCGCGAACAGTACGCCGTTGCCGGATTGCCTGAATTGTTGGATACTGCGATTCTGCCCGCGCCCGGCTTGGAACACAGGGAACGTCAGCCGCCCGCCCAACGCGTCGTAAACATTGCGCATCTGGCGGTAGGATGTGAACAGCACCAGCGCGTGACCGTGGCAGGCAGCGACAAGGCGAGTGATTTGTTCGGCAAGATAAGTTATTTCACCTGTGTGTCTGTGCCATTTCGGAAAATATAAAAGACAATTCTTTCGGTAATTGAACGGCGAATTTGCTTGAAAATGCCGCAGCGGGCTATGTTCTTCCAGCCCCATGACCTGCTCCGTATGGGCAAAATCTCCACTTGCTGTCAATGTGCCGGAAGTGAGAATTGCCGGTTCGTGCCAACGCCACAGCGTATCATGCAGCAGCTGTGGTACGCGGTTGCTGGACGCGCAGAATGTGGGGCGCCCCTCAATATCGTATTCGATGTATAGGATACGCGTGGGAACATTCAGCAAAAAGAGATTGAGGACATTTTCCGTTTCTTCCAACTGATTGAAAATCCACGCAGGTGCAGATACAATAGCTTTGCGCACCTCATGCACGGATTTGGCACAGCGCCGCATGACTTTGTATTGACGCCGTTCCGGCGAAAATTCTGTGTAATGCCGTTTCCTCAAATTGGACGCAAACGCCTTGCACAGCGCATCAAAATCCGTATGTAGCTGTGCCGAAAACAGCAGAAAGCCCTCGGTGTTCAGCGCCTTGTAAAGCTGGCGCATCATGCGCGGGGATAGGCTGTCCGCATACATCTGGCGGGCGGCGTCCGGCAGCTTGTGCGCTTCGTCCACCACCAGTGCTTGGTAAGGCCGCAGTAAGCGCGGTCGTTCTTCCAGCCTGTGGGTAGCATCGGCCAGCAGGTAGTTGTGGTTGCAGATCTGAATCTGGATGCGCGGGTCAATGGCATCCCGCAGGTATTGCAGGTATCGGCGTTTGGTCCGCATAAAGCAGTGCGGCGGGCAGGACTTCGGCACACAAATACTGCACCGATCATAATGGGAAAGCCGTGGAATATGGTCCAAATCCAGCGTTTTCTCGGCCATCCGCAAGGTGCTGCGCTGGCGTTCGCTAAAGCGCGCACGGTGCATGGTTTCTGCCTGTCGTTCGCTGAGCCGTACTTGGCAGACAAATCGCTCTTTGCCCTTGCGGATGACCGCCTGTATTGGTGTGCGGATGATGCCCTCTTGGAGCAGCACATCGGACAACTCAGACAGATAATCAGTCAGGATGGCCTCCTGCAGTGCAACGCTGGCGGTTGAGATGACAATGGGCATTTTCACCCTGTCCGGTCGGTGCATCTGCCAAAGGATACAGGCCACAAGGTAGGCCAGCGTTTTGCCGGTGCCTACGCCTGCTTCGCACAGGGAAATTTCCTTGTTGTAAAGGGTATCCAAAACTTCATGGCAGAACGAAATTTGTTCTTCTCGCACTGCCATGCCGTGCCGGGGCAGAATCTCCCGGAAAATCTGTTCGGCCATACGGTGGGATTCCGCATAGCCTGTCGGATAGGTTTGCATGATAAACACACCTTTTTCCATCCCGTTTAAAGCAAAATGATGGGCAGCAGGTGCTTGGGGTCCTGCTGCCCACGATTTGCCCTAAACGGCAAAAGTAAAATAGTTAGTTGATTTGTGCCACATTCGCCGCTCGCCCCCTGACACTGGGAACATAGACAGGCATGGTGCTGGCGCACCCGTTCACTGACTCTGCCACGATCTTACTGATTCCAACCATGACTCGGTCACCCCCTTCTGACGCGGGAGGCAGCTGGTGTATCATTATGGTCTTTCCCTGCCGCAATTCCGGTTTGCCGGACCGCCCACTGGGGCTTGCCGGGAAAGTAACGTACCTGCTATGCTGAGTATTCGGTTGTCAAGGTACTTGTGTAGTATTAGAAACTACCAAGCAAAATCAGTAAGGATGGATTCTAAAATCGGACGGAGTTCCGGACTTGCAACAGCTAGACACTTGCGTAGAGCATAAGCTTGTTTCGGAGTTAAATGACTTTCCGTTATGTAATAACCGACTGGCAGCGAAACGCCGCCACCCTTGCCATGTGTTGATATAATTGGATAGTCCTCAAGAAGGATCGTTATATCACGTTTTATTGTTGAACGCGAAACTGAAAACTCCTTCACAAGGTTCGGAATCGTATCTTTCCTGCGATAGCTCAATCGCTCGATGATTAGCTTGCACCTTTCATTCGGATTCATCCGAGATTCTTCCCTTTCGATTTTGCTGTATCTATATCGTAAAGGGTAAACGGTTAAGCTTTTTGACCTTTTTCATTTATAGCCTCCATCAGATTGATATTTCAAACTGATGGATTTGGATGATCGCGACTCCGGTAACAAGAAAAAAGTAGGCAGGTGTAATTTTTAATTTCTAGCAATACCCTTTTTTGAATTATGTATGTCAAAAAGCCAGAAATCATTTCGTAAGGATATGCAGAAAAGCCTTGTATTCAAGAACTTGTTACCGGTATTTTCTGGCTTCTTTGCTTATACCGTCATTGAATTACTTTTTTGACAATTTCAAAAAAAAGATGCCCTGAAATCTCAATGACGAGAAATCAGAGCATCAAGGCCACTGTAGGCAATAATATAAAGGTATCGGCGTATGGCAAATTTTTGCCGGATGTTTTTACTGCGCCACTAAATTTCTGTCCATACCCAAGTAAAGGCAGACTTTATGCAAAAACGCCCCTCACAGAGCAACATATTTACTAAATGATGAGTACGAATCTGAAAACCGCAGCAATCGTCAACTGGATAAGTTGTTGGTTTTATACTACAATAGGTTTATGGGATAGCTGAAAATAACTGCTCGATTGGCCTTGCTTGCCAGGATGTTTGAAAAATCCCGCAGAAACGGGAGTGCAGCAAGGAATTGCACACCCTCGTTTCTGCGGGAAAAAGTGGAGGAAAGTATGGAAGAAATAAAGCGTTGAAGCCGTTTCATCCATGAATAGGTTTCATGAAAAAATGTTGCATAACATCAGACATAAACATCATGGGCATGATCTTTAAGAAAACGAATAAACTGATCATAGGGCAGTGCTTTGGAAATTAAATATCCTTGTAGGCAGTCACACCCCATTGCAGATAATTGCTGTGCTTGGTAATGTGTTTCCACTCCTTCAGCCGTAATGAGAATGTTATGCGTGTTGCATATATTGACAATCGCTTCCAGAAAAGGTCTGGCTAGTTCACGATTGTCCAGTGCGCAAATAAAAGCGCGATCCAGCTTCAATGTGGAAAAGGGAATTTCGATTAAGCGAAGAAGATTTGATTCACCTTTTCCGAAATCATCCAGTGCTATACGGATGCCTGCGCGTTCCAGCTCGCTAAGCATAATAGAGAATTGGCTCTCATCAGAGGTTTTGCCAGTCTCGGTGATTTCCATGCATATTTCTGAATGAGCAATGCCATGATTCTTCAGGTAGGCAACGACCCTTTTCACGAGTAAGGGATCTAAGCATGAATGTGAGGATAAATTGATATTGATGCGCTCTACGCCATATGCGCGGAAGGATGGAATATTATTGCATACTTCCTGAAAAACCCAACGATCAATATCAACGACCCAGCCCATTTCCTCCGCCTTGCGGATGACATCTTCCGTATTGTGGAAACCACCATGATTATCTTTGATGCGAACAAGTGCTTCTGCACCAATGATGCGATGGTCGTGTACACTGTACACGGGTTGGTAGTAACATTCAAGTCGCGGCTCTATGAGACCAAACCAAAAAGATGGGTTGAACGGATACAGTTCTGCTTTCATAGCACATCTCCAACCGAATGAGTAATAATTCCAAGTTGCTGTGAACTATAACAGAATGCAAATAAATTGTCAATATAGCAATTTGTGCGATGCAGACCGAATTATATCCCTTTCAAGGCAGGCCTTATAATACGTCCCAAATAAAACAAATAAAATAAAAATTTGCTGCTGGCGGAAATCGGTATGTAAATAACTCCATGAGAGGGAATGTTGACTTTTTAAGAGTGGAATTTATAATGAAAACCGGCTAAGAAGATTCAAATGGAGGATTGGGATGCAAAAACAGCAAGGCAAAGTCGTTGCAGAACAGCAGATAGCAGAGTATATTTCGTTCCTGCGAGAAAATGAAAAGAGTGAGAACACAATAGAAAAGTACAGGCGTGATGTGACAAGGTTTGTTCAGTACTGTAGAGGCAGGCCGCTTGATAAGAATCTTACGGTGGAATACAAAGCATCGCTCAAATCAGCCTATAAGACAACAAGTATAAACTCTATGCTCGTGCCGGTAAACAGCTTTTTGAGTTTCCTTGATCGTGAAGACTGCCGTGTCCGCTTACTCAAATGTCAGAAGAAGATTTTCTGTGATGAGAGAGATGAGTTAAAAAAAGACGAGTACCTCCGCATGCTGCGCACAGCAAAGGCGGCAAAGGAGGAACAACTGTTTTTGCTGCTTCAGACAATTTGCGGGACGGGAATACGCGTTTCAGAGTTGAAATTTGTTACCGTGGAAGCAGTTAATCAGGGGTATGCCACCGTAGAGTGTAAAAATAAGCAGCGTATTATTCTGATTCCTCATAAGCTGCAGGGAATGTTAAAAAGCTATGCCACAAAGCAGAAAATCCAAACAGGCAGTATTTTTTTGAATGCCAAGGGACTTCCGCTGACACGCTTTATGGTTTGGCGTGCAATGAAAAGAATTTGCAAGGCTGCAGGGGTAGATCAGAAAAAAGTATTCCCACACAATCTGCGTCATTTGTTTGCGCGGACATTTTATCAGCAATACCATGACCTGGCACGGCTGGCAGACCTGCTGGGGCACAGCAGCATTGAAACCACACGGATTTATCTCATTGAAAATGCAAAATCCTGCTACCGTACGATAGCAGGATTAGGATTGGTAACAGAACTCGGCAGGATGAAATTCCATCCTGCCGAGTTAATCACATAATACGGATTATGTTGCATCATGGCCTGAGCAACGCATGCATATAGCAGGATGCGACAGTTACAGCCAATACTTATTCGGTTCTATTTTAGCAAGCCGCCAATGTACTGTCAATACAAAATTTGCCAAAATTCCTCACATTTTTCACATCTCAACTGTTTTTAAGGAAATTTATACAATGTGTTAAAAAATCAGGTTAACTTGCCCTAAGCGCGGGTGGTTTTTCACCCATGAAGTTTGTTTACGCTAACCAAATCTATCGACGAATATACCTATCTGCACGATTCGAAGCAAAAGGTGTAGACAGTCATGGAACATACTATACAGAATCTCCCAGCGGTAGGCGGATGCAACATAATCCGTATTATGTTGCATCCGCTTTTTCTGTGCAGCCATATGCTTATTGTAAACCATGGTGCCGTTCCCACAATACGACGGTTTGCGGGATGAGCATAAATAAAAATACCCCGAAGAGGGGAAAAGGAGTAATAACCATGAACAAGAAAAACCTGTTTGCTGCGGTTGCCGCCACCGCAATGGCCATGACGATGAGTGTCAGCGCATTTGCTGCTGATGCGACCACCGGTACGGTCGGTGGTGTTATCCCCACCGATAACGGTACCGATGTTTACGCCGGTGTCGTTGTCAACGATCCTGACACCCGCATCAAGGTTACCGTTCCCACGACATTCGCCTTTGTAGTCAACGGTACCACCGATGCCCAGAAGAAAACTGACGAAATCTCTGTTGAGAAGGGCTCCCTGCTGCTGCCCAATGTTAAGGTTGTTGATAACAAAATCAGCACTGTTGGCGAGAGCGTTGCCAAGTTTGAGAACTTCTCCACGCAGGACGATAACGGCAATCGTAAGGGTGTTGCAGTGAACGTCACCGGTTCCATCACCAACGAGGGCACTGCCGCTTCTCGTAACGACTGGACTGCTGTTGGCACTGCGCCCACCACCAATACCGCCGACAAGAAGAAGTATCAGCTGGTTGTTGACAATCAGGCTTTTGTTGCCCAGGGTGCTAATACTTATGGCATGACCGCGCCTATTGCGGTGGGTGCTCCGGATGCAGATACTACCAACATTGATACCACTACCAAACTTGCCAAGGCCGGTGCAGTGAAGGAAGTGGGCTTCAGCGTGAGGGTTGGCGGTACGCGTGATGATTATAAGACTGCTGAGAATTCTGCCAAGGTTGGCACCATTAGCTGGACTGTTAGCGTTCAGTAATCGACCAATTTATACCCCCTAGCACTAGAACAAGCGTATTTTGCGGGCAGAGCCACCGCATCAGGAACACCTGATGCGGTGCACGCAAAATATGCTGTGCAAAGTATGCCAGCCGCCCCAAGGGGTTGGCATACTTTCCACAGTACATTTTACGCAATGCGTTTTTAGATATCAAATGCACAGCGACCACGAAGGAGGACAAACAGAATGAAAAAGCAGCGATGCATCGATGTCGTGGCGTCCGTTCTGCTGGCGGCTACACTGGCTGCCATGCCCGCATATGCAGCAGACAATGTGGATACCGACACGGCTGGCACAGATGTCTGGATCAGCGCAATACCGCGCCCCAGTGATGAAAGAATTTCAGTGACGGTGCCCATGATGGTGGGCTTTGTGGTAAACGGTACGAATATTGTTGGGGAAACGCAAGATCCCATCACCGTTGAAAAGGGAGCGTTGCTGTTACCCAAGGTTTTAGCAGCTGGTGGCGGTACCAAGCTGGAAACTGTAAGTGATGGCTCGTTCGTTATTCGTAATTACAGTACCAATGTTCCAACCAGTCAACTTGACAGTGCAATGCCTCCACGCTATGGTATTTCGGTTAAGGTCACGGCAAGCTTGACTGGTAATGGCAGAGATGACGCAGCGGGCAAGCCGTTGGCGCGCAATGATTGGATTTTGTCTGCAACCGAACCGAATGTAACAGATGCGGATTTCAAAAAATATCGAATCGGTCTGGATACTATGTGGTTTGAAAAGGATCCCACGACCAAGGGCAACGACATTACGCTGACATTGAGTGACAGCATTACACTGGAGGCGCCGCCATCCCATAAATACGGATGGAATGTCAGCGGCACCAGTAAAGAACCGAGCGAAAAGGAAATTGCCTTGAAAGTTCAAGTTGGTGGTACCCGTGGAATGTATACAACCCCGCGGGATAGTGTAAAGGCAGCCATGATTACTTGGACATTGGAACCGCAGCCGTTACCGGGTGATGACCAACTGCCGAACCTTGAATTTGAAGGCGGCGTTGGTTAATATACGTAAAAGAACAGGAGAACCCTTAGAGTTATGAGTGAGACAAAGCAGACGGAAACGACACAGCAGCCAAACGAAGCAGCGCGCAACGATAAGCGTAAAAACAAAACCATTGTGCTGCTGTTATTGCTTCTTTTGGTAATGATTGGACTGATTGGCGGACTGCTCTATTATTTCCTGATTTACAGTGCCAAAAGTCCGATGGCGCGCGAAAGCGAGATGTTGGGGGGCCGTCTTGCCGGCAAAACTCCTACTGAAATGCAGAGCATTCTGGATGAGACCGTGGAAAAGGGGCAGGTGCTGATTGGGATTTCCGCTGCGCCTGTGTTTGAAGAAAACGGTAAGAAAGGCCGTCTGGGAATCGAGAACGATGCCAAGAACCAGTATAGCTTTCAAGTAACCCTTACAGAGGATGAGACCGGTACAGAGCTCTATAAATCCGGGCTCATCGACCCGGGCTACTATGTGGAATTTGTAGAACTGAGTAAAAGATTGGCGGCGGGCGATTACGCCGCAACGGCTGTCTTTACAACATATAGCCCGGAAGAAACAGATGACGCTATTGCACAGGTTACAGCCAAGATCACCCTCCATGTGATGGATGGAAAGTTCTATAATTGAGCTGCCTTATGATAAAGCATCGGAAACGAACATGGCTCCTTGTGATAGGGCTGCTTCTGGCAGCAGCGTTTCTGTTGGGGGTCGGCTTAGCGCAGATGCTTTCGGTTGAGCAAAGCAGACGCCAACAGCCGCTATCTGTTGTAGATGACCCAGATGCAGGAACAGAACTTCAGGAAAAAATGCAAAAGGTTCATGCCGATACGGAATTGCATGCCACGCAGGAAGGCCAATGCGATGTGCGTGTTGAGAACTATGCTGAAAGTGATAGTTGTGTCCGGGTTCGGTTGGTGCGTATTGCGACAGGCGAGGTGCTATACCAAAGCGGTGTAATAGATCCTGGTTATAATGTTGAAACTGTTCAGTTGAGCATGACATTGCGCACGGGTTGGTATAGCTGCCGTTTGATTTGGGAATTTTATGATCCAAAAACCCTTACCCTGCAGGGCAGATCGGCACAGAGTGCCGTGTTGATCGTGCAGTAAAAGATGAGGTATGAAGAAGATGAAAGCAAAACAACTACAAAGATGGGTGATTTCGCTGTTGGTATGTCTATTGACAGTGGTCACTTGCATGTCCGTCTTTGCAGATACAGCTACAACCGGCGGAACCCAGAGCGGAAACACAAGTGCTCCATCTACCGGTGACGGCACAACAGATGTTTTGGCGGGCGTCACGGTGGATTACATGTTTCCACTGCGCTATGTTGTGACAAATACCAGCAACCAGCCGATTGCAAATGCATCTATTGAACACTTTGATGCAAGCGTAAATGACTACATCTTTGTTGGAAAGACAAATGAAAAAGGCCTTTGGCAGACAGAAATGACGCCGGATTTCTGGATGAAGGGTGTTTTAACGAAGATGGATCCGGCTGGGGTTGTTTATTACGAAAACACGGTGTTTAATATCCAGCATCGTGTAAGCGCAGAGGGATACATCACCAAAAAAGAGGTGGCGAGTGCTGAACTGGAAGTGATTGATGGGCAGACGGTTGGCGTGGTTTATGTGGTGCTGGAAAGAGAAGCTCCCGAGCAGATAACACAAACGCAGATGCCCAGTCTGTTGCCCAAAACCGGCATACAGAGTTATTGGATGCCGTTAGCAGCTGGAAGTCTATTGCTGCTTTTAGCGGCACTCATCGTAGCCAAAATGCTTTACGAAGAAAGAAGCGAAAACAAAGACAGGAGGAACACCAACTCATGAAACTGCGTACACGAGTTGTTGCTGCGACGCTGACGGCGGCAATGGCATTGCAAATGCCGTTGACTGCTTTTGCGCAAGAAGTTGCTGCGGTCAATACGGAAAATTCCGGAAATATCGTAATAGTTGACGAAAATGGTAACCAGAAAACCATTACACCGGAAGAATTTAATGAACTGAACAACGCAGATGCTGCGGAAGAAAGCAGCACGGCGGAAGTCCCCGCCCTGACCCCGGAACCGAAAGTAGAACCGGAGAAGGGCATTGATGAAACGGTTGACGCGGAAGAGAGTGAAAACACTCAGCAGGCACCGGAAGCAGATGCAACCGAGTCCCAGCCAGAAGAAGCTCCTCCTGCAGAGGGGGCTGCCGAAGAGCAGCAGGAAGTTGCCGTACAGGAGAATGTCATCTACTGGAATCCCGGCGAGATGTACGATGGTACAGCAGTAGGCAGCGATGATAACGATGGCTATACGGCAGAGACTCCCGTCCTTACGATGGAAGCTGCGCTGGCAAAGGCGCAGAGTGTGGCAGACCAGAACGGCGTTGCACTTGACCAAATCACGGTCTACATGGTCAACCCGCTGGAAGTGACCGATGATAAGGAACTGGACGGCGGCAACCTGACCTTGCAGGCGTGGGACGGCCGTGACTATGACAGCGATGTGCTGTTTTACATGGATCAGGGTGCCCGGCTTACATTACGCAATGTTACCCTGACCCCGCGCCAGATTGCTGAAAATGATGAGGACATCAACAACAAGCAGTTGGTGTGGAATCGCGACGGCGTATTGACGCTGGATAACAATGTGACCGCGCGCGGTAGCTTCGTGTTGGATTTCTGTGCGCAGGAATCTGTCAAGGCTTGGAATGAGGATGCCGAATTGGTCGCCGAGAAGGACGGCCAGCCGTTGATCGTGCTGGGCGAGCACTTCTCCCCGGCAGAAGGCGGTTACCACCTTTGGCTGCATGAGCAGGGCGAGTTGTCCCGCCTGCAGCTTGTTATGGCTCCCTACGCAGACGAAGCACAGATGAACACCTTTGCGGCCGCGTTTACCGTGACTGCCAGCAGCGAGACGGACTGGCAGTACACCGTGGAGCGCGAGGGCGCTGCCGTGATGACGGCAAATGATGAGGATGACACCGAGCAAGCAGACAGCGATGCGCCGTTTGCTTTGTTTGCTGTGCGCGCAGGCGGCAGCAGGGTGTATTGGAACCCGGGCGATGCAATTCGAATTGCTTCCGGTCAAACATACAGTGCCGGTGATGACAGCTATGATGGCTCCACCGAAAATTATGCAGTGCGCACATTGAAAAAGGCCATCGCGGCTGCATCCGTTCAAAAGGCAACTATCGTCTGCATGCAATCAGTGGATCTGAGCAAGGAAGACGCTAAAACTATTCTTGACTACGACGATACAACCAAAACCTACCGCCTTGCCCCCGAGGAAAACATACAGTACGAAATCCAAATTGAAAACTGGTCTGCCACACGGCTTCCCATTGTTCGCGTAGCAGATGGAACGACGCTTTACATTAAAAATATTGCAATCAACTCTCAGGTCGAAACCGAGAGCACACTTTACAGCGGCGATCAACTGATCGAAGTAGCCAACAAAGGATGCCTGCAATTAGCCGCAGGTGCGCAGATTACCGGTGGCTATGTGGGTCTTACCTTTGACAATACGCCCAATGCGGCACACGCACCCGCTCCGATTCAGGTTATGGATAATACTGCCAGTGTCAATATTTATTGCTTCGGCATCGGTGCAGCGCCGCAGTGGTACGCCACCAAACTGGTAACGGCTACCGCAGAACTTATAACACAATGCGGCGGTGAGCAAGCGACCGGCGAGCATTTGCTGAAAAATTTTGATCTGGAAACTGCGAACAAATTGCTGGTCGCGCAGGGCGGCGTCAGTGAGGTGGCATGGAGCCTGATCCAAGGCGCTGCCGATGCCGACTCCAATATGATAGAACTGCAAAGCTTGTACTTGTTTACGCAGTTGAATTATAAGTACCTCTATGTTGACCCGGATCGCGGCGATGACACTAACTTGGGCATCACCTGTGCCTTTCCGTTCAAGACCCTGTCTAAGGCTCTTGCAGTCGTGGAAGCACAGCAAAAGACATTGCTGCAAATGCGTACTGATCTGAAGGACACCTTGACAAAAGCGGAACTTGACGAGAAATATCCACTTCCCAGCGTCATCTATGCCTGCAGCCCCATTAAAGTTACATCGGATGAGCAATGGGATTGGTCTAAAATTCAAAACTTTGCCGACGAGGCAGGGGAACTGCACACCATTACTCTGCAGGCACATGAGGAACCCGGCCTGAAAGAGGGGAGTACTTCTGCCCTGCATTCTGTGCCGAACTTCATCGTGCAGGTTTCCAATGGTGCAACATTGCAAATGGGCAAAGATGTCCGTATGCCGTGTTGGATTGTGAAGCATTACGGGCAGCAAGTGGCAATCCCAACCCCATTCCGGCTACGGCTGTGTTTACGATTCTTGAACCGGAAACAAATAAACCAAAGGGAAGCATTGAATCAGGCGTGACGATTACATTACAAATAAGGAGTTTGGCCGATAAAGTTGATGAAAAGTAGTATGACAGCAGATGAGTTTGAACGCTGGCAGAAAAGAAAGAATAGAACGGAATAAACAGCTTGTTGAACTGAAAAATTCCTTTAGGAACGAAAGAGTGCATTTTCTGTATTCTCCTGTCCGGAGTATCGTGCGCCCTGCGGAGCTTCATGCTCCGCCAGCAAGTCTAAAAGCGAATAAAGTGAATTCTATGGAACAAACAAATTAGAATTGATTCCTGAAACTGCGGCATTTACAATACTCGACCCTGAAACAAATAGGATTAAGGGAAGTGTACAGAGGCTGGCGTAGCGATTATGAGTAGAAGGAGAATAGTGCGATGAGCAATGACAAGCAATCTCTTTTAGAAAGACTACAGATGTTGTGCGGATTAGAACAATTATCTGATTTGCGATTCTCAGAATGTGTATGCCGTGATGTAATAGCACAAGAAATCTCAAGGATTGAGGTTCAAGAATTTACACTAGAACAATGGAATGATGCGTTATCTTATTTGACGTCATTGCCTAAACAGAAAGACTCCGAAATGGCAAAGGCACTACTGATCAAACGACTCGGAAAAAGGTGTCACTAAGATAATGTGGAATGGAGGATAAATCAGTGAAAGAAACAACAGTTCCATTTCAAATCACGAAAGCAGAATTCCAGATTATAAATGTCTTGTGGAATTCAAATCAGCCGCTATCGTATTCGGACATAATCAACGAAATCAGCAAAGTTGAGGAACTGGCATTTAGCAAGAGATCCGTATTTGGTACGCTCGTTTTGGTCAGGGTTCCTCCATATCCCTGCCAAAAGTCATGGCGCTACATCGCCGGGGAAGCATATCCCACACAGGC
>OOAZ01001776.1_pt1 | contig 13226 bp, 10 predicted proteins | sample 1671221 | NCBI WGS metagenome assembly OOAZ01 (sample SAMN06348134, study PRJEB24527) | human gut metagenome | biome: human gut; feature: ankylosing spondylitis patient; material: feces | host: Homo sapiens | place: China | collected 2015-10
CATCCAGCCGCTGGCGGGGGCGTTCAGCTTTCTGCTCAGTGCCGGGGCGGGTGCGGGGCTCTGCGCCCTGCTGCCTGCGGGCTGGCTGATGCCTGCCCTCAAAGAGGACGACCCGCCCGGCGACGAGCGGCCGCGCCTCTCTGCCGCCGCGACCCGGCTGGAAGCGGTGGCCGAAAGCCTCTCCTCGCTGGCGGAGACGGTGAACGAGGTGTACGACGCTTTTCCACGCCGGTGCGAGGGGTTCCGATGGGTCATCGACAACATCCACGACGGCCTTTGCGCCAACTGCGGGCGGCGGGAAGTCTGCTGGAAGCAGGAGCACGCCTCCACGCTGGAAGGAATGGAGGCCCTGCGCCCCATTCTGGAAGAAAAAGGCCATCTGGAAGCGGCGCTTCTGCCCGGTCAGCTGGCGCGGTGCATCCACCCGGCGGCGCTCTGCGCGGCGGGGGACAAGGCGTTTGCACTCTACCGCAGCCGCCGGGAGGCCCGCGTCCACTCCGAGGCCATGCGGACGGCCCTCACGGAGCAGTACAGCGCCGTGGCCGATGCACTGGGCGTCCTCAGCGAACAGCTGGGGCGTCCCGGAAGCCCGGAGCCCTACAAGTCTGGCCGGGTGTCAGCGCTGTTCGCTCAGCTGGGGACGCCGCCGCTGGAATGTGCTGTGACGCTGGACGATCTGGGCCGCACCCGGGCGGCGGTGACGCTGCCCCGCACCCGCTTCAATGAAAAAGAGCTGGCCGCTCTGGCCGGGGAGGTGGGGCGTATCTGCCGCCGCAGCCTCGAGCCGCCGCAGGTACTCTCCTGCAAGGGGATGACCACCCTGCTCTTTGCCGAAAAGCCCCTGCTCCGGGCCGTATTCGGGACGGCGGGCGCAGCGGCGCGGGGCGAGATCTCCGGCGATGCGGTCCAGCAGTTCTGCAGTGCGGCAGCGGCCCAGATGATCCTCTGCGACGGCATGGGGACCGGACGTCCGGCAGCAGTAGACGGCAACCTCGCCGCAGAGCTGACGGCACGCCTGCTCAAAGCGGGCTTTACCGCAGAGCTTGCGGCCCGGCTCGTGAACGTGGCGCTGGCCCTCAAGAGCGACGAGGAGAGCGGCGCGACCCTCGACCTCGTGAGCGTAGACCTCTATACCGGCACAGCCCGGCTCTTCAAGGCCGGTGCGGCCCCGGGCTTTCTCGTGCATGGGGGCAAGGCCCGGGCTGTGGGCGAAGCCAGCCTGCCGATGGGCATCCTCGGCGGCGTCAGCGGGCAGAGCCGGGTGGTGCATCTGGCGGCGGGGGACTATGTGGTGCTGGTGTCGGACGGCCTCTTAGTGGACGGCCCTGGCTGGGTGATGCAGCAGCTGGAACTCTCCGCTGCCAAGGCAGAACAGCCCGACGTTCTGGCGAAAAAGCTGGTGGAAGCCGCCCGCGCCCGAGCCGTCCAGCGGGGCCGTCCCGACGACATTACCGCCGCTGTTCTCCGGCTCGAAAACAGCTGAGTTGCTTTTTGGGCAGCGGGAGGGTATACTTATCAGTATCTGGAACGATCATAGGAGAAAAATATATGCTGACAGTTACAGTTGCACAGGACGGCAGCGGCGACTTCGCGTCCATCGCGGAGGCGGTGCTGGCTGTACCTTATGAGGAGGAAGCGTTGGTGCAGGTCGGCCCCGGCATTTACCGGGAAAAGCTGGTCTGCGAAAAGCGCTGCATCACCCTGCGGGGGGCGGGTGCAGATAAGACAAAACTCGTGTGGGGCGACGGCGGCAAGCTGCCTCACAAGGACGGGCGGCCCACCCATACCTTCCGCAGCTACACCGCCTTTTTCAGCGGCGAAACGCTCTGCGTGGAGGACATGACCATCGAAAACGACGCCGGCCCTGGCGCGAAAGCCGGGCAGGCCGTCGCGGCCTATGTGGACAGCACCCGGGCGGTGTTCCGCCGGGTCAAGCTGCTGGGCAGTCAGGACACCCTCTTCTGCGCCCCGCTGCCCGAAAAGGAGCGGGAGAAGGACGGCTTTCTCGGCCCGCGCGGTCTTGCGCCCCGCAAACCGACCGCCCAGTACTACACCGACTGTGAGATCGCAGGCGACATTGATTTCATCTTCGGCGGCGGCGACGCCCTCTTCGAAAACTGCGTCATCCGCACGGTGGACAACCACATCCCTCACAGTTATGTCACAGCTCCTTCGGGCAAAGCCGATGGACTGGGCTTTGTGTTCTGGAACTGCGATCTCGTCTCCGACTGCCCGCCGGGCAGCGTCTATCTGGGGCGTCCGTGGCGTCCCGAGGGCAAGACGGCGGTGCTGGACTGCCGTCTCGGCGCCCACATCGCGCCGGAAGGTTTTATCGCATGGAATGACCGCACCGATACCGGCCTTGCCAGCTTTGCGGAAGCTGGCAGCACCGGCCCGGGCGCAGCAGAGCGCCCGGCGTGGGTGAAACAGCTTTCCGGGCCGGAGGCGGCGGAACTGCTGGCCCGCGCCCGCACCCTCTGCCGACCGAAGACCAACTGAGGATGTAACAAATGAAAAAACTGCCGAATTTTGTAAAGTGGCTCATCATTGCCGTGGTGCTGGCCGCAATGGCCGCGATGATGGTGGCCGTGAACGACCGCGCCTCCCGGGTGGAGATGCCAATGCCGGACAACAGCCTGGGCATCTATCGCCAGACGCCGGCGGCGTAAAAAACAGAATATATGGAAAAATCGACCGCTGTACTGCACGAAACGTGTGGAACAGCGGCCTTTTTTGTAAGATGTGACAAAAAATCACCGAAAAGATTGTTGACAAAAACTCTTGTCAAACTGATAGGGGGGAGGGGTAAAATAAAAGAACGAAATACCACGAAAAAATGGGAGGTTGAAATCATGCGAAGAAAACGGATTCTCAGGCGTATCGCAGCTTCTGCGGTCGCCCTGAGTATGATGGCGGCCCTGTCAGCTCCGGCATTTGCGGCGACATTCAATATCTCCAACGGAGGTCTTGTTATTAAAGCAAACGATGACGGCAGCGTTACGGTCTGGCAGGACGGCTGCTCCGGCAGCAGCGGGTCAATGAGCACTGTCAAAAGCGGCGAAGAGATCGAGATAACGGGCAGCATCAACATGGCCGACAGCAAGTATGCGCCTACTTCAGAGTCTTTGGCGAGCAACTCCGAGATCTACTACCCGACGACGGAGAAAGAGGCAGAGGAGCCTGACACTGAGGAGCCGAAGACCCAGGAAAAGGCAGAGGAGCCTGCCGCTGAGGAGCAGCAGACCCAGAAAAAGGCAGAGGGCAAGAAGGAAGCCTCGGCTTCGGCAGAAGCCACTGCCACTGCCTCTGCGGGAGTACACTCCAGCAGAATCCGCACGGGCGTCATTGAGATCATTAACAACACCGTTAATAAGCTCAAGCTGACCTTCAACAATGTTACCGTGCAGCAGGAAAAAGTTGCGGGCAGCGGCGGCGGCGGCGCAGCCGGTGTGGATGTCGCAGGCAACGGTGACGTGGAGATCGAGCTCAAAGGCAAGAACACGATCAAGGGAGCCGTCGGCCACGCCGGCATCGAGAAGGACGTGACCAAGGATGCCAGCGGCAGCACTATCACCAATGGCGGCGGCACCCTGACCATCACGGCCAAAGATACCAACCAGACCCTGTATGCCGAAGGCGGCAGCGGCGGCGCAGGCATCGGCTCCGGCCAGTATCGCGGCAGTGCCGAGGTTAGTAAGGGAGAAAAGGTAAGCCGCGGCACCGGCAAGATCGTGATCAGCGGCGGCAAGATCGAGGCCGTCGGCGGCCCGGGGGGCTACCATGGTGCAGGCATTGGCACCGGAATTACGTTGACCGACACAGACACATCGAACTTTGTGGACACGGACATCACGATCACAGGCGATGCGGAAGTTACGGCCAAAGCGTCTGGAGACAATGCGATCGGCGGCAAATATGCGAATACAGTCATTACGATCTCCGGCAATGCGAAAGTGTCTGCGGAAGGCAGCTGTTATAACCCTTTTCTTAACGACATAGGCTTTGGTATCGGCAGCGGCAATGGAAACCTTAATCTGACGATCAAGGACAATGCGAAGGTGGCTGCAGTTGGCGAACACGGCGGCGTCGGCTCGGGTCAGGAGAATGCCAAGGTCACCGTTTCCGTCTCCGACAACGCCAGCCTGGACGCCAGGTGCGATAAGCTCAGCAGTGACAGGAATTATGTTTACGGCGCTGGCATTGGCGCCAAGGATGCCAAGGACCTGAGCGTCACCGTCTCGGGCTCTGCGCAGGTCACTGCAAAGGGCGGCGCAGGCGGAAGCTATACTGGAAACTATAAGAACGGTGCGGCGGCCGGCGCAGGCATCGGTACGCCTGGTCAGTTCTGGGACGGCAACGGAACGCAGCCTGATCTGGCTGCGGGTACGGAAGCTGCCCCCGACACCTCCAACCTCACGAATGGCAGCGTGGTCATTGAGCCGAGTACGCCTCCGGCCCCTGACCATGTCCACAACTGGAAGACGACTGGGAGCGAGAACGTAGATGAGGGGCTCGTCCGCACGCACTACACCTGCGCCTGCGGTGCCTCCAAGACGGAGCTGGCAGCACCTCGTCCGGCGGCTCCTGCTTCCGGCTCCTCCTCCGCTGTCACCCTGACCGTTACCGGGGCAGGGGCCTACGAGACCTCTATTGCCGATGGCCGGTATGTTGTGGCGGTGCCTGCTGAGGCTGCTGTCCTTTCCGGCTGCCTGAGCAACCTGAAGGAGCTGAAGGCACAGGGCGCTGACACCATCGTGTTCCGCACCCAGCTCCGTGAGACCGCCCTCGACATCGACACCATGCTGTCTCTGGGCGTGGACGACACCCTCTTTACGCTCACCCACAACGGTGAGGGCGCAAGCCTGACCATCGGCGGGTTCGAGCACAACGAGCTCATCCACTAAAACGCTATCCCCCCCTGCCCCCGGCACGTTCCGCATCGTGCCGGGGGCTTTTTGCATGATACCGCCGCCTCCCGCATATGCTGTACGGACAAATCTGAATGGGTGGGAGGCAAGGGTATGTTTGTGGTCACACTGAGTAAGGCAAGCGTCAAGAAGCTGGGCGTGGGGGCGATGTGCTGTGCGCTGGTGGTGTTCAGCGCCATGCTGGGGCGGTACATCAGCACCCGCTCGGTGGCTGTCGCGGCGGCAGGTAATAAGATCGAGAGTGCGCAGGACATCCAGACCTGGTTCACGGGCTACGGGCTGGACGTGGACGGCGCGTCCATCACCGCCGACAAGGTGAAGATCCCCCGCAAGTGGGACGACAGCTTTTCGGCTTTTAACGGGGTGGTGCAGCAGAGCGGCATGGACCTGACCCGCTACAAGGGCAAGACGGTGGAGAAGTGGACAGCGCTCATCCCGGCGGCCAGCCGGGGCGATGTGAGCAGCTACGGCGTGCTGCTGGTCTACAAGAAAAAGGCCGTGGGTGCGTATCTGTTGGAAAAGCCCTCCGGCACCGTCACCGGGCTGAAAGACGCCCAGACCGCGATGGCCCTGCAGGAGGCCGAACAGGTGTCCGGCGAGGACTTCAGCGGGGACTGGGGCGAACGGCACGAGGATGAACTGACCGACGGGCAGGCCCAGCAGACCTCGGGCGAAGATTTCAGCGGCGACTGGGGAGAGCGCCACGACGGCGAGCTGGGCGCAGAGGGTCAGGCCCAGCAGACTTCCGGCGAGCCGGACGCTGCACAGGAGCAGCCCGTGCAGTATACCGACCTGCCGCTGGACGCCGAGGGGTATCCCGTCGAATAACCGTCATTCTGCACGAAAAAGTGCGGTGAAACAGAATAATTGTGCAGTAGTGGTATTTTTGCAGAAAGATTCTGTTAAATGTTACTAAAATTTTTGATAAAAAATCGGCAATATGAAAGGGTGAAAAAAGAACGACTAAGGTTTATAATAAAAGCAGACATCCAGCAGCCAGAAGATTCGAGTGCTGCGTCCCGAGGGGCAGGGTGAGCTGCCCAGGAGGACCGGATGAAGTAAGGAGAAAATGATCATGAAGGAATTCCAGTACACCGTTAAGGATGCCTGCGGCATCCACGCCCGTCCCGCCGGTCTGCTCGTCAAGGTGGCCAAGGGCTTTGCCAGCACCGCCACCCTCGAGAAGGGCGGCAAGACCTGCGACCTGCGCAAGCTGATGGCCCTGATGGGCATGGGCGTCAAGCAGGGCGACACCGTTACCATCAAGGTGGAGGGCGACGACGAAGCCGCCTGCGCCGAAGCTATCCAGAAATTCCTGAGCGAGAACGTCTGATCGCCCAGTGTGATGAGAAGCCCTTGCGGGGAATGTCCTGCGGGGGCTTTTTGTTGCAGAACACAAAACAGCAAGAATAAGGAGAAATTGCAATGCAGGTAGGTACCGGTAAAAGCATCCTGAATGGCATTGCCATCGGAAAGCTGAAGATCTATAAGAAAAAAGATACCGTCATCTCTGCCGCCGAAGTGGCCGACACCGCCGCTGAAGAGGCCCGTTTTGAGGACGCCCGCGCCAAGGCCATCGACCAGCAGACCGCTCTGTACGAGAAGGCCCTGGCCGAGGCCGGCGAGGACATCGCCGAGGTGTTCAACATCCACGCCATGATGCTGGATGACGACGACTTCGTGGACGCCATCAAGGAGATCATCAACGGCCAGCGCAAGTGCGCTGAGTACGCCGTCAAGACCGCCGGCGACAATCAGGCCGCCGTTTTTGCCGCCATGGATGACCCCTATTTGCAGGCCCGCAGCGCCGACGTCATCGACATTGCACAGGCCATCCTCGACATCCTGCAGGGCGTGGACAATGCTACTTTGCAGGGGACTGAGCCCAGCATCCTCGTGGCTGAGGACCTGGCCCCGTCCGAGACGGTCCGCATGGACAAGAGCCTGCTGCTGGGCTTCATCACCCGGGAGGGCAGCTCCAACAGCCACACCGCCATCCTCGCCCGCAGCATGAACATCCCCGCCCTCATCCAGTGCAAGGACATTCAGGACGACTGGGACGGCAAGATGGCGGTCGTGGACGGCTACAACGCCTGTGTCTACGTTGACCCCACCCCTGACCTGCTCAAGAGCCTGAAAAAGCGCCAGCAGGAAGACCAGAAAAAGCAGGCACTGCTGCAGGAGCTGAAGGGCAAGCCCAACACCACCCTCGACGGCAAGACCATCAACGTCTTTGCCAACATCGGCGGCATGGGCGACGTGGGCGCTGTGCAGCAGAACGACGCCGGCGGCGTCGGCCTCTTCCGCACCGAGTTCGTCTACCTCAACTGCAAGGACTTCCCGACGGAGGACTACCAGTTCGAGGCATACAAGCAGGTACTCGAGAGCCTTGCACCCCGCAAGGTGGTCGTCCGCACCTGCGACATCGGCGCAGACAAGACCGTGGACTACATGAAGCTCGACCACGAGGAAAACCCCGCGCTGGGCTACCGCGCCATCCGCATCTGCCTGACCCGGAAGGACTTCTTCAAGACCCAGCTGCGCGCTCTGCTCCGCGCTTCCGCTTACGGCAACATGAGCATCATGTTCCCCATGATCACCAGCCTGCGGGAGCTGCAGGACGCCAAGGCCGTGCTGGACGAGTGCCGCGCGGAACTGCGGGCTGAGGGCAAGAAGTTCGACGAGAAGCTGGAGGTCGGCACCATGATCGAGACGCCCGCCGCTGTCCTCATCGCCGACGAGCTGGCCGAGGAGTGCGACTTCTTCTCCATCGGTACCAACGATCTGACCCAGTACACCTGCGCTCTGGACCGCCAGAACGCAAAGCTGGAGCCCTTCTTCAACCCGCACCACCCCGCTGTGCTCCGGGCCATCAAGATGACCATCGACGCGGGCCACCGCCACGGCATCTGGGTGGGCATCTGCGGCGAGCTGGGCGCAGACACTGCCCTCACCGAGACCTTCCTGCGGATGGGCGTGGACGAGCTGTCCATGAACGCCAAGAGCGTGCTGCCCGTGCGCAAGATCATCCGCAGCATCGATTTGAGCAAGCCTTCCGATAAGTAAGGAGCGCTTGACCCCAAAAACACCGCCCCCGGCAGGGAACTTCCCCGCCGGGGGCTTTGCATACCCGAAAAATTTTACCGAAATACTTCAAAACCATAAAGTGCAGTGCTATACTGGTAGCATCGAAATACCTGCTGAGAGGGAATTTTATGACACAACTGCTCATCCGCCTGTTCGTCCGGCACCCGGACGATACCAAGAACGCCGCCGTCCGCACGGCCTACGGCAATCTGGCCAGCCTTGTGGGCATGGCCTGCAATCTCCTGCTCTGTCTGGGCAAGCTGGCGGCGGGGACGCTGTTCGGCTCCATCGCCATCATGGCCGATGCCCTGAACAACCTCTCGGACGCCTCGTCCAACGTGGTGAGCCTCGTGGGCTTCCGTCTGGCGGCCAAAGGCCCGGACGAAAAGCACCCCTACGGCCACGCCCGGTACGAATATCTGGCGGGCCTCGTGGTCTGCGTCACCATCCTCGCCATCGGGCTTTCGCTGCTGAAAGAATCTGTGCTCAAAGTGCTGCACCCGACGGCAGTGGTGTTCAGCTGGCTCAGTGTGGGGGTGCTGGCGGCGTCCATCGGCGTCAAGCTCTGGATGAGCCGCTTCAACAAGACCATCGGCCAGCGCATCAACTCCGAGACTCTGATGGCCACCGCCGCCGACAGCCGGAACGATGTGCTGACCACCAGCGCCGTGCTCCTGTCCACCGTCCTCTCCCACCTGACGGGCTGGGACGTGCTGGACGGCCTCATGGGCGTGGCCGTGGCGGCGTTCATCCTCTGGTCGGGCTGGGGGCTTATGATGGACACCCTCAGCCCTCTGCTGGGCGAAAGCCCCTCGCCGGAGCTGGTGGAGCACATCGAGCACACCGTCATGAGCTACCCGGGGGTGCTGGGCGTCCACGATCTGATGGTCCACGACTACGGCCCGGGGCATCAGTTCGCCTCGCTCCACATCGAGTTCCCCGCCGAGGCCGACCCGCTGGAAGCCCACGACATCATCGACAACATCGAGCGGGATTTTCTGAAAAAAGACCACTTACAGGTCACCATCCACTACGACCCCATCGTGACGTCGGACGCCGCCGTAGGCGTCCTGCGGAGCCGTTTGATGGAAAAAGCCCGCCAGATGGACCCTCGTCTGTCCATCCATGACCTGCGCATCGTGCCGGGGGACAGCCACACCAACGTGCTGTTCGACCTCGTGTTCCCGGCGGGCTACACCGGCGACAAGGACGCGCGGCTGGCCGAGATGTGCAATTTCGTCAAGGAGCAGGACCCGGGATACTGCTGTATGGTGAAGGTGGAGCAGAGCTATGCCTCCGCTCTGCCGGAAGAGGATCAATAAGAAAAAGAGGGAAAGTATTATGCTGAACGAGACTTACCGCGCCATGCTGGGCCACAAGAGCGTCATCCGCGAGACTTTCATGTACGGCAAACAGCGCGCCGCCGAGATCGGCTATGAGAACGTGTTCGACTACTCGCTGGGCAACCCCAGCGTCCCCTGCCCGGACAAGTTCACCAAAGCCATGCAGACCCTGCTGGCCGAGGAAGAGCCTGTCGCCCTCCACGGCTACTGCCCCAGTCAGGGCGACCCGGGCTTCCGCACCGCCGTTGCGGCCCATCTGGCAAAGACCTTCGGCCTGCCCTATGAGCAGAAGGATATTTTCCCCACCACCGGTGCGGCGGGCGCTATCGCCCACGCCATCCGCGCTGTGACAAAGCCCGGCGACGAGGTGCTGACCTTCGCCCCCTACTTCCCCGAGTACGGCCCTTATGTGGAGGGGACCGGCGCTGTGCTCAAGGTCGTGCCGCCTCAGGCACCGGCTTTCCAGCCGAATCTCGACGCCTTTGAAGAGATGCTGACCGAGAACGTCACCTGCGTCCTCATCAACACCCCGAACAACCCCACCGGCGTCGTCTACTCCGCCGAGACCCTGAGCCGTCTGGCCGACATCCTGACCGAGAAGAGCAAGGCTTTCGGCCACAACATCTTCCTCGTCAGCGACGAGCCCTACCGTGACATCGCCTTCGACGGCAAAAAGGTGCCGTATCCGGCAGCGTTCTACCCCCACACCCTGACCTGCTTCTCCTTCTCCAAGAGCCTGAGCCTGCCCGGCGAACGTCTGGGCTATGTGGCCGTCCGGCCCGGCTGCGAGGGCGAAGACGTGCTGGTGGACATGATGGCCCAGATCTCCCGCTTCACCGGCCACAACTGCCCGCCCAGCATCATCCAGAAAGCCACTGCCGAGTGCCTCGACGTCACCAGCGATCTGTCCGTCTACGAGACGAACATGAACCTGCTGTACGATAAGCTCACCGAGCTGGGTTTTGAGGTGGAGCGCCCCGGCGGCACATTTTATATCTTCCCGAAGGCGCTGGAAGAGGACGCCAACGCCTTCTGCCTCAAGGCCCGGGAGTTCGATCTGCTGCTGGTCCCCAGCGACACCTTCGGCGTCAAGGGCTATGTCCGCTTTGCCTACTGCATCGACACCGAGAAGGTGAAGCGCAGCCTGCCCGCACTGGAAAAGCTGGCCGCAGCCTATAAAAAGTGAATGTGAGGTAGTTCCATGCATCCGCTCCCCGAATATCCCCGCCCGAGTATGCGCCGGGACAGCTACGTCAACCTGAACGGCCTGTGGGACTACGCCATCACCCAGAGCTCGGAGTTCCCGGCAAAGTGGGACGGCGCTATCCTCGTACCCTATTCGCCCGAAGCAAAAGCCTCCGGCGTGGGCCGGACGCTGCAGCCCGGCCAGTGGCTCCACTACCACCGCACCTTCACGCCCCCGGCGGGCGAGGGCGGGCGCGTCCTGCTCCACTTCGGGGCGGTGGACTACGCCTGCGCGGTGGAGGTCAATGGCCGTCTGGCCGGGGGACACCGGGGCGGCTACTGGCCCTTTACGCTGGACATCACCGACCTGCTCCGCCCGCAGGGCCGCAACACCCTCTGGGTGGCCGTGCAGGACCCCACCGGCACCGGAACGCAGGCGAGGGGCAAGCAGACCCTCCGGCCCGGCGGGATGTTCTACCCGGCCCAGAGCGGCATCTGGCAGACGGTCTGGCTGGAGCGGGTGCCGGAAAATTACATTGATACGTTGACCGTCACCCCGGACTACGACGCCCGAACGGTGACGGTGAAAGCCCACACTGCAAAGCCCGGCGGCGCGGTGAACCTCTGGGCCGTGGTGCGGGCCGGCGGCGTGACCATCGCCGAGGACTGGGGCAGCGACGAGGCCGACCGGGACGGCGAAGTGACCCTGAACATCGCCGAAGAGCATTTCTTCCCGTGGAGCCCCGACAGCCCCTTCCTCTATGATTTGACGGTCGGCACGACCCAGGGCGAAGAAAAGGACTTCGACACCGTCCACAGCTATTTCGCCCTCCGCAAGTGGGAGTGCAAAGAGGATGCAAAGGGCATCCGGCGGTTTTTCCTCAATGACAAGCCCATCCTGCTCAACGGCCTGCTGGACCAGGGCTATTGGCCCGACGGCCTCTACACCCCGCCCTCCGACGCCGCCGTGGAGCACGAACTGCACACCGTGCGGGAGCTGGGCTTCAACCTGCTGCGCAAGCACGCCAAAATCGAGCCGGAGCGCTGGTACTACCACTGCGATAAGCTGGGCATCATCGTCTGGCAGGATATGGTCAACGGCGGCGGGGCCTACCCGATGTGGTACGTCACCTACCTGACCAACGCCTTACAGCCCCTGATGCGCCGCGCCCCGGACGGGAAGCTGCTGTGGGGCTTTCTGGGCCGGGGCAGCGCCCACAGCCGGGAGGAATACGCCCGGGAGCTGGCCGACACGGTAGCCGCGCTGGGGCGGCACCCCTGCATCGGGTGCTGGGTGCCGTTCAACGAGGGGTGGGGGCAGTTCGATGCGCGGAAAGCCACCGAGACCCTCCGCGCCCTCGACCCGTCCCGTCTGGTGGACGAGGCCAGCGGCTGGTTCGACCGGGGCGGGGGAGATGTGCATTCCATCCACAACTACTTCTATCCGCTCCGCATCCGCCCGAATGTGCGCACTGTGGCCCTCAGTGAGTACGGCGGCATTGCATGGCCCATGCCCGGCCATGAGCCGCCCCGGAAGACCTACGGCTACGGCACGGCCAGAAGCCGGGCAGAGCTGACTGAGCGCTACTGCGATTTGCAGCGCAAGACGATTCTCCCGCAGCTGAAAAAGGGCCTGTCGGCGCTGGTGTACACCCAGTTGACCGACGTGGAGGACGAGGTGAACGGCCTGTTCACCTACGACCGCACGGCCATCAAACCCGATGCCGCCGCCGTCCGCGCCGTCAACGAGGCGCTGGAGGCGGAGTTTGAAAAGGCAGTAAAAGCATGAACGGGCTTTCGGCCATTTTCCCCTGTGCAGGTAGAGCTTTTGCCCTTGTTATAAAGGTAAAGCAAAGGGCAGCTTTTGGGGATCTTTGGCACAAATTTTAGCACGAATGCACATTTAACGGGCAGTTTGCTATTTTTCACGGCTCCCGATTGGACAAAATGCCGAAAACAATACCGTATCTTGACAATCTTGTGAAAATGCACTATACTGAACCCATCGAGACAGACCACGAAGTTCTTGTAGTGGTTTGCCGAAATAAAAAATATTTTTTATTGGAGGAATATCACTATGAAAATGTTCAAGAAGATCATGGCTGTTGCTCTCGTGGGCGTCATGGCTCTGTCTATGCTGACTGGCTGTGCTGTCACCAATGCCATCATTGAGGACAAGGCTGAGACCGCTCTGGAGAATGCTTGGAGAACTCACGACAATACGGATGTCAACTTCAAGTCCGTCAACTTCACCGGCGAGAAGGCATACAAGGATGCCAAGGAGAGTGTCAATAAGGGCAATACCAAGGTCAAAGAGGGCGTGGCTCAGGTCTTCACCCAGGCTGATGGGAACTACACTGTCGTCGTCGTTGCTGAGCCCAAGAGCGCTAAGAAGGTGGACAGCTGGAAGAACCTGGCTGATAAGGTTCTGGTTGCAGCTGGCTGGGAGAATGGCGTCTATCTGAATGGCACCAACAGCAGCAAGACCGCTAAGGTCGACATCGAAACCGGCATCAAGGGCAAGAACTTTGAGGATACCAACAAGGATGACACCTACACCATCTTCGTCTTCGCAAAGACCAAGCCTGCTTACGACAAGAAGTAATCAGAACTTCTAAAACAAAAGTAATTACAGGCACACGGCCTGTAATGATAAACATTATATGTTCGCGCATGTAGTGAT
>OOAZ01001784.1_pt1 | contig 13198 bp, 6 predicted proteins | sample 1671221 | NCBI WGS metagenome assembly OOAZ01 (sample SAMN06348134, study PRJEB24527) | human gut metagenome | biome: human gut; feature: ankylosing spondylitis patient; material: feces | host: Homo sapiens | place: China | collected 2015-10
GAGTGATAATCAATGAATTATCGCTCGTTTTTCTTTTTCTGCCATGTGTTACAGATGTCCGTTGTGTAACACAAAATGCCTTGAAATCGCCGTTTGTGATACAGAGTGTGATACATAAAATCGTGTAACACACGTATTGCATTTTGTTGTTTGCGTAATCCGTAAAGATTATGACAATCAACGTCGTATGTCGCAAAGACGCTATCAACAGAAACCATTTAGCCCCTCTTGTCCTCGTATTCACCCATGACCGCCGCCGTAAGTTCGTCGGTCTGGGCATTTCGGAAGCTTTGGTGCATTGGGATTTCGACAAGCAACAACCTACCGCCGACTGCCCTGATAGAGCAGAAATACAGTTTCAAATAACCTCCAAAATACGTGAATACGAGAAGAAAATCAAAAAGTTGGAGGTGCTGGAAATTCCCGTTACATTCGATACGCTGTTTGAACAGAACGGCAAACGAATCAACTGCACGATCGGGGAGTACTTCAAACAGATTATCGAACGCTTGGAAAAGGTCGAAAAGTATGGTTCCGCCAGCAAACATAAGGTAACGTTGGTCCTTGTGTCGCAATTCCGCTCGGTCAATATGCGTTTTGATGAATTGGATTTGACGTATTTAAGGGAGTTTGAAATCTTCTTGAGTCAAAAGGGTAATGTAAACAACAGTTGCAATTATGCAGCATTCCAATACTGCCGGTTGTATCTTATTGAAATTCTACATCAAACCACAACTGTCTCTGCAATTTCTGCCTTCTTGTTTGGTTGTATCTTATTGAAATTCTACATCAAACCACAACAAAACGATCAGGCATTTAAAAGGATGTATCGTTGTATCTTATTGAAATTCTACATCAAACCACAACATCAAGGACGGTCAATTCGTTTCGCTTCCGTTGTATCTTATTGAAATTCTACATCAAACCACAACAATCGGAAGCAAGCGGCTAAAACGATCAGGGTTGTATCTTATTGAAATTCTACATCAAACCACAACGGCGTGAATGCTACTATGTCGGGTAGTTCTGTTGTATCTTATTGAAATTCTACATCAAACCACAACTTTGCCTTTGTTCTTTCGTTCCGGGCTTAAGTTGTATCTTATTGAAATTCTACATCAAACCACAACACCCGGACAAAATGTAAGCCGGAACAACGCGTTGTATCTTATTGAAATTCTACATCAAACCACAACACGTTGGTCCGGCTTTTTCGCGCCCCGTGGTTGTATCTTATTGAAATTCTACATCAAACCACAACCCCTCAAACCTTTGAAGCGCCTTTGTGTGGTTGTATCTTATTGAAATTCTACATCAAACCACAACAAGTAGTCGCTACCCCTATAAGAAAGATAAGTTGTATCTTATTGAAATTCTACATCAAACCACAACCTTCGGCTAGAGTTCGTGAATTGTCGAAGGGTTGTATCTTATTGAAATTCTACATCAAACCACAACTTCGCCTCGAGCGCGAACTTGCTTGTTGTGTTGTATCTTATTGAAATTCTACATCAAACCACAACCGACGCTTCGTGCGATTCATCAAGCCCCTAGTTGTATCTTATTGAAATTCTACATCAAACCACAACTTTTCGACTCTTCCTCTCGATGCTCTAAAGTTGTATCTTATTGAAATTCTACATCAAACCACAACTACCGCGGTCGCAAACGTGTTGTCATTGCGTTGTATCTTATTGAAATTCTACATCAAACCACAACTTGTCCGAAATTTTTATAGTTATTCGCAGTGTTGTATCTTATTGAAATTCTACATCAAACCACAACGGAAGACCCGATGCTGATTGCATTCGATGAGTTGTATCTTATTGAAATTCTACATCAAACCACAACACCGAGGCTCTCGCATCGGAGACGCTTAATGTTGTATCTTATTGAAATTCTACATCAAACCACAACTTGGTCGGCAGCGTTCGAATTTTTGTTGTGTTGTATCTTATTGAAATTCTACATCAAACCACAACTTCATCGCGAATATCTCGGATGTTCGGGGTTGTATCTTATTGAAATTCTACATCAAACCACAACTATTCATCCTTAATATTATGCATTCGAACAGTTGTATCTTATTGAAATTCTACATCAAACCACAACCCAAGTCAGATCAGTATCATCTACGAGGACGTTGTATCTTATTGAAATTCTACATCAAACCACAACATACAATCCGTTCTTAAACATCAAGCCATGGTTGTATCTTATTGAAATTCTACATCAAACCACAACTTTGGGCCGAAGATCCCGGCATGGACCTCAGTTGTATCTTATTGAAATTCTACATCAAACCACAACAAACAGATCAGGCATTTAAAAGGATGTATCGTTGTATCTTATTGAAATTCTACATCAAACCACAACGGCGCTTGTTGATGAGTTCCGCCAGCTTGAGTTGTATCTTATTGAAATTCTACATCAAACCACAACTGTCGCGGCGCTGACATTGGGCCAGTAGATGTTGTATCTTATTGAAATTCTACATCAAACCACAACTGGGCTAAGACACCCAAATCACCAGCATTTGTTGTATCTTATTGAAATTCTACATCAAACCACAACGAGTAGATATTGAAGAATTAGTGACTGATGGTTGTATCTTATTGAAATTCTACATCAAACCACAACGGCGAAGCATCCTTTGATAAGAATATCGCGTTGTATCTTATTGAAATTCTACATCAAACCACAACTCACGCCCAGGAGCATTGTCGCCGGATCAAGTTGTATCTTATTGAAATTCTACATCAAACCACAACTCCGAGCAGATCTCCCCGAACTGGTTGTAGTTGTATCTTATTGAAATTCTACATCAAACCACAACTGACAACAGTGACGGCGGCGATGAAGAATGGTTGTATCTTATTGAAATTCTACATCAAACCACAACGGAGAGTCTTGTTGTCCTGGGGCAGAGCTTGTTGTATCTTATTGAAATTCTACATCAAACCACAACTCGTGCCTTTGTATTAGTAAGGAAACAGCCGTTGTATCTTATTGAAATTCTACATCAAACCACAACGTCGGGCCTCATATTGATTGATAAAGTGTTACTTACGGGCTGTCTGCCACTATAAAAATACGATCGGGTGTTCCGACGAAGCCAGTTTGATGCATTTTCCGTATTTCAAAGAACGAAAATAACGATTTATCAGAAAAATTCCAATTGTTGCGGAATTTCCGGTTTTGCTCGTTCGCTTTTACCCCAAAAATTTAATATGTCTCCATACTGTTTGTCCGTTACAGCAAGAATACTTGTAAATCCTGTCGGAGGCATCGATCGTCGAACCCGCTTAATGTGAACCTGCATATTCTCCTTCGATGCACAATGGCGCACATAGACTGAATACTGCATCATTGTGAAACCATCTTTTTCCAACGCCTTGCGAAATTGCACCGCATGACGTCGTTCCGTTTTTGTATTGGTTGGCAAATCAAAAAAGACAAACAACCACATGATTCGATAAGCATTCAAGCGTACTTCTGACATTCGACTACTCCAATAAAGGATATGCAATCTTTTTTTGGGTTCCAGCAAAGCATTTAGCCAGGGAAGAGGCTGAAAACATAAGTCCTACTTCGAGAGGTCGCACAACCTTGTCGAAACGAGTATCGACAAACAGGAGCCGCAACAGTTCGCCTTTCACCTTTTTGGTCAGTTGTGTATTCCCGTTCCTGTAAAGTTGGTAGACCAATTCGTCGACATACGGTCGATAGGGTTCCATTACGTCATCGGCCAGCGGAAAGGAGTTGTAACGATTCCGATGGAAGATCCCGAATGCTGGGAACAGTCCGGAGCCCATGATCGCACGGGCCACGGCGGCTCGCAGGATCGTATAGCCGTAATTGAGCAGGTTGTTGGGCGGCGAACCTTCGCGGGAACGGTAAAATTCGGCACCGAACAGTTCTGACCAGTAGATTCTCGCTGCTATGCCCTCCCGGTTGTCGGCGTCGGCGCTCTTGACATTCATGTAGCAGGGTTTCAGTTTGTCTCCGTCATATCCCAGCTTCCGCAGCAAGGCAGCCTGGTTGCGGATTTTGGTCTCGACGATCTGTTTCCAAAGGCCCTTCTTCAGCGGTTCGGATGCAGCGATCTGCATCCGATAATGTTCACCTTGCGTTCTGTTTGAATCCAAATTCATCAACAAGGCGTTCGGCATTCGGTTCTCTCCGCACAGGATAACTGCCACGTTGTTGTCCGACAGCGCATTCAAGAGCGGCAGCGTGATGGAGGTCTGCTGGTCCTCCAGCACCACGAAGCCGATATCCTCGATCGGGATGCTTTTCCGTTGGTCGGGGGCCTCGCGCGTGTGGATGATCATCTGGCCGTTGCGCAGGCTCAAACAGTAGGGTGTCGAAAAAAACAAGGTTCGTTTCAGCATGGCCGGTCATCTTTGAATTTTATCTCGCCCGTTACGGTCAGTTCGAAATCATAACCTTCCACCAACATGTTAAAATTGGAAACGCTGAGACGCAATTTCGGTGATGGATTGGATTGGCAGAATTGAGAGGTCCCAGCTCCATATAAGGAGGTAAGTGTTTTCTGATCTCGGGCCTCCTGATGAAAGAGGAACTGTACCCGTCCTTCTGCAGCCATTGCTGTTACCTTGTAGAGTCGTTTCGTCAGTTCCTTATGCGAACAGTCGTAAAGTTCCGCCGGCGAATTTTCATAAAACAGGACCATGGTCCCCGTTTTTAAGATGCATTTCAAGGGGAAACCGTTCGTGTCGGTCTGCGGTACCAGATCGGGGCGGGCTTCCCGGTCAGCGCTGGCTTTGAAATATTGGGCAGCTTCGAGGTTGCTGACGAGTTCAAAGGTGCGTTTCGTTTTGCCCTTTTTGTCCTGGCCCTCATAGATGACCGTGCAATAGTTCCCCTCATTTACGACATGATAATCCCGCTTGTACTCTTTTGCAGATAGGTCGCGCTGTTTTTTTAGCGCGATCGGATGTTTGACACTCGGTGTGAAGATCCGCACCTTGCGGATGGGAATGCCCTTTTCCCGGTTCATCCAGATCGTGTATTCATCGGGATTCATCGCCGTCTTGAATCCGACCTCGTCGATTGCCTCCCGTACGCGATCCCGGACTGCATCGTCGATAATCTTGTCGATGTCCGTCGGCTGTAACTGCGTGAGCGATTTGCGGATGACATAGCGGATCTCTCCATCCTGCTTAATAGCGCCGTAGAAGGTATCCTGATGCAACCGGCAGCGAGCCGTGTCTCCTTGCTGGTAGATTGGTTCCCCGTCGGCATTCAACTTTATCCGGCCGCGAACCCGTAACTTCCTGCGCGTCTGTTTGGTCATGTTGTCGGGCGTGTGGTGGGCAACGAGCAGTTCGTCGGCCGCCGCCTTGACATCTTCGGTAAAGGTCGGCCAGGGTTTCTCGAAGCGGGGTTTGCCGCTTTCGCCGTAGCCGTATCGCTCCTCGTCGGCGACATATTGCGCCCAGCGGTCGTACTCCCGGCGGCCGATACAGGCGATCGTGATGGCGTCGATGCAGTGGTGGACGTGGTTCGTGCGCTCCTTGCGGGCATACTCCTCCTGCAGTCCCCACATCTTGCGGAACGCGGCGGTCGTGGAACCTTTGACCGTATAGATTCGGTCAAAAACCGTCTTCAGATAGAGCCGTGCATATTTGCCGATGATGCCGATGTCGACTCCCTGCCGATTGCTGAATCCTTCGGGAATCTCGGCCATGGTGAAGCGTTCGTATTTCCCGCGCCAGTAGTCGAGTTGCATCTGCAAATAGTGACGGCGCTGAATGGCGTCGTCCTTTTCGGATTTAATCGCTGCGCTTTTGCTCCTGCGAACCTGGGCTTCAATCTGCTTTTGCAGACTCTCCATTTTTTCCCGCCAACCAAACGATTCGATCCGCTCCATGATCTCGACATGATTGGACAACTCGGCCGGCAGTTTCGCCCGTTTTGTCTCCCGGTTGAACCGGTTTTCGCAGAGCGTCTTGTTCATCTGCGAGTCATCGCCGCCGCGAGCCTGCGGGAGCGTGTGCTCGATGTCGAAATCCGGAGCCGACCCGACGAAGTCCGAAATGCGGATTTGCCGCCCGGTATAGGGACAGACGTGCTGCTGTTCTTCCCACAGCCGGTATTTCAGCACTTCGTCGTCCGAGGGTTTTATCTCGCGGCCGGTTTCGGCGGCATACTGGCTGTGGATCTCTTCGGCATATTTCCGATTCTCAACCTCCCGTTCCCGCTGATACTGCTCGATGGCCTTCCGCCTGTTCGCATCATTGAGTCCGCGGGCGAATTCAATCCGGATCTTCGTGTCTCGGTCGATCCTGCCTTCGCGTAACAGCGTGTTTATCAGGTTGCGCAATCGGAACAGGGCCCGCATGGCCATCGGGTTGCGAATGGTCGCAGTACGTGGAGAGCCGAGTTGCAGAATGCCATTTGCCTTGGGTTGCGCATCCGGATAGGTCTCGATTTTCGAGGGATGATAAAGACGGATCAGACGAGAGGCATCCAATCCATGATCGCTGAAATAGTCGGCAATGCGGTGCTCCTTTGAATCGAACTTGTTATACGGATTTCGCTTGTAGTCAAGCAGCAGCGAGGCGATGTCCTGTTCGATTTCATGCCGACGGCTTTCGTCGGCATAGACCTCCTTCGGAAGTGCCGCCCGCAGGTTGGCCAGGAATACCGCCTCGTCGTACCGATAGCCACAGCGCAGATAGACCAGAATCTTGCCGATGGCATTTAGGCTCAACGCCGCGTAATCCTGCGGGAGTTTGATGGCTGCAAACGCTTTGGCTTGTTCATCCGTGAGTTGCAATTTTTCGCAGGCCCAGCTACGCAGCCGACCTTCGTCGTTGAACGAAAAGAGGGCGTGCCATACGTCATTCAACATCTGGTCCTCGTTTTTTCCTGCTCCAAGCAGGTAAAGGCTGCGAATCTCCGTAATCCAGTCGTCTCCGAAGATCGCTTGCAGCGATGCCGTGACGGGGCATCCCGATACGGTGGCCGTGCGGGCGAAATTGAAACGATAAGGAGCTTCTGTACGCTCCTCTTTGCAGGCATATTTCCCTTTGCCGGCGATTCTGCGGGCGATCTCTTCGAAATCGAAATAAGGCTTGCTTTTCCGGAAGAAGAGCGAACGAATCGTCTCGAACTCTTCCTGTGTCAAAGGTCGTGGAGCATTGTCGCCCGGTCCTGTAATCCGGATGTTGTTGACGAACGACAGCATCCGGAACTCCTCAAAACGGGGATGCGAAACGGGGCACCGACTCTTCGTCGGCTCGAAGGTGCATCGGCCGACTGACCCCTTCTGCGATTTGAGGTCGCGCTGGAAAAAGATTGCCCGATGCAGCGCCTTACGCCATTCGTCGGGCAATTGCTGCCGGTCGCAGATGGCATTGAACTCGGCCAGGTAGTGTTCGTTGCGCGAGGTGTATTTGTCGCGGATTCGTTCCTTGTGTTGGTACAGTCCGTAGAAATATTCTCCGAGGTACCGACACCCTGCCGCTGCTATTTCAGCCGACAGATTTTTGATACACTCCTTGACCGTGCCGTCTTCTTTCTCATTTCCTGCTTCCTTGCGATTGCTGAGGAATCCGCGTCGCTGTGCCAAATGATAAAGCGCCCGGCCAAGCAGCCAGCGCTGTGTGCGATTCCCGAGATCGAGCCGCTCGGACAGGGCTACATAACGATCGTGGTAAGGATTTCGATCCCCATTGTCGTCGGTTCGCTGCCAACGGAGGAATTCATTGTCCTGCGGGTAACGTTTCTCTTTTTGCCAGGCGGTCAACAGCTCCTCGGGCAACGGCGGGCAAAGGTCGTAACGGATGAGTATTTTGAGCAGTTCGATTTTTCGCAGACGCCGCCGGAAATAGTGGCGGCGCAGTGCCCGGGCGCTCGTCCGATCCTGAACGGCAGGTTTTTCATTGTTTTTGTCGCGGGCAACTCCCTCCTGGAAAATGTCTACACCTTTGTCAATCAGCGTATATTCGTTCTCCGATTCATCGACAAGGGCCCATCCCAGTGAGTTGGTGCCAAGGTCCAAACCCAATACTTTTGCCATATGAAGAAAGTGTTTTCTGTAAAATTAAATAAAAAATTGCAGAAATTCATCTTTTTTTACTATATTTGTGGTGTAAGAATTCTACATCTTATCACAATAAGGCTATATGCCGAAGGTTTTCAACCTATTGTCTCCGCGTACTCCGTGGAGACTTTTTTATATTTCGTGAATAATTTAAAAACCGTCGGTTGCTATTGCGGAGTGTGCCGGCGCTGTGGCTTTTTGCCTTCGGGAGTTCATGGTGCCGAAAACAGAAGGTCGCATGTCGGACCGTCCGCCACTCGCCGTGCGACGCACCGACATGAAGCATCTCCAATTGCAGCGTTCATCAAGGGCATATCGTTGGAATATGCAGGAATACTTTATATCGAGACTCTGAAACCGGGAAAACACGCGAATAGAAATTCAGCGACGCCTTCTGTTTCCGGGCGCATTCGTGCACGAGGCTCTGCCGCGGGCGGACGATGACGAACCGGATAAAAAGCGCACCCCGAAAATCCGGAAAGGGATTTCGGGGTGCGCTTCATTCGGGCGGGCGGCTGTCCGGCGCGTTATCGGGCGGGATGTTCCGGGCGTTTGCTGAAAATGGCCTTGATCCGGTCCATGTCGAACTTGGCCGAGCGGTCGTAGCAATAGATGCCGTTCTGTTCCTGTTCCACGTCCGTGAGCTGGGTGTAGCAATAGCCCCACACCTGTCCGGAGAGCGAGAGCAGCGCGTCTACCTGGCCTTCGAGCCGCGTGTAGAACTCTTCGAGCGTACGGGGCGCCTGTCCGTAACCCCACGATTCGGTCTGGGAATCCGTGGCCTGCTTCTCCTGGTCCTTCACCCATTTGATGCCGCCGAATTCATCGACCAGGTAGGGGCACGAGCCATCGTACTGCGGCCAGGCGTAGTTTGCGGTCGCCTTCACCTCGTTGAATCCGATGTTGCGCGTCTGGTCGCGGGTCGTCCGCAGGCGGGGATGGAAGAACGTGCCGTCGCTGAAGATTTTCTCTTTCAGTTTGGCCGGGTTCTGCTCGTAATTGTGGACGGCCCAGATGTCGGTCCTGACGACGGCGCCGCCGCTGACGGTGTTGACGGGGCGCGTCGGGTCGAGGCGCCCCGTCAGGTCGTAGACGTCGGAGGCGAAGCGCGGGAACTGCGTGTTGTCGGGCCACCACTCCTCGTTCATCGGCGTCCACGTCAGCAGCGAGGGGTGGTTCCGGTCGCGGACCACGCATTCGGCCCACTCGGAGAGGAAGTTGCGGGCCGTTTCCACGTCGTTGGCATCCATTCCCCAGCTGGGGCTTTCGCCCCAGGTGATGTAGCCGAGTCTGTCGGCCCAGTAATAGTAGCGTTCCTCGAAAACCTTCTGATGCAGGCGTGCGCCGTTGAACCCGGCGGCCAGTCCCAGCTCGATGTCGCGGCGCAGGGCGTCGTCCGACGGGGCGGTCCAGATACCGTCGGGGTAGAAACCCTGGTCGAGCACCAGCCGCTGGTAATAGGGTTCGTTGTTGAGGTAGATTTTGTTGCCTTCGATGTGGACCTTGCGCATCCCGACATAGGATTTCACGGCGTCGAGCACCTGGCCGTCGGGGGCGACCACCTCGTAGGTCAGGTCGTAGAGGAACGGGTCTTCGGGACTCCAGAGCCGGGCCTTTTTGACCGGGATGACGACGACGCTGCTGTTCGACGCCCGGACCTGCCGCGTGCCGACGACCTTGCCGCCGTCCCGAAGGGTCACCCGGAGCGTGTTCGGGCTTTCCCGGAAGAACTGCGGGGCGACGATCAGCTGCTGCTGGTCGATGTCGGTCGTCATTTGGACGCGTGCGAGGGCTTCGGGAGCCACGGCCTCCATCCACACCGTCTGCCAGATGCCTGTCGTGCGGGTGTAGTCGCAACTGTGCGAGGCGTATTGCAGCGACTGTTTGCCGGCAGTCTGTTTGCCGCTGCGCAGGTCGCTCGTGGCGAAGACGACCAGACTGTGGCTGCCGCCCGGCTTCACGAATGCGGTGATGTCGTAGGAGAACGACGTGCTGCCCCCGAAGTGGCGGCCGACGAAGCGGCCGTCGACATACACCTCGGAGGTGTAGTACACGGCTCCGAAGTTGAGCATCACGTTGCGTCCCGACCAGTCTGCCGGAATGTCGATCGTACGCTGGTACCAGATGCGGCCGATGAAGTCCGTGTGGCCGACGCCCGAGAGCTTGCTCTCCGGGGCGAACGGCACGATGATTTTGCCGTCGAATCCCTTCGAGCCGGCGTAGCCGCGTTCCAGGCCGCTTGCGCCGAAATCGAACGTGTAGGTCCATTCGCCGTTCAGGTTGATCCAGTCCGTCCGCTCGAACTGCGGGCGGGGATATTCCGGGCGGGGGATCTGCGAAAACAGACACGCGGCCTGAAGCAGGAAAAAGAGGGTGATTGCGGTTTTCTTCATGGTTGTTTTTGGTTGGTTTGCTTGTTTTCGGGGTGGTTATTCCGGTGCGATGTCGAACCGGCCGGGCGGCTCCGTGCGCTGCGCCCCGGCGAGCGGCGGCAGCATGCCGCAAGGGAGCAGCAGCAGGATGTGCGCATGTTTCATGGCTTCGTCTATGGGTTTGCTGTGCCGAAGTTACGAAACTTTTTCGGAATACGGAGCGGGTCAGAGGTTAATTTTGCAGGGGGACAGGCTGAAGACCCGAAAAAAATAGACTATATTCGTACGATCAAAACTGCCCGACTGATAGGAAAAAGAGACTCTTGCACTGTTGGGGACCCTGCACCTTCGTCGGAGCGCAGGTCCCGTGGCCGACGCTTTTCAACGGCCGGAACCTGAAAGGCTGGAAGACGGTCGGCGGGACGGAATCGTTTTTGTGTTATATTTACGGATAAAACGAATGCGGTTATGGAACGGGAGAACGTCTTTCATATCAAAAACATGGTTTGCAACCGCTGCATTCTGGTCGTCACCCGGCTGCTCGAAAAAGCGGGGTTCACGCCCCTCGATGTCGGACTGGGAACGGCCGTCGTGCAGGAGAAGCCCGGCCGGGAGCGGCGGGAGGCGTTCCGCAAACTGCTCGAAGCCTACGGGTTCGAACTGATCGACGACAGCCGGATGCGCCTCATCGAGCAGATCCGGACGGCCGTGATCGAATTGGTGCATTACAGCGAAGATGCCTCGAAAGTCAACCTGTCGGATTACCTGCGCGAACGCTGCCACCGTGATTACAGTGCGTTGAGCAAGCTCTTTTCGGAGGTCAACGGCATCAGCATCGAGAAATACTTCCTCGCCCAGCGGATCGAGCGGGTCAAGGAACTGCTGGCCTACGGCGACCTGACCGTCAGCGAGATCGCCGACAAACTCCGTTATTCGAGCGTGGCGCACCTCAGCGCCCAGTTCCGCGCCCAGACCGGGATGTCGCCCACTGAATTCCGCCGGCTGAAAGGACGCGGCCTGAAACCGCTGGATGAAGTGTAGGTATAAATCATATCCATAATTCTGTAACACCCGGAGCGTGTCGGGACCTTACCTTTGTTCCCATGGAAAAGAGTAAGATCGTCACGAATACGTTCCCGGTCGCAGGCATGAGCTGCGCTTCGTGCGCAGTCCGGGTCGATAAGGCGCTCAACGGCCTGCCGGGCGTCGAGTCTGCGCATGTGAACTACGCTTCCGCTACGGCGCGGGTGGACTACCGTCCGGGGGAGTGCTCTCCCGGGGTGCTGAAGCGGGCCGTGCAGGCGGCCGGTTACGACCTGCTGACCGACGCGGAAGGCCCGGCGGAGGACGAGGCGGCGCACGTCCGTGCGGCGCATTACCGGGCGCTCAAACGGCGGACTCTTTGGGCGGCGGGGCTTTGTCTTCCGATTGTGGCCGGAGGCATGCTGTTCATGGACGCTCCGGCCGTGAAATACGCCGTGTGGGCGCTCTCCACCCCGGTCGTTTTCGGACTGGGACGGGAGTTCTTCGTCAACGCCTGGAAACAGCTCCGCCACGGGGCGGCCAACATGGATACGCTGGTTGCCGTCAGTACCGGAATCGCCTATCTGTTCAGCCTTTTCAACCTGTTTTTCCCGGAATTCTGGCTGTCGAGGGGCATCGAGCCGCACGTCTATTTCGAGTCGGCGGCCGTCATCGTCGCCTTCATCCTGCTGGGGCGGCTGCTTGAGGAGCGGGCGAAACGCGGCACGACGACGGCCATCGCGAAACTGATGGGCCTGCAACCGAAAACCGTCACGGTGATCACCCCTTCGGGCGAACGCTCCGTGCCCGTTGCGGAGCTTCGCGCCGGGGATCTGGTCGCCGTGCATCCCGGCGAACGCATCGCCGTGGACGGCACGGTGGCCGAAGGCGCGTCGTATGTCGACGAGAGCATGCTCAGCGGGGAACCGCTCCCCGTCTGCAAACAGGAGGGTGCGGCGGTGTTCGCCGGAACGATGAATGGCAACGGTGCGTTCCGTTTCCGGGCCGACAGGGTGGGGCAGGACACGGTGCTGGCCCGGATCATCCGCATGGTGCGGGATGCGCAGGGCAGCAAGGCCCCCGTGCAGCGGACCGTCGACCGGATCGCCGGCGTTTTCGTTCCCGCCATCATCGTCCTCGCCGTGCTGACCTTCGCGGCGTGGATGCTTTTCGCGCCGGAGGAGGGCTTCACCCGCGGGCTGCTGGCGCTGGTGACCGTGCTGATCATCGCGTGCCCCTGTGCGCTGGGTCTGGCGACGCCCACGGCCCTCATGGTCGGGATCGGCAAGGGCGCCGGACAGGGCACCCTCGTCAAGGACGCTGCGAGCCTGGAGGTGGCCCGGAAGGTCGACACCGTGGTGCTGGACAAGACCGGAACGCTCACCGAAGGCCGTCCGTCGGTCGTGGACGCTGCGTGGGCCGAAGGGCCGGAGACGGCGCGGCGGATTCTGTTCAGCCTTGAAAAACGCTCGGGGCATCCGCTTTCGCAGGCCGTCGTCGAATCGCTCGGCGGGGAGCGGGACGTTCCCGTGACCGGGTTCGAAAGCATTCCCGGGCAGGGTGTCCGGGGCGTCGCGGAGGGGCGGACCTGGTATGCCGGGAACGACGCGCTGCTGTCCCGCCACGGCATCGTGCCCGACGCCCGTCTGCAACGGCTGGCCGAAGGGTGGATGCAGGAGGCGAAGACCGTGGTTTGGTTCGCCGATGAGGAGCGGACGCGCGCCGTGCT